>Ga0247835_1000877_pt1 | contig 40291 bp, 32 predicted proteins | sample LaCtaG_3_FD_189912 | JGI IMG/M metagenome (GOLD analysis project Ga0247835, IMG submission 189912) | Freshwater microbial communities from meromictic Lake La Cruz, Castile-La Mancha, Spain - LaCruzMarch2015_13.5m | ecosystem: Environmental > Aquatic > Freshwater > Lake | place: Spain: Castile-La...
GCGCCGCCAGGTTTTGTTCCAACACGTGGCGCGTGGGGTTCTGCGTGCGGGCATACTCGTAGCCTTTGTGGTCGCCCGGTGCCGCCTGCACGTAGGTGGAGGTCTGGAATATGGGCGTCATGATGGCCCCTGTACTCGGATCCGGCTCAATGCCGGCGTGGATGACTTTGGTTGCGAATTTCATGGAGGAGGGGAGGAGAGGAGGAGAGGAGGAGAGGAGGAGAGGAGGAGTTGAGGAGAGGAGGAGTTGAGGGTGGGTTAATCTGGATTGGGGGTGTAATAAACATCGGGTTCATGCAGTTCATCCGTTTGGGTTTTACGGAGAGCGGCGAGCATAGCCGTTACTTCCTGAAGTTGTTGGCGAAATTCCTGATAATTTTGTTCAGCAAGATAGCCCAAATCAAAAGAAATGATGGATTGGGCCAGCAACTCTGTTGCAGATGCGTAAGCTATTTCCGTAAATCGGGCCTGTTCACGTTTTGTAATGCGCGACGTGCCTTCTGCAATATTTGAAATGATCGAAATGGAGGCCCTTCGCATCTGAGATACCAACCCATAACGCTCATCAACAGGAAAGGTCTGTGTCAAGTTATACGTCAGCACCGCCAACGCCCTGCACTTTGGCCAAACATTCAATTTTTCAAACGGGTATCGATACTCATTCATGCTCCATTGTGTTTTCATACTCAACTCCTCAACCCCTCAACCCCTCAACTCCTCAACTCCTCCTCCCCTCAACTCATTTCCGATCCAGCACGTCTTTAACGGCCCAGATCACGTCTTTTTTGCCGAGTCCATATTTTTCCAGCAGCTCGGCGGGTTTGCCACTTTCGCCGAAGGAGTCGTTTACGCCCACGTATTCCATGGGAGTAGGCATTTGGTGCGCCAGCAGGTTGGCGATGGCGTCGCCGAGGCCGCCGTTGCGCTGGTGCTCTTCCGCTACTACCACGGCGCGGGTTTTGGACACCGAGTCGAGCACCGCCTGTTCATCCAACGGTTTGATGGTATGGATGTTGATGAGTTCACAAGAGATGCCTTCAGCAGCGAGTTCTTTGGCCGCTTCAATGCTGGTCCACATGAGGTGTCCGGTGGCAAAAATGGTCACGTCGGTGCCAGGCGACAAGAGAATGGCCTTGCCGATCTCGAATTTCTGGTCTTCGGGCATGAACACCGGCCAGCTTGGTCGCCCGAAACGCAAATACACTGGGCCATGGTACTCGGCAATGGCCAGTGTAGCGGCTTTGGTCTGGTTGTAATCGCACGGGTTGATCACCACCATACCGGGCAACATGCGCATCATGCCGAGGTCTTCCAGAATTTGGTGGGTAGCCCCGTCTTCGCCAAGGGTCACACCCGCGTGAGAGGCGCATATTTTCACATTTTTGTGCGAATAAGCGATGCTTTGCCGGATTTGGTCGTACACGCGGCCCGTGCTGAAGTTGGCAAAGGTGCCGGTAAACGGAATTTTACCCCCTATGGCCAAACCGGCAGCTATGCCCATCATGTTGGCCTCGCTGATGCCGCACTGGAAAAAGCGTTCCGGATATGCTTTATGGAAATGATGCATTTGGAGCGACTCCATGAGGTCGGCGGTGAGGCCCACCACATCGGGGTTTTGCCCGCCCAGTTCCAGCAGACCGGCACCGAAGCCGTCGCGGGTGGCACGGGCGGAGGAAGATGTTATATTTTGCATGGTTTCCATGTTTGACCACTGAGTTTTTTACCACTTAGTGTTTCTTAGTGTTTCTTAGTGTTGCTTAGTGCCTTAGTGGTAAAAAAATTAGTGGTAAAAATAGTGTTGAAAATCAAAAATCCCCTAAAGTGGTGACCGGCAACTGGTTCATGGCCTGCTCAAATTGCTCCGCATTGGGGGCTTTTCCGTGCCATTTGTGGGTGCCGGCCATAAAGTCGACACCTGCGCCCATAACCGTGCGCATGAGGATGACGATGGGTTTGCCTTTGCCGGTGCGGCGTTTGGCGCGGCGCAGCATGGCGATGACGGCGGCCAGGTTGTTGCCCTCTTCGAGTCGGAGCACATCCCAGCCGAATGCCTTCCATTTGGCGGGCAGGTCGCCGAGGCTGATGACCTGATCGTTGGGGCCGTCTATTTGTTGGCCGTTCCAGTCTACGGTTACGATGAGGTTATCCACTTTGTGGTGTGCGGCAAAGAGGGCTGCTTCCCATACCTGGCCTTCTTGCAGCTCGCCGTCGCCGGTGAGGCAGTATACCAGTTGGTCATCGCCATTGAGGCGTTTGGACAGCGCAGCGCCAATGGCGGCCGAGATGCCCTGGCCCAGCGAGCCCGATGCGATGCGGATGCCCGGCAGCCCTTCGTGTGTGGCCGGGTGCCCTTGCAGGCGCGAATTTAATTTGCGGAAAGTATTGAGTTCGGGCACCGGAAAATAGCCATTGCGTGCCAATGTGCTGTACCAAACGGGAGAAATATGGCCGTTGGACAGGAAAAACAGGTCCTCGCCCTTGCCGTCCATGCTGAACGGTTTTTTGCGGTGTTTCATCACTGCGCCGTAGAGCGCCACAAAAAATTCGGTGCAGCCGAGGGAGCCTCCCGGGTGTCCGCTTTGCACGTTGTACACCATGCGCACAATGTCGCGCCGCACCTGGGCGCACAACATGGTCAGTTCATCAAGGTTAGCCATGCGGCAAAAATACGCCGCCGGAGCGCATAGTTTTATGTGGTGGCAGAATAATTACCCAAGCGGGGTAATTTGCTTGCTCAATGGATCGGATTATTCAACCACCAGTACATGCGTTTCACACAATGGCGATCCGTGGTTTGTTGTGGTAATCGAACTTTAGGGCATGAAAAAGATATACTTGTTATTGTTTTTGGGGATGTACGGGGGCGTGGGTGACGCCTCGGCGCAAATCAACTGTCCTCCGCAGCCAGTCGCTTCCTATACCCTGCATGCCAACCGATTTCGGGTGCAATTGCACTTGTCGGGGGTGGGAGCTGTCTCGTCACCGGGTATGGAGGTCGATTTAAACGGTGGGGCGCAATTCGAGGCCGGGGTCTCTGCTTCAAATATTTGGGTAGGCGGCATTGACCCGGGCGGCAGTTTGCCAGTAGCTGGCGCAACATTCCCCAATGGCTCAAACCATACCAGGTTGTACAATCCCGGGCCTTTGAACGCCGACGGGTATTTTGATCCATCGGCTTGCGCCAACTGGAACCGCATCTGGGGTGTGAAAGGCTATCAGGTGTACCAACATTACGCCGATTTGGCCGACAACGGTCAACTGGATTTTCCAATCACCGAAATACTCGGCTGGCCAGGCAGGGGAAATCCTTATTTTTCCAGCATCCACGGCTTTGAACTGCCCACCCTTGTTGGATTGGCACCTTTTTACGACGCTGATGTCAATGGAATTTATGATCCTTATGCCGGGGATTTCCCTGCATATTCGATTCCGGGGTTGCCGTACTTTCCAAGTGATCTTGCGTGGAGCTATGCCAACACGGCCAATTTTGCGACGAGTAACTTTGAGATCAGAACCGCTTCCCTGGCGTATGCCTGCGAAGAAAACAACCTGCTGAATGATGTGTGGTTTCAGGAATTTGTAGTGATCAATCGCGAAAAGGAAGACCTTGACAGCATGTTTTTCGGATTTTGGTTTGATCCGGAATTGGGCGACCCGGCCGATGACTATTTTGGGTTCGATTCTTTGCGCGAGACCTTTTATGTGTACAACGCCGACGATACCGATGCCAATACCCTTCAGGACAACTCCGGTTTTGGCAAAAATCCGCCAGTATTGGCGGTTACGTTGTTGAATAATTACCATGATCGTCCCCTGTCCGGCATGTATTACAACCGCACCAATGCAGGCGTCAATCCGGCTACAGCTGACCCCACAGCGCCAGAAGAATATTTCAACTATTTAACCGGCAGCTGGCGGGATGGCACGCCACTCACTTACGGAGGTACGGGTTACGAACCCAACAATCCCCTTGCGAAAAAAACACGTATTGCTTTTGATGCTCCACCCTCCGATCCAGGTGGCTGGTCTATGCGTACCGCAAACATGCAATCGCTTGATCGAGCAGCATTGATGGTTTTTCGGTCTGAGCCTTTTTCCCCAGGGGAAGAGGCCAAATTTACCCTCATGTATTCACTGCACCGTGACACTACCCTGCTGCCCGCTCAACAGGTAGACTACATGCTCCAACGGGTAGATTCCATTCGGCAGTTGATTGCTTTGTTCGACATTCCGTGCAACACGCCTGCTTATTGTGTTGGATCGGACTGCGTATGGCCGGGCGACACCGACCAAAACGGCAAGGTGGAAGCCGCAGACGTGCTCGGCGTGGGTTTTGCCCGAAACAACCAAGGCCCCTCCCGCACTGGATTTGTCAACTGGCAAGGCCAAAATGCCCCGAATTGGCCCCAGGCGTTCAACCCAAACACCAACTACAAACACATAGACGCCAATGGTGATGGTCGCATCGAAGATATTGACGCCGGGGTAGTAGATGTTTATTATGGATTTACCACGCCTTCGTGGAAACCGCTCCCGGATGTTGAATTTCAGGGCGACGCCTTGGTGTGGAAAACGGCATTTTCACAATCTTCATTAGACAGCTTTTTGGCCAACAAAGTAATGAATCCGGGTCTTTGGACCGGTTCAGTATCCGGATTAACCGGACTTTCCTATACCATTGAGCTGGATACACAATACTGGCGGCTACTTGCTTTCAATTTGCTCAACCAGACCAACGATGACCATCTGGTTTTTAAAAAAAATTATGGAAACACGTTTGATGGCGCTTTTGTGCAACCTCAGAATGATCCCTTGACAACCAACTTTTCCCTTGCAGGCGGTTTATTGCAGGCTAAATCCATAGACCCCAACCTGCCCGACACCACCTACATCCGCGTAAAAAACGTACACGGCATTACTACGGATGGGCACATTGTGCGCCTGGGCGGAGCTTCTCTGCCGGTGCGTTTTGCCAAAACGACGATTAATACGCAGGAGCCGGGAACTTCATCGGTGGTGGTGTATCCCAACCCAGCTTCAAATGTGGTGCACATCCTGGCGTCCGGAACCCTCATCCGGTCGGTACAAGTCATGCGCAGCACCGGAGCCCTGGTGTCGACGCACCAACCCGCGCTGCCCACCGATGTGCTTGATCTCGACGTGGCTCAACTGTCTGCAGGCCTTTATTTCTTGCGCATAGAAACCGAATCGGGGGCCACTATTCAAAAATGCGTTATAGATTAGGCATCAAGGCATTTCAACTCATTTTCCCCAAAGCGATTCAACCCAGAAACCTTATTTTTGGCCTTTGACAATATCTATAAATGCAGATAGATGGGGTGTACTATGGGAATTGTGAAAAGAAACGGGTAGGGTTGGAGCGGATGTTGCAAGAGAAGATAAAAAGCGACTGCGCTGTTGACCTTACGTGTCACTACTCACGCCAGGTTGCACGAACGCCCATACGAAAACAGATAAAAAGAAAGCGATGTTTGCATTAGACAAATTTGAGTCCGTCATAAACGCCCAGGTGCTCCAACGCGGCTACAGCTATTTCAAAAATAAGGCTGTCGAATTTCTTGAAGAAAATGCCCAAGGAACTTGGACAGCAACAGTCAATGGTACAGAAGATTATACGGTAGAGGTCATCCTTTCCGGGAAAAACATCACGAATCAATCTTGCAACTGCCCTTATGACGGCGGTCCGGTTTGCAAGCATGTCGTCGCAGTGCTATACGCCCTGCGCGAGCAAGCAGCCAAGCCCTCCCAAAAGGCCTCGAAAAAACAAGGTAAACTGGCTTTTGAGGACATTCTGCTCAATACAGATATCGAAGAACTCCGCAATTTCATCCGACACCAAAAGCAGGAAAATCGCGATTTCGGTGAAAAATTTATGCTCTTTTTTGCCGAAAAAGACCCTGGCATGGATGTCGAGGGCAAATACGAAAGCATGGTACGCCAAATCGTCCGCCACAATTCTAGCCGTGGATTCATGGATTACCGCCAGACGTTTTCGTTTTCAAAAGAAATCCGCCCCGTACAGCATGCCGCAGAAACCGCCCTTTCGAAAAAAAATTTCCTCGATGCCTTCTTGATCGGAAAAGTGATGTGTGCGGAAGTCATGCAACTAATTCAGGCTTGCGACGATTCCGCCGCCAACATTGGCGATGTGCTATCATCCGGCATTCAGATTTTTGATAGCATTGCCGAAGCCCCAACCGTCGGCCGCGAACTGCTCAGCCAACTACTCGATCACCTTGAAAAGACTTTGACAGACAAGGTGTGGTTCGAATACGGCGACTTTGGCTACGCACTACTCCAGGTGGCCGAAAAAACGGCCATAAAAACCGAACCAGAGCGTTACCTCAACCTGCTCGATGCCATGGCAAAAATTCATGTCGGCGCATACAGCGATTACAAACAAGAGGATTTCATAATAAGGAAAATCCGGTTTTACGAAATAATTGGCCGGCCGGAGGAGGCCAATAAGCTCATCGACGCCAACCTGGATATTGTGGCAGTTCGGCGGAAAGAGGCGCAAAAAGCCATCGCAACGAAGGATCTCGCCCGAGCAAAACAGCTCATTGAGGAGGGCATCCGAGTCGCAGAGGGCAAAAACCATCTTGGCACCGTCAACAGTTGGGAAGAAATGCTACTCGACCTGGCTCGAGCAGCAAAGGACGTTACGTCAGAGCGTTATTTTACCAAAAAATTTGCCTTCAACCAGGGAGGCATAGACACAAAGCATTATCAGGCATGGAAAGCTACTTTTTCGACCGATGAATGGCCATTGGTTATAGAACAGCACATCCAGTCGGTCATTGCCGAAGAAAAAACAAAGCCCCGGAAAGGTATCTGGGACAGCCCTGAGCACTCTCTTTTCCTGCGCCTTGCACCTGTTTTCATTCAGGAAGCACAGTGGGGGCGACTGTTGAAAGTTATTCCCCAAAATCCTGCAGAAACCCACCTGGCAAAAGTTCACCCATATTTGTCAAAACAGTATCCAGCAGAAATGCTGGCTTTTTACCTGAAAACATTGGAAATATTGGGCGAAAATGCATCCAGCCGCAGAGACTACCAGCACCTTGCAGACTTGATGAATATGGTGAAAAAAGATATTGAAGGCAGCCAACCTGCAATCGACGGTTATGCAGCCAATCTGATTCAAAAATACCCACGGCGACCAGCCATGTTGGAGGAGATGCGAAAAGTAGTTGGGCGTTGATATCAAGCACTTGCTGAAATATGGCTACATGTCAACTGAAGAGAAGCTCAAAGGCTGCTACTTATCGAACAAACTTCCCCACCCGCCACGGCGCTCCGGGCACCTGCACCCGCAGCACATAGTATCCTGCGGGCAAATCGCCCACAAAAATCGGCGAATGACCCGTTTGGGTGGTGTCGCGCAGCAAAACGCCGGCAGCGTTCCATATTTGCAGGCGCATGTCTGTCGGTTCGGTGGCATACGCCAGGCGAATCCAGTCGTTGCTGGGGTTGGGAAACAGCTCCAGCGGAAACGTTTCCGGTGCAGTTGTGCTGGTTACCGCTCCCTGAAACAACCACTGATAGGCATCGGGGAATTCCCGCGCCCAGAACCACTCGCTGTGTTGCCCGTCGGGTTCCACGAGGAGGTACTGCTCATCGGTGCCAAACCCGGCGGTGAGCAGGGCGGAAGCCACGGCTTGCATGTTTTGGGTTACGGAAGCGGGTTCTTGTCCGCCCGCTAAAAAATACACCCGGGCGTCGCCTTCTTTGGGATTGGCGGCGGTGTGGTTGGCGGAGTTGTTGCCGGCAAACCAGAAGGCGGGCGAGAATATGCCTGCACGACTAAACACATCTTGCCGTTCAGAAAAAGCGTACATGGATATAAGCCCGCCCATGCTGCTGCCCATGATGCCTGTGCTGTGTCGACCGGAAAGGGTGCGGTACAGCGAATCGATGTGCGGTTTCAGGGTTTCGGCGATGAACTGCACGTATGCGCCGCCTTGCCCGCCACCATACTGGGCGTTCACCCAGGGCGAGTATTCGTTGAGTCGGTTGGTGCCGCCGTTGTCTATGCCCACCACAATGCAACCGTAGTCGCCCTGTGCATGCAGGTTATTGAGTGCTTCGTCTACTTTCCATTCGCCGGAGAACGATGTTTGGTCGTCAAACAGGTTTTGCCCGTCGTGCATATACAGCACGGGGTAGCGTTTGGCCGAAGTATCGTATCCGGGCGGCAGGTACAGCCAGATGCGCCGGGTGCGGTTGAGTTGTGGGATATAGAAGTCGTCATCAAGCACTTCTACGTTGGGTGCCGCAGTGCTGCCCCCGGTGCCTCCGGTATCTTCCCAGGAAAGGATGCTGAGCGCCACCGTGGCGGGTTGGCCGTTGTACACCACCGTACGGTCGGGCAGGAAATTGCCATTGGCGTCGCCCTCTACAGTAGACCAGGCGCCACGGGTAAATTTAAACTTGTGGGTACCCACCGAGGGCGTAAAGGTGATGCTGTATTGCCCGCCCTGTTGGACGAGGTCGAAGGCAGCATCGCCGGGATTCCAGTTGTTGAACGTGCCCGCGGCGTAAATGGTGGCCCCGGGCGGGGTGTTGGCGGGTACGGAGGTAACCTGAATGGTGAGCTGACTCCACAGGGCGGTGCACCACAACCAGGTGCCAAGGAAGATAAAGAATCGCATGGTTGGTGTGGTTTAGCGCGATGTAATAGCCTATTTTTTGCGTTTGTTGTTGCCGGGGCCCATGCCTGGGCCGCTGGCACTGCCGCCGCCTGGACGGAAGTTGCCGTAGTTTCCCGGGCGTTTGCGGTTTTTATTGTTGCCGCCGGGTTTGTTTTGGCGGCGTTGCTGTTGCAGGCGCTGCATTTCCTTCTCGCGTTTGTTGGCACTGAACGCGAGGGTATCCAGGGAGCTGTGGCCTTCGTGGAGCACGAGTTTGCCGTCGGAGAGCAGCTCCAGGTCGTCTTTGATCACGTCGTCGCTCACGTAGTGTTCACGGCTCCAGGTTTTGTAGGCCAATTTCATGTAGGAAGCAATAACCTCCACAAACCCTTCTTTTTTTGGGCCTTCCGGCATCTCAATGGCTTTGGCAATTAGGCGCTGCACCCCTTGTCCGTAGTGGCGGAATCGGGTGGTGCTGTCGGGGTAAGGCATTTTTTCGGGGGCGGGGCGCGCACCTTCATCGCGCACATTGATGCCACTGGGGGGCGTCACATCGAGGTCGTAACCGGCAATGGCGAAGGCATGGTTCCAGAGGCGTTCGCGGTAATCTTCCACACCGCGGGTGTTGGGGTGGAGCAGGTTCATGAGCGACACGATGGATTCCACCGTTTTCTGGCGTTTTTGGCGGTCTTCTATGCCTTTGGCATGCTCCAGCATTTCCTGAATGGCGCGGCCGTATTCGGGCATGCGGATGGTTTCGCGCCCGGTATTGTAGGATAATTCGAGTTTGTTCATGTGTGTTTTATTTATTCAACCGTAACCGATTTGGCAAGGTTGCGCGGTTGATCTACATTGCAGCCCCGCAGTACTGCCATGTGGTATGCGAGCAATTGCAGGGGAATGACAGACAGCAATGGTGTAAACGGCTCAATGGTCTCCGGTATTTCAATGGTAAAATCGGCTAAATCGCGGATGTGCTGATCTGTTTCGTTCACCACGGCTATGACCACGCCCTTGCGGGCCCTCACTTCCTGAATGTTGGATGCAATTTTTTCCGAAGCGCTCTGGTTGGTGGCAATGACAAACACCGGCATATTCTCATCTATGAGTGCAATTGGACCGTGTTTCATTTCAGCTGCCGGATACCCTTCGGCATGTATGTATGAAATTTCCTTGAGTTTCAATGCGCCTTCCAGGGCAACGGGGAAATTGTAGCCGCGGCCAAGGTACAAGGCGTTGGTAGCATCTTTGAACTCTCCGGCAATATATTTCACTTGTTCGTGACAGTTTTCGAGCAGTTTTTCCACTTTTTTGGGAATGAGTGCCAGCTCTTGCACCATGCGCTGGTATTCCGATTTGGGTATGGTGCCCCGTTCGTAGCCCAGCACCATGGCCATCATGGTGAGCATGGTTACCTGTCCGGTAAATGCTTTGGTAGATGCCACGCCGATTTCGGGGCCTACGTGGATGTAGGAGCCGCTGTGGGTCATGCGTGCTATGGAAGAACCTACAACGTTGACAATCCCATAGGTAATAGCGCCCTGTTTTTTGGCCATTTCAAGGGCAGCCAGGGTGTCGGCAGTTTCACCCGATTGGGATATGGCGAGCACAATATCCATATCGCGGAGCACGGGATTGCGGTAGCGGAACTCGGAGGCGTACTCCACTTCTACGGGTATGCGGGCGAGGTCTTCAAACAGGTATTCAGCGATCATGGCGGCGTGCCAGGAGGTGCCGCAGCCCAGCAGGATCATGCGCTGGGCACCTATCATGGCTTTCATATACTCGTCCATGCCACCGAGTTTAACCCAGCCTTCGTCGGCGTTGAGTCGGCCGCGCATGCACTCTGCAATGGTAGTCGGCTGCTCGAATATTTCCTTGAGCATGAAATACTCGTACCCGCCTTTTTCCAGTTGCTCTATTTCCATCTCGATTTTGACGATGGAAGGGGTGGTCACTTCGTTGCGCAAGGTTTTGATGATCATTTGCCCATCGAGGGTGATGGTGGCCACTTCCTCGTCGTTGAGGTACACCACATTTTCTGTGTGTTCGACAATTGGGGTGGCATCTGAGGCGACAATGAATTCGTCTTCGCCAATGCCGATGACTAAGGGGCTTGATTTGCGGGCGGCCACGATTTTGTCCGGAGCATCTCGATCCATCACCACGATGGCATAAGCGCCATGCACCTGGGTGAGCACCTGCCGAACAGCCTCTTCGAGGGGCAGATTTTCCTGTTGTTGTACTTCTTCGATGAAATGTACCAGTACCTCAGTGTCCGTTTCACTGATAAAGGAGTGGCCGTGTTTTACCAGGGCACTTTTGATGACGGCGTAGTTTTCGATGATGCCGTTGTGGATGAGCACAATGCGGCCGTTGCCACTGGTGTGTGGGTGGGCGTTGATGTCGTCCGGTTTGCCGTGGGTGGCCCAGCGGGTGTGCCCGATGCCGATGTTTCCGGTCAGGTTTTTACCCGTACAGAACTGCACCAGGTCGTCCACCTTGCCTTTTTTCTTGTACACATTAAGCGTACCATTCTGCAGGGCAATGCCCGCGCTGTCGTACCCACGGTACTCTAAGCGTTGCAGGCCTTTGATGATGATGGGGTAGGCCGGTTTGGGGCCTATGTAAGCGACGATGCCACACATGAGATTTGGTTGGGGGGATAAAAGGTTAAGGTAAAAAGGTGTATTTGATGGATAATTTTGCCGGGTACAGGGGGTGGTTCACACCATACAGGATGCTGCGCATGGCCGATCCGTTTTGGGTGTACACATTGATGAACACGGTGCGTTCTTCGAGATTTGTCGTGGGGTCCACGAGCATATCCTGAAAATGGCTGCTCATGGTCATTTTGTATTGTTTGACGGTGACGCCGTTCACCAGTTCATTGTTTGGAAACCCGCCAAAAAAACCCTGAAGCGCGCCTAAGTTGGCCGCATAGGCCACATCGCTGATGAAAGCCAGTGTAGAGTCGGTGCTTTTTTTGGTCATCACGAGTTGACTTGCAGGCGCGAGGGAAAGGAAGTCGCCGGGTTGCTCGGCCACTGTAAGCAGGAGTTCGGCCTTATTGATGGCTACGTTTTTGAGTGCATTGGCATAGGGCACATGCATTCTTAGTCGAAGGCCCGTGATGCCCTGCAGATACAACAGGTCATTGACGGGCTTGCCAATCAGGGCTTCCACAGGCTTTCCGCTGTAATCGTGCTCATATTGTACAAACTTGTTCGTGCCGCGAAACCGCAAGTCGAACGTGCGTTTGCTGGTATCATTTTGGGTATAATACAAGCGGATAAAACTGAACTTGGAGTCGTTGAGGTCGAATGCCAGCATGGCCCCCGGGTCAGCGGCCGGTTCGGCAGTGATGCGCAACCCCCGGACGAACGCATAAAACGTGGAATCATTTGACAGTGCAGCACTGTCGAGATTCAGAATGTCCTGACCCAGTGTGTTGCTCAGCGGTAAGCGCACGTATGCGCCTTTTGTGATGGTATCGAACAGGTTGACCGAGGTGCGTGGCCTGGGCATGAAATTGTTCAGCGTGCCAATTTCTTCGGCTGCCGGTATGCTGTTGGTGGAGTAATAACCCTTACTGTTTTGGATTACCTCCGCCAGGCGGTTCACGTGCAACGTGTGTGGCACAAAGGTATCGCCATACACGCCATTGGCATCGTATCCCAAATACAGGATGATGGAATCGAGTTCCGAATTGGAAAAATCGGGCGACAAGGCGGACAACTGAAACAGCGTATACACATTCGCTTTGGAAACGCCTAAAAAAGGATCGTTCAAACGGCCACAAATAAAATAGCTGGCAATAGATGAACGGTCTGAGGTCAAAAGAGAGTCTTCCCGTTCCAACGTAAACTGCAGCGTGAGTGTATCTGTAAACGCCAATTGAGCCACCTGGTCTTCCAGCAGGTCGGCACCAAAGGGTGTAGGCTCGGAGCAGGCTGACCAGCAGAGGCCAATCAGCGCAAACAAAAAAAACAATTTATGGGTCATGGTGTGGTGTTCGGGTAATTAGGGCGACACTTCGGCCTCCATCAGGGTGCGCAGAAATTCAACCACGGCTTTTGGCTGCTCTTCTTCACTTTTCCAATGCAGCACGGGCTTGTCTTCCAATGCGAGCATGGCTTCAACGTCGGCCGTGAGCGTTTCGCTGCCCGTAAGCACGGCATCGGAGTAAAAAACAGCGCCTTTGTGCATGGATACGCCGGATGCAGTTCGGAAGGGGTCGAGGTGATCTTCCGTCAGGTTGTTGATGGCTGCTTTTTGAAAGAAACGCTCGGCACTTTCCTGTTCGTGGGGGGTGTCAAACAAGCCGTATACGATTTGTGAGGGGCTAAACAACGGTTCTGTCTTGTATGCTGTACGCAGGTAAAGGGGGATAAGGCTGGTCATCCAGCCCAAACAGAGGACAACGTCAGGTACCCATCCAAATTTTTTGACCGTTTCAATGGCCCCTTTGCAGAAAAAAGCGGCCCGGTCGGGGTTGTCTTCAAACGCTTGTTCGTGTTCGTCTACAAAAACTTGTTTGCGTTTGAAAAAATCTTCATTGTCTAAGAAATACACTTGAAGGCGAGAATTTGGCAAAGAAGCCACTTTAATGATGAGCGGGTAATCGTCATCATCTACAATGATGTTCATGCCCGACAATCGGACTACTTCGTGCAGGCGGTGGCGCCGTTCATTCACGGTACCGTAGCGCGGCATCAGGATGCGCATTTCGTAGCCATTATCCTGAAACAATTTGGGCAATTTGGCCACTAAATTGGATATTTCGGTGCCTTCTGTATACGGATCAAGTTCTTGGGTAATGATCAACAACCGTTTGTTTTCCATGTATTAACCGTGGTAGGAATTAGTAAGCTGAACTCGTATCGTTTTGCTGGTGCAAAAGCAATTTCGGTGCAAAATTATATAAAAAAAACGAGATCAAAGTGAGGGAGTTTTTTGAAGAAAAAAAACAAAGGAAATAAAACATTAATAAACAATTGTTTACATCACGGTTGACCGGACTGTTCCGCTACGCGTTCCAGTATCCTGAACACGCAGGCAAAGGCATTTTTTTCATCGGGTGCGCGCGTTTCCCTCCAGGTTTCCCGCCATTGCAAAGGGTCTATGGGCGGAAAGAAGGTGTCGCCTTCGGGCCGTGTGGCTATCTCGGTGAGGTACAGGCGGTCCCAGTCGGCCATGGTCTGGCGGAATATATCGCCGCCACCCAGTACAAATGCCTCTGTCTCTCCGGTTTCAGCGGCCAGCTCATACGCTTCCTCCATGTTGTGCGCCACCAATACCCCCTCGGCCGTGAAAAACAGGTCGCGCGTCACCACAATGTTGGTGCGCTTGGGCAAGGGGCGCCCGATGCTGTGAAACGAATTGCGCCCCATGATGACGCAGTGCCCCGAAGTGGTGCGTTTGAACCAGGCGAGGTCTGCCGGTAAATGCCATGGCAACTGGTTGTCTTTCCCGATGACGCCGTTTTCTGCTACGGCCACTATTGCGCTGATCAGCATATCTTACAGTTCATTTAACAGTTCGCGCACCAGCAGGCTCAATCCGGGCTCGGCTGCATGTGCAATGGCGATCACTTCTTCCACAGTGGTTTCGCGGATCACCTGGGGTGGGAAAGCCACATTGGTAACCATAGACAACATCAGCACCGGAATGTTCATGTGCCGCGCGACCAACACTTCGGGGAGGGAGGACATGCCGGTGCAATCGCTCCCCATCGTGCGCAACATGGCGTACTCGGCTGGTGTTTCCAAATTGGGGCCTTGCAAGGCGGAATATACGCCCTCAAACGCCCGCACCCCGTGCCGTGCTGCAATATCCATCACGCGGCAGCGCAGGTTTTCATCGTAGGGTTTGGAGAGGTCGGGGAAGCGAGGCCCCAGGCGCTCGTCGTTTTCGCCACGCAAGGGGTTTTCGGGCAACAGGTACAGGTGGTCGCGCACGACGCAGATGTCGCCCCCTTTCCAGTGCGGATTCACCCCGCCCGATGCATTGGTGATGATGAGTCGCTCTATGCCCAGCGCATGCAGCACCCGTATGGGGAACGTGACCTGCTGCATGCTCCAGCCCTCATAATAGTGAAAGCGGCCCGACATGACCACCACCGGGTGTTCGCCCAAATGCCCGAACAGGAGCTTGCCCGCATGGCTCTGCACGGTGCTTTTGGCAAAATGCGGGATGCCTGTGTAGGGCACTTCCGCCACCAGCGCGACCGATTCGGCCAACTTGCCCAAACCGGTGCCCAGCACAATGCCGGTACGGGGTTGAAAATCGGTGTGCTGCCGCAGGGTATCGGCTGCTTCTATGATTTGATCGTATAGTGACATGTGTCTGCATTAATCGGTAACCAACGGGCCTGTAGTTTGGGTGCTTCTGGAACGCCAGTAGTGCGCAAGGGCGTACCCCGATACCAAATCCCAGATGCCGTACCAGGCGGCAATGAGCGCCATGCCTCCCAGACCGTCAAAGAAACGGAAAATCAACAACAATCCGAGGGCAGTGTTGTGTACACCAGCCTCGAAACACAGGGTGCGGCAGTCGGGTTCAGGCAACTTGAATGCGCGCCCAATCCAGTATCCACCCGTCAAGGCAATGCCGTTTTGAATCAAAATGATTAAAAAGACATAGCCAAGATAACTCGTCAAGTTGGCCCTGTTGCCCCACAAAGCCAACACCAAAATACTGAAAAATATGATGAGGGCCAAACGCTGAACCCATGTGCGCATCTTGTTGACCACCTGTGGCGCGTAATGGTTTAGGGCCATGCCTGCGGCCAATGGGGCAATGATCAACTTGAGGATAATCAATACCATATCAAAAAATCCGATTTCAAAGGTATTGCGCAGGGCTGTTGCTTCCGGCAAAAAACCGCTCCAAAACCAGAAACCGGCAGGTGTGAGTACTGTGGCGCTTAATACCAGGATGGCATTGAGGGTAATGGACAAGGCGATGTTACCACGGGCATAATGCGCCAGAAAATTGGTCATGTTGCCCGACGGACACATGCTGACCAAGATCATGCCCAGCGCCATGCTCACCGGCGGCTGAAATACCATAATGGTGCACAACGTCAACATGGGGAACAACAGGTATTGGATGCCGACACCGATGAGCACCGTCTTTGGATAGTCAACCACTTTTTTGAACTCGTTGAGCCGTATGTCCAACGACACGGCAAACATCAAAAAGGCCATGGCCCAGTTGAGCAGCGCCATTTGGTCGGGGTTGAAATTGATTTGAAGTTGGTCTACCGGGTGCATCGGCGTTCGTTTTTGGGGCGAAAGGTAGGTGTTTTTGGGGTTTTCTGTGTTCAGGCCCACTACTCCAATTTGCCCGCCGCTGGCACACCATCATCCGGCTTTTCCACCAATCCGGTCTGTCGGGGCACTTCTACCCTGAGGGGGCGCACCGGCTCGCCGTCGAACCACCGACCCATGTACCGCTGCGCAGGCGTGTTGCCAAAAGCCACTTCGGTACCCCGGCCGGTTCGGAGCATGTCGAGGAGCGCATCTGCCAACTTCCAATAGCAAAAGTGGTCTACGGCGTTTACGCGGTTGTTGACAGCCGAGCGGTTGACGGTGTAGTTGCGCAGGCCAGAATCCATATCGGGATCAATACTGTATGGCTCGTAATGCGACGAAGTGAGGAGGCGCGCTTTGTGCGGTTCGGAGTAGTGCTCTACCAGGTTGCGCATGGGCGTATGCACAGCGGTTTCGAACACCAACCGGCTAAAGGTGTCGCCCACTACCTCGTCTTTGTTGCCTGCTACGGCAAGGAGCAGGAGGTCGGGCGTTAAGGCTTCGTACGATTTTTTGACAGCGTTTCGAATCGGGCCGCTGCCGGGTTCGCACAGCAACATGGCTTTGGGTTGAGGAATGCCGAGGGTGGCCCAATCTACGCCCATGTTGGCGGCTGTAACCCCACCGTAAGAATGGCCTATGTACAACATCCTGTCGGTGCGCACATGTGTTCGACCTTCCAGTTGTACGCGCTCCAGGGCATCCCGAACGGCCACAGCAGCATTGTCCGCAAAATGCACTGGCCTGGGCCACAACAGGTTTTTTTGGTACCGTGGGTACACCACAATGAGTCCCTGCGCCACTAAGTGCTTGACCCATCCGCCATAAATGATTGGGTTGTATCCGCCGTATCCGTGCAGGAACACCACCACATCGGCCGTATCGGGCACTGGTGAAACCGGTTCAAAAAGCCAATAACCGTCTGCCTTGGTGGCAAAGTCGCGTATGCGGACTTCAGCGTGGCGGTATTTTGCAGGGTCGGGATACCAGGGTTCCTGGCCCCAAACCGCATGAAAACCGGTGCAAACAAGGAGTAAGTACAAATAGCGCATGGTGTAACGTATACGTAGGCGCAGTGTTAACGCTGAAAGGAGGGGAAATTGTTTAGTTCTGGTGAGAAGAGGCAAACTCCCATAAGGAGCAACCGTGCTCAATACAAAAACCCGAACAACCACAACGGTATCTGGTTGCCTACGCCGGTTTCGATGTCGTCTAACACCAAAAAACCATCGGGTGTGCCTTTCAGTTGCTTTTGTTTTTTGCCTTTGCCCCCTACCTGCAGCAGGTACCGCTCGTTGACAAAAAAATCGGCCGTATCGGGTGCTGTGGTACTGGCTGTACACGACAACTGGTTGAACAAAAACGTTTCACGCAAACTTCCTAAGTCTGGGGGTGCGTCGGGCAGTGCGTATGCAAGGTTGGTGTTGTCTAAGTATATTTTTTCCGGTTTTTGCAAGGCAGACAAACCTCCACCCGACACATTCAGTGCGCCAATCAGACGGGCTTTTTGCAGGTGCGACAAGTAACGCAACACCGTCGCTCTGTCTAATTCAAGGTGTCGAGCCAAGTGCTGAATGTTGGGTTTAAACGGGGTTGAGGAGGCCAGGAACTGCAACAACCGCGAAAGTTTCTGTATCTGCTGCACTTTTGCCCCTTCTGCCTGTGCGATGTCCGTTTCCAACACCAGCCGCACTACTTGCCGGAGGCGCTGATGATAATTCGTCCTGCTTTCTAAAAAATACGGGTAGTACCCTTCCCGCAGATAAACACCAAAATGCTCAAGTGGACGAAAGGCCAAGGCCAACGCTCTGGTAAGGCTTTCGTGCCCGGAGAAAACCTGATCAAGCGCTACAGGAGGAGTAGCGTACACGCCCGTGAACTGAAGATATTCCCTGAAGGAAAGGCCCGGTAAGTCATACAACACAACCCTTCGGCTCAAATCAACGTCTAACTTACTCAACTCAATGATGGATGAACCGGTAAACACCAACATGATGTCGGGGAAAAAATCATACAGGTTTTTTACTTCTCTTGACCAATCAGCGTACTTGTGCACCTCGTCTAAGAAAAAATGACGGTAGCCAATGCGCCTTAACGCTTCCACCGTGTTGCGCAGGCTATGCCTACTAAAGTATAAGTCATCCAATGACAGGTAAACAGCCCGCTCCAGATCCTTCATTTGTTGCAGCAACAAAGTGGTTTTTCCGGTGCCCCGCGCACCCCGCACGCCAACGAGTCGCCAGGACCAGTCAATCTTGTCGCGCAGAAAACGGGTCGGTTGATCGGGCGTCCGAAGCTGCAAGTCACGAGAAATACGAATTAAATTTTCCATTTTTGCTGTATTGATGCAGCAAAAATACAGTAAAATTGCTGTATTGATACAGCAAAAATATACAATTCCAATTTTCAATATACAAATGCCGTAACTTTGTACAAATTGGTCACATCTATGTACTATCCACGGTTCTTCATCCTTTTTACCTGGGCCATTCTTGCCTGCGGCAACACTCCGGAGCCCGCAGTGCAAATGCGCCAAACGCAGTCCTCCTTAGTCGCGCAAGACACCTTGCCACCTGCCCCATCCAACCCCGCCACGTCTGCACCTGAAAACAAACCATTAGAAAAACAACAGAAAACCGAGGACGTACCCGCCCCCGTACCCACCCCCCCAACCCGCCTGGCACCCTCCGGCGCCGCAGAGCCCTTCATTGAACTCATTACCCTGGCCCCAACCGTACGCGTCGACATCCGCTACGCCACCGCCGATAATTTTACCAAAACAAAAATATACGATTGCGGCCGTTGCTACCTGCGCCCCGAAGCGGCAGCGGCCATAGCCAAGGCACAGGACAACCTGAGCAAGGAAGGCCTGGGACTAAAAATGTTCGACTGCTACCGCCCTTCGCCGTACCAGCAACGCCTGTGGGACAAGGTGCCCGACCCCAACTACGTCACTCCCCCCGCAAAAGGCTCCATGCACTCCCGCGGCGCAGCAGTCGACCTCACGCTCGTTGACCTCACTACCGGTAAAGCGTTGGACATGGGCACGCCATACGATTTTTTCGGACCGGAAGCCCATACCGATTACACCAACCACCCGAAAACGGTGCTCGACAACCGCATCAAGCTGCGGCGTGCCATGGAGGCCGTGGGCTTTCAGGGTATCCGAACAGAATGGTGGCACTTTTCCTATCGCGCACAAACCTACCCCTTGTCAGATTGGGTGTGGCCCTGCAAATAAATCATGGATACCCAAACCCTCTTGCGTCGGGTGCGCCGCATCGCCCTCCAGTCCAAACGCCGCACGTCCGGACTCTTCAGCGGCGGCTACCACAGCGTCTTCAAAGGCCGGGGCATGTCGTTCAGCGAGGTGCGCCCTTATGTACCTGGCGACGATGTGCGCGCCATTGACTGGAACGTGACGGCCCGCACCGGCGAACCCCACATCAAGCTGTTTGAGGAAGAACGCGAACTGACGGTAATGCTGCTTGTCGACGTGAGCCGCTCGTCGTTTTTCGGTACCCGCGGTCAACTCCGCCGCGACCAACTGGCCGAATTGTGTGCCATTTTGGCCTTTTCTGCCATTGGAAACCACGACCAGGTAGGCATGGTGTTGTTTGCCGACGCCGTGCAGCATTACATTCCGCCCAAAAAAGGCCGCGCACATGCCATGCTGATCCTGCGCGAATTGCTGAACGCTGAACCACGGGGCACACACACCAATGTGGCCGACGCCCTGTCGTTTGCCCACAATGTGCTCAAAAAACGCAGCATCTGTTTTGTCCTGTCCGATTTCCAGGCACCCGATTTTGAAAAACCCTTGCGCGCCCTGGCCCGACGGCACGATACCATTGGCATACACGCCTGGGACCCGGCAGAAAGGGTGTTGCCCGACGTTGGCCTGCTGCCGCTGCGCGATCCTGAAAGCGGCGCCACCCGATTGGTAGACACCACCGACCCCGGCTTCCGCCGCCGCTACACCTTTCAGTTTGATCAAAGCCAAAGCCTGCTCGAAAAACGCTTCCGCCAGGCTGGCGCGGGCTGGATCAGCCTGAATGTGACGGCCGATTACACACGGGCATTGTTGCGGTTTTTTGAGCAGCGGTGAGCGGGGTCGGAATGGGGTATGTCCGGCCCCACATGCATCGCGTTTATGGATTTTGCTCCTTGCTGACATACATTCCACATTCATTAAACCCAGTCCCAAATGGAACAAGTTGTCCCGTGAAATAAAAAACAGACATTACGCAAGTGCAAGTGCCCCTGCATAATGTCTGTCGGAAAAATACACTTTATCGGTTGATCAGTACCTCCGTATTGCGGTAGCCGGGTTCGTCCAAAAACCAGTCTGCAAACAATAACCCACCACTTTGTGCCCATTCGCTGAACTTCAGAAAGCCCTGGGTAAAGTCTGTCGTTTCAGTCAGGTTGGGTGTGGCATTGTAAATATTAAGCGCCCAGGGCAGGTTGTTCAGGGTCGTGAAATACCGATTCTGTGCTGCATCGCTGGCATCCTGGCCTTCACCCAGATATTCCACGTTCATCCGGTCAGTCGGTTCATAATTAGCGAGGTGTACCTCCTTGCCCCTGTCCTGCCCAACTATCAAATACGGATTGAAGTCGCTTGGGGAAATTTCATCGAATTCCAGAGCACCGGCAACTCCCGGCTGGCCATTGTTTTTAAACACCAACGTCACCCATACAGTGTCTTTTTCCAGCGCCGGATCGTTGTAATTTACATTCACCAAATTACCCGCCGACACTAAGGAAAATCCCTCCTTGACATCATCACGGACAATTATGTTGGCGTGCTCCTGATCGGCTTCGGTGCCGTTTGCAGCCAAAAGGAGCCAGGGGGCGCCCGCTGCCTGTGCGCCCGACACGCCAATGATGTGCTCCGGATCGAGGTCGTCGATCTGAAAGGCAAACGCATTTCGGCGACTTGCCCCCACTGCCCGGATGATGAATGTGTATTTGATTTCTACCACCTCGTTTTCGGCATCGGTAACGGTGTTGAAACGGTAGTCTACCACCAAGTCGTTGAGGTCGTAATCACCTACATTAGGCCACAGGTCTTCGAACATCAACACCCCCAGGCCGTTTGCCGGAAACCAGTTGTTGAACGCCCGGTACGGATCTGCAGGGTAATCGTCGTCGGGGTCAGACACGCCATCGTCATCGGCGTCCTGCACATTAGGCATGGGCAGGCAGTTGTTGGACGGATCGGCCCAGTAGGTGCCTGGAATCACCAGGTTGTCGAAATTTGCGCGGTTGTTGCCGCCAACACCCAAAAAGCTGATGATCAGTTTGTACGGGTTTCCGGAGTTGGCTATGGCCGCAGGAACGGCCCAGGATACATCTACTGCACTGGTGTAAGGTGCCACAAAGGTATACTGGAACGAATCGGCCAGCACAAGTCCTTCACCGTAGGATGCGTTTGGGTCGTACGGAATGACGCGCACCCGCACGGCCTTGTAGTTGGAACCACCACTGGTGCCTCCACTGTTTTCCAGCTTGGTCTTGAACGTAATGTTGCCTTCTCCGGGCTTAAACCAGGGTGTTTTTATCCATGAAGCGCCTGCACTGGGGTTGCTCATGGAGTTGGAACGCGCCGACCAGGTGCCTGTGATCACCTGCGATGCCGTACTGGAGTAGCTCACAGCGCCGAACACCCAGCAGTTGGCTTGTTCAACCGAGCGGTTGCCCGATTCGCAATCGAGGGCCAGCGTCTGTGCACTGAGGCTTAACGTATTCAAAATCAGGGTAAAGAATAGCAAAAATGCTGATTTCATGTTTTTCATGCGATAAGAGGTTGTGTTTTTTTGACGGGTTTAATTGAGTTTCACGGATACTCCGTTGCCGGTGGCCGGATAGGTTTGCAAAAAACTGCCGTACTGAACGGTCAGTTGACGCGTAAATGCCGGCACCTCTACCGACAGGACGGCATCTTCGCCAGCAGCCTGCAGCTTGCGGTACAGCACAGCGCCGTCTTCACCTGAAATTTTCAACGTCAGGCGGCGCGGATCAGCCAGACGACCGGTGAACTGCACCTGGACGGTGCGCGCGGTGTTCCAGGAAAAATCGGCCGGTGCTTCAATTTGCCTGAAGCTTTCCGTCGGCTCGACCGTTGGAGAGAGTTGTTCAAATTGCTCCTTTCGGCACCCAAAGGACGCGAGGAGCAAGGCCGCCAGGGCGACCTGCATGCTTGTTTTTCTCATAATGTGATTGCTTTTTTTAAGAACATGGTGCAAAATTGGCCCCCTGCTCAAGCATCACGCCCGTTCTTTCGTTTTTCGGTCGGCTTTGTTCCGAAAACGGACACCCTTGCCCGTTTAACACCCCGGAGTGCCCCTCCGTTGGTATGCCAACGCGTTGTTTGCCATTGCAATGCCTACCGCACCACCCGGACTTCCGAACATATCCCGTTGACATTGCACAACCTGAAATGGTAGGTGCCAGCCGGAAATCCGGCCATGTCTATCGGATAAATGTACTCGCCAACCGCCATCACTTCATTGAAAACCGTACGCACTACCGCACCCTGCTGATCGTATATGACTAACCGCAACCGCTCCTCGATCGGTGCCTCGAACGCGGCCTGGGTTGTCCCGGACGCCGGATTGGGGTAAACGCGCAACCGGTTGCGGTCGGGAAGCCGTGCCGGGGGCAACTGCACCGAGACCGCAGCCAAAGGGTACCACCACACTTCAAACACCCGTCCGGAGGCCAGGCTTTGATCGCCTTCATTGGTAAAAAAAATATTGGGTGCCACAGACTGTATGCCGCCGTACACATATCCGATCAAAATGGAATCGGCCTGAGGCAAATTATTCAGCATAATGATGCCCCGATCCTCTGCGATGGCCGGGATAAATTCCGCACCTGCCCCCAGCCAATCAGGCATTTCACCGATCTGGTATTCCCGCATGGCTCCATCGGGCCCGCGCTCTACCACACTGATGGTGCGCACAAAGGGTACATTCGGATCGTCCACCAAATCCCCCGCTGCGTTCAGTTGATAGCGGCTGATGCCGCCGAAAAACACCGCGTACATGGTGCTTTTCGCCTGATCGTACAGGGCGATGTGCGCAGTGTGGTACTGATTCAGCAATTGATTAAATCCCTCCCGATTGGCATATCCGTCGGGCCGCACATCCACCGTATTCAACCAGGGCAAGTCTGCATCGGGGCGAAAAACGCCGGAAAACATGGTAAAGCCACGGGTTCCGTCGGGAAATACCTGGGGCAGCGCGTTGAAGTCGCGCCGATGCAACTGAAGGCTGTCCACCCACTCGGAGAACGATCCGGTTTGCAGGCCGTCCGGGGTGTTTTGGACTGTAAATTTGCGCACCGCATCGGTGTATTGTTGCACAAAACCCGGGCCGTGTGTTGGGCCGATCGGATTGTATCGACCCATGAATTGTTGCCCGCCCATGAGGTAAAACCAGCCGTCCAGGTAGTGCATCTGGCCTCCCGTCACGCGAAAACGTTCATCGGCGATGTAGCGGAATTGTCCCGCCGGGTTCAACCCCGTTTTCACAGCGGTGATGACCTCGGGCACACGCAGCACCGTGAGGTACGGATGCGTCACGTGATCGCCGGCAGAAGGCGCATACCCGTACCCGCCTGCCAGAAACAAGTCGTCGCCAACCTGGGTAAAGTTCATGTTGGTCGATTGCAGTTGCTCCTGAAGCGGCACGGGGAAGGAGTCCAGCGCGGCGCTCCAAAACTGGCCGGTAACGGGGTTGACGACCATGAGGCGGGTATTGTTGTCTTCGGGCTGAAACGATGCCCATGGCTGCCGCCGGTGCAATCCATCCACCCTGCCGCCTGCGATGAGCCACTCGCCCTGATGGATTCCAAACGCAAAAGACTGAACCCCGGGCAATTGGGCGTGCCGGGCCTCGTGCACCTGAATGTTGATCTGCGAAAAGGCAACGCTTTGCACCAAAAATACGAAGAGAACCGTAAACTGTTTCATTCCATGAATTTTGGGCAAATCTCGGTCATCCGATGGGAACGCACCGTGATAATGATCACGGTGGCGGTTGATACGAGGCTAATTAGAGGTGTTTTTCAAAACGGAACATTTCCATTACATCCACTTCCAGGGCTTCGGCGATGACAAACACCTGACTCAGGCTGGTATTGATGACACCCCGCTCTATGCGGCTGATTTGACTGAGCTCCAGGTCGGCGCGGAGTGCCAACTCTTCCTGCGACATGCCCCGCGTCTTGCGCATGGTGCGCAAGTGCTCACCGAAGCGTTTTAGATGATATCGAACTTTACTGTCATTGCATAGATGTAGCTTTTGGGAGTTCGCCCTGTGGTCCAACACAGGGGATTGGCTGTACATTAGAAATAAGTTCAAGGGTTGACTGTAGTGGAGGTGGTGGTTATGGAGGTGGTAATGGCAGTACTGGCAATGGCAATGGCGGCAATGGCGGGACTGGAAGTGGGGGTTCATCAGGAAATGGAAACGGTAATGGCGGCAGCAATGGAGATCCTGGAGGGGATGATCTCATACCCGGTATATGCCCTCCGGAACCTGAGTGGGTTTGTTTTTTTTTAAATAATGTAGCTCAAGACATATTTACGCCCATAACGGTTCCCGAAAATTTACCGGACGGTTTTGATGAGGCGCTGTACAAGAAATTAGTTGAGGTGCTCCGCGATATTAAACCGAAGACCATGCAGCAAATAGACTGGCTGGTCAAAAATCCGGGCGCGATAGATATCTTGTCTGCCTATCTGGCGCTTCCGTCTGTCGGCCAGGGCTACGATCCGGAAAATCCGAATGCCCCTGCGCCTCCTGCGGTGGATGATCATGATATTCGTCCTACGACTATACTCGTAGGACGAGGGGCTCCACCTCAATTCAGCGCCCGCCACATCAAATCCTTCAACGCCTGAATGTTGTACCCAGTGGCGGCAGATATAAATATCGCTGGAATGCCCTCTGGCAATGTGGCGCGCAGCATGGTTTCCAATTCGTCGTCTATCAGGTCGCGTTTGGTAATGGCCAGCAGGCGGGGTTTGTCGAGCAGTTCGGGGTTGAACATGTTCAGTTCATTGAGCAGGATGTGGTACTCCGCACCGAGGTTGCGGGCCGTGTCGCTGGGTACCATAAACAGCAGCACGCTGTTGCGCTCAATGTGGCGCAGGAACTGGTGCCCCAGCCCGCGGCCTTCGTGTGCGCCTTCGATGATGCCCGGTATGTCGGCCATGATGAAGTTTTGTCCCGGCCGTACTTCTACGATGCCCACGTTCGGCACCAGCGTGGTGAACGCATAGTCGGCAATTTTGGGCTTGGCGGCGCTCACCACACTGAGCAGGGTGCTTTTGCCCGCATTGGGAAACCCGACCAGGCCGACGTCGGCCAAAATTTTCAACTCCAGCACCACCCAGCCTTCCATGCCGGGTTCGCCGGGTTGGGCATATCGGGGCGATTGGTGGGTAGACGATTTGAAAAAATTATTGCCCTTGCCGCCCCTCCCGCCGGGCATCAGGATTTCGCGCTGCCCCGGCTCGGTGATTTCCAGCAGCACTTCGCCGGTGTCCGGATCGCGGGCAACAGTGCCCAAAGGCACTTTTACGGTCACGTCTTTGCCGTCGGAACCGGTTTTGAGTCCTCCGCGACCCACATCGCCGTCCTCGGCGTAAATGTGTTTTTTGAAGCGCAACGACAGGAGCGTCCACTCCTGCGGATCGGCTTCGAGCCACACGTGCCCGCCGCGCCCGCCGTCGCCGCCATCGGGGCCACCCCTTGGATTGGTGGGGCCGCTGTAGAAGTGCACGCTCCCGGCGCCGCCTTTTCCGGAGCGAAACATAATTTTTACGTAATCAACGAAGTTCTGTCCGGCCATTAACCCTTTTCTTTGAGCCGCAAAAGTAAGCTAATAAACACCAACTATTTTTTATGGCATCAAAGAATGCAAAAACACAGCCCATTGTGCCCAAAGACGAGATTGTATGGTTGGAGGGCCCCAACTCCCGGGGTTTCGAGCTCGCCTTCGCTTTCCGGGTGTTCAGGGAGTTCCTCAAAGGCTTTCGAGGACTTCACTTTATTGGCCCATGCATCACCGTATTTGGGTCGGCACGTTTCAAGGAAGGTCATCGGTACTATGAATTGGCCCGACAAGTGGGCTACCGCCTGGCGGCCGATCTGGGTCTGACTGTCATGACTGGCGGTGGCCCCGGTGTGATGGAAGCCGCCAACCGGGGTGCCCGGGAAGCCGGAGGCCGCTCGGTGGGCTGCAACATCCTGCTGCCCCACGAACAACACCACAATCCGTATCTCGACAAGTTTGTCACCATACGCTACTTCTTTGTGCGCAAGGTGCTGCTCGTCAAATATTCCTACGCCTTTGTGATCCTGCCCGGCGGGTTTGGCACCATGGACGAGCTGTTTGAAACCCTTACCTTGGTGCAAACAAAGACCATCGAACACTTTCCTATTGTGGTCATGGGCATGGATTACTTCCGCGATCTTCAGGCGTACATGCAGTTTATGGCTTCGGAGGGCACCATTTCGCCTGAAGACCTCGACCTGATCCTGTTTACCGATGACGCAGACGAAGCGATGGCACACATCCGCAAATACCTGCACGACAACTACCGCGTGGTGCCCCGGCGCAAACCTGTATGGTGGTTGTTCGAAAAAAGTTGATTGTCCATTTATCTGCACTACCCATGACCACCCAACTCCTCCCCATCATCCACTATTTCTACCAGCGCAACTGGGCACCCGCCACCAGCGCCAACTACTCGTTCCGCTTGCCCGATCAGTCGGGCTTCACCATTTCCCGTTCGGGGGTCGATAAAGCGGCTTTTTCCGAACACGACCTGATGGAGGTGGATGACATGGGTCGGCCTGCGGTGGAGTATGCCCACCTCAAGCCGTCGGCCGAAACGCTGCTGCACGCCCTGCTGTACCGCCTGTTTCCGGATACCGGTGCCATACTGCACACCCACTCGGTGGTCAATACGGTGTTTTCCCGCTTACAAATAGACAAAGGCCACGCGCAATTTACGGGCTATGAACTGCAAAAGGCGATTGCCGGGGTAGATACCCATGCGTCCACGCTGGAGTTGCCGGTGTTTCCCAACAGCCAGGACATGGGCCTGCTTTGTGGGCTCATGGAGCCATATTTGCGCCAAAACCCCGCTTGCAAGGGCTTTTTGCTCAGCAGCCACGGGTTGTACGCCTGGGGCACTGACCTGGCCGAGGCCAAACGCCACGTGGAGGCGTATGAATTTCTGATGGAGTGTGCGTTGCTGGAGCGCTAACCCACCTGCCAAATGGGCAAATCGGGCAGCTTGGCCGTGATGTGCATGCGTTCGCCGGTGAGGGGGTGCTCAAACGCTATTTTCCAGGCGTGCAACTGAATGCTCCGATCCGGGTTGCCGCGCCGGGCCCCGTATTTCACGTCGCCACGGATGGGGCAGCCCATGGCCGCCAATTGCGCGCGAATCTGGTGGTGGCGACCGCTGACGGGTATGATTTCCAGCAGCCAGTAGCGCTGGGTTTGGCTCACCAATTGGTAGTGCAACTCCGCTTTGGCTGTTCCGGGTTGCGCATCGGGGTACAGGATGCTCTTGTTGCCGGTTTTGGATTTGCCGATGTAGTGCACCAGTTCGCCCGACTCGGCGGGTGGCGCGGCTTGCACCAGCGCCATGTATACCTTGTCTATCAATTGTTGCCTGAACTGCTCTGTGAGGTGGGTCATGGCCTCGGCGGTGGCGGCCAGCAGCACCACACCGCTCACCGGACGGTCTATGCGGTGCACCAGGTGCATGGTTTTATTGGTATGCTGGTTTGCCCAATCGAGCAAGGCTTCGTCGCCAGTAGGATCGGGTTGCACGGGCATACCGGGCGGCTTGTTGAGCACCAGCAGGTGCTTGTCTTGAAAAAGAACTTCGGGCGTCATGGCTCAAAGATGCGAAGGGTTTGGCAAAACTAAACCCTCTGCGCCATGAAGTGTTGTACGACGGTGGAGAAACACCAACGAACCCACGCCAAACCCTATGTTTTTTGTTGTTATCGCTTTGTTGTTGGCCCTGGATTGGTACGCTTTTCAGGGCATTCGTACGCTTACGGCCAATTGGCCCTCAGCTTGGGCGCAACCGGTGCGTTGGGTTTTTTGGATAGCCAGCCTGCTGCCGGTGCTGATGGTGCTGCCGGGCCGCGATTTCTGGAATCAATACCCTGGCGCAAGACAGGCGATGTCGGTAGTGTTTAGCCTGTATGTAGGGTTTTTGGTGTCCAAACTGGTTTTTGTGTTGCCCCAACTGATCGAAGACATAGTCCGGTTGTTTCAGGGTATGGGTGCGCAGATGGGCCTCACGGCCAAATCGGGCGACCAGTTCATGCCGAGCCGCCGCCGTTTTGTCAGCCAGGTGGCCATCGGGCTGGCGGCCGTGCCGTTTACCGCGTTTTTGTACGGCATCCTCAAAGGAAAATACGATTACACCATCCACCGCCACACCTTGCGCATTGCCGGGCTGCCCGAGGCGTTCAGGGGGTTCACCATCACCCAGATATCGGATGTGCATGCCGGAAGTTTTGACAACCGCTCGGCTGTACAGCGTGGATTAGACATGGTGGCCGATTTGAAGAGCGACCTGTTGGTGTTTACGGGCGATATGGTGAACAACCGCTCCACGGAGTTTGAACCATGGGTGGAAGCGTTTGGCCGCTTGCAGGCACCGCTTGGCAAATTTTCCATTTTGGGCAACCACGATTATGGAGACTATTTTTCCTGGCCCAGCGCAGAGGACAAAGCCCAGGACCTGACCTTGCTCAAAAATTTTCACCAGGAAGCCGGTTTCCGCTTGCTGCTCAACGAAAACATCAACCTCGAAAAAGACGGGGAACGCATCACGCTCGTGGGCGTCGAAAACTGGGGCAAAGGGTTCGTGCAGCACGGCGACCTCAACAAAGCACTGGAAAACGCGCCATCTGACACCGTTAAAATCCTGCTCTCGCACGATCCGTCCCATTGGGAGGAACACGTGAAAAACCACCAGACCCACATCCACCTCACCTTGTCGGGACACACCCACGGCATGCAAATGGGCGTGGAAATTCCGGGCTTCAAATGGAGTCCCATCAAATACCGCTACCCCAAATGGGCGGGCATGTATTCAGAGCAGGAGCGTTATTTGAACGTAAACCGCGGTTTCGGCTTTTTGGGCTTTTCCGGTCGGGTGGGTATATGGCCGGAGATTACGCAGATTGAGTTGGTGCCGTTGGGGTAGGGGGTGTTCAGCCGCTTCTCCATTTTTTCAACCGAGCGTTATATTCTTCATTGGGTAGCCTGCTTCCTTTCTCGACCACAAGAAATTCCAGTTTTTCAGCCGCTTCCAAGGGTAAAATCAAATTCTTTGACACAAATTCGTCAAAAAGCCACAACAAACCGCGCACGTCAACACCTAAATTTCCTGCGGTGCGACGAACCAGACCATCACCGGAAACAAGTCCGCCATAAGGGTCATTTAGCAATCTTGGAGAGTTCATCCCGAAACTCGGAGAGGGGCATTCCCCGGAGTTCGGAAGCTTTTGAAATAGAAATTAACTCTTCCGCAAGGGCGCGATATAGCAGTTGCTCAAATCGAAATGGTTTTTCAATGCTCGGGCAATCGCCAGGCTCATTTTTTGCTCCGTAAGTTCGATTGAGCGTGGCAAAAAAGGTCCTCAAATCATAATCGCTGATGCGGTCGAAACGCCGCAAGCGCATCAATATGGCGCGAATCGATATGCCGTAGGTTTGTTTCACATTGATGAGTTCCTGGAGATAAATGCGGTTTCGGTGCATGCTGCCAAAGTGCTCATTGATACGACTTTCGGGCAACAAAAAGGCTCCGGCAAAGGAATGGCAGAGTCTTTCCTCCTGTTTTGCTTCGCAATCTTCTATTTTCAAGACAAGGTGCGCCAGTTCGTGCAATGCAGTGAATCGCAGGCGGTCATGCTTGGGCTTTTCGCCTTCAATGGCCGATTCAACCAATTTTTTATTGACGACAATTACCGGAATATTGTCTTCAATCACAGTCGAAACCCCATCAAATTCAGACAATTCGTCCAAAACGATCACTTTTACCCCGATGGATTCGAGCATTTCCAACACATTGTAGATGGGGTCGGAGCCGAGCGAAAACGCATCCCGAAATGCTTGGGCGGCTGCTTCCGCTTCTTCTTCGGACGAAACCCCCGGACGTTTCAACGGGTTTTTAAAGGACTGTTGCGCATTCAGGATTTCCTCCAGTTCAAAATATTTTTCCAGCGCATCCCGCACTTTTTCGGTGAATGCATCCTGCCATTTTTGTCCCAGTTTGCTCTGTTTTCGAAATTTGAAGTCGCCCAAAGGCAAAAAATGTTCGCGCAAAAAATAATCGGGACGCACATTCAATGCCTTCGCCAATTCGCGCAGCACGTCGAGGCCGGGGTTGCGGGCACCGCTTTCATATTGTTGCAAGGCTTGTTTGCTCACCATGTTGTCCATTTTGGAGGCGAGCAACTCGAGGGTTAGCCCGTTCATTACACGGGCAGATTTGAGACGGAGTGCAAGATTTGACATGGGAAGGTGCTTGGTTCATGATTTTGCGCTACAAATATAACGCATTATCTGCTGGGTGTAGTTTTTTTTGAAAAAAAATTTTAAACTGTCAACAAGATTCCCTTAATTTTGTCCAATGAAAAAGCCGGTGGTCATGCACTGACACCGGCTCACCTGTTTCTTTATCTTGGAGGATCTGAAACTTGATGGCACAAACGTAAAACTTCTTTTTCGTTTGGCAAAGCAGTGCATCGAGGAATGCTCACCCGAAGAATGGGCGATTGTTTAACCGATAAATTTTTTACGATGAGTAAGAAAAATTATCACGTCGTCCCCCGGGGAGATGGTTGGGCTGTAAAAGGCACTGGCAATGAACGCGCAACGCGCTTAGTTGACACCCAAGCCGAAGCCATCAAGATTGCGCGCGAACACGCCCGCAACCAAGGCTCGGAACTCCGCATCCACCGGCCAAATGGCCAGATCCGTGAAGGCTGGAGCTATGGGAAGGATCCGTATCCGCCCAGAGGGTAGATTCGACGGGCTGCCGATTGGTTTCGGTGGCCCGTTAAATTAAATTCTAACCGTCAATAATTTGTCTCAATGTAATTTTCTGAGGGTACAGAACCAGAGATTGAAATTGGTCAGGGTTGGTAACGAAGCCTTTATTTTCATTAGTGAGGTGGTATGAAATCTTTCTACAAAACTCATTGATTTCTAAATCTTTCATGCCTTTAGGCTGAGCCAGGTTTGTTATCCCATTCTCTGTGAAATCCAGCACGTCTCCTCTCCCTAATATTGAAATATCCCCTCCGTGATTGACCATAGAAAGAGGCTCGGTTGTGATTTGAAAGCGGCAACTGTAATCCAACCTCGGCTCAACATATTCGATGACATCACCTCGGTAGGCAATTACCGATTTTTTTAGGGGCTTCAGTTTTTTCAACTCCTCGATCAGTCTAAACCCTCGTTCCAATTCCTGTTTGTACACCGGGCTGTGCAAATCGTCGTGCGAAAATGGGTTCATGACCGTGTCGCGGTGGAGGTGGAATTCCGACTTGATGCTTGGGGGTAATTCAATTTTGCAATCGTTATAAAATTTTTCCAGTTTGCCAAAAAGTGTGTTCAGTTTCGTGATTTCGTTGGCCTGTTCATCGCCCAAAATTTCGAGGCGATAGTTTTCCTGCAAGTACCTTTTCAAAAACTGCTCGCACCATTTTCGTTGAAAATTGGCGCTTGCTGGATAGTCTTTTTTGCGGAAATATACCTTTGCTTTTCCAAGATAATCAAGCGCGGGGTCTATGATCAGAGGATGTTCAAAAATCGGGGCTTGTTCATTTTTAACTTCTGTAAAAAACGCAGTCCATTTCCAATCATTTTTAGACAAATGCTCGCGCGCAACTTCAAACCAAGCTCGGTCGTGAGTAGAAACCATAACTTGAAAATCAATGAAATGCGTTTTCAATAGTTTCAACAATGGTAACCGATTCCCCGAATCCAAGCCAATCAATACATCATCCAAAAAAAGCACTTTGCAGCCGTCTTTTGGATCGGGTTTAAGGCGAAGGGCAGCCAAAAAAATGCAAATCGCCAAAGCCGTAAGTCGTGCCTCGTTCAAAAAAGTTTGATGCGATGGGATTAAACGCCCGAAATATAACACCTCAGCAGTTAGTAAAGGTTTCTTCAATGTCAAGTTTTGAAGCAGGTTTTTTACGCCTTTTTGTACATCGTCATCAATAGCTCGATCTAGCAATTCTTTTAATAAATCAATGTCGTCATCTACGTTGTGGTAAGACAACATTGTGCCTTTTACGGGATTGCCCAAATAGTCAAGATGGTTCCCAATGACCAATTGCACACTAATGTTTTGATCAAAAAGAGTCAAAAATTCGTTGACTTTGGGATTCAGATTTTTCAAAATAGATTCAATAGAATCATCAAATTTTTCTGAAATTTCTCCAAGACGCCTCAATTCATCATCGATGATGTCCATAACTTTTTTCTCTTCTCCAAATTCATCGGATCTGGTCGAAAGCGGATCGCCCCAATCCTCTTTTAAAAAGTCATCCCATTGTTGCTCGAACGCCTTCCATTCTTCGCTCAAAATCTTGCCGCTGGTGGGGTTTTTATAACCCTGCAAAATCTCGTTCACCACCAAATCGAATAAATTCGCTCGATTTTCTTCTAAAAAGTGCGTTTTCAAAATGTCCCGATAAGTCAAAAAACCGCTCGCCAGCCGTGACTCTTCAACCCAAGTCGTACTGGACGCGGTTTTTACATCCAAACTTTGTGGTAACGTGGGTAAGGATGGTACGTTGCCTTTTATTATAGGTATTGGCGGCCTTGTCGAAGAAGCAGGCGGTTGGGCAGGTGGCGAGATTGGAATCGTCGGGCGCAAGGCCTTATCAAAAGTCACCATCAAATTTGTCGGCTCGTCGGTCGGTGTTGCCCAAATATTGCGTTGATGCACATCAAATTGGGGGTGAAGCCGCGCCTCAAAAAATACCTCCAAAGCCCGACAAAGCGAACTTTTCCCACTCCCGTTTTCGCCGTACAAAAGCAGATTCTCGCCTTTAGGCAGGTTGATTTTGTTGTCGGTGCCGTAAAAAGCCAAAAAATTGTGCAGTTCTATCGCAGTGATGCGCTTCATGCTTTCACGTCGGTTTTGAGGTTTTCGATGATTTGAATGTCCGGGATGGCGGTCATGTAATATAGATTGGTCGCCACAGGATGCGTCCGTTCGGACAGCAGCGCGAAAATTTCACCAATAGTTTCGAGGGCAGCAGCGCGTTTATCCGGCCCGATGGACACGGCGGGCAGCACGGGCAAATGGCGCATCAATTCGCGCCCAGCCAAACGCATCGCCTCGCCGAAATAGAGTTCGTACACCAGCCCATTTGCCAGATATTCAAAAAACTCTGCCCATTGTTTGATTTCGAGCGGCGTGTCTTTTTCCGTACGGGCGATGTGGTGCAGCAACGCCAGCCAGCCAGCCAGCGGCTCGAACACCGCCAACTCCGCCGAGCTCGGCACTTTAATGGGGATTTTTTCAAAAAAGACTTTCCGTACTTCGTAAGTCTCGCCCAGCAATTCCGGGAAATTTTGCCGAAAACAAAACTTGAACAACTTGGAATTGAACACACAAGCCAAGTAACCAAGGTTCTCGCCAGTCAAAATGAATGATTTGTCATTAGAAAAGTATCCCTCGCCCACATCATATGCGAACGGCAAATACTTCGTCATGTTCGGATAGATGATTTTTGGTTTGGAGAAGTCTTGCCAATAGGAGATGCTGTCTTGGGTTTCAAACCATTCATACGCGCCGGATTTTCTCCCAGTCCAATCACCGGTGTGACTTCGAGGACGCGGCTCAAGTTTTTCGCGCATCCCGCTTAAATATTCGTAAATACCAGAATAATCTTCAATCTTTAAAGAGATCGAAGGGAATGTGCCAATCAACCACCAGTCATTCCACTGCGGTGCCCATGCCCTAACATCTTCACCACGCAGCATTTTTTTGAAAAGCTGTTCGCTGGGCGTGCTGCCGCCAGTGAGTTCACGCTCGCGGGCAAGAATGGCTTCTTTGTCTTTGGTATTGACTATGAAGGCATCGTTAAAGCCTGTTAAAACTCCACGATTTATATTGATTCTCTTTTCCCAATAATAATCTTTTTTCAATAGTGGTACGCCTTGCGCTTCCACTAATTTTTTGATTCTGTATTCGTCGGGCGTGTAGGCTACCCAGGAGCCTACGTCAAGATCGGGGATATTGGTTCGGTGGCTTTGAAAATATTGGTGGACGTTCGTACCTCTTTGATAATCCGTTTGGGCGCGGCAGATTTCGATTTGCTGGTCGGCCTGGCTTTTTTGAAAAATCATGATGCTCGTGTAGGTCAAGGCCGAGGCGAAGTTTTGTGCCATGCCGAAGTCGAGCAGTTTCAAAGGGTTGGTTTTTTTGATGAAAAAGCTGCGTAATCTCTCGCCATAATTGGCCCGCATCCATTTGTTCGAAGTGATAAAGGCCAAATGCCCGCCCGATTTGAGCATCTTCCAACCGCGCTCATAAAACAGGGCGTAGAGGTCGGAGCCTTTGTCAAAAGTGTCATAACCTTCCAGTTCGAGCCATTTTTTGTAGTCGTCTTGCAGTCCTTGGATCTGTACGTAGGGCGGGTTGCCGATGATGATGTCGAAGCCGCCGTGCTCGCGCAGCACTTCATCAAAATAGAGGTGCCAGAGGAAGAAGGGCTTTTCTGGCGTTACAAGGCATTCATGTAATCGTTCGCGTCGTTGTTCGAATGTAACAATTTCTTCTTCCTTTCTTCCGAGGTTTTTTCGGAGGTTGGCAGCGTCTCTTTTAAATTCAAGTTGGCGTTTTATCTCGGTCTGTATGTCGCTCTTTTCAATAAGTAACTTTTGTTTTTCCTTGAAGATGATATAATCTACTTTATCAATGACAAATTTATTGATCTTAAGGAGCAAGTCTTTTTTTATTTCCTTGCTTTGAGCGATATAATAATCGTGCAGTAGTTTACGAATGGCAATTTTTTCTTTCGGATTGAAAACAGGGGAAGATTCTTCCACTCCTTGAAACAAATCGGAACCAGGCCGCGGGCCTTTATCAATTGAATGGTCTTCTTCTGACATCAATTTCGAAAGGTCTGTCGCTTCAAACCGCTCTAACAATGAGTCGCCCTGCATGATTTTGTAATCAAGGTTGGGCAAGGGTTGAGGTGTCTTTTCATCTACTACGAGCGCGAGCCAGAAGCGAAGTTGTGCGATGTCTACGGCCCCTTTGTCAATATCTACGCCGTAAATACAATGCTCGATGATGTCCCTTTTGAGCTTGCCCAATTCCTTGGTAAGGTCAAGTTCGACGTGGCAATGAAAAACCTCGTACAAAAGCCCCATCGGAAACGCGCCTGAACCAATGGCTGGATCACAAATTCGGACATCGCGCAGGGCGGCTTCTATGGCGTGGGCATTTTTATAAATGAAGCCGTCTTTGGGACCGCGTTCTTTTTTTCGGACAAAATGCTCAAGCTCATGTTCATCTGAGTCGCGGCTATCGCTCCAAATGACGTTGGTAGGCTTAGTCGAACCAAGTAATTTGGTTTTCAAATATTGCCAAAGACTTTCCTGACAGAGATAGTGGACGATTTCTTTGGGTGTATAAAAAGCGCCTTTTTTTTCGCGGTTTTCTTCCAAAAGGTTTTCAAAAATATGCCCCAACATTTCGGGGTCAATGCCCACTTCATGGTCGTTTGGGCTATTTTCATCCACCGTGAAATTGTAGCGATCGTACAAATTTAGGAGGTTTTGAAACAACTGCTCAGGGAAATCAAACTGCTCAACCCCTTCCTGGTCTTCTTCAAAAAGCCCGCCGTTCAAAAAAGGAACCTTTACCTTACCCCAGGGTGCCTGGTATGCAAATCCAGGTCTTTCTTTTTCATTTGCGTTTAGTGTGTGGAAAAAAAGCGGAACGAGGGTTTGAGAATAAAAGCGGTTTTTGTCTGCCGATTTTTCAAACAACTGGCGGATAAAATCGCTCGCGCCGTCTTCCCAATTTCCTGAACCAATTGTGCCACCGAGCCAGCGTTTTTTCTGCAAAAAATAAAGGAAAACGAGCCTGCCCATGAGTTTCCTGGCGAAATCCCGCATCAGTTTTGGCTGGTTAGAAAAAATGGCTTTCGCTGGCTTATAATCGTACAGGTATTCGCAGAATTGGCGATACTGTTCTTTGTATTGAATGAAAAATTCATCCGAAACTTTTTCCACTGAAAATGCTTCGAAAATGTCTTCTAAGCGTTTGTGTATCGTGCCAGCCAGTTTTTTGAACCGTTGCTGGGCAGTTAGCACTTTCTCCCCTTCCCCAAACACATAAGTAAACCGCTTCGGATCCGTTTCAAGGGTTTCGAGTGTGCCCGACACAGCGTATTGGCTGGTTTTAGCGATGAAACTAAAGCGCCATTTGCCCACGTTGTCATCCACGTATACTGCGAGTGCACCAGTGAGCGAGGCATTTTTATTGATGTTGGATACGATTTCACGCAAGGCCACACGGTTGATGGCCAATTTAGTTGTATTGGGTTGGAGGTAAATTTCAAACAAGGCCAATTCCGAGCCGTCGGCCAGCCGCACATTGCCAAATTGAGTGAACGACTGAATGCGTTCGTGGTCAAGGGCAAATTCCGTTTTTAGGGCAAACAAATCCGCATCGCCACCAAAGAGGGCTCGGATTAGTTCTTTCCATTTTTCGGAATCGTATTTTTTATCGAGGAAACTGAAGTCCATGGTTTAGGCGTCGAAACTTTCAGAAAGAATGATTTGGGGTTTTTGTGCCGTTTTCGGGATTTTGTCAAATGCAGGATCGGGGTCTTCGTTGCCGGGTTTTTCGTATTGCCGCAGGATGCCGAGGGTCTCGCCGAGCAAGGCGATGCCGTTTCGGGCCGTTTTGTCTTTGAAATGCCGGTCGAGCACGCGCACCAGTTGGCTATAACGGCCAAGACGCACTAGTTCCACGCCCCTTCGAAGTTCTTCGCGTTCGGCATCATTGACGAAAGTCGCGGGTACAAGGGCGGAGAGGTGTTTTACGACTCGTTTTTCGGCGGGGCTGCCGCTGGTGTCGGCAGCCTGGGCTTCGACGGCGACGGTCACCGCTTCGCGCAGGTGGGCTGCTGCTGCGCGTTCTACGTGTTCATGGTGCTTGGCGATCAGTGGAATGGCTTTTTCGTCTGCCAATGCCTTGAAACGGTCGGCAGCTTCGATGAAATTGAGGGCTTGAGGATCCTGATCACTATCGAGTAAGAAAAAGCTGTGGCGTTTTTTGGTGCGAATGTAAGCGAGGGTTTTATTTTTTTCGGTGGCGTTGGTGCGTCCCGTGCGGGCGCGTTTGGGCATGTCCTTTATCTTTTTGAACCATTCCTCGTTTTCAGTCCTGAATTTACGGAGTGCATCCAAAAATTCGAGGCGGCGGTCGCGTTCCTCTCTTTCCGGTTTGAACAGCCCAAAAGTCTGCACTTCTTCCAGATCTGAATAGATTTGGCTGTCTTCGCCGAGGGCCGCGTGGAAGGATTGAAGTTTGATAAAAGCCCGTTTTTTCAGGTCAATGTCGTTGTCCACCTTAGCCGTCGGGTAAAAATTGTAGATAAAAATCCGCCCTGCCCGCGAGCCAATACGGTTGACGCGCCCGATGCGTTGCATGAGTCGGGTGGAGTTCCAGGGGGTGTCGTAATTGACGATGATGTTGGCCTGGTGTAGGTTGACGCCTTCCGCGAGCACGTCGGTGGCAATAATGATGTTAAAATCGTTGCGTTTTTGGGCTTCAGGCGCATTGGCATCGAAATTGGCTTTGATGACGGGCTGCAATTCTTTGCGGTTTTTGGCCGTGACCACCAGGGTTTTGAATTCAGGGTATTGAACCAATTGTTTCTGCAAATAATTGGCAGTGACGGCGGCCTCCGAAAACACGACGAGTTTTTGTTCAGGGTTGATTCTTTTGTCCAAAAGTTCAGTTTTAAGCCGATAAACAAATTCATCCAGTTTAGGGTCTTGGTTTACGGCTTTCCATTGTTGAAGCAAATTGCCCAAAATGGTTTGGTCGGCTTGGAGTTTGGGAAGAAAGTCGTCTTTAAAATCGGCAGCGTTGCAAATCAGCACTTTGTCAGAGGTTTCTATGAGCTTGAAAACGAGTTCTTCCAACTCCTCTTCGTTGTCGGAGTTGATGTAGTCGGACACCTTGCCGCGCAGTTCGGGGACAATGTAAACCCGGTCGTTTTCAAACATTTTGATCATGGCGGCATTGGCGTCGTGGAAATGCTGTACCGTGCTGCGGAATGCCTCAAAACTGCTATCCAATCGTTTGAGTAGCAGGGTTTTCATGATTTTGGCCAATTGCTGGGAAATAAGTTCCGCTTTTTGGAATACGTCCTGGTGTTCAGGCTTGGTCAAATTGGCAATCGCTTGATAGCGGGCATAGGTCAAATTTTTGTCAAGCAGCGCAACCGTGTTGTCGTACAAGGAATCGAGAGCAGGATCAAGGGGATAAAAAATGCTACGCGGTGCTTCGATTTCTGGGAACACGATGCCTTGACCATGTGCGTCTTTTCTATATGAATCAGTTTTTTCGATGTCGGTACGGGTACGGCGTACAGTGAGCGGCTCAACCACGTTGTTGCGGACTTTTTCGTAGAGCTCATTTACCTTGCTTTTGACTATAACGAGGTCGTTAAGGTGTTTCAATTGCCTATATTCTTCAATGATTGGGGCGAAGAACCGCTGCAAATTCGGCAAGGAATCAAGGCTCGAATTTTTGGCATCCATGAACAAATAGATCTGGTTTCGGAGATCTTCGGGGCGGTTGTTCAAAGGGGTGGCAGAAACCAGAATGACTTTTTTCCGTCGGTTGTCTTCGGTGACTAAGTGGCCCAATTGTCGGGGCGGCGTTTTGCAAATTTTTTGCAGGAGATCAAATCCGATAGCCGTGTCAGAGCGGAATTTGTGGGCCTCATCTACGATGACGAGATCATACGTTTCAGGGTTGTGTATTTTGTGTAGGCTGCCGTTGGTTTCGATGCGGATGTTGCGGAGTCGGAATTTTTCCACGGTTTCCTCCCAACTTTTTTTGATAGCCGGAGGTGTAATGATTAAGGTGTGGGTGTGTGATCCGTTGGCCAGATAGAATTTTTTTGCAATCATTATCGCGACAACTGTTTTGCCTAAACCCACGACATCGGAAAGGAAAAATCCGTTGTGCTCCCGCAATTTTTTAAAACCATCGTTGACGGCTTCAATTTGGTAGGTCAGGCGTTTGAAGCCTTCGGGCAAATCGAAGGGGTCGTCTGAATCATAGTCAATGGCCTCGCCGAAGAACTCGATCAGGAATTTGATGTAAATTTCGAAAGGCGTGAATGTGTCGTTCAGAAAGGTTTTTTGGGTAAGCTCCTGCGCCACCTGGGGCTCAATAGGATCGCTTTCGAGCCAGCATTTTTCAAAGGTTTCTTCTGCAAAATCCACGTCCACGTCGTCGCGGAGTTCTACGTTGAACTCAAAGTTGCCTGCGAGTCCGGGTTCGGTCAAATTACTCGAACCAGTAATGACAAAGCCGTAACCATTCGTGTGTTTGACCTCCTCTCTAAAAATATAGATTTTTGCGTGTATGCGCTGGCTTGGATGTGCGCGGATTTCAATTTTTTGCTCCACCAAATCATTCAAAAAGGCCTTAATGCCGTCTTCTACCCGTTTTTCGTACTTCGCGTTTTGGATATCTTCGAAGGCCTGACTTAAAAAATCCCTGCGAATGTCGTCCGTTTTAGATATCATTTCCAGGCCTTTTGCGGCATACACACTTTCCAACTGACCTACATCAATCCCAATAAGAATACGGATTTTATTTGCTTGCTGTATATAATCACGAATCAAGAAATAGCCTGACGCCCGGAAAAAGCCCACCAGTGCATCAAAAAAATGAATTTTTCTATGCCTGAAAATGCTCTCAATTTTATTGAGCAGTGTGTTTTCGCCCTCGTTGGTAAAGAATTTTGTGGTAGCCATGCCTTCTGATTGGTATACAATATTGGCAAAAGGGCAAATTTATTCAAATTCCAGATGATTACATAGATCAAACGAAGGTGCTCAAATAAGATAATTGTAACTATTCAGCACGATTAAACTCCTGAGAAAATTTTAATTTTGCGGATGCTTCCAGAACAACTACAACAAGCGATCAAAAGAATGCCAGAAGAAAGTCGTCTGGTACTTGAGGCTATTGTA
>Ga0247835_1000896_pt1 | contig 39502 bp, 37 predicted proteins | sample LaCtaG_3_FD_189912 | JGI IMG/M metagenome (GOLD analysis project Ga0247835, IMG submission 189912) | Freshwater microbial communities from meromictic Lake La Cruz, Castile-La Mancha, Spain - LaCruzMarch2015_13.5m | ecosystem: Environmental > Aquatic > Freshwater > Lake | place: Spain: Castile-La...
CCAACTACACGCTCCTCAGCGTAAACCCGGGATTCTGGACCGTCGCCCCTCAAGGGATTGATGTTGCCGCGATCGGCGGAACATCCACATACGGCCAAAGCCCGACCAACCCCGGCCTGGGTGCCACCGGTCTGGTCAATGGACAAAACGTCTCCGTTCTCACCGGACTCTCCAATAGCTTTGGAATTTCGAATCTATCCAACGCAGCCACCTACGCCCTCACCGTGAACGGAGCCTTGGCCAACGCCAACTACGTGGTGCAATCGCGGGTGGGCACAAATTGGGTTGTCGATCCAAGGGGCATCGTTGTCTCGGCATTAGGTGGAACCTCGATGATTGGCGAAAGCCCTGCCAACCCCGGTCTCCAAATTCTTGGCGGAACACTCGCGAACAACGATACGCTCAACTCACTTGGTTTTACGAATGCCTTCGGTATTACGAGCTCCACGGCAGTTGGTTCCTACGCGCTTCTCGTCAACGGGTCCGCCGCCAACTATCTATTGACAAAGCTGTCCGGCCAGTGGCTCGTCAATCAGCGCCCCGTAATTGCGCCTCTGGGCGTGGAGACTCCCGCCGTTGCAGCAGTTATCAGAGAAGCTTCTCGCGCGGTGGATCGCACACCAAGCAACCTCCCAACTCTTGCGGAACAAATTTCCCAGCCGTCTTCAGAAAGCCTGGCTCAAAAGCCGATGCCGCTGATGATGGCCAGAAAAAACCTTGTGCTTGAGAGCCAAGAACCCGTGTCCATCGAGGTGGACGGATTTGCCCGTGCTTTGCCGTCTTGGAACTTGGCCAATCCGGCAAAGGGTCTTGCCCAAGTCCAACTCTGGGGCGACATGCTGACCCCGACGGACGCGGAGGAGGGCGTCCGCTGAGGAAGCGGATTGAGGCCGACGGCAAAATCTTCTTATGATCAGTTTCAACGACCGCTTTCTTGAGTCCATGCGTCGATGCGTCCCTACTCCCTTGAACGGCTTCCGACTTCCGACGCGACACCTCTTCCAATTGTTCTGGCTCGGACTTCTGATCTCCCAGAGTGCGCTCTCCCAGCCGGTCGACCCCTCGATCGGAAGGAATATTCCGGGGGCGGTGCCGCGCACGGCCCCGGACGCTTTCGTGCCCGAGCGATCTGCTATCGAGGAGGAGCCCGAGGTGCCCAAGATCCCGATCATCGGTTCCCCGGGCCAAGGGGTCCTGCGGAAAATCGTTTTTTCCGGGGGGCTCAATGTTCAGGACCGAAGAGAGGGAACGGCCCTGCGCCCCGGCGTCTTCTCCGACCGCGTCGATCTCCTCGAAGGCAGCCAGCACTTCGCACGCACGCTCGAAGCAGACTATCTCGGTAAACCTTTCACGGTGGAGACCGTGCAGCAGATCACCCAGCAAGCGCTCGAATTTTACTACAAAAAAGAACGCCCTCTTGTGTTCATCCAGCCCTCGGCGATCAACTTCGAGACTGGCGAGCTCCGATTCATCGTAATTGAAGCCCGGCTGGACGCGAAGGAAGCTGCCGGGGCGCGCTGGTTCAGCAATCGGTTCCTCCTTTCCAACCTCCGCGTTCGCAGCGGTCAATACATCAATCGGATGTGCTTGCTCAACGACTTGAGCTGGATCAACGAGAACCCGTTTCTTCAAAGCCGCGTGATCGTCAAGCCCGGCAGTCAACCCGGAACCACAACGCTGGTTCTAGAAACCAAGGACCGCATTCCTGTCCGCGTCTTTGCAGCTTTGGACAATACCGGCAGCCAGCAGACCGGCCCCTGGCGGTGGACTTTTGGAGCCAACTGGGGCAATGCTTTCTCCCTGGGCCACCAGCTCAATTACCAGTTTTCCGCAGCATTCGAGGACCTCACAAGCCAACCGGTCCACGCCATAAGCTATCTTGCCCCACTCCCCTGGCACCACCGGCTCGCCATCTTTGCGAGTTATGCTGGGACTGACACAGATATTGACGCGGGCAGTGGCCAGTCGATCAGCTACAATGGCTATCAGGCGCAACTGAGCCCCCGCTACAGCATTCCCATCGGCAAGCTCTACGGAAATCTCACGCAGGAACTCAGCTTGGGGATGGACTGGAAAGGTTCGGACCTGGCTTTCATCCAAGGAGGGGAGTCGATCCCAAGCAATAAGACAAATGTTTGCCAATTCATGGCAGGATACAACGTCACTCTGGCGGACCCCCTCGGGCGCACAACTCTGGGTGGCGAAGTCTATGTGTCTCCGGGCGGTATCGGAGGCCTCAATTCCGATGAGGCCTTCCAATCCGTCGACCCGCGCTTGCAGGCCAACTACGTCTACGGGGTTCTCCGGCTCGGCCGGATGACGAAGCTGCCAAGGGATTTCAGCCTGGTGATGCAGTTTACGGGGCAGCTTGCCAGCGCGCCGCTCATCAGCAGCGAGCAACTGGCGATTGGCGGCTACGGAACGGTCCGGGGTTATGACGAACGGGTCCTCTTTGGAGATCAGGGCTTCGTCTTCAACCTCGAATTTCGGACGCCACCCATTTCCCTGGCCAGCCACCTCAGCGCTCAACTGCCGGCGGATGAGCTGCAGTTCCTTCTATTTTGGGATATCGGTCTCGTGAACTCCATTGAACCGCTGCCCGGAGATCCCGCGAGCTCGTATCTCACGAGCCTTGGCTTTGGCGTCCGCTACCGCATCGGCACAAACCTGAGCGTTCGGTGCGACGTCGGGTTTCCCCTCGTCAACCCCGATCTTGGCTTTCCTGTCGACACAGCCCGCGCCAGCGTTGGGGCCACATTGGGGTTCTGAGCGGGGCTGGAATACATGCTTTGTCAGAGTGTCAGCGGGCCGATGGAGACGACGAAGACCGCCTCAGCGCTCAGTGCGGCTAACCAACAACATCAAAAATATCCCCGTTACTTGGTGGCGAGCTTTTCAGCTGCTGTAGAAATTGCACCCGGCGGGGGTCGAACCCACAACCTACGGCTTCGGAGGCCGGCACTCTATCCAATTGAGCTACGGGTGCGTCTGAAAGGCGGAGCAAAGGCCCGCTCAGGGAGTAAATCCTCATCGATCCGGGGCGAAACATCAACCCCAAAGATTTTTCAATCCGGAGGAAGGGCGGGCGGATTTTTTCTGCCCCATTTCGGCAGGAGGGCGCGGAAGATTTTCCGGGTTTCCTGGATCGGGCGGTCCTCGATGAAGTAGGCGATGGCGGCCTTGCCGATCGCGTAGGTTCCGGCGCCGGCGACGAATCCCGAGATGGCATTTCCCCAGAACGGCACGAGGCGGACGACCGCGCGGGCGCCTTCGCGAAGCACGAGTCCGGCCCCGATATTGAACCCGAGGGCGCCAAGAAATTCCGCGACCAGCCGTGCGCTGAACGGGCGACCGGTGGTGTGGATGATCATTCCGACCATGAGGGTTTGCAGGGTGGTCAGGATCGGCATGTCGGCGAGGGGGATCGGCTGGACGCCAATGACCCCGCAGACGGCGCTGAAGGATTTGAGGAGGGATCCCGCGATGTGGGCCTGCGCGTGGCGGGCATTCGTGGCGCGGGCGAACTCGAGCTGGGCGGGAAGCGGGAGGGCGGCACAGATGGCCTCATCGCAGAGCGTGTCGCCCTTTGCCAGCACCCGGGGAACCCGGTTTGCCAAGGTGTGTTCCGAGGAAAGCCGGGCCTGGAGCCGGAACGTGGCATGGTCAGCCAGCCCGATCACCGAAGCCGTGGACAGCTCGGCACGCCGGACGGCCTGGAGCCATTCCTCTTCGGAGCATTCGTCGCCGCCCAGAAAAATGACGATGTCCGGCTGGTGGCGCTCGAGCCCGGCCGCGAGGAAAGCGTCAGCCGCAGAAGCCCGGCCATCCAGGATCTGGATTTCCCCGCGTCCGGCCACAACAAAGGATCGCCAGCCCTGGTCGATCCCGCCGGCGGCCAGGTCCGGCGTGCCGAGCGACGCCAGAAATTCCTGGGCCGGCTCGCCCTCCGGCCCGACGAGGAGGAGCCTGGCGGGACGCTGCTCCAAAAAGAGCTGCCGGATCGGCGTCAGCTCGCGCAGGATCGGCTTCTGCAGGCCGCCGGGAAGCTTTTCAATGAGCCCCCCCAGGCGGTCAAAAACCGTCAGCAGGGAGTCACGGTTCAAAGTGGGCCAGGTCGTTCAGGACCGTCTCCGTGTGTTCCTCAGGCTTTACCTTTCGGAAGATCGATTGGATCGTGCCGTCCGGGCGTATCACGAACGTCGTGCGCTCGGTGCCCATGTATTTTTTCCCGTACATGCTTTTTTCCACCCAGACCCCGTACGCCTCGACGATCTCGCGCGACTCGTCGCTCAGGATCGGGAATGGCAAAGCGAATTTTTCGATGAACTTTTTGTGGCTGGCCGGCGAATCGACGCTGACGCCAAGAATGACGGCTTCCGTTTTGAGCAGGTCGGTGTACCGGTCGCGGATCGAGCACGCCTGCTTCGTGCAGCCGGGCGTGTCGTCTTTAGGATAGAAGTATAAAACAACGGTTTTTCCAGCGAGGTCGGAGAGGCGGAGAGGTTTGCCATCGCCGAATTCCCCGCCTACCGCTACGGACGAGAAGTCGGGCGCTTTGCAGCCAGGTGTCAGTTCTTTTGCCATCGCCAAGAGAGTCTACCAACTGCCCGTCTCCTGCAAGTCCAGACCTGCACAGTCCAGACCTGCACTTTGCCGCCGGCACCCGCCGGTCAGATCGCCTGCTGAACCTGCAGGCGGGAGACCATCTCGCGGATGTGGCGCATCCCCCTCCGCTCGCTCAGGATTTTAAGGCTTCGCTCGGGCGACCCCCACTCGAGAATTTCAATCGTCACCTGGCGGACCCCCCAGCGGTTCATCTCGCGGGCGGACGGTTTGAACAGGTCGATCGTGCCGCTCCCGACCATCGCGCTGCCATAGTCGTCCACGATGTATTCCTGCCCGCTCTCGATCACCCGGAACCGGGTGCCGACCGGGTAGAGGGACCAGTCGGCAGCGGCGCTCCGCACGCGCCCGCTCTTCAGCGGTTGCCCGAGCGCATTCGAGGCCGGATGGTCGCCATTGCACTCGGCGCCATACGTGTAGGCCGTCGTTCGCACGGCCGCGATCCGCTGGCCCATCTGCGCGGCTGGCTTGGATGCTTCCGCCAAACCCATCGCAATCAACAGCAGCACCATGGAGGAGAGAATTTTCTTCATTGAGCAGTGGAACCTAGGGAGCGATCCCGCCAGCGCAAGGGATTATTTTCTTTTATTGAGATACGGTCTCATTATGCAAGCGCGGCACGGGCAGCCATTTCAGGAGAATTCCCCCCCGGCGAGGCGGGTGTTCGTATGCATGAACATCATGCGGCGGGCACGTAGGAACGATTGCCGATTGTTGATTTTTGATGGAGAGAACCTGCGGCGCCCTACCTATGTTCTGACCACGCCCCGCGCCGTTGCCCTTATAGATCCAAAATCATCATTCTTCAATCCATCTTCTACCGAGCACATGCCCACTTGCCCCAGCAGTCCGCTAAGGCCCGGGCGTGCTACCCTCCCCAACGCCCGCCCGAGCTGAGGGCGGGGGTCCAACCGCGCAGGTGGCCGTCCGCGTAGTCGGTCTTTCCGATCGCTCCAATCATCCGCTTTCCGGTGGCCTGCCGGAAGTATTTACTCATGCTCTCGCCGGTATGGCATCCCCAGCTTTTGACGAAGGCGTCCTTTGTGAAGAGCCCGCGGTGGAGTTTGGAAAACTCCTTTTCGTGGAGCCAGCTTTTCGAGCCGCTATCGATTTCGTTGCTGTAGTCGAACATCCAGCACGCCCGGTTCGAGTGTCCATAGAACTCAAAGTTGGCGATTTTGACCTGGCTGCGCGGCCGGCCGGAGTTGAGGTAGTTGATGACGTCGGTTCCGGAGTCGATCCAGACGAGGTTGACGTTATATTTATCGCGGACAGACAGGATATTGCTGATGAGGTCGGCATTGTCCTGGCGCGAGCCGCGGCGGGCGTAGCTGGGCCGGTGGACGAGCCAGGTGATCTGGGCGCCCGGGCCCTGCTCTTTGCGGAGCTGCTCGATCCGGACGCGGGCGGCCCGGATAAAGTTCCCCCACCAGCGGTCGTGCGGGGCAGCTTTGTACTTTTCCCACTCGATGAGGGACGGCCCCCCGCTGAGCAGGATGTATTCCTTTTGCACCTGGGCCATAGCGGACAGGGTGCCGGCGAGAAAAATGATCAGGATGGCGCGCAACATCGGGATCAACATTGGCGCTGCGGGCAGAAGTTCAAGCACATTCGGCTGGCGTCGAGCAGGAAAATTTGGCAACGATCCCGGCATGTCACTGTCACCCTCCGACTACGAGAAGCTTGGGGCGTTTTATCTTGGGCGTCCCGTTGATGGCACGGTTCCGCTTCTCTACGACTCCCGGGACCTGGTAACCCACGCGGTCTGTGTCGGGATGACGGGTAGCGGCAAAACCGGGCTGTGCCTGGCACTCCTCGAGGAGGCGGCGATGGATGGCGTGCCGGCGATTATCATCGACCCGAAGGGGGACCTGGGAAACCTGCTGCTGACATTTCCCGAGCTTCGCGGGGAGGATTTCCGGCCGTGGATCGTTGAGGATGACGCCCGGCGGAAGGGTCTCGAGCCGGACGCCTGGGCCTCCCGGCAGGCGCAAACGTGGTCCGAAGGGCTCGCCTCCTGGGGCCAGAGCGGGGCGCGGATCCGCGAGTTGAAGCAGAAGGCCGACTTTGCGATCTACACTCCGGGCAGCGAGGCAGGGATCCCCGTGAACCTGTTTGCCGCCTTTCGGGCTCCCGCCGACGCGTCCGATTCCGAGGCGCTCGGCGAGCGGGTGCAGACGGCCGTGGCCGGTCTCCTTGGCTTGCTTGGAATGGCGTCCGATCCGTCCAAAAGCCGCGAGGGAGCGTTCCTGGCGGCCATCTTCCACCATGCGTGGAGCTCCGGGCAAGACCTCGACCTGGGGTCGATCATAACAAAAATCCAGCAGCCATCATTTGAAAAGGTTGGCGTGCTCGACCTCGAGGCATTTTTTCCCGGCAAGGACCGGTTCGAGCTGGTCGTGGCACTCAACACCCTCCTGTCCTCTCCGGGCTTTGCCGCGTGGAGCTCGGGCGAACCGCTCGATATTGCCAAATTCCTCGCTGCGCCGGACGGCCGCCCGCGCCACGCGATCTTCTCGATCGCCCACCTCGACGACGCGCAGCGGATGTTTTTTGTCGCCCTTCTTCTGAACGAGGTCGTCGCGTGGATGCGCCGGCAGAGCGGGACGACCAGCCTGCGGGCGATCGTCTACATGGACGAGATTTTCGGATACCTTCCCCCGGTCGCGAACCCGCCGTCGAAGCTTCCGATGCTCACGCTTCTCAAGCAGGCCCGGGCGTTCGGCGTGGGCGTCATGCTCGCAACCCAGAACCCGGTGGATCTCGACTACAAGGCGCTGGCGAATACCGGGACCTGGTTCATCGGTCGCCTGCAGACGGACCGCGACAAGGCCCGCGTCATCGAAGGGCTTCTCGGGACCTCGTCCAAACTCACCAAATCCGACCTGGAAAATGTGCTCGCCGGCCTCGGGAGCCGGAAGTTTCTCATGAACAACGTTCACGAGGATGCCCCGGTGGTTTTTGAGTCGCGCTGGGTGATGAGCTACCTCCGGGGCCCCCTCACCAAAGATCAGATCAAGATCCTCATGTCCGCGCGAAAAACCCCCGCCGGCAGCCAGGCCGCCAGCACGCCGGCACCTGCGACCGAGAGCGGCAAGCTCCCTCCCCTCCCCCCGGGGATCCACCAGTTTTTCCTGCCCTCCGAGGGAACCCTCCAGCCCCGGCTCGTGGGCTCCGCAAAGGTCCGGTTCTCGGATGCCAAATTGGGAATCGACGAGACCCGCGAAATCGTTCTCGCTGCGGAGTTTCCGGCCGGGATCGAGGAGCCGCGCTGGACGGAGCCGGTGGATGCCAGCCCGGAAGACTTTCTGACATCCCCTCCTCCGGACTCCTGTTTTGCCGCTCTGCCGGCTTCGGCCGCTTCCGCAAAAAACTACGCGGCATGGGGAAAGGCCTTCACCCGCTGGGTCGCTGACAACGAACGCCTTGCGATTCTGCGCTGCCCGGCCCTCGGGCTCTCCTCAAAACCGGGCGAGCCGGAGGCGGGTTTCCGCTCGCGGGCTTCGCTGGCGCAGCGCGAGCTCCGCGATGCCAAGGTCGAGGCGCTCCGCAAAAAGTTTGCCCCAAAACTGGCGGCGCTCGAAGCCCGGATGGCGAGGGCCGAGACAGCTGTGCAGAAGCAAAAGGAACAGGCGCAGCATGCGACCGTCCAGACCGCGATCTCGGTCGGCTCCACGATCCTTGGCGCCCTCTTCGGGCGCAAGGCGTTTAGCGCGACGACGATCAGCAAGGCGTCCACCGCCGCCCGCGGGGTCAGTCGCGCCATGCGCGAAGGCTCGGATGTCTCCACAGCCAAAGAATCTGCCGGGGCGATCGCCGCAGCCCAAGCCCAGCTTGAGGCCGACTTCGCAGCAGAATCTGCCGCCCTCGTGGCAAGCCTCACGGAACCGGAGATCGAATCCTCCTCGATCAAGCCGTCGCGCGGAGGGATTTCAGTGACCTTCCTCGGCCTCGGCTGGGTGTGAGCCAGCTCACCAGATTTTTATCGGCCTGTTGCCGTCCGGGAATGGCGCGCATTGCGCCTGCTTTTTCGGACGATTTCACCGAGCAACCGAGGAGAAATTAAAACTGATTATACCATTTGACTTAAGTCTTGATGCAGGTCAAACGAGAGGCATGAAATCTACCCGACGCAACCATGCCGCCGTCATCTCACTGGCCTTGGCCCTCGAAGCGGTTTTTTGTGCAACGTCCCTTGCCCAGACGACTCCGCTAAAAGTGGTGCTCACGAACGATTCCGGGATGAGCTCGAGCCAAATTTGGGTGCAAATGCTTGGCGGCACTCAGGTGACAGGATTTTACAACAACGTCTTTTCTTCCAACAACACGCTGGCTGCCAACACCGCTTACTCCCTTGACCAGCTCACAGACCCGACCACAGGCCAGGCGACCCTCAACATCAGCGAATTCAGTTCGGGGCGCATCTACCTGAGCTACGGGGCGTATGGGTTGAAAAACCTGGGAGCTCAGGGTGGGGGCTACACCCCGGCGGTGGAAAACCCGCTCGATCCCAACTACACCACCCGATACCAGTATTTTGAGCAAACGATTGTGCCGGATGCGAATGGCGGCACAAACGTCTGGGCTGATCTCTCCTACATCGATTTTACAGCGATCTCCCTGTCGATGTTTGCGAAGAGCCCCAACGGCACTCTGAACACCCTCATCCCGAACGGCAATCAGACATCCAGCAACGGTCAGGTGGTTGTGAACGCGGCCATCAGCTCGACGGTGAATGCGACGCAGGCCGTTTTGCCCGCGGGAGCTTCGAGCTCGCCCCTGCCGAACGCGGAGTTTGCCCGCGTCATCAGCCCCCAGTTCGCCGAGCCGGGAACCTATGCCGATTTCACACCGTATCTCACAAGCCTCGGGAACTCCTCTACGTCGGTTAACATCAACGGAACCTTCGTCGGAACTGGCCCCCAGCCTGCCGGCACCAGCCTCCAACAGGCTCAGACCTACGATTTTACCGGCAACTTCACGAACGGGTCATTTCTCATTCCCGGGCAAGGAAACCAGACGACAGGTGGCATCATCCTCAACAGCCTGCCCAGCTCAGGAAATGCCAACGTCAGCTGGCTTCCTGACTCCTACCATCCGGGCACGGGAACCATGGGCGTTGGAAACAGCACGACTATTTACCTGCAAAATGTCGACCTCAACGACAAAACGGGGATCTACGGAAACGACGTCAAATATTATGTGTCTGAAAGCGGCGGAAACGCGACGTTTTATGCATCGCTTCAAAACGATGTCTACGGGCGCGCGGTCGGCGATCTCCTCGCCGGACTGAGCCTAGGATACGTCGGCAGCAACGTCACCACCACCTTCAACGGAGGCAACACGACGATCGGCGCCCTGCCCAGCACGGCCTGGTGGGCGGGCGGATTCGGCCAGAATGCCACGCTGGCCAACGGGGCCAATGTCACGTGGACCCAGAGCACCGCCGGACAAAATATTTTGTTTTCAGGCGCCCAGCCGGACAACGAATTTTACAACCTTTATTCCGACAAGCTCCTCAACATCGCGGCAGGCTACGCGTTCCCTCTCCAGGATCGACTGGGAACTGCCCTGCTCGCCTACAACAACGCCAGCGTCGACGGCAACGGCACGTACCTGGAGGTCGTTGTGAACCCGGATGGTGCGAATCCCCTGCCCACAGCAAAATGGACAGGCCTCAGCGGAAATTGGACCAGCGCGCAAAACTGGACTGTCAACGGAACGCAGGGCCTTCCGCCTCCCGGGGCATCTGTTCAGTTCGTCGGCAACCACACGCAGGACATTGTGGTGCAGACGGGTGGCAACCAGTCCGCCGCCGGCATCTCCTTCAACTTCGGAGCCGGAAACTTTACGGTTGAGGGGAACACGATCGCCCTCTCCGGCGATATCGTGAACTCGTCGAACAGAACCCAGACGATCAACAGCGGGCTTCTCCTGGCCTCCAACAGCACGTTTACTGCCGCGTTCGGGGACCTCATGCTGGGTGGGGCAATCGGCCTCAGCAACAATGCCACCGCCCACACGCTGACGATTTCCGGGGATCAGCAATCGACGACAATCAGCGGCATCATCTCCGACGGGGCCGCCCCCGGCGGCTCGGTCGTCAAGACCGGCAATGGCTCGCTGACCCTGAGCGGAGACAACACCTTTACCGGCGGATTCCGGCACGAAGGCGGCACGGTCGTCACTGGCTCGGACTCTTCTCTGGGCGCTGGCTCCCTCGCTCTGGTCGACGGAACCCTTCAAGCCAGCTCCAACCGCACCTTTACAAACGCCTCTGTTTCACTGGGCGGGTCCTACGCCTTCGCTGGGAGCCCGATGCTTTTCACCGGCAACCTTTCCGTGCAGGGCAGCAACTCGACCAGCACCATCAACACAATGGCCGACGTCAATTTCTCGGGAGGCGTGACGTCCTCCGCCGGCACATTGGCAAAGAGCGGCTCGGGGAATCTCACCTTCAGCGGATCGGCACCCATCAGCTACAACGGAGCTCTGGCCACGTATGATGGCGCCCTCGTTCTGGCGAAGACCGGAGGAGCGTTTTTCAACGGTTCGCTCGTTGTCGGCGACGGAGCCGGCAGCCCGGGATCGGCCGTGCTGCGCCTGCAGGGAGGGAACCAGACCGGACCGACCACAGACATCCAGATCGCCCAGGACGGGCTCTTCGACCTCCAGGGCTTCAGCACGGCGGTCGGCAACCTGACGATGTCCGGGGGAGCAATCACAGCTGCCGGAGGCACGCTCAACATTTCGAATAACTCCACAGTCATTTTTAACGGCGGCGACAGCTCGACGTCCACGCTAACGGTTCCGGTCAGCACCGGCAACGGGAGTGTGTCATTCGCTGTGAACAAAAATAATGCTGCCACCCAGATGACTCTGAACGGCGACCTTCAGGGGAGCGGCACATTTGCCAAGAACGGTTCCGGCGTCCTGGCGCTCACGCAGGATGTCACCTACAGCGGGAGCATGACCATCGGGGGCGGCGTGCTCGCCTCTGGCAACATGACGGCGGCCAACGTGATCGTCTCGAACGGGGCCCTCAGTCCGGGCGGCATCGGCGCGATCTCCTCGATCACTGTTGGAAACCTGACCACGACGTCGGGCAACAGCACCGCTGGAGCCTTTGTGTTGGATCTCGGCTCGGGCTCGACCTCCGACCACGTCGCCGCCGCCTCGATCGCTGTGGGAAACAGCACCATCTTCCTGTTCAACAGCTCGACGTTCACCAGCGGCAGCGGCAGCTTTACCCTCCTCACCGGAAGCGCGCCCCCGACGGTCAGCCCCTCCACGCTCCAGTTCGCCTCGATCAACATCGCCGGGCTCACCGGGAGCTTCAGCACCTCCGGGAATAGTCTGATCTTCAACGCCGTCGCCGGCGTCACCTCCACATGGGTCGGCGGCAGCGGAACCGGGTGGGCCACCGGCACCAACTGGGGCGGATCCAGCCCTCTTGCCGGAGCGGATCTCGTCTTCAGCGGGTCGAACACCCTCGTTTCGACCTCGGCCAATCAAACGACCGGTGCCATCACGTTTACCGGCTCCGATGCCTTCACGATCAGCGACAACACGATCACCCTCGGGGGTGACCTGACAAACAACTCGACGGCAGCCCAGACGGTGAACAGCGCCCTCGCCCTCAACGCGAGCCGCACCGTTGCGGCTAACACGGGGGATTTGGCTCTCGGCGGCGAGATTGTACTGAGCACGAGCGGAGCGCTCGCCAACACGCTCACCTTTTCGGCGTCCTCAAACAGGACGATCACTGCAAGCGGGCCGATCACCAACGGTTCGAACACGACGGCTGAAGGCGGCGGCATCATAAAAACCGGCGCAGGCACGCTGGCGCTCACCGGAAATAACTCTGGATTCACCGGTCCGCTCACCATCTCGGGCGGCACGCTGGCCGCCAACTCCAGCAACGCCCTTGGAAACGGACAGATCGCGACGAACACATTGACCTTCAACGGCGGCACGCTTCTCGCCACGGGGGATATCCTCTCCGGCTCCGGGCAGGGGATCAACCGCGCGATTCGCCTGCTCGGAAACGGAACCTTCGACAGCAACGGGCATCAAATTGTCGCCAGCGGGCCGATCTCCGGCAGCGGCGCGCTCATCAAAACGGGCAATGGAAGCCTCGTCCTTGAGACGGGCAGCAGCAATAACACCTACACTGGCGGCACGTTCATCCAAGGCGGTAGCCTTGTCATGCTCAACGACTCGGTCCTCGGGGCTCCCGGCTCACAAACCACCGTCCAAGCAGGCTCTCTGACCACGAATGGAACCTTTACCGTGGCCGGACAGTCGCTCGTTCTCAATGGTGGCGGCGACGGAGGCAACGGCGCCCTGCGGATCACTGGCACGCTTCCGACAAACAACGTCGTGGACTGGACGGGCAACGTCACCGCCGGATCCAACGCAACGATCCAGGTCGACCAGAGCCAGACGCTCAACCTCAATGGGCCGCAGGTGCAGATCGGATCGAACACGCTCACCTTTAACCTTTTGGATTCCGCCAAGGTCAACCTCCAAGCCGCTCTCGGCGGGGCGGGAGGAATAACAAAAACAGGCAATGGCACCCTCAATATTTTCTCCGCCTCCTCGGTCCCGAATTCCGCCTACACGGGAACGACGACCGTCAATGGAGGGTCGCTTACTCTCCAGACGGCGTCAGCCCTTGGCAGCGGAACCTCCAGCATCGTCGTTGGCTCTGGAGGCGAGCTTAAGATCACCGCCGCGCCGGCCACGGGCCCGGCCTCCCCGGTCGCACAATTCGGCATCGCACCAACATATGCCTTCAGCTCGATCACCCTTGCCGGTCAGGGCATCGAGGTGAGCAGCGTATTCCAAGGTGCGCTGAACATCAGCCTGAGCTCCAACCTCACGGTTTCGGGAAATGTCACCCTCTCGGATAACGCCCTCATTCGGGGCAACGCCGGCGCCCTGACCCTCACCGGGAACATCGCCACCGGCAACTCGACGCTCACGGTTGTGAACCGCGCTTCCCTCATGAGCTTCACCGGAGACATTTCCGGGGCGGGAGGAATCACCATGGACGGGACCAGCCTTAATGGGCTCCTCCTTTCCGGAAACAACTCCTACACCGGTCAAACCGTGGTCGAAGGTAACACCTTCATCACCATCGCCCATGCGAACGCTCTCGGTGCCACGACATCGGGCACAATCGTTGAAAACAATGGGGCGCTGTGGATCCAGGGCGGCATCTCCACTGGAAACGAAAGCCTCAGCATCAACGGCACAGGGTTTGGCGTGACAGGAGCCATTCGGAACACGGGGGGCAATAACACATTCGGCGGAGTCATCACGATGGCCGCTGCCAGCCAGATCAACTCCGCTAACGGAACGCTCACCCTCTCGAAGGATTTCTCAGCAGGCAACAATTCGATCGGTCTCGTCACCGAAACCGCCTCATCGGGCATCGATTTTTCCGGCAACTTTACGACCCCGACGACCGGGGGAGTCACGATCACCGGCAACGGGACAACCCGGTTTTCAGGCCAGCTTCTGGGGTCCGCAGCTCTGACGATCAACAGCACGGGAACGACCGTAGTGTCGGATGCCTCGAGCTATGCCGGCTCCTACACCCTCAGCAACGGCACCCTGGCCATCGGCAACAGCGGTGACAGATCCATCACGTTCGGCGGGCCGTCGTCCATCGTCAGCCCCGGCGGAGTTGGAACTCCGGGCAACGCCACCTTCTCCTCGATCACGGCGCTCACGGGAGGAGGATTCATAATGGACCTCGGGGCAAACGCCAGCACTTCGGACCAAATCGTTTTGTCCAGCGGCTACAACATGAGCGGCAACTTCAGCTACACCTTCAATAGCACCAACGCTGTTTCGGGAAGCTATGTCCTTCTCAACGCTCCAAATGGCGGCAATGCCGGCACTCTCACCGCCTCGAACCTGAGCTTCAAGGCAAACACCGATCTTGCCGGCATATTCAGCGTAAACAATGGAGCCGGGGTAGGCATCACGTTTAATGCCACAACCGGCGGGGCCGTCTGGGCCGGCGGCAGCGGATCTTGGAGCACGGGCGGCGATTGGAGCCTGGGAGCCACGCCCGCAGCCGGCTCGGCGGTCGTCTTTTCCGGAAGCAACACCACCACGGTCGATACGGAAACCAACCGAAGCACGGGATCGATCACGTTCGCCAGCGGCGCCGGAGCCCACACGCTCGCCAACAACACGCTCAGCACATACGGCAGCATCACCAACAACTCCTCCGCCACCCAAACCATTGCCAGCGGCCTGGAGCTTGATGGAGATGTGGTCGTCAACGCCGCCTCCGGAAACTTTGTCCTCTCCGGCCCGGTCAATGTCGGCGCCAACAGCACCCGCTCCCTCACCTTTACCGGTGGCAATGACACCTCGGTCAGCGGAAGCATCTCGGGGGGAAGCACCGGGGCATTGGTGAAGACCGGAGCCGGCCGGCTGACCCTCTCCGGCAACAACACGTTCGCGGGCTCAACCACCGTGAATGCGGGAACCCTGGTCATCAACGGATCCACCGGCTCGGGAAACCAGTTTTCTGTGGAGGCGGGCGGCACGCTCGCCGGCTCCGGCACGGTCGCCGGGCAGGTCGTGGTCGCCGGGACGCTGGCTCCGGGCAACAGCCCGGGAACGCTCACCTCCGGCTCGGAGGTTTGGCTGGATGGCGGGGATTACAACTGGCAGGTCCTCAATGTCGATGGGTTCGCCGGAACCGGGTACGATACGATCGCGATCACGGGAAACCTCGACCTCACCAACCTCACGACGGGCAATTTTGCCATCAATCTCTGGAGCCTTTCGTCGATCGGGCCGGACGTGAGCGGACCTGCGCTCAGCTTTGTCAACACGACCAACTACGCATGGACGCTCGTCTCGACAACGGCTGGGATCACCGGGTTTTCGGCGGGTGATTTCACCATCCATACCGGGGCCAACAACGGCACGGCCGGGTTCAGCAACCCGACAGCCGGAAATTTTAGCGTGACCCAGAGCGGAAACAACCTCGTGCTCAATTACACGGCTGTCCCGGAGCCAGCCACGTGGGTCCTGCTTGCCACCTCGCTTGCAGCCCTCCTTTTCGCCCGCTCCCGCCGTGCCTCGCGCCGCCCGTAGCTGGCCCCCCTCCCCACCGGCCGGCGGATCTCAGCCAACCGCCTCGACAACGACTTTCCCACCGGAAACCGAGAGGATCCTGACCGGCGTGCCGGGATCCAGGAATTGTCCGTCGGTCACAACATCGGCCAGAATGCTGCCGAAAACCGCATTGCCGGATGGCCGCAGCGTGGTCTGCGCGACTCCGGTGTCCCCGGCGGACAGAGCGGGAGAGGACGCCTCCGCATGCGGGATCGATGTCCCGGCGGACGATTGCGCAGAGAGAAAGAGGCGACGGAAAACCGGGAGGTCGGGAAGAAACCTGGCCAGCACGGCAATCGAGAGGATCGTCGCCACGATCGCAATCCCAAGGTTCATCATCGGGCGCGCCAGGAGGTCATACGAGATCGTGATCGGCTGCGCGGGATAGACATCGACCATCGCAAAAAAGAGGGCGCCGAACATCAGGGCGGTTCCCAGGCCGGCCACCAGAAACACCCCGGGAAAGAAGACCAGCTCGATCAAGATCAAAAGAACCCCGAGTGCGAAGACCGCAACAACCTCCATCCCGGTGAGCCCGGCGATGTAGTGGCCGGTGAAAAAAAGCAGGAAGCACAGCGCGGAGATCACGCCAGCCACGCCAAACCCGGGCGATTTAAACTCCATGTAGGCCCCGATGGCGCCGCCCAGAAGAAGAAGCGGGGCCAGGGTCGTGATCCATTGCGCGATCCGCTCAAATCCCGAGGGCTCGGCCCGCACCATCGCCGCCCCGTCGAGCGCGGCTTCCTTGCAAAGCTGGTCGAGATCCTTCGCGATGCCCGAGGCGAGCAGGGGCTTGCCGTCGATGACCTTGACCGCCTCCTGCGCGCTGAGCGTGAGGAGCGCCCCCTTCGGATTGATGACCTCCCCGCCGACCTTGACCTCCTTGTCGAGATTCATGAAGCCGTCCACGAGCTCCGGATGGTAGCCGTTCAGCGAGGCCACGCTGCGGAAGTACCCCGAGTAGTAGGAGACGATCTTCGCGTTCATCGTCGCCGGGATCTCCTGGCCTGAGCTCACCACCGGAGCCGCCGCGCCAATTGCGCTCACCGGCGCCATGAAGACCTTCTTGGTGCCCAGCGCGATTAGTGCGCCTGCGCTGCCGGCGTTGGTGTTGACGTACGTGAATGCCGGCACCGGGCTCTTCATGAGCATCTGGATGATCTGCTCGGTGGATTTCAGCGACCCGCCGGGCGTGTCCATATCCAGGACGAGCGCCGCCGCACCTGCTGCCTCAGCATCCTTGAGAACCCTCCTCAAAAAAAAGAACTGGGCATCGGTGATCGCGTCCTTCACCGGGACGACGACGACCGAGCCTTTGGCGATGACCGGATCGGCGGCGCGGGCCGGCGCAAGGGCACCGAGGACGGCTAGGAGGAGAAAAATCCGCTTCATGGGAGCGAATCTCCCTCGCCCGCCACGGGCCCGCAAGGTAATTTGCAGGAATGGGGCTCATTGCCGAAGAAACCATCCAGCGGGTCACCGAGGCGAACGATATCGTCGAGGTGATCGGTTCGTACTTCCCGCTCAAGAGGGCCGGGACGAGCTTCCGCGCCCTCTGCCCGTTCCACCGGGAGAAGTCGCCCTCGTTCCACGTCAACCCCTCCCGCCAGTCGTTCCACTGCTTCGGATGCGGGGCGGGCGGCGGAGTGCTCCGGTTCGTCATGGACTACGAGCATGTGGATTTCCCGACCGCCGTCCGCCGGCTCGCCCAGCGCGCCGGAGTGCCGGTCGTCGAGGAGGCCGGTGGCGGGGACGATGAGGCCAAGCGAGGCCAACGGCAGCGCCTGCTCGGCCTCCACGCGGAAGCGGCGGAGTGGTTCCACCAAAACCTCCTGACAGCGCCGGATGCCAGGCCGGCACGGGACTACCTCAAATCCCGCGGCATCGGCGGCGAGATCGCCCGTTCGTGGCAGCTCGGCTACGCGCCGGATTCCTGGGATGCCCTCCTCACATTCCTCGGGAGCCGAAAGTTTACTCGCGACGAGATGCTGGTCAGCGGGCTGGCCACGTCGAAGGAAGAAGGCCTCTACAGCCGGTTCCGGGGCCGGGTCATGTTCCCGATCCGCAACGACTACGGCGAGGTGATCGCCTTCAGCGGGAGGATTCTGGAGGCCGACGCCAAAGCCGCCAAGTACGTCAACTCGCCGGAGACCCCGCTCTTCACGAAGGGAAAAATCCTCTACGGACTCGACAAGACGAAGCGCGAGCTCATCGAAAAAAATGCGGCGATCGTCTGCGAGGGCCAGCTCGACCTGATCTCCGCCTACGAGGCCGGGGTGAAGCACGTCATCGCACCCCAAGGCACCGCGTTTACCGGCGACCAGGCCCGCCTGCTCCGGCGCTTCGTTGAAACGGTGCTCCTCTGCTTCGATTCGGACAAGGCCGGCCAGCAGGCAGTGGCCCGCTCCCTCCCCGCCCTCCTCAGCCAGGGGCTCACCGTCCGCGTCGTGGAGCTCCCGGACGGCGAGGATCCGGACTCGATGATCCGCAGCCGGGGCCCGGAGGCATTTTTGGAGGCCGTCTCCCAAGCCAGGGACTTCTTCGAGCATGCCACGGCGAAGGCCGAGGCCTCCGGCGAGCTGTCCGACCCGACCGGCAAGTCCCGCCTGGTCCGCCGCCTCGGACCTCCCCTGGCCCTCGTCCAGGACGCCGCCCTGCGCGAGGCGCTGCTCGGACGTCTGGCTTCGCGCCTTGGGATCCCCCAGCAGGCCATCCGGGCAGCCATGAAAGCCCCCGCCGCGACGCCGGAGGAAGCCCCTCCAGATGACGCCCCCCCGGAGCCAGAGCAGATCGTCCTCACACCCGGGATGGCGATCCTGTGCCGCCTGGCCATGACCAGCCAGGAGGTCCGCCTCTGGCTGCGCGAGCAGGACTGCCCAGCCCTCGATCCGCAGGGCAGGCTCCTCGGCACCATCGCCCAGGCAGATTTTTCCGACGACAGCCCGATGGGCCTGGCTTCATTCCTCGGCTCGCTCGGAGGGGCCGAGGAGCGGGCGCTCTCGGCTATCGATTTAACCCGCCGCGCCGTTGACCCGATCGGCCTCGCCCGCGAAACCTGGGGCGGGCTGATTGCCCAAAATCTTAACCGGGAAATCGAGGGGCTCAAAAACCGTCTCGGCCAGCCCGGGCTCCCCAGCGAGGCCCGCGTGAAAATACAAAAACAAATCCTTGACCTAAAAATCCGTGTAGCCGATGGTTTTCGGCCCTCTCAGTGAGAGGGAAAACCGGCCCGCTGCTTGAAAACCAAATCCCATTCGTCGAAGAGCCAATCCTCATTGGCCAAACCAAAACCTTCCAAAAAGCCGGCCGCCAAAGCCGCGCCTCAGAAAGCTGCCACCAAGCCGCCGACCGCGAAGCCAAAGCCCGCTCCTGCTAAAAAGCCAGCTCCGGCGAAGAAGCCAGCGCCTGCCAAAAATCCTGCGCCAACCAAGAAGCCTGAACCGGCTAAAAAGCCCTCACCAGCCAAAGAGCCGGCCCCGGCAAAAGCACCCGCGCCGAAAAAGGCGGCCGCTCCGGCCAAAAAGCCCGCTTCTGCCAAATCTTCCCCAACGCCTGCGGTCCAGCCCAAAGCAGCCAAGGAAGCGAAACCGGCCAAGCCCCCCCTGATCCCGGCTCCCCCTACCACGCCGCAAGATCTTCAGAAGGCCATCCAGGAAAAAGTGCGCGAGCTCATCAAGCTCGCCAAGGAGCAGGGCTACGTTACCTTTGACGACCTCAACGAGCACCTCCCCGAGGGGATCGTCGAAGCCGAGCACCTCGACTCGATCATCAGCCAGCTCAACGCGGTCGAGATCGAAATCATCGAGTCCTCGGATGTGGACCGCGTCAAGGAGGTCCGCAAGGCCGATGACGAGGAGGAGGAAAAAGAGGAAAAGACCGACTCCAAGCTCGACATCCTCGACGACCCGGTCCGCATGTACCTCAAGCAGATGGGTCAGGTCCCCCTCCTCACCCGCGAGCAGGAGGTCGAAATTTCCAAGCGCATCGAAGACGCCGAGCTCAAAGTCCAGGAGACCCTCTACCGGTTCGGGTTCATCGCCCGCGCCCACCTCGACCTCGCCCAGAAGCTGCTCGACCAGCGCGAGCGGTTCGACCGGGTCATCCTCGACAAAAAAATCGAGAGCCGCGAGCGCTACATGAAGGCGCTCCCGAGGCTTTGCCAGCAGCTCAAGCGCCAGACCGACTCGGTCTCTCGGATCTACGGCGACAAGCTCACCGTCGCATCCCCGGTCGCCGCGAACGTCAAATCGTTCGAGCGCTCGCTCCAAAACCTCCAGAAGCTCTACCCGAAGTTTTTCTTCAAGCAAAAGGTGATCGAGGATTTTGTCCTGCTGGCCGACGAAAACGTGCGCGCCCTCCACAACCTGGAGACCGAGCACAAAAAGCATGCGAAGGACCCGAACTCGAAGCACCGGAAGCATTTTGCCCAGGAAATCAAGGAGATGCAGAAGCGCTTCTGGCTCTCGCCCGATGAGCTAGCCACCCTCCACCATGGCCTCAAAGGCTGGCACCGCAAGGCGCTCAAGGCCAAAACCGAAATGGTCGAGGCCAACCTGCGCCTCGTCATCTCGATCGCGAAAAAATATACCAACCGCGGGCTCTCGTTCCTCGACCTGATCCAGGAGGGCAACATGGGGCTCATGAAGGCAGTCGAAAAATTCGAGTACCGCCGCGGCTACAAGTTCTCCACCTACGCGACATGGTGGATCCGCCAGGCGATCACCCGCTCGATCGCCGACCAGGCCCGCACGATCCGTATCCCGGTTCACATGATCGAGACGATCAACAAGCTGATCCGGGTCCAGAAGCAGCTCGTCCAGGAATACGGCCGCGAGCCAACCCCGGAGGAGATCTCTGATGAGATCCAACTCCCGGTCGAGCGCGTGCGCGCCGTGCTCAAGATGGCCCAGCAGCCGATTTCGCTCCAGGCCCCGGTCGGGGACAGCGACGACACCAGCTTCGGCGACTTCATCGAGGACAAAGGCGCCGAAAACCCTGCCGACATGGCCGCGATCGTCCTGCTCAAGGATAAGATCAAAGATGTTTTGGAGACCCTCACCGAGCGCGAGCGCCAGGTGCTCGAGCAGCGCTTCGGCCTCGTCGACGGCTACAGCCGCACCCTCGAGGAGGTCGGCCGCCAATTTAAAGTCACCCGCGAGCGCATCCGCCAGATCGAGGCCAAGGCCCTCCGCAAAATGCGCCACCCAACCCGCATCCGCCAGCTCGAAGGCTTCCTCGAAGCCCAAGAATTGTAGACGCAAAAAATTGACCAAAGTTTGTGTTGCCACCCGCAAGGGAAGCGTTACATTTAAATCCTAATCGCGGGGTGGAGCAGCCCGGTAGCTCGTCAGGCTCATAACCTGAAGGTCGTAGGTTCAAATCCTACCCCCGCAACCACTTTAAAATAAACAACTTACACAAAATTTAAGGCCCGGATTTTCCGGGCCTTTTTTGTGTCTGTGACAAATTAGTGACAGTGTGGGCTAAAACCCTGCTTTTCAGGTTGTTGCATTTGAGCAACCGGTGATCCCCTGCACCTGCCTTGCACCCTCTCCTGCGATGGACTTCCTTGCCGTCAGGTTGGCACACTTTTAGGAAATGGACACTCCCTTCATTGACACGCTCCTGCATGTGATGAGCGAAAATTTCCAGCCTGTCCGGTCCCAGCGGCGGCCAGCGAAAGGGCAGACCATCCAGATCAAGGTCGGTTCGGTCTCCGTGCCAATCTACCGCTCGCAGAACAACGGCCTGCCAAGATTTTTTGTCGCCTTCTATCACAATGGCCAGCGCATCCGCCGCAGTTTCTCGGATCTTGAGGAGGCGAAAAAGGAAGCCCGCAAGGCAGGCCAAAAAATCATGGCCGGGTTTTCTCATGCCAATGACCTCTCCACTTCCGACCGGGATGTTTTCCTGAACGCCAAAGCGTGTCTGGAGAAGGCCGGCCTTTCGTTGCTTCCTGCGGTGCAGGAATACGCCCAGTGCCACGAACTGCTTGGCGGCGGATCTCTGCTCGGAGCAATCAAAGACTACGTGGAGCGCAACAAGGGCGTTCGGACGGGCGTCACGGTGGCTGATGCCGCCAAGGAATTCCTCAAGGCGAAAGAGGCGGACGGCATGAGCACCCGTTACATGGCCCAGCTTCGCAGCGACGTGAACCGGTTTGTCACCGCATTCCCCTGCCCAATCCTCCACATCAAGAGCCACCAGATTGACGAGTGGCTGCGCAAGTTGGGCGGTGCCCCCCGGACCCGGAACTCCACGCACACGAGCATCTGTACGTTTTTCTCGTGGGCGAAATCGGCCTCCTACCTGCCGAAGAACGAGGAAACCGAAGCGGAGGCCCTTTCGAAAGTGAAGACCGGGGACACGGAAACCGAGATCTTCACCCCCGCACAGATGAAGACGATCCTCGACGCCGCCACGCCGGAAATGATCCCGTTCATTGTCCTCGGCGCATTTGCCGGAATGCGGGCGGCCGAAATCGTCCGGATCGACTGGAGCGCCATTGATTTCAAGCGCAAGATTATCATGATCCGCGCGGGTCAGGCCAAAACAGCCTCACGCCGGATCATTCCAATCAGTGACAACCTCTCAGCGTGGCTCCAGCCGCATGTTGATGAAGGCCTCGTTGTGCCGAGCGCCGAGGTCTATCGAAAAGTGACCGATCATGCCCGGAAACTCAAAATCGAGTGGCCGCACAACGTGCTGAGACATTCCTACATCAGCTACCGTATCGCCAAGATCAAGAACGCCCAGGAAGTTGCTCTGGAGGCCGGGAACTCGCCCACGATCATCTTCAAGCACTACCGGGAACTGGCGACCGAAGATCAGGCCGACGCATGGTTTGCCATCAATCCCACGGATTCCAATAAACCCGCTCCGAAATTGGATATCGCGAAAATCAAGAAAGGCATCCGCAAGCGCCGACTCGCCAAAAAGAATGCGGCAAAAATGGCCGCTCTGGCGGAATAGGGGCGTTGCGTCACAACCAGAATGGAAAAAGGGCGTCCGTTCCCACGATCATCTTTCAAGCACTACCGGGAGCTGGCGACCGAAGATCAGGCCGACGAGTGGTTCGGTATCATGCCGAAGTAAGGAAAGGGTTGTTGCGTAACAACTGTTTTCCTCGCTGCACCTTCAATGCGCCTCCGCAACAGCTATGCTCCAGGCCAACTCGGTGCTACATCTCTGATATGGCCGCTTTTCCCCTGCTCCCCGGAATGGAGTTCTCTTGGGTGGATCCCGAAGGAACACCCCACCGCCGTTGGCGCGTGCGGATGTCGAAGGAACTTTTCCAGCATGTCGTGAATCTGAAGCTTTTCGGGGGCAATCCCCCGCCAGGAGAGCGCCCGATGTTCGGACGGAGAAGAGGGAAGCCAGCAGCCGAGAAACCAGCAGATCAAAAAGAGAAAAACAAAAAGCGCCGGAGGCGGCGCATCTCTCAGGCTAAAGCTTCCAAGAAGCCCGCCAGCTAAAAGTCACGGCTCTGGGAACACGCCGAGCACCAAGACCTGTTCCTCCAGCCCGGAGATCGTCTTCAAAGCATCGCGGGTGAATGCCGGGGCTGCGACTCGGGCTTTCTCGGCTTCCTGCGGGTAGGATTGAAGGAGGCGGCGAACATTGCCGTCGGGGAGCGGAGGAACGCTCGAAGTTGTTACGCAACAACCTTGGCTACAGAGGAGGAGTGCCGCCCCGATCAATCCAAGAATCGAGCTTTTCGCGTTCATGCTGCTTGTCGGTGCGGATTTTATCGATCTGCCGCTCGCGGCGGGTTGGGGTGAGCTTTTCCACAATCCGGGCCACGACGGGTACGGATTGAAGCAGAGTGAGAATTGCCGGCCACATCAGGCTTTGAACGAATCGTTCTGCTTGCCGTCATCCACGAGGTCGCCGATCCGGTTCACCAAGTCCTTGAGGATCGAGGCCCCGGCGAAGATGAAGAGCCCGTATTCCGGCGGGACGAAAGGCAGTGCGTTGAGACCGGCGATGACCCCGGCAACTTTGCCGACCAAGGTGAGGATTTTGATGGCGTTCATGCCACCGGAACGGATGTCAACCCCCTCCCTCCTCCTGCGAGTCGGAAATGCAGCAAATCAAGCTGATACGTGCATTTTGAGCGCTCCTCAAACTGGCTTCGCATGCGCCGATCTGCCATCCTGTAGGAATGAGATCCCTTGTTTGCCTCTTCCTTTTTTGGTTTGTGGCCGAGGCGAAGGCGGCCCCAACTTTCAAAGAAGACATCTATCCGCTTTTTCAGGACTCTTGCATTTCCTGCCACGGTCCGAAAAAACAGATGGGTGATTTTCGTGCGGATACTCGCTCGGCCATCGTAGCCGGCAACGCAATGTGGGTCGTACCGGGCAATTCTGACGCGAGCAATCTTGTGAAGCTCCTCTCAGGGGTGACGAAGACGAAGAAGGCCCAGGATAAGCACATCCTGCCGCCGGATCAGCTTTCCGTGATCCGCGCGTGGATTGACGCTGGCGCGAATTAAATGCCGATAATCAAAGCCTGCCCAGCAACTTGAGCGCCGCAACCACTACCACCTGGATGTAGCCGGTGTATCCTGATGCCGCATGGCTCAAGACGTTGGAGACTTTAAGGAGTCGTCTGAATCTCAAAAGTTCCGAACAAAGGCCAGAAACCGTCGGTTGCAGAATAGCCTTGCGCCGTAAACCAACCTTGTTCAGGCGTTCGAAATTTAAGAGAAAATCTGAGGGCAGGCAAGGAATCGCCGACCACAATGAATTCCTGATTATTGAGAGTCGCCCCAGTGACATACGCTGCGATAATTCCAAACGGCTGGCCATCGAGCACCGCCGTTCCGAGAGGGAGGTTTGCATCGAATTGGCCCCGCTGCTCAGCCGTTATCGCCAAGTCCAGAGTCTGATTGCTGCTGGTCAAATGCAAGGTCAGGGTCTTAGAGACAAAGCTCGCCGGCTGCTGCGGATAGGAGGCTTTGACAACCCTGAAAAATTGTTTGCTTTTACCGGCGATGGCCCCCGTCACATCAATGCCCGCCGCGGATGCACTCGCGAGATCGGATACCGTTGTGCTGTATGCCCATGAGTTCAGGTTTTCCGAGAGTGAGAGGTAGTATTGAGAAAATGGTGAGCGGGCGAACCTGAGAATGTAGCTTTCTGCCTCTGCGTTCAGATTTGGTTTTGCGTCAGCGAATTCGGGCAAGCCCCATGAGGCAGGCTCGAACGCTTGCGCTGCGGTCCCTACGCGGCTGATCGTGATGCTCTGGATCGTCGTGACCACCTCTGGTGCTTGAACCGGTGTCGGGACGGCTCCGATTGCATTGACAACATCCATGCCCTCCACAATCCGCCCAAAGACAGAATGCTTGTTGTCGAGATGTGATGCCGCTCCAAGGGTGATGAAGAACTGGCTGCCATTGGTATTGGCTCCTGAATTGGCCATTGAGAGAACACCTGCGGCGTCATGCCGGAGCGTTGGGTGGAATTCATCACCAAACGTATACCCGGGGCCATCGGTGCCTAGTCCGTTCGGCGACCCTGCCTGTATCATAAAGCCGGAGATCACCCGGTGGAACGTGATTCCGTTGTAGAATGGCTGATTTTGGATGGTGCCGGTTGTCCCATTCATCCACACGCGAGTTCCCTCGACCAATCCGACAAAATTGGCCACGGTTGCAGGCACCTTGTCGTAATCGAGCTTTGCTGTGAAAGATCCGCGGTTTGTTTGAAATACGGCGAATAGCCCATCTTCTGCTTTGCCGCACATCCCAGAGGCAAAGAACGCAAGGGCAGCCGCAAAGATTATGCGCCACGAGCAATGGATCGGGGGACTGTGAATGGCTCTCACGTGTTGAGTTAATCGTATCAGCGACCTCAGAAACGACTCCGTATTCGATGGGTTGCGAGGGAATGAACCCGAAGTGCTGACTGCTTTGCAGGCTCACGTGAAGCGCCTTAATTGTCAACTGAGATATGGTCTCAAAGATTTTCCTATGCAGCCGCCTCTCCCTACTGGGGGGCGGAACTTTTGCCTGCGAAATATGACCGCCAAATCAAAGCCTCCCCAAGAACCGCAGCACAGCGACGACGGCAACAACAACCCCCGGCAGGCTGGTGCCGATAGCGATCCAGCGGATGGCCTTCTTCTCAAAGGCGTCGAAACGCTCGCAGAGCCCGGTGAGCTGAGCCTTCATCCCATTCCGGCCGTCCTCACCGCGAACGATGATTTCCAGGGCAAGGAGGCGGCGGTCGAAGGTGGAGAGGCGGTCGCGGACGGATTCCCGGCAGAGCTCGCAGCGATCAGAGAGTTCGTGAAGCGGGTCGTTCATTGGCCCTCGGACAGCTTTGCCTGAAGAAGTGGGGCCACTTGGGCGGCAAACGGATTCAGGAATTGTGTCTTGATCGCTTGAAACTCGCTGCCCGAGAGTTCGACGGTGGCGTTCCCGGAACTGCCGAACGAGCACCGGAAAATGATTTTCTGTGCCTCCATGTCAAAGATGATTGCCCGCACGGGCACGGTAGAGACTGCCACGGATTGAACGACCGTCACGGGCTGTTCGACCATGACCTGGCTGGGCAACTGAATATCCACCGGATCTGCGTGAAGGCTGATGGCGGCGAGGATCATGCTTGCTGAGGAGAGGATTGCTTTCATGGCTGTGTGTTGGTGTCAATCAGTTGAGGTCGCGCCAAGAGCCGGATGCGTAAATGCGGACCTTGGTGGTGTCGGATCGAAAGAAGAGGTCGCCGTCCTGTGGCGTAGTAGGGTCGGCCGTGCCGGTCCCCCTCCAGCGTGAGGCTGTCCATTCTGTGGAGGCGATGACGCGGGTGGCAAGGGCATCGCGGTTTCCGTAGCCTGCTCCGGCAGGACTCCCGAAGAATTTCACTCGCAATTCCCGTTTGTTGGTGCCGATGTCTGCGTTCCACATAACGGCGGAGTGGGCACTCCAATAGTAGGCACCGGGGTTCTTAGATGCTGGCTCAACGTTATCGAAAACGAGCAGGCGTGTTGAAAATCCGCCCGGTGTTGCCTCACCGGCAACGACGGAACCAGCATAAAGAAACGACCATCCTCGCATGAGACTCCAATTTGCCGTTTCCCATGTATTACTGGGACCAGAATCAATTCCCAGGTTTCCCTCGGATCCAAGATAAGTGATCCTGCCTACATATGAGGAGTTTGCCACCTGGATCACTGCCACGAAGCCGCGCGCGATGTCCGTGTTCATTCCACCGGCTCCACGGTGAGGGTGACGAGAGGATGCGGCGGGCGGTTCGACACCCGAACGATCCGAAAGGTTTCCCCGGCGTAGGTGAGCGTCGCCCCGATCTGCGGAATCGCCGGAAGGTTGTTGCGTAACAACTTTACCGTGAAATTGCCTGAGGCGGTGAACCCGCCAGCACCGAGTTCGAGAGTTTCCTGCGGCTCGGAGATCAGGGCCGGCAGGGTGCGACTGGCGAGCACCACTTCCTTGCCGAACTCGGAAAAGATCCCGGCCACATCGGCGGCCATTTCATCGTAGATGGACATGCCCCGCCGGGCGTGTCAACGGGAGCGAAAGACTCTACCGGCTCAAGGAAAAGGAGCGCACGATTTCACGAGGGCGGGCAATGATGATCTGGTGCGCTTGCACGTCGGAATCTTTGAGGACGCTCCAAAACTTCTCAGCATCTTTATTGGCATCAAGAAGATGTTGGTCGCTGGTCAGGAGAATCTCGCATCCCTTCAATGCCGCCTCGGCCAACAAGGCGGCATCGTTTTCTTCATCATGCGGGATGATGTTTTTCATCCTCAATTTCAATCCGATTTCACCTGCTATCCCGCGTTCCACCGGAGACATGGCAAGCGGAGTGTAGCCCCGGCTCAAAAGCCGCATGAGCGCCCCTGTGGCGAGGGATCGGCGCAACTTGGTAGCCCCATTTGCGGACAGCCAGGCGAGTTCCTGGGTGACGGTTTCCGTGGCAAAAAACTGGACGCGGGCAATTCGCTTCCGGATCACTGACAACGCATCAAGAACATCCGCGTCCCGATTCTCCTCGTCGATCAGGACGTTGGAATCAACGGCGATGCGCAACGGCTTTCTCCGCCCCTGTCTGGTTGTGGTAAATCAGTCGCATCGCCGCAGCGGTAAGTTCCATCCTGGATTCATCGGAGATCTTGTTGCACTGCTTGCGGGCTTCTGCGGCGAACTTGGTTCCCGTGGTTGCAGGTGTCTTTTTCACGGTGGCACTCATGGTTGTAGCATCCATCAATCACGGGCTTCGGTCAAGGCGGCGGCGGAGATTTTCAATGGCACCCGGGAAGACCCCGGTGCTTTCAAATTCCAAGCCTCTGCCAGGCAACGGCAGCGGGAATTCCCTAGCCACGCGAAAATTGGGACTCGGATTCGGCAAGCGCCTCCTCAATTTCCCGGGTCTCCCCGTTGTTGAAAGCATCATTCCCCGCATTATCCAGACCCTCCGTCTCGTGCATGTTGCCAGTATGCCACCACGGACCGCGATTTCAATGCCGAGCCACGACGCGCAAAACCCCCGCACCATTGCTGATGCGGGGGCTTGCAACCGAACAACAGATCAGGATTTAACGATACGCTTGAGGCCGCCCGCGATCGCCACCTTGAAGCCGTAGAGGCACTCGACGGTGACGAAGATCCGGTTGGAACTGGTCTCCGTGTAGCGCAGGTAGCCATGAAGGAAATGGTGATATTCAGAGATGGACTCAACGATTTCTCCGCGAGAGGAGGAAGGCATGGGAACATCACTCTTCCGCCTTGGGCCACCTGATATGGAACTTCGCACGATCAGGAACTACAAATTCAGCGAGGTCAGCAGCGCGATGCAGAAGGGGATCCGCCGCGCCGACACCCAACTCGCCGGATACTGGGCTCTGGAACTCTGGGCCAGCGGGTTCGGTAACTACGTGTGGAAGCGCCTCCTCACCGTGAGCGCCGAGGATTGCTGGGGCCTGATCACAGCGGAGGTCAAGGCGCTCCACGATTCCTACCTGATCGTGAACGACAACGTGCCGGCCTGGAAAGCCAAGGGCCGGATCTTCATTTCCAAAGCGGTGATCATCCTCTGTGCGGCCAAGAAGAGCCGTGATCCCGACCATCTGCAAAATCTCGTCTATGACCAGTTGAAGGGAGTCGATGCAGACGCGCTCGCCGACGATCTGCGCAAAGCGCCCGAATACGTGCCGATCCCAGGCTACGCGTTCGACTGCCACACCCGCAAGGGCAAAGCCTCAGGGGCCACGAAAGCGCAGTTCTTCTCCGCCGAGCACGCCGCCTTACAGCCGTTTCAGCCGGGGCTCTTTGATGGGTTGCTGGACCGATAAACGCGCATTCGCTTGACGCATGTATCATTTCTGATACATGTAAATCATGCCAGTATCGCCCCGTCCGCCTGCCGATCGATTCCTCGCCACCGAGGCGGAAAACGAGCCAGTGAGGGACTGGTTGAAAAGGCTGCCGATCGATGAACGAAAAACCATAGGAGCCGACATTCTTGCCGTGCAATGGGCGTGGCCGGTGGGAAAGCCGCTCGTTGATTCTCTTGAAGGAGGATCATGGGAAATCCGTTCCTCCCTCGGAGATCGAATCGCCCGAACATTTTTTACGATTCAAAATCAGGAAATCCTCCTGCTTCACGGCATCATCAAAAAATCACGCACCGCACCGAAACACGAACTCGATCTGGCACGCAAGCGCCTGCTCATCTACCTGAAAGCAAACCCATGAAAAAAAATCCTCACCGCGGCGGAGACTTCCAAGATTTTCTGGCAGAAGAAGGACTCCTGCCAGAAGTCGAAGCCCTCGCCATGAAAAAAGCCATCGCCTTGCAACTTCACCGCATTCTGGAAGAGGAGCAGGTGTCCAAGTCGCAATTGGCAGCCCGCATGAAAACCAGCAGAGCCGCGCTCGACCGGATTCTCGACGCAAAAACACCGTCTCTTACGATTACCACCATTGCGAAAGTCGCTGCGGCACTCGGGCACAGGGTGGATTTTCGGCTGGTTCCGGCCTGATCTGTTTTCGCGTTCGGCCACGGAAACCGTGCGTATCATAAACTCATTGGAGCTGATTTATGGAAACCAAGACCAAAATCTTTGATGCCGTCGACGAGTCCCGCAAATGGCGGGAAGCGACCAGCCTCAAGCTTGATGCCATGACCGCCAGCGAGCGCATCGCCTACCTGCGCGCCGTCGGGGAACGCTACGCGAGCGAATACGTGTCGCGACCGCCCAAGACCGCTCTCGAAGCCGCCGCGGCAGCATAGGCCGCCTTATCAGCGGATCATCAGAGTTCTGCGATCCTCGTTCGCAGGCCTTGAATGATGGCTTCGGGAATGATGTCACGCGGGATCGAATCGTATTTGCAAGGATTAGCCGCAATTGCGGGCGTAGGTTCAAATCCTACCCCCGAAACCACTTTCAAATCCTTGTAGGTCATAGACTTACAATGCTTTTTGATTTTCTGCGAAAAACGGATTTTCGGCCAACGTGAACAAAAGCCCCGAAAAACGTGAACAAATCACGCTCGTAGCAGCGTCGGGTTTTTGAGCGCGAGCGGCGTGTGATGGACGCCGCAGGTTGCTGGAGTGCCTTCAAGGGATTCCTCGTTCGACCGCAACGGAACCCCAGTCGAAAAAAGAAAAGCCGGAAGATCTGCGTGCCGATCTCCGCGCTCTCGTCACGCGAAGCGCCACCGGCAACGTCCGCGCCGCACTCAACAACAAGCTCTCCCAGCTTCGTCAGTTTTTTGGTTCCACAGTGATCGACGAGATTGATCCCCGCCCGCCCAAACACCGCCGCCATGCCCGGCGCCGCGAGCCTCTGAAACCTTGGTTCAAAGGAACGACGTTGGCCGACATCAATCCGGACCTCCTGCTGACGTTCCTGAACGAAAGAAAGTTCGGCCAATCCAGCAAGAGACACTACCGGGAAATTTTCCACGAGTTGTTCCGCGTCGCGCTGGTCAATGGGTTCTATGTGCCCACAAATCCCTACGCGCCCAATCCCGCCTTGGAGCTGCCAAGTTACAAGGGGACGGATGGCCCTGTCACCGTCTTATCCGCGGACGAGGTGGCCCGGCAATACGATGCCGTTACCTCCGACTCGAAAATCCTCTTCGGCTGCCAGGTGATGATTGAGGGGGGCTTCCGCCTCCACGAGGCTCTGGCCCTGCGCTGCGTCTGTATTGCGGAGGATTTCTCCTACATCCGCCTTTTGCTGCCACAGCCGACGACCGGCCACAGCACCAAACTCAAAACCGGGGAGCGTTCCGTCACGGTGCGGCCTGAACTCGAATGCCACCTGCGCCGCCACCTCTCGATGATTAAAACCGACCGGCTCATCGCTTCTCCCGCCGGACAGCGCTGAAACCAGCTTCCTCCAAGCTTCCTTCCACCTTGCGGAAACTGGCGGCATCTCCGTCTCCGAGCGCCAGATCCAGCGCGTGGTTGGCCGCACGGGCGAGTGCGCCGTGGCGTGGCAGAAAAGAGAATCGGCCCCCGGCCCCTGCGAGGCCAAGATCCTTTACGTCAGCGCGGATGCCACCGGGGTGCCCATGCGCGGGGAAGAACTCGCAGGGCGCAAAGGGAAAGCCCCCGACGGAAAAGCCAAAACCCGCATGGCCACGCTCGGTTGCGTCTTCACCCAGATCAAGGAAGATGACAAAGACCGAAACCGCTCTGGGCTACTTCGCCAACAACGTCGCCCGCATGCAATACGGAACCTTCCGGGCCAAAAATCACTTCATCGGCTCCGGAGTCGTCGAAGCCGGCTGCCGCTCACTCATCGGAAAACGATGCAAGCAATCGGGCATGTTCTGGGGCGAGCCAGGCGCGGACAAAGTCCTCGCCTTCCGCTGCATCCATGCCAGCCGTAGGATGGACTCGTTCTGGAAACACCACCTCAACTCACGCGCCGCAGGGAACGACACGCTCCCTCTCGCCGCATGACGGAAGATTTTTGTCCTGCACCCCAGCTGAGCGAAACACATTCGTCACATCCAATGTCTTGACCGCATCCAGCCGCGCATGACACAATTTTGAGCTCAGTCAAAAATCACTTACTCTTACCGAATGGACCTCAAAGAAATTCGCACACTGATCGACCTCATGAAGAAAAACGGGGTCGCCGTCTTCAAGATGGAGCGGGAAGGCTTTAAAATCACCCTGAAGACGAGCGAGGTCGGCGGTCCGGTCCATTTTGTGACCTCGGGAGCGGCTCCGGCCGCTCCGGTGGCCGCAGCGGCAGCACCTGCCGCCGCTCCGCAGGCACCCGCCGCCGTCGAGGCGGGCATCGAGATCAAATCCCCGATGGTCGGCACCTTTTACGGGAGCCCGTCCCCGGACTCCCCCGCCTTCATCACCCCCGGACAGCAGGTGACCCCGGATACCGTCGTCTGCATTATCGAGGCCATGAAGGTGATGAACGAGATCAAGGCGGAGGTCTCGGGCACGGTCGTCGAGATCTGTGCGGAAAATGGCAAGCCCGTCCAATTCGGCCAGGCCCTCTTCCGCCTGAAATAGCCCATGTTCAAAAAAATCCTAATCGCCAACCGGGGCGAGATCGCGCTGCGCATTATCCGGGCCTGCAAGGAGCTCGGCGTCCAGTCGGTCGCCGTCTACTCGGAGCCCGACATCGACAGCCTGCACGTCCAGCTCGCCGATGAGGCGATCTGCATCGGGCCGGCCTCGAGCACCGACAGCTACCTCAAAATCGACCGCATCATCAGCGCGGCCGAAATCGCCGATGTGGACGCGATCCACCCGGGTTACGGGTTCCTCGCCGAAAACGCGCACTTCGCCGACGTCTGCGCGAGCTGCAACATCAAGTTTATCGGGCCACCGGCCAGCGCGATCCGGCTCATGGGCGACAAAAATTCCGCCCGCGACTGCGCCCGCGCGGCCAACGTTCCCATCTCGCCCGGCAGCGACGGCACCGTCGATTCCGAGTCCGAGGCGATCAAGGTTGCCCGCAAGATCGGCTACCCGGTGATGATCAAGGCGGTCGCCGGCGGCGGCGGACGCGGGATGCGGATCGCCAGCAACGAGGGCAGCCTCGTGCAGGGCTACCATGCCGCCCGCATGGAGGCCGAAAAGGCGTTCGGCAACGGCGCGGTCTACATTGAAAAGTTCATCGTCAACCCGCACCACATCGAGTTCCAGGTGTTCGGCGACGAGCACGGACGGATCGTTCACCTCGGCGAGCGCGACTGCTCGCTCCAGCGCCGCAACCAGAAGATCGTCGAGGAATGCCCGTCCCCGCTCATGACCGCCGACCTGCGGAAAAAGATGGGCGAGGCCTCGATCAAGCTCTGCGAAAACGTCGGCTATACGAACGCCGGCACAATCGAGTACCTCGTCGATGACGCCGGCAACTTCTACTTCATGGAGATGAACACCCGGATCCAGGTCGAGCACCCGATCACCGAAGAGGTGTACGGATGCGACCTCGTCAAACAGCAGATCCAGGTCGCCGCCGGCGAGCACCTCAGCGACTACGTCGTCAACGCACAGCCCCGCCACCACGCGATCGAATGCCGGATCAATGCCGAGGACCCGGAAAAAAATTTCCAGCCCTGCCCGGGCAACATCGAGCTTTACTACGCGCCCGGCGGTCGCGGGATCCGGATCGACTCGCACGCGTACGCCGGCTACCCGATCCCTCCCCATTACGACTCGATGATCGCCAAGGTCATCGCCAGCGCGTCCAGCCGCGAGGCCTGCATCCGCCGGATGTCCCGCGCGCTCGGCGAATACATGATCACCGGCATCAAGACGACGATTCCGTTCCAGCAGGCGATCATGCGCAACTCCGACTTCCGCAAAGGCAAATACCACACCGGCTTCGTCGAACAGATGCTCCGCGACGGCGTCCCGGTCGTCCGCTGATCCGACCCGACCCTTTGAATGCGTGGCATGGGCATCCCTGCCCATGCGTTTTATTTTTCTTCTCAGAAATGCTTGCCCCGTGCAGATCGGCTGATATGGTGGCAAACCCAGCGGCTGGGTAGCTCAGTTGGCAGAGCAGAGGACTGAAAATCCTCGTGTCGGGGGTTCGATTCCCTCCCCAGCCACCACTCTCAAATGCTTGCGGAGTGGCTTAAATACAGGCTCTGCGAGCTATCTCCTCCAAAGCCAGCGTTTCAACAGGAAACACATGGAAGCGACGGGAAGTGGTCTGAATTTATACGCCAATTATACGCCCGAAATTCAGGGGTAATTCAGATCAAGTCGCACGGAGGGGTTCGAATGCTTTGGTGGAGCCAGATCAAGGTTGCTCCTAACTGGGAGCAGGGAGGTAGTTTTCATCCGCCAGAGTGGCGGGGATGAAAACGCACATACATCCCGAAAACGACATCCGCTACTCCGACCGCCGCCACCCGGTGGATTTTCTTGAACCCCTTCCGTCACCCGACGATCAGCTTCACCGAATATGTGAAGTCCTGAGCCGAACGTTCGGCTGGGTGGCTGCGGCGGACACAGTTGAGCAAAAAGGACTCCGGGCTTCGGTTGTCCTTTACTGCGTCAGGGCCGACTTGCTTGGCACGGACACCCTGGAGGAACTCGGGGCAAACGCCGGAATGCCGCAAGCTGTGGTTGACGAGCTTGTGTCGGATTTCTGCCACACCATCGGCTGGTGATGAACGCGGAGGATTTCAAACTGGCCGGTGCCAGTGGGCCAGATCACGTTTCCGACCGGGTTCGGTCGATTCCCTTGCGCGACTTGCTCGCCTGGCACGGGTTCACCCTGAAACGCGAGGGCGTCAGTTTCCGGGCGAAAGATGATCGCTACAACATCGTCATCCACGGCGACAAATGGTTCGACAACCGGGCGGGGGTTGGCGGTGCCGGGGCGATTGATCTCCAGATGCACCTGTGCGGCGGAGATTTTCGGACGACATGCCGGGTTCTGGCCGAGCAATTCCGCCCGACGGTCGGTGGCCTGGCATTCCCGGAAAGTCGGGTCCGTGAATCGTTCCCCACACGCCGGTCATTCGAGGAACTGGCATCGCAATACGCCGTGCCGAGCGAATCCAACTGGCCGATTGCTCACGAGTATCTCGTGAAAACCAGAGGACTCGATCCGGATTTGATCGATCCATTGCACGACCGGGGATTGATCTACGCCAATAGCCACCGTCCGAATCCGAGCCTGGTATTTCTCCATCGGACGGCCGAGGGCAAGATCGAGGGGGCAACGCTCCGGGACACGCGGCATGAATCGACGTTCCGCCCATGTCTCGGGAACAAGATGAGCGCTTGGTTTTCCGTGGGAGATCCGACGAACGCAGAACAAATCGTGGCGGTCGAAGCTCCGATTGATGCGCTGAGTTACTACCAGCTCAATCCATCCAATCAGCTCGCCGTGGTGAGTTGTGGCGGCTGCCATGTCCCAGACGAACTGCTCCACCAGTCCTACATGCGCTGCCAGTCATTTGTCGTAGCACTCGATAACGATTGCGCCGGAGAACGCGGTTGGCTGAAGGCATGGGATGATACCGCCGATTGGGCGGGATTCAAAATCTCCTCCGATTGTCCCCGACTCAAGGACTGGAATGCGGATCTCATATCCATGCGGTCCGCCGGTCAGAACCACCACATGGCTCTTTCCCATGCCTGAAAAACTACCAAACTTCATCTTCGGGGCGATCTATCGCACGAAGTCTGGGCTGAAGGATGCCTCGGCGACCGCCGCACGGTTCAACTGCTATACGCCCGCCTCGCGGGAAATTCCGTGCGACGCATTTGTTGCCGATTGTTGGGTTTGCGACGCCCACGGGCAAACTGATCCGGGGCTCAATGTCTCGCCGATTCCGGTCAGAAAGGAGGATCTCGGGAAAATCATCAATACAGTTCAACACGGCATGGGCCTCTGACATGACGAACTCTTCACGCGAATCACCTGTTTTCGCTCCCCTCAACTCCATCACACCATGTATCTGACAGCCACCTACTCACCCGAAGACAACAAACTGCGCCTGTATTCCAGCGCTAGACTCGATACAGAAACCTATTCTCGTCTCAAGGCGGCGGGATTTTCATGGGCTCCCAAACAGCAATTTTTCGTCGCCCCGATGTGGACACCCCAGCGGGAAGACTTGCTCATAAAACTCTGTGGCGAGATCGGCGACGAGGACAAGTCCCTCGTCAAACGTGCCGAGGAACGAGCTGAGCGTTTCGAGAATTACAGCGAAAGCCGGGCGAAGGACGCCGAACAGGCTCGCAAACGGGTGGACTCTATCGTCGAGCATATTCCTTTCGGGCAGCCGATTCTTGTCGGCCACCACAGCGAGCGACACGCCCGGAAAGATGCCCAACGCGTTGACGAAGGAATGCGCAAAAGCATCAAGATGTGGGATACATCGAAATACTGGACGGCTCGCGCCGAGGCCGCAATTGATGCCGCCAAATACAAGGAGAGGCCCGATGTTCGCGCCCGCCGGATCAAGAAAATGGAAGCCGAGCAGCGGAAGAAGGAACGCACCAAAGCCGAATCCGAACGGCTCATCAAGGCATGGAGTAAACCCGTCCTGACCATGCCGGAAGCCGCCCAGATCGCCAGTCTTGATCACGGGTATTTCCTCCGCACCGAGGCCAGAACGGATGGAAGAGCTTGGCCGGTGTCGTTGTGGGACGCGACCCAGGGCGGTTGCGAACCGCAGCCGAAAGTAGAGGAAATTGCGGCCCGAGCCGTGCAGAATCATCAGGCCACCATCACTTGGGCCGACCGCTGGCTGGGCCATTTTGCAAACAGGCTGGCTTATGAACGGGCCATGCTCAAACAGGACGGTGGCATTGTGGCCGATCAGAACAGACCGGAAGTCGGAGGTGCCTGCAAATGCTGGGCCTCTCCGCGTGGTGGTTGGTCGATCATTCAGAAAGTCAACAAGGTTTCCGTGACCGTGCTGGATAACTGGGGCAACGGCGGGAGGGATTTCACCCGCACCATCCCATTCGACAAGCTGACCGCCGTTATGAGCCGTGCCGAGGTGATCGCCGCGCGAGAGGCCAGGTTGATTGTGGGAGAGCAGCCCATTGGCTTTCTTCTCCGACCGACACCGGAACAAGCTGGGGCCGCCAGTGAGGTTGTAAAGCCAGTTCAGGAGGAACCAAAAGTTTCTCAACATCCCGCCATTCCGAGCGGAATTCAAACCCCACGCGGCCCGATCCCCCACAGCCAGCAGGAGCAGTTCAAGCCCCAACAGGCCTCCAAACAAGGAATGCGCTTGTGAATTTGCCGTGGTCCCACAGCGCACTCGCGCTTTAATTCTGCTCATTGTTCCCATCCGGCGACGGCACCGGGGGCGGCGCAAGCTTGCCCCTTGTGCCTGCCGTCTGGTTCCAATCAGCGCACCGGTGGCGACGAACTTCACTTTGGCTGCCCAGTTGAGAAGGCCCTCCGCTTCGCTTTCAGGACTTCTCAACTCGGCAGCTTCATCACGGGAACAGTGGGTTCGCTGCCAAGCCTAATCGTGATTGGTGTATCCCCGACCGCGCAGCACGCGAGAGACGCACATGCGAAACTGGCCTGCCCATTTGCCACTTCGCGGCCGGCGTCAGCGGGTTCCCCGCACCCGCCGACCGCTTCGGGCAAATCGGCGCACCTGTGATGTCGACTGGAGTCCGGGGCGTTCATCTGAATGGGCCTGCCGCTTCGCTGCCCATTCAGATCAACGCCTTGACCTCCCGACCGGCGGATTTCTCGCGACTTCTTGGTCTTTCCCCGCTCATGGGCATCCCCTGTTCCGGGAGGCAGGGGCTGCGACCTCTCGCCCCGCCTCTCCTCACTGGGGCTGCTCATCAGCTCACCTTTGCCGGATATGCCGGATTCAGCCGCCCAATCGAGAGAGCCGTCCGCTCCGCTCCCGTGCCTTCTCAATTCGGCGGTTTCACCTTGATGAACCCGACGTTCCCTCCGGCACTCGTGCGAAACCTCGCCGCATTCTGCAACTTGGCCGATTAACCGGCGGCATTTGGAATCTACCGCGTCCGTCGCACGGGGGTTGTGCTCAGTTGAAAGTTGCTCCGAGTCGGGAGCATGGGGGCCGGCATTTCTCGTTCAGAGTCGCGGGCATGAACACAACCAATGCGAGTCTCAACGAATCACCGATTCCGATTCGGAAGGAAGACTTCGGGAAAATCATTCCCGTTATCCGCAGCGGAATCGAGATCCGGCGCGACCAGATCCCCCAAAGCCAGCGAGGGCATTTCAACCCCCAACATTCCCCCAAAAAAAAGAATCGGCTTGTGAGTTCACCTTGTTCTCATATGGCACACTCGCGCTTTTATTCCGCTCATTGTTCCCATCCGGCGACGGCACCTGGGGCGGCGCAGGCTTGCCCCTTGTGCCTGCCGTCTGGTTCCAATCAGCGCACTTGTGGCGGCCATCCACGCCTTGGCCGCCCAGTTGAGAAGTCCTTCCGCTTCGCTTTCAGGACTTCTCAACTCGGCAGCTTCATTCCGGGAACAGCTCGTTTCCTGCCAAGCCTGAGCCGTATTGTTCATATCCCGGACCACGCAGTAAGCGATAGACGCACTTGCGAAACCGGCCTGCCCATTTGCCACTTCGCGGTCGGCGTCTGCGGGTTCCCCACACCCGCCATCCGCTTCGGGCAAATCGGCGCACCTGTGATGACGACCAGCTTCCGAGTCGTTCATCTGAATGGGCCTGCCGCTTCGCTGCCCATTCAGTTCAACGTCTTGACCTCCGCACCGGCGGATTCCCTGCGACTTCTTGATGTTTTGTCGCTCATGAACGCCCCCTGTTCCGGGAGGCAGGAGCTACGACCTCTCGCCCCGCCTCTCCTCACTGGGCCCGCTCATCAGCTCACCTGTCCCGGATATGTCCGATGGGGCCGCCCAATTGAGAGAGCCGGCCGCTCCGCTTCCGTGCCTTCTCAATTCGGCTGCTTCACCCTTATGCATCTGTCATTCCCTCCGGCACCCGTGCGAAAAGTCGCCCCGGTCGCGCTGATTTGCGGCCACTGCTCAGGACGGCGGGCGCTGCGATTCCTTGGCCCTTCCGCCATCGCAGACGCCGCAAGCCAGCGCAGCTTCCCCGAACTTTCGGGCTCCATCCGCCCATTCTCTCCGTCCTCGCTTTCCCCCAAGCCCCAGCTCCGGACGCAAAGAAAGGGCGTGGGCATCCCCTTCGACCTCTCAATCGGAGTCTTCGGAAACCCGCTCCAAGACTCCTCCATTCACCGGCCCCGACCAGTCGATCCTTGCACCTTTGCGGTCGTTTTACCCGGACCAAACGACCGACAGGATAGCACTTTTCCCCGGAAAAGTGCGGGCGGGTCGCTGACGCTCATTTTCCCGCCACTCCTCCGCGTGTCAGGCACGCTTCGGAGGCATCAACATTTTTTTCAAAACCGCTGAACAACACCCAAACAAACCCCTATGAAACGCCAACCAACATCCGCAACGGCCCGCATCGACTTGGAGATCACTCCCGAAACGCGAGCCCGCTTCAATGCCATTCACAAAAATCTCGGTTTTAAAACAAAACCTGAAACGTTCGAGGCTCTCGTTTTTTCCATCACCGCAAAGGACATCCTTCGCCCTGATGTCGTCGCGCGAATCGAACGCAAACTCGATGAGGCGATCAAGATCCTCGACACCGTGTTGTGAAAAACGGCCAAATCTTCGCTCACAAGTCCACCGCTCGCGGGCGACTGGATTTGGAATACCTCGACGAACTTTCCAATCGCAAAGCGTCCTTGCGAGAACGCGCC
>Ga0247835_1000897_pt1 | contig 39489 bp, 37 predicted proteins | sample LaCtaG_3_FD_189912 | JGI IMG/M metagenome (GOLD analysis project Ga0247835, IMG submission 189912) | Freshwater microbial communities from meromictic Lake La Cruz, Castile-La Mancha, Spain - LaCruzMarch2015_13.5m | ecosystem: Environmental > Aquatic > Freshwater > Lake | place: Spain: Castile-La...
ACACCACAAGACTCCGGAGGACCAGATGGCCCCGAAAAAGCTCGCCATCATCGCCACCAAGGGCTCATTGGATTGGGCCTATCCGCCCTTCATCCTCGCCTCGACCGCCGCCGCGCTCGGGTACGAAGTCCAGGTCTTTTTCACCTTCTACGGCCTGCAGCTCCTGAAAAAGGACCCGAATCTGAAGGTGACGCCGCTGGGCAATCCCGGAATGCCCATGCCCGGCGGCATGGAGCGCTTCATGCCGGTGATGCTGACCGCCCTGCCCTTCATGCAGCGGCTCATGACCGTGATGATGAAGGCCAAGATGAAGAAGAAGGGCGTGGCCAGCATTGAGGAACTGCGCGCGCTGTGCCAGGAGGCCGAGGTCAAGTTCATCGCCTGCCAGATGACGGTCGACCTGTTCGACATGGACGCCGACGCCTTCATCCCCGGGATCGAGTTCGCCGGTGCCGCGGCCTTCTTCGAGTTTGCGGGCAGCAGCGATATCTGTCTCTATATCTGAGGGCCGTCGGGCGCACAGCGCCCGACGCGCGCGTGACACCGCGGACACGGTGTCACGCACCGCACTGCACGCCGAAGACCCGATACCGCCCGGGATTGTCGTTGTCGCAGTCGCAGTCGAGCGCCGCTCAGCACCGCGCCCCGGTCATCGTTGCGCCCACCGTGAAGCGGCCAATGCTCGTAGAAGCGCCATCCTGACGCTGCGTAACCGTTCAGCCCCCTCCCCGGGCGTCGCCGGATGGGTTTCGCTTCGCTCTACCCATCCTACGGCGCATCCGCGACTTACGCTCCCCCCGCAAGCCCAGGGTTCGCTGCGATGTGGGGGGGGCTGAACCTAGAATCGGCAATTGCTCACGCAAAGACGCCAAGAACGCAAAGAAGAACAGAACGTTGCAAGCGATGATCCCGGCACCCGGCAGGTGAGCCGTGCGACAGAGATAGCGCATTGAAAAACTTTGCGTCTTTGCGTCTTTGCGTCTTTGCGTGAAATAAATGCTCTTTCCAGGATTACGATTACGACAACGACAGCGACGTAGGTCGACCTGAAGGGCGACCTACGCCGTGGGCGGCGTGATGATCAAAGCCGCCACCCGCTCCGCTCCCCCCGCTCAGAAGGTCATCACGACCTCGATGCCGATCAGGTTGGCGCTCATCTCGTATTCGCCGTTGAGCGCAGTGGTGCCGTTGACGCCGCTGGTGGCGGTGTAGGGGACGGCGCTGCGGTAATTGCGCTTCTCACCCATGACGTACATGTAGCCGGCCTCTACCGAGAAGCCGCGGCCTAAGTCCTGCGCGACGCCGATCCCGAAGGTCTGGCGGTTGTTGTCCGGGACCCGGGCGCTGAAGTAGTCGTCGCCCTGGCCGGTCTCGTCATAGGCATAGCCCAGGCGCAACTGGGTGGCCGGCAGCACCTGCCAGGTCAGGCCCAGGCGGTAGGCGTTGGCGTTGCTCCAGGCGTTGGTCTCGCTGGAGATCTGGGTACCGGTGCGATCACCCGTCACGACCAGCCGATCGAACTTGCTCCAACCCGTGTAGCTCCAGTCGAACTCGGCCGCCACCTCCTTGGTGATCTCATAGCGCACGCCGAGTTGCAGGCGCCAGGGCAGGTTCAGGTCGAGGCTGGCCGGCTGGCCCTGGGGCAGGCGCCGCAGCGCCACCAGGGTCGTGTTGGACGGGGTGAAGTTCCCGCTGAGGCCGATGGTCGGGGCCGAGTGGAAGCTCGCACCCAGGCTCAGCGCCTTGAGGCGATACATGAGGCCGAGATTGAAGCCGACCCCGGTCCCGTCCCCGCTCATCGCGCCCAGGTTGGAGTTCAGTTCGGCGGACTTCACCCAATAGATGTCCAGGCCGGCCGCCAGGCTCAGGCTGTCGTTGACGCGAAAGGCGACGGTCGGCGCCAGGTCCAGGATCTCCAGCTTGCTGGTGGTCGGGTGGCTGGCGGTGGGGATGGTGACGGTCCCGAGCGGGGCCGGCAACCGCAGGGTCGCGCTCTGGCTCAGGGCCGGAAAGGTCCCATAGGGCCAGCGGGTCTCCAGGCCAAAGGGCGCGGTCAACCCGAGCCCAACGCGCCAGCGGTCGGCGACCTTGATCGCCGCCTGGATCATGGGACCGGCGACCCAGTCGGCCCCGGTGCCTTCGTGGTTGCCGCTGGCGGTCTTGACGGAGAAACTCGGCCCGATCATGAGCACGCCCAGCGCGACGCTGGACTTGTCGTGAAAGCCCATGGCGGCCGCGTTATAGGGGATGGCCCCGACATCTTTTGGGTTCGCAACCAAGGCGTTGGCGGTCCCGATGCCGGCGGTGGAGGCCTCGGGGAGCGCGAAGCCGGAGGCGTGCGCGCTGCCCTGGAGGCCGAGCGTGCCGATGGCCCCGGCGGCCAGGGCCGCGGCCACCGAGCGGGCGAGTCTTGAGTGCATGAGTGGTTCCCCGTCTTTAAGGTCGTTGTCGGTTGTCGAACGGCCGCGCTCGCCGCCCCGCCAGTGCGCATGAGGCGGCGCTCGCACCCGAAGTTGCTCGCCGGAGACATTGATGGATCGCCCCACCAAGACCCCGGCGGACCCGGACCGAAACGTGGAATCCTGATCTAATCCGTATAGTTAACGTGGCCGGCCCGAAACCGGAACTGTAGGCGAAGCGGCCGGCGATTGCCACCGATTGTTGCGACTTGAGGTCAGTCGCAAGAGTCAGACGCAGAAATGCGACAGGGGTCGGTCACGGCCGCCCCCGCCGGACCACCAGGAAAAGCGCCTGATATCACGCCAATAGGCCCGCAGACCCGGGCTGCAATGGTATAGTGATCGGTTATTGCCGCAGACCAGCAAACGGAATCATGCCGACGTCCACCCCCCCCTGCGCACCAACGCCGGAGCAACGCCTGACGCGGATCTTCGCGCAGTTGTGCAGCGCGGACCGCCACACCCTGCTCGCCTTTGCCGAATTCCTCGCCGCCGACGGGGGGGCGGACGCCGCGCCTCCGCGCCCCGCGACCATCCCCGCCCCCGTCCTCTCCGGATTCCCGGATCAGGGCATGGTTGCGAACCCGGAATCGAACCCGGAATCGAACCCGGAATCAGCCCCCGAACCGACCCCGCAGCCGCGCCCGGAGCGCGAATCGGTCATCGCCGCCATCCGGCGCCTGACGCTGACCTACCCCATGCTCGATCGCGGCCCCATGCTCCACCAGACCGCGGCCCTGATGTCCGCGCATGTCCTGCATGGGCGCACCGCGGCGGCGGTGATCGATGAGCTGGAGGCCCTGTTCCTGCGCCAGTACGAGGACGCGCGCGCGCACCGCGCGGCGGCGCCCGGGGACGGCCGGCCGGCCGGCGACTGACCGACCGTCATGGGCATCGTCACTGACTGGTTCCGCCGCTACCTCTCGGACCCGCAGATCGTCTTCCTGACGCTGCTGCTGCTGACCCTGTTCGCGGTCATCCTGACCCTGGGCAATATGCTGGCACCGGTGCTGGCGAGCATGGTGATCGCCTACCTGCTGGAGGGGCCGGTCGGCTTCTGCGAGCGCCGGGGCCTGGGGCGCATGCCGAGCGTGCTGCTGGTCTATCTGAGCTTCCTGCTGTTCGTGACCCTGCTCCTGTTCGGGGTCCTGCCGCTCGTCTCCCGGCAGGTGACCGAACTGGTCCAACAGCTCCCGACCATGATCAACGAGGGGACCCGGACCCTGGCGGAACTGCCCGGGCGGCACCCGGACCTGGTGACCGCCGAACAGATCGATGAGTTGATCGGCTCACTGCGCACGGAGACCGTGGCCTTCGGCCAGCGGGTGCTGTCCTGGTCCCTGGCGGGCGTGGTCGGGATCATCACGGTGCTGGTGTACCTGGTCCTGATGCCGCTCTTGGTGTTTTTCTTCCTCAAGGACAAGGAGTTGATCCTGGGCTGGTTCCGGCAGTACCTGCCCGAATACCGCCGGATCGCGGACTCCGTGTGGGCGGAGGTGGACCGCCAGGTATCCAACTATATCCGCGGCAAGTTCTGGGAGATCCTGATCGTCTGGGCGGTCAACTACATCGCCTTTCTGGTCTTCGACCTGGGCTATGTGATGCTGCTGGCCCTGCTGGTGGGGCTCTCGGTGATCGTGCCCTATATCGGGGCCGTGGTGGTCACGGTCCCGGTGGTGCTGATCGCCTGGTTCCAGTGGGGCTGGTCGGCGGAGTTCATCTGGTTCATGACGGTCTATGCCGTGATCCAGGGCCTGGACGCCAATGTCCTGGTGCCCCTGCTGTTCTCGGAGGTGGTGGACCTGCACCCGGTCGCCATCATCGTGGCCATCCTGGTCTTCGGCGGGCTCTGGGGATTCTGGGGCGTGTTCTTTGCCATCCCGCTGGCGACCCTGGTCCACGCGATCCTGAGTGCCTGGCCGCGTTGGCCGGCGGGACCTCAAGCCCCCGACTGACCCGGGCCGGGCCGGCACTGCCATTGAGTTAAGCGCCGACGGCCTGGCTTCTCGTTCCCACGCTCCCGCGTCACTGCCGTTCAGTTAGGCCAACCGGCTCAATAGCAATGCTTTTTCCGCCGCTTATGGAAATCCGGCAAGACCCTGGAGGAGGATTTCTTGCAGGGCGGATTGCGGTGGCGTCCAGGTGCTGCTGTGCGTCGGCGGTCAAGAGCACCGGGGCGCCTTCTTCGCGTGCCCACGCGGAAGCAGGGGAATACCGAGGGGACGCTCCGCGCCTCGTCTTCCTTGGCGAGCTTGGCGCCTTGGCGTGATAATTCATTTTCTTCTTTGTGTCTTTGTGCCTTTGTGAGAGAATTCTTTTATTTCCTGGCGCCTTGGCGTGATCTTGACCGCGCTCGTGGCGGGCGCCGGCGGTCAGCCCGGGCCGCACTGCGGTCAACACATCACCAGCGGAGCCGGGGCGTCTCGCCCCGACGTGCGAGGGTTCAATCCGCCGGGGCGGGACGGCCCCGCTCCCGTCACCGGCTCGCCAGCCCATCGCGGTCTCGGGACGCGGAGCGTCCGCGGATGCATTCCCACGCGGAGCGTGGGAACGAGACCCACGCAGAGCGTGGGAACGAGACCCACGCGGAGCGTGGGCCGGGCTGGCCAGCCGGGCTCAGTCGCCGAGGCACTCGGCGCAGACCCCGTAGATCACCAGCGAGTGGTTCTCGATGCGGAAGCCGTGCGCCGCGGCGATGGTGCCCTGGCGCTCTTCGATCAGGGGGTCGGCGAACTCCACGACGCGGCTGCAGCGGATGCAGACCAGGTGGTCGTGGTGGTCGCCGCTGTTGAGCTCAAAGACCGACTGCCCGGTCTCGAAATGGCGCCGACACACCAGGCCGGCCTCCTCGAATTGGGTCAGGACCCGATAGACGGTCGCCAGACCGACATCGTCGTCGTTGGCGAGGAGCGCCTTGTAGACGTCCTCGGCACTGAGGTGCCGACGCCCGCTGCGCTCCAGGACGCTGAGAATCTTCTCGCGCGGACGGGTGACCTTGAGTCCCGCGCCCTTGATCTGATCGTTTTCCATGCTCGCCCTCCCGGGGGTTGCGCCGGCCCCCGACCGGGTCCGCTGTTCGGGGGCCGGGGCTGCTGTATGATGGCGGTGTTTACCCGCTTTGCTCCTATCATAACAAGATGCGAAAGCTTCTCACTTGTCCGGCCGTCTACCTCCTGGGCCTCGCCACCCTGACGCTAACCGCCTGCGCGGGGGAGCAGAAGCTCGACGACTATCAGAGGTCTATGCTCGAGCGGCTGCCCTTCGTCCACAAGATGACGGTGCAGCAGGGCAATATCGTCACCGCGCAGATGGTGGACCAACTGCAACCGGGGATGAACAAGCGCCAGGTGCGCTATCTGCTCGGCACCCCACTCCTGACCGATTTCTTCAACAGCGACCGCTGGGACTACGTCTACACCATGAGACAGGGCCACAAGCCGTCGAAGCAGCGCCGGGTCACCGTGTTCTTCAAGGACGATGCGCTGGTCTCAATTGAGGGCGACCTGCGCCCGAACCCGGGTGCGGCCGGGGCCGACAAGAGCAAGGAGACCATGGTCACGGTGCCCGATTACAAGGGTCACGACGGCCTGATCAGCCGCGGCCTGGACGCGGTCGGCCTCAAGAAATGATGGGCCGTCCCGGCACCCGTCAACCCAGGTCCGGAAGATCCTCACGCCAAGGCGCCAAGCTCGCCAAGGTTTGTCAGTGCATTACCCTGGAAAGAGCAGTCAGCCGTCAGCGATCAGCTTTCAGCATCGGCTGCTCCTGCGTCAGGCCAGGTAGACCTGGTCCGCGCGTTGGCAGAAGGCGTCCACCAGGGAGTTGGCGATCTGGTTGAAGACGGCCCCGAAGGCCTTGTCGATCAGGCGGCCGGAGAACTCAAATTCCAGTTCCAACTCCACCTTGCAGGCGTCCTCGCGCAAGGGGGTGAAGCGCCAGCCGCCATGCAGCTTGCGGAAGGGACCGTCCAGGAGCGCGATGTCCATGCGCCGATCCCGCTCGAAGCGGTTGCAGGTGCTGAAGGTCTGGTGGATGCCCATGCGCGCGACCTCGATCCGCCCGCAGATCTGCTCCGCGGTCTCGGAGATCACCTGCGTGTGCGCGCACCAGGGCAGAAACTGCGGGTAGGCACCCACGTCGTAGACCAGATCGAACATCCGCTTCGCCGAGTGGGCGACCAGTGCGCTCTTCTTGACGAGGGCCACGGTCAGGCGGGCCCGCTTGCGATCTGGTCCCGCACCACGGCGGCCAATCGCTCGGCCAGGGCCTGGACCTGGGCGCCGTCCGCCCCCTCCACCATCACCCGTACCAGGGGCTCGGTGCCGGAGGGCCGCAGCAGCACCCGCCCCCGCCCGGCCAGCTCCTGCTCGGCTACGAAGACCGCATCCACGACGGCCGGCAGACTGACCAGGTCGCGGCGCTCGGGCAGGCGGATATTGATCAGCACCTGGGGATAATGCTCCACCTCGGCGCACAGCGCGTCCAGGGTCGCATCCAGTCGGCTCAGGGCGGCTAAGACCTGGAGCGCCGCAACGATGCCGTCGCCGGTGCTGGTGCGGTCGCGGCAGATGATGTGACCCGAGGGCTCGCCACCCAGGATGCCGTCGGTCCGCTTCAGGTGCTCCATGATGTAGCGATCACCGACCTGGGTGCGGGCAAACCCGATCCCGGCCCGGTGCAGGGCGTGCTCGAATCCGAGATTGCTCATCAGGGTCCCCACCACTTCACCGCGCAGGGTGCCGGCCGCCTGGCGCGAACGCGCGATGATGTAGAGCAGGTCGTCGCCATCCACCAGTCGGCCCTGCGCATCGACCATCAGCACCCGGTCGCCGTCGCCGTCGAAGGCAATCCCCAGGTCCGCGCCCGCCGCCACCACCGCCTTGCACAGGGCGCCGGGGCTGGTGGAGCCGACGTTGCGGTTGATGTTGAGCCCGTCGGGCTCGGCGCCCAGGGGGATCACCTCGGCCCCCAACTCCTGGAAGACATAGGGGGCGGTGTTGTAGGTCGCCCCGTTGGCACAGTCCACGACCAGCTTGAGCCCGCGAAAGTTCATGGCCGCGGGGATCGTCGACTTACAGAACTCGATATAGCGCCCGCCGGCGTCCTCCACCCGCCGGGCCTTGCCCAGGGCCGCCGCGTCCACGGTATGCAGGGGTTGTTCGAGCGCCGCCTCAATGGCCAGTTCGACCTCGTCCGGCAGCTTGTCGCCGCCGGCGGAGAAGAACTTGATGCCGTTGTCCTGGTAGGGATTGTGCGAGGCGGTGATGACGATCCCGGCACAGGCACGGAAGGTGCGCGTGAGATAGGCGACCGCCGGGGTGGACATAGGCCCCAGCAGACGGATGTTGACCCCGGCGGCGGCCAGCCCCGCCTCCAGGGCGGACTCGAACATGTAGCCGGAGATCCGGGTGTCCTTGCCGATCAGGATGGTACTGCCGTTGCCGTGGCCCAGGACCCGCCCCGCCGCCCAGCCCAGCTTGAGCACGAAATCCGGGCTGATGTTGGGCTCGCCGACCCGCCCGCGGATCCCGTCGGTACCGAAATACTTGCGCATCACCACTCACCTTCAATTCATTGGCCGGTCAGCGGAAGCCGGGCCGGCAGATCACGCGGCTACAAGCCCCGAACCCCTCACGCCATCGTAAAGAACGGCTCACCAACAAGCTATACACGTTATCGTTGTCGTTGTCGTTGTCGCAATCGAGGTTATCATACCGCCCAGGGGGCCTTGATCATGGTTTCGGCCAGCGCTGTGCTTCTGGAGTCCAAGGCTTCAGCCTTAGTCTTGCCCATCCAAGGCTGAAGCCTTGGACTCCGTCCGGCCATCGCTGCTCACCGCTGGTCCAGGAATTTCTCTCACGGAGACACAAAGACACGGAGAAAGACACGTCCGGATCTCCGTGTCTTTGTGTCTCCGTGAGAGATTTCCTCTAACCTGCGTCTCTGCGGGGGCTTGAGCTTGCGGCCGCCCGCACCGCCTCCCAGACCCGCAGGGCGTCGCGGGTTTCGGCCACGTCATGGACCCGCAGGATGAGCGCACCGCGCTCCACGGCCAGGAGTGCGGCGGCCAGGCTCGCCGCCAGCCGCTCCCCCGGGGCGCGGCCGGTCAGGGCCCCGACCATGGACTTGCGCGAGAGACCCACCAGGACTGGCACCCCCAGCTCGGTGAAGGCCTCCAGGCGGGCGAGCAGGGCCAGATTGTGCGCGAGCGTCTTGCCGAAGCCGAAGCCCGGGTCAATCAGCAGGCGCTCACGCGGGATCCCGGCCGCCCGGCACGCGTCCACCCGCACGGCGAGAAAGGCCAGCACCTCGGCCACCACGTCCCCGTAGGCCGGCGCCGACTGCATGGTGGCGGGGTCCCCGGCCATGTGCATCAGGCACACCGGCACCCCCAGCCGGGCCGCGGTGTCCAGCGCGCCGGGGGCGCGCAGGGCGCACACGTCGTTGATCAACCCGGCACCGGCCGCCACCGCCTGGCGCATGACCTCGGGCTTGGAGGTGTCCACCGAGATCGGCACCGCAACGGCAGCGGACAGGGCGGTCACCACCGGGATCACCCGCGCCAGTTCCTCCGCCAAGGGCACCGGCTGGGCCCCGGGGCGGGTGGACTCACCGCCGACATCGATCAGGTCGGCCCCCGCCGCCGCCAGCGCCAGGGCGCGCACCTGCGCCGCCGCGGGGGCGCACCAAGCGCCCCCGTCCGAGAACGAATCCGGGGTGACATTGAGGATACCCATCACCTGCGGCCTGGTCAGGTCGAGCCGACGACCGCCGCAATCGAGCTGGGACCAATCGAGACGGGGCATCGCAGAGACCCGCGCGCCTCAGTGCTCGCCGGCCGGCCGGCCCAGGTGGCCGTCGTCCCGCGGCAGGCCCGCCCCCCGGTCGTCACCGGCCGGCACCCGCCCGGGGCGGCTCGGCTCCTCGTCGTTCCAGTCCTTGGGCGGGCGCGGCGGGCGCCCGGACATGATGTCGTCGATCTGCTCCGCATCGATGGTCTCGTACTTGATCAGGGCCGCGGCCATCGCGTGGAGCTTCTCGAGGTTGTCGGTGAGCAGTTGCCGCGCACGCGCGTAGTTGCGCTCGATGAAGCGCCGGACCTCTTCGTCGATCAGGTGATTGGTCTCGTCCGAGACGCTCTTGTGCTGGGCGACCGAGTGGCCCAGGAAGACCTCCTGCTCCTCCTCGGAGTAGGTCAGGGGACCGAGCCGGTCCGACAGGCCCCACTTGGTCACCATGCTGCGGGCGATGTCGGTAGCCCGGTGGATGTCGTTCTGGGCGCCGGTGGTGACGCTCTCGGCGCCGAAGATCAGTTCCTCGGCCACTCGCCCGCCGAACAGGCTGGAGATGCTCGACTCCAGGCGCTGCTTGCTGTAGCTGAAGCGATCGTCCTCGGGCAGGAAGAGCGTCACGCCCAGGGCGCGCCCGCGCGGGATGATGCTGACCTTGTGCACCGGGTCGTGCTCCGGCACCAACCGGCCGACGATGGCGTGGCCGGACTCGTGGTAGGCGGTGAGGCGCTTCTCCTCATCGGACATGACCATGGAGCGGCGCTCCGCACCCATCATGATCTTGTCCTTGGCCTTCTCCATGTCCTCCATGTCCACCAGCTTCTTGCTGGCGCGCGCGGCGAAGAGCGCCGCCTCGTTGATCAGGTTGGCGAGATCCGCGCCCGAGAAGCCGGGCGTGCCACGCGCCAGCACCGACGCCCTCACGTCCTCGGCGGCCGGGATCTTGCGCATGTGGACTTTGAGGATCTGCTCGCGCCCGCGCACGTCGGGCAGGGGCACGACCACCTGCCGGTCGAAGCGCCCGGGGCGCAGCAGCGCCGGGTCGAGCACGTCTGGGCGGTTGGTGGCGGCGATCACAATCACGCCCTCGTTGCCCTCGAAGCCGTCCATCTCCACCAGCAACTGGTTCAGCGTCTGCTCGCGCTCGTCGTGACCGCCGCCTAAGCCGGCGCCGCGGTGGCGGCCCACCGCATCGATCTCGTCGATGAAGATGATACAGGGGGCGTGCTTCTTGGCCTGCTCGAACATGTCGCGTACACGCGAGGCGCCCACCCCGACGAACATCTCCACGAAGTCCGAGCCGGAGATGGTGAAGAAGGGCACCTTGGCCTCGCCGGCGATGGCCCGGGCCAGCAGTGTCTTACCGGTCCCGGGGGGGCCGACCATCAGCACGCCCTTGGGGATCTTGCCGCCGAGCTTCTGGAACTTGGCCGGATCACGCAGGAAGTCGACCATCTCCGAGACCTCCTCCTTGGCCTCCTCGGCACCGGCCACGTCTTGAAACGTGACCTTGACCTGATCCTCGGAGAGCATCCGCGCCCGGCTCTTGCCGAAGGACATGGCCCCCCGGCCACCGGCCCCGCCCTGCATCTGGCGCATGAAGAGCACCCAGAGCCCGACCAGGATCAACAAGGGGAACCAGTTGATCAGGACCGACATCAGAACCGAGGGTTTATCGGGCGGCGCGGCCTTGATGACGACATTGTTGTTGAGCAGGTCGCCCACCAGGCCGTCATCACCCGGGCTGTAGGTGGTGAAGCGTTGCCCCGAGTCGGTGATCCCCTCGATGGTGCGCCCCTGGATGGTGACCTCCTTCACGGCCCCCTGCTTCACCTGCTCGATGAAGGCAGAATAGGTCAGACTGCGCGGGGTGGACCTCGTGGTGGTGAAATTATTGAAGACGGACATCAGCACGACGGCGATGACCACCCACAAAATCAAATTCTTCGCCATATCGCTCACGGCATCTGGCCTCTGGTGATGGGGTGCTCAGGTGACGGCACCCGGCTCTATCCGACCAAAGTAACACCCTTGCGGTGCCGAAAAAAGGTCATTTCGGACGGAATCCCTTGGCCACCAGGTACAACTCCCGACTCTCGGGCCGCGAGGCCTTGGGCTTGCGGTTCGCAACCTGGGCAAAGTCGGCCCGCAGGCCGCGCAGCAGCTCGTCGAAACCCGCGCCCTGAAAGGCCTTCACGACCAGGGCCCCGCCGGGCTTCAAGGTCTCACGGGCCAGGTCCAGGGCCAGTTCCACCAGATAGGCGCTACGCGGCTGATCGACCGCCGCCGTGCCGGAGATGTTCGGCGACATGTCGGACAACACCAAGTCCACCGGCGCCTCACCGAGGCACTCGCGCAGGTGCGCCAAGACCTCGGGCTCACGGAAGTCCCCGGTCAACAGTTGCACCCCCGGCAGAGGTTCCATCGCGAGCAGGTCCAGGGCAAAGACCTGACCGCGCCCACCGACCAGGCGCGCGGCAATCTGCGACCAACTGCCGGGGGCGGCCCCCAGGTCGACCACCCGCATCGCGGGCGTAAGCAGCCGGTCCTTGTCCTGGAGTTCCAGGAGCTTGTAGGCGGCACGGGAGCGGTAGCCCTCCTGTTGCGCGCGCTTCACATAGGGGTCGTTGAACTGACGGTCGAGCCAGCGTCGGCTGGATTTGGTGCGTGCCATGGGATCAGAGGTCGTGGACCCAGGCAAAACCGAAGGCCTCCAGCAGCGCCCCCGCGACCGCCCCGCCCAGGACACCGCCCAGGGCGGCGAGCGGCAGACCGGTATAGATCGCCGTGCCGACCCCCGCCACCAGGCCGGATGAATCCCCGTGCAGCGGCCCCGCCAGCAGCCAGACACTGCCCGCGGCCAGCCCCGCCAGGGTGGCGAGCACCAGCGCTTCGATCACACGGCAGGGGCGCGCCCTGATGCGCAACCGCCCGACCAGGCCTGTCCACCAGCGCACGCTCGCCACGTAGAGTGCGCCGTTGACACTGACCAGAAAGGCCAGGACCGCGACCGGCGACAGCGGCGCCGGACTCAGCGGCCCGGCCAACGCGAGCAGGGCCCCGCAGGCCGCGCCGGTGGTGAGCCCCGCCAGGACCTTGCCCGGCACCTGCCGGGTGCACTGGCCGGGAAAGGACACCAGCAGCCCCACCAGGGCGGCTAGACCGGCCGCGACCAGGACGGACTGGCCGAAACTGAGCAGGTCCCCGGCGGTCGTCAACAGCAGCACGCCCGCTCCGGCACCGATCCCGGCACCCACGAGGGCCAGTTCATGCGAACCGTAGAGGGCCGCACCCGCCGCCCCGGCCAAGGCGGCGGCGGCGGCATAGGCCGGAGGGCCCAGGCCCAGCCGCTCGAAGATGGCGGTGAGTCCGATGAACAGCGGTGCGTAGATGAGCCCGATGAGGCCCCAGACGAGGCCGCGCAGAAAGACGAGCCGCGCGCGAAGCGGGGCGCCGGGCGGGCGGACGGGTGCCGGGCGGCCGGACTGGGGGTCGGCAGACAAGGGCCGCACAACGGCGACCTGCGGAGCGATAGTCATGATTTCCGGGGGGGGTGCTGCTGTGGTCGGGGCCGGGACGGCGCCCCGCGGCGCAGGATGCAGGGACGCAAGGTCAGCAGGAGAGTTTTTCGTTTTCGGTTTTTTGTTCTTGGTTAAGCATTGTCGGCTAGCAACTCAACAAACAACTTAAAACTAAAAACTCAGCACAGTTGGGTATAAATGCGAACGAACGCCGAAGAAAAGACCATGGAAAACGGGGCCCGCGGGCCCCGTTTTTCGACCGCGCCCCGGGAACGGGGAGCGGGCGAGTGGCGATCACGCGGGCTTCTTGGCCCAGGACGAACACCAACCGTTAACGTTGACCAGCTTGCCACTGAAGATGGTGCACCCCTTGTAGTCACCGGAACCGGTGCCGGCCTGCAGGAACTGACAGGTCGCGCAGGACTGGTCGGGGGCCGGACGCGCGGACTTGGTGGCATCGGCGACGTACTTCAGGGCCACGGCCATCGGATCATCGGCGGCGACGGTATTGGCCGGGGCGTCGGCGGCGCGCACGGCACCGGCGCCGATCAGGCTGACAACCGGGATGGCGACAGCGGCGCCGAGCATCAACTTGACGGCGTCACGACGGCTCTCGCTCATTGGCTTATCGGACATGTCTGGGAACTCCTCAGGTGTGGACGATGGTGTTGGTGACCCGCCCCGGAACGACGCCAGGGACCGTCGGGCATTCTGCAACAAGGGGCGACAAAAGGCGAGCCGGTTGACGCCTGGGACCGCCCGGAGGGAAGGCCGTGCGCGCCGGCCCACGGACCGCGATGGCTGCACCGCGGCCGGGCGAACCGGTCCAGCCAGCCGCAAGCACACCCGCCGCGGCGCGCACGGGATCAGTGGGATTAGTCCAGATAGCTCCCCGCACCCACATAGCGGGCGCTCCAGTACGGCGTATGCAGCCGGGTCAGCCCGACCCGGCGCTTCGAGGTCGATGCATGCACGAAGCGGTCCGTGTCCACCATGAGCCCGACATGGTGGACCCCGGGGCCGGTCCGGAAGAACACCAGGTCCCCCGGACGCAAGGAGCCCGGGCGCACCGGTCTGGCGGCGCGCCACTGATCGACGGACATCCGCGGAATCGGCACCCCGGCCCGCCGGTAGGCGTAATGGGTCAGCCCGCTGCAATCCAAGGCCCGGCCCGGCGCGGTGCCGCCGTAGCGATAGGGCGTACCCACCTGGGACAGGGCCGCGGACACCACTTCCGCTCGCTTGCCGCCCCCGTCGGCACTGTCGAGCCCCGCACAGCCGCCGAGCAGCAGCGCCGCGGCAACCAACCCCCCACCCGCCAACAGCCGTTGTGCAATCTTCATAATTGACTCTCGATTAACGCTCTAATCGTTTGTTTCGGAGTCTTTTTAGACCTCAGACTACACCCTGTCAAGGTGCTGTTTTCAAGCGCCGCATCCGCCCCGGGCGCCGCCCTCCGGGCGCGGGGCGGCAGTTCCCCCGTGCGCCCGGACGGCGAACCTCGCATAAGGACTTGAAATTGGAGCCACTTGGTCGCGCGCGCCGGTCGCCGATGAACCGAGAAAGGGCGGTCAGCGGTCAGCGATCAGCTTTCAGCTTTCAGCAGGATGAAGCGCCCGGGCGGCCCCGCTGCCAACCCCCGGCTTTACGCGACTGCGCCTAACCCTTAACCTTATGCCTTTGGCGAGGGTCTGTGTCCGTCGCCCCACCACGCGGCGCCCGGGGACGCACCACTGGCCGCCATCCCGGGAGGAGACCCATGAGCACCACCAAGCACTGCCGACTGCTGATCCTGGGGTCAGGCCCGGCGGGCTATACCGCCGCGGTCTACGGCGCGCGGGCGAACCTAAGCCCGGTGCTGATCACCGGCCTGGAGCAGGGCGGTCAGCTCATGACCACCACCGACGTGGACAACTGGCCCGGCGACCCGGACGGTGCCCAGGGGCCGGACCTGATGGATCGGATGCGCCGCCACGCGGAGCGTTTCGAGACCGAGATCATCTTCGACCACATCAATCAGGCCGATCTGAGCCGCTCGCCCTTCACCCTGACCGGGGACTCGGCCGTCTACACCTGCGAGGCCCTGATCATCGCCACCGGGGCCAGTGCCCGCTACCTGGGTCTGCCCTCGGAGCAGGAGTTCCGCGGCCGCGGCGTCTCCGCCTGCGCCACCTGTGACGGGTTTTTCTTTCGCGGTCAGAAGGTGGCGGTCATCGGCGGCGGCAACACCGCGGTGGAGGAGGCCCTGTACCTCTCCAACATCGCCTCCGAGGTGACCCTGGTCCATCGCCGCGACAGCCTGCGGGCAGAGAAGATCCTGCAGCGGCACCTGCTGGACAAGGCCGAACACGGCAATGTGCGCCTCGCCTGGAACAGTAGCCTGGACGAGATCCTGGGCGATGCCACCGGGGTGACCGGCATCCGCATCAAGAGCACCAAGGACGAGTCCACCCGCGACATCGAACTCCAGGGCGTCTTCATCGCCATCGGCCATCAGCCCAACACCGAGATCTTCGCGGGCCAGCTCGACATGGCCGGCGGCTATATCAAGGTCCACAGCGGCACCGACGGCAACGCCACCGCCACCTCGGTCCCCGGGGTCTTCGCCGCCGGCGACGTGATGGACCATATCTACCGCCAGGCGATCACCTCCGCGGGCAGCGGCTGCATGGCCGCGCTGGATGCGGAGAAATACCTCGACGCGCTGGCCGCGTCCGTCACAAGCACTGGCTAACATTGAGCGCAGAAAGGTGCTTATCGTCTTCCAGCCCCTACTGGCGATAAATATCGACGTTTGTCTCCAGGCACCGTCTAAGGCTGAGGTCGTTCGCGCCGAGCTCGAACCAGCTTTGTGGCTTCTGGTAAATGTCGAGCCCACGACCGATTCTGATAATCCAACCGCTATCCAACGTGATGGTGCGGTCATGCAGCTGAGGATTGAATTCAATGGCCAGATCAATGTCAGCATCCCGCAGGCTTTCCGATAACTCGGACAGCTTCTCCGTGATGTCGCTTTTCTGGTTGCCATCGTCGCAGCCGGTTATAAGCTGAATCTGACGCACCGCACCTTGCCTGAAAAGCAGTTCGCACAGGCGAACAAAATTCTGTATCTGATGCGGCAGGCGAACGTAGGGGTCCTCGACGACGACTCGTTTTGCCCCTGCCAGATAGGCTCCGAACAGGCTCTCGTAGGTGTGGCCGGTGTCGTTGTAGCGGATGGTGAGGTGGCGTTCCGCAAGCTCTGGTGGCACCGTAGTCTCGGCCGCCGGCACGTCGCTCTCAGCCGAAAGGGAATGAACCACCACCGGGGGCTCAACAGGCGTCAGCACTACATGGGCCTCAGCCCCCTCCAGTTCCGCGCCGCCAATCTCCAACCCAAGTTTCCGCCGAAACGGCTGCTGCGTCGCGCTGGCGGCCTTCGACTCCGGACAGAACACCACCACCTCTGTCCCATCAGCCCGATGGTAGGACAGGTTGATGCGCGCGAACTCGTCGTCGGGCTTGCGCTTATTCATCTGCTCCTTGACGCGCCGTCGGCACTCGACCGCGTACTCGACATACTCGTCGAACTCAGCGTCATTTGGCGGACCGTCTGGATGCAGGATCTTCAGCAGTGCGCTGACGGTCTTCTTGATGCCCTTCTCGTCGCGGCCTTCGACCGAACGCCCGAGGCGGATGCGCTTGCTGACCTCCTCGTAGCGGTTGGTGTGCTTGAGCTGGTAGTGGTAAGCCTCGGCCAGATAGTCCGTGATCAGTCCATAGTTGCCGGTCAGGAACTCGCTGCTGTTCTTTGGCATCTCCCAGCCAGGCAGGTAGCAGGCCAACCGATCCATGACCGCCAGGTCGAACTGGGCGGGCAAGGGCAAGAACAGGTCGTATTCGGTCGAATTGACGATCTGCTCGACGGATTGGTCGATGTTGCCGATGAAGGCCAGGCTGGCATCGGCGATGACCTCCACCCCGCGGGAGAAGCGGCCGTTCGCCATGAAGTCCTTCATGATCTGAATGGTGTCGGGGTCCTTTACCTTGATGCCGCCGACCTCGTCGAAGGCAACGGTGTCCCAGAACCCGACCAGACCGATCTTGTTGCGCGCGTTGTTATAGAAGAGGACCGACTTGGTCGCCTGACCGCCGCTGATCAGGGTCGAGTAGGGTGAAAACTCGCTGAAGAAATACGACTTGCCGGTCCCGCGCGGACCCAGTTCGATGAAGTTGAGATTGGCCTCGACCAGGGGCGTCAGTCGGGCAATGAAGTGAAACTTCAGCCGCTTGCTCAGCTTCGCAGGCTCCAGCCCAACGGAGCGTAGCACCGCGTCCAGCCACTCATCGCGACTGAACTGGCCGCGCCCCTCACAGTAACCGGCGAAATCGAAGCGGCTCAACTGGATCGGCCGCAGGTCTTCGACGTAGAAGGCGTATTTGTCGGCCTCGATGTCGTTGTGGGCAATCGTCACCTCCGCCCAGATGCCGCCCTCCAGGAGGCGGTCGTTGTCGCGGTAGAATTTCTCGCCGATGGCGATCCGCTGCGAGGCGAAGTTCTCCAGCGCCGCCCAATGACGCTTCTCCTTCTCGTGGTAACGGACATGGACCTTGTCGAAGAAGCGGTGCTTGCCCTTGGTCGCGACCCGCGACTGAGCGGCGTTGGCCTCGTCCGGACGCACGTAGTTGTCCTGGAGCGTGGCGAGCACCGCCTCCATCCCGCCCTGAATCTCGGCGGGATCGTTGCTGGCGCAGTAGCGCGCGAGCAGAAACTCAAGTACGAAGGTGGGCACGTTGGTGCCCTTCTTGATACGGTGAAGCAGGTCTTTGCGCACGACCTTGCCATCGAAGACCGTATTCAGCTTCTGATCGAGCGGGTCCATCTTATATGCCGGCATAAGGATTCACCACAGAGGAAGAAGAGTTTACCGCAGAGGAAGAAGAATTCACCACAGAGGAAGAAGAATTCACCACAGAGGAAGAAGAATTCACCACAGAGGACACAGAGGACACAGAGGACACAGAGAAGAAAGAGAAGAGAGAGAGAGAAGAAAGGGAGAAGAAAGGGAGAAGAAAGGGAGAAGAATTAAGGATGAGAGGGGTTTGGGGGACATTGCTGGGCTGGTGCGTGATTAGAGCTTGAAACGTTTGACGCCGTCAATGAGACGCGGTACGTTGAAATTGATGAGCAATCCCGTCTGTAGGTCAGCCAGCTTCATGTAGGTGAGCAGTTGAGCATAATGGATTGGACAGAGGGCGTCGACGGACTTGATCTCAACGATCAGGGAATCTTGAATCAGTAGATCGATCCGATAGGCGCAGTCGATAAGCACGCCCTTGTATTTTATCGGCAGCGCGACCTGCTTGCGATGGACGATACCGGCGAGGCCCAGTTCGTAGCACAAACAGGTTTCATAAGTCGACTCAAGCAACCCAGGGCCGAGCGTCCGGTGGACCTCGATCGCACAGCCGATCACCTGCTGCGTCAACGGATCTCTATCCATTTCGACACCCCGAATGATTCACTAAAGAGGAGGAAGAGCGGAAGAAATTACCACAGAGGACACAGAGAACACAGAGAAGAAAAAGAGAAGAAAAAGAGAAGATTAAGGAGATAAGGAGATAAGGAGATAAGAATTATAAAGACCAAGCCCAAAATGACGTGAAAAAAACGGAGAACACCGCATTCATTATCTCATCATCTTCTCTTCTTTTTCTCTGTGTCCTCTGTGGTGAATATCTTCTCTTCTTTTTCTCTGTGTCCTCTGTGTCCTCTGTGGTGAATATCTTCTCTTCTTTTTCTCTGTGTCCTCTGTGTCCTCTGTGGTGAATATCTTCTCTTCTTTTCCTCTGTGTCCTCTGTGTCCTCTGTGGTGAATATCTTCTCTTCTTTTCCTCTGTGTCCTCTGTGTCCTCTGTGTCCTCTGTGGTGAATATCTTCTCTTCTTTTCCTCTGTGTCCTCTGTGTCCTCTGTGGTGAATATCTTCTCTTCTTTTCCTCTGTGTCCTCTGTGGTAAATTCTTCTTCCTCTGTGGTGAATCTCTTCAGGCCATGTAGTCGGTCTCAAGCCCGAGGCTGCAATAGACCGCGAGGGTGGTAGGGTTCAATGCCTTGATGGTGAACTTGCCCTCGAAGTCCATCTGCATCTTGACCGTCACCTGGACCCGCTCGCCGGGCTTGAGTGTCAAGGTCCCGCTGGCCGGGTTGACCAGTCCGCCGGCCTTGGCCTCACCGACCACATTGCCCTTCTTGTCCTGGGCCTCCAGCAGGATCTCGAAGTCCGCGGCCTGCGAGAAGATGTCCCCCTCCAGCAAAACCTCGATCACCGGCAACCGCGTGGTAATGCGAGTCGCGCCATTCTTGTAACCGATGTGGACGGTCGCCTGTTCCAGGACCGGCGCCCCAGCCGGCTCGATCCTGACCGTCAGCACCGGTACGACCAGCTCCTGCAGCGACGCGCCCCCGTGGAAATAGAGCAACCCCGACTTGTAGGGCGCCATGCTACGCGGGCCGGCCACCTGGTTGAAGTCGCCCCGCACCCCGAGCTTTTCCGCACTGATGACAAAGCTGTGGCTGTCCGCGACACCATCGCCGAGCAGGCACCGATCATGCGTCATGACCCAGGTCCCCGCGGGCTTGGCGCACACATCGCCGGCCTGCGCCTGCGCGTTCAGGAAGAAACCGTGGTCAGTGGCGATCACGACCTCATGGAACCCTGCCTTCGCCAGCTTGTGGACGGCGACCCGGATGCGCTTCAGGGTGTCGTGCAGCAGGCCGAGCGTCGTCTCCGGATTGCTCTCCAGATGGCTGTCGATCTCCACGCTGCGCAACACCAGCAGTTTGACGGTCTGGGGCAAGGCCGTCTTGGAACGGACGAAGTCATTCAACCCCATCTCCGCGAAGCGGTCTCCGAACCGCTTGCGCAGCACCTCCATGCGTTGGGTGACATTGGCCACGAGCACGTCGCCCAGGAGCGGAACCAGGCCCTCGTCTTTCCGGGCCAGCGTGAGCCCTTTGCCCGCACCGGGCAGCAGGCTGGCCATGCCCACCGGCGTAATGCTTGGCAACGCAGCGAAGGCCGCGTGCAGCACCGCCGGCGCGTCTTCCGCCAAGTGCTGTTGCAAGGCCACCCCCAGCTCGTAACGCAAGGCATCAATGAGGAAGTACGCCACCCGGCGTCCACTCTCCTGCAGGTGCGGTGCCACCAGGCGGTCGAATACATCGGCGTTGGCCAGGCGCCCGGCGGGGGGCCAGCCCGCGCCTTCCAGGTGCTTGATGAAGCAGACTTGGACCGTTTCTGCGAACCGCCGGTAGCGGGCACGCGCCTGCTCGATCACGGCGTCGATGACCGGGTCGCCCTCCAGATGATCGCCCACGGCCTGCTCCAGTTCCCGCTGACGACGGTCAACCTCGCGCAAGCTGCCGAGGTAGAAGTCAATCAGCTTCTCCTGCGACTGGGCGTGACCGGGCAACTGGCGCTCGAAGTCGGCGCAGGACTCCAGCAGGCGAGCCGCAGCCTCGATCAGCCCCCATTGGGCCTGGATCTCACCCTTACCGATCCATACCGAGTGCGAATGGCGCTGGATGATGGCACGCACGGCGTCCGGGTCGTCGCGTTGCAGCGCCGCGACGGCCTGGGCGAAGAACGTCCGCTCCTCGAACGGAAAGGTATCGCGCAGGCCGAGATCGGTGAGTCCCGCGCAGAGCGCGCGCAGGTTGAGTTCCTGCTCGATGGCTTCCGCCCGGTCGATGTAGGTCACGCGGGTGCGCTGGTCATTGCGCAGCCGCTCGCACAGATCGATCACGAGCCGGCTGGCCGAGTCCGCGGCACGCGGCACATCCGCGAGAGCCTCGGGCAACCCCTCGGGCAGATCGAACACAAACTCGCTGAACAGCAGGAAGCGCCACAGCTCGTCCGCGATGGTCGACAACGCCTTGGCCCGGGTCTTGAGCTTGAGCCCGAAGGCGGCCTTGAACAGGTCGCGCGCCTCGCTGGCCCAGGTGTCCTGGGTCTTCAGCGCCTGAGCCTGCCGGTCGTTCGGGGCCAGTAGCGCGAACAGGATGTCGCGCGCCGAGTCCGCGACCAGCAGGGCGCGCAGGTTCGGCCAGCCGAGCCCCCCGCCGACGGCATCGATCACCGCGAAACCGGGGGCCGGGTTCTCGCTGAAGACGCGGCGGATCTCGGTGGCATGGTCCGGCTTGGCCTTGAGGCAGAGGCTCAGATACTCGTCCCCATCCCCCGCCGGAAAGGTGCTGCCGCAACTCCCATAGATCGAAAACGGGTCGCGCTGCCGGTCCTCGTCCGTGACCGGCGCCGCGGCGGGGACATAGATCAAGAGCCCCATGGTCTTGGTATTCGGCTGCGCCAGCTCGCAAAGTATGCCGAGTGCCGACTCCCGGCTCTCGATGCTGCTCTGCGAGGCATCGACGACTTTCAGCCCTTCGGCAGTCATGCCCATGCACAGTTCATGATACCTGCGTGCCGGATCGTAGACGACCAAGACGCCGGTGCCGCCAAGGCGCGGCAGCAGGACTGACTGCTGGATGTAGGTGGCGATGCTCATCGGACACTCCCGGAAAACGGTTTCACCACAGAGGACACAGAGATCACAGAGAAATCTCTTGCTTGGTGGCTCTATCGCCAGGAATCGACAAGCCGAGCACACAGGTGCCAATCGACGGAAAGCTGTCGCCTTTCATACCTCTGTGTCCTCTGTGTCCTCTGTGGTGAAGAATTCCGGCTCGGGCTAAAGGAACAGATCGGCGTGCACGTTGAAGCGACGTGCCAGTTTCTTGGCGATGTCCTTACTGATCGGTCGCTTGCCGTTCAGGATGTCGGAAATACGACTTTGGGGACCGCAATCAGCGAGGTCTTCCTGCTTCAAGCCGTGCTGCTCCATCAGGAAGCTCAAGACCACACGCGGCTCTGCCTCCGGGATGGTGAAATGCGCATCCTCATATCGCTTCACCTGCTCGGCCAGGTAGTCGAGCACATCGGCCAAGGGATGATCTTCGTCCGCTCGGATTTCATCCAGGAGTACGTCGATCGTCGCCCGCGCCTGCAAATAATCCGCATCGGTGCGAACGGACGTTACGCCAACCGCTGATTTGAACGGCATCCACGCGCGAAGAATCGCCTGTGGTTCGGGCACCACCTTCAGGAGTTGCGTCATCATTTCCTCCGCTTTGACTGACCACGGTCTAATTCGGCGTGAGACAGTACCGCAGGGCGGACACTAAGGCTTTGCATTTGATTTCGCTATGTGTTGTTTGGCCCATCCCCGAAGTGTTTCAATCAGTGCTTCCGCTTCAGCGCGCGACACGGTGGGAGCCAATATGCCAAGATAACGAAATTCGACCGCATAGGGTCCAAGCCGCGCCAGCAATCCAGGGTCCGCAGGAACTATCAGGCGGTTCTGAGTCGCCAGATTGGATAATTCGAGCAAGTCATGGGTGCGGCGATAGACAACGCCGTGAGACGCCAACGCCGACTTGATAAATTTCTCTACCGCTTGCTGGGCATGAAACAGAACGATCTCATCCGGAGCCTCCGCGTCGCGATTCAAAATACGAAATCCGGTGCGGTCGCGTTCTCCGGCGGAAAGCAACTCTGCGGCTTCGTCAGACTGCGGATTCATGCAATATTCTCCCTTCACGAATCGCCCAGTACACCGGCGTACTGCACCAGTCGCGCCGTCTTTCAAACTCGGCCTCGGAAAAGACCAGCAAATCCACGCCAACGCCGACCGCTCCAATGGCCTCCCGTAGCCGCACATATTCGCCCGTTGGATCGGGGAGGTCCTTTTCTACCACCAAGAGATCGAGATCCGAGTCCTCGCCCGCGTCCCCACGGGCATAGGAGCCGAACAAGATCACCTTAACCGGGCCGCGTGCCACGGCGATCAGGCGTTGCGCAGCCTGGTTGATGACGGAGGGATCGAGCATCGCGCTAGTCTCCGGTGGTCGATGGAAGGTGTCCTGTCGGTACTCGCGGCACAGTGTCGCGCGAGCCTCTCAATCAACCTGTGAAATCGGTTCAATTGTCACCCGCACTCTGGTGCCGACGGGTATCCAGTGGGGTATCGGTAACGAAACGATCCCGCCCTCGGGTACTACAAGCGTATAAATAATGGTGGTTGAAATGATGTTGCTGCTGTCGGTGGCGGCTGGTGCCTCTTCCAGCAAGGGTTTGCCGTCTTCCAGATCGATGGCGATCAATTCTACTTTGTGGCCAAGCAACGGCTTCAATTCCGGCATGGCCGATACGATGACGGTATCGATCATGATTTCGGTGCTAATGGCTTCGTGCGTGGTCATTCGTGGCTCCTCTCTATTTCATTACGTTGGTTTGCGCCTTCAGAAGCATCAATCGGCATCGCGCAGCTCGTCGATCAGATCCTGCTCGGAGTATTGGAACGGACTAACGCGATAACGCGATAACGCGAGAGTGCATCGATGAAATCGGCCCTGGTCAGACCGGCAATCTCGGCTCCCCGACCTTGCGACACCCGCTCAAGCTCATACCATTTGACGGCAGCGGCAATGCGCAACTCCCGCGCGAATTCATCGGGCGCCTGATGAAGCGTCGCACATGCGGCTTCCGGCATATCCCTCACAAGTTGGATCATCGTAGGGCTCCTGAATCGGTCTTCTTTCGGCCGCGAGTGTTTTTCGGCTTCGCCGCGGGCTCGATATACAGGTCTTCAAGCCCGTGCGCGATGGCAAGTGACTTGTCGGTCTTGCACTTCTCGCGCACCCGCTCCGGCCAGTAGCTCATGGCGAGGTGCGCCCAGTCGTAGTCGCCTTTCGAGAGCTTCTCCCAGGTCTCCTTGAGCACCTTCTGCCATGGCTTGTGGCGGAACAGCGGCCACAGCGGCGCGGCGGTGATCTGCACGCCGTCGTCGTGGTTGGGTTTGTAGTTCGGGGCGAGCCGGAGCAAGGTGTCGCGCAGCTCGATCAGCTCCAGTTCCAAGGTTTGCAGCGACTCGAACCGCCTTTCGTCGTCGCGTGAGCGGGCGACGCCCCGGTTGCGCAGGGCGGCCAGGTCGCTGCCCACCTGTTTGAGCTTGGGCTCCACGAGGTCATTGACCGCCGTGTAGAGCGTCTCGCTGTCGAGGCTCGGGTAATAGAGCCACAGGGTATAACCGCCTGAGCCGGTCGCCAGCGGCCAGTAGATGGGCGCCTTGCGGCGGCTCTTGGAGTAGCGCTGCAAGTGGAAGGGGAAGAAGTCCCTTTGCAGCAGGCGGCGCACATCGTCCGGCACGGCCGTATCGACGCGACCGAGCACTTCCTCGATGAGGTGGGCCAGGTCGTGCGGGTGGCCCGGATCGTCGACCAGGATGCCAGCATGGTCGTGGAAGGGGGCGGCACCGTCGGGCAACATGCCGGGGCTCTTGGCGGGCAGTGGGTCGAACGGGTCGGGTTCGGGCAGGGTGTCCCGCTCACCGGTCGCCAGGCGCCAGTCGAAGCGGCCGAAGGCGACGCCTAGAGCCCAGGACAGCAGGTCCGCCGAACTCACCACAGAGGCCGGAGAAGAAAGATTCACCGCAGAGGCAGAAGAAGAAAGATTCACCACAGAGGTAGGAGAAGAAAGATTCACCACAGAGGACACAGAGGACACAGAGGAAGAAAGAGAAGATGAAGAGGATTCCTTCTCTTCTTCTTCCTCTGTGTCCTCTGTGTCCTCTGTGGTTAATTCTTCCGGGTTAAGGGCCACGATACGGTCGGCCTCCTCGAAGCCGTAGAGGTCGAATGCGAGCGCGTCGATTTCCGCCTGGATTCTGGCCAACTCCGCCACGATGGCCGGCGGGTCGTAGTTAGAGAGATTCACCACAGAGGACACAGAGGGCACAGAGAAATTATGTTCTTGGACAGTGGTATTGCTGGCGGCCGTGGCGGACTCACTTGCGTCGGTACTACTGACGTCTCGACGCAACGCTGCCGGCAGCAGGAAGGCGTGGGAGTTTTCGGTGGTGGTGTCGAGGGTGCGTTTCAGCGACCAGGCCCGGCGGGCGAGCGCGGCGAGTTGCAGGCGTTGTTCGGCGGTCAGGGTTGGGATTGGGGTCTGCTGAATCAGCCCGACCTCATAGGATTGCGCCAATTCGACACGGGCCAACTGCACGGACACCAACAGCCCGAAGGCATTGCTGTTCAGCAAGCACGCGAGTGCCAACAGTTCATCGGGATCATCTTCCGCAACGAATGCCGCTGGGCCTTTATCCGCAAAGATGCAACCCGCGGGCATTACCCTAAAACTGAGCCCATTGGTTCGCCGTGGCCAAGTTAGGCCGGGTCGAAAATAATTCGCCTCGTTGCGACCGAAACCACCCCAGGATGCACCTGAGGCTTTGGCTTCATATGCCGCTCTTGCCTGAGCGCCGTTATCCCGCCAATCTATAACCAAGTAAGGGTCAGCATAGTATTTCGAGAAGACCCCACCCTTACACAGTGGAACTCTGTTCGTCCTAGTGGTAGTTTCCCACCATCCCCGAAGAAATCTCTCGTCGGCCTGGGTCTTCATTCCCCCACAGGCTGTTCTTCCATCGTATTCAAAAGGATCTTTCTGTGTAAAGATTCGACGTAAGCCATCACTCACCCAATACGCAAACGGCTTCCCCGGCACCGCATCGAAGGCCTCCGGCGCAACCTCGAAAAGACGTGGGTCGGTCTCGCCCTGGCGCAGCCGCGCGCAGGCAGTGGATAGCCCAGTGCCCTTGTCAGCGTCAGCCAGCAGCCGTAGGAAAATAGTCATCCGCCGCACCACTCATTCATAATTCATTCACCTCTCTTCCTCTTCTCTGTGTCCTCTGTGTCCTCTGTGGTGAATCTTCTTCTCTGTGCCCTCTGTGTCCTCTGTGGTGAATCTTCTTCCGCGAGCAAACGCAGAAAAACAGTCATGCGCTACACCAGTCATTCATCACTCATTCCCCTCTCTCCCTCTTCTCTGTGCCCTCTGTGTCCTCTGTGGTGAATCTTCTTCCGCGAGCCCGAGGATGTTGGGGTTCGTTCCTCACCCCAACCTACCGAGATCCTCAAGCAGCGTGACCAATACGGCAACGCGCCTCGCAATCCGAACTGGCTCTTCAAAGGTGAGGGTTCCAGACGGCGACAAAGTGGCTTTCAATGTATTCAGCATGGCGATTCAACTCACGCAATCGCGGCGCGCCGGGCGGCAAAGTGCAGGCAGGCGTGAATGTCCGCCGCTTCAAGATCGGGAGAATCGGCCAGCAGCTCATCCTGGCCGACCCCTTGGGCCAGCATTTCGAGAATATCGCTCACCCGGATACGCAGGCCTCGGACACAGGCGTGACCGCAGCACTGGCGCGGATTGAAGGTGATGCATGGCTCAAGCTCCAGGTTCATGTTCATGTTCATGTTCATGGGACTATGCCCCAGAGTGATCGGGCAGCAATCTCTTTTACCCGAAACATCGGCTTGCTCGGCTTCTCTCCGGAAATGAACTCAGACGCACCAGCCGCGAGCGCCACTGCGAGGTGTGTCGCATCCATTGCGGCGAGCCCGTAGGACTCGGCGAGACGCTTCGCGGAATGCACAATCTCGGATGACCAAGCGATGTGCTCCGCGCGCGCGAAGACCGCTTGATAAAATGCGCATTCTTCGGCGTGCGCGTGATAAATCGCCTTAGGCATCACTTCCAGCCACAAGGCATCGCTGACGATCAGCATGCGATCCGGGTCTTCGAGGATGGCGAGCGACCGCTCGAATAGTGGACTTTGCGCAGACCATGCGGCGATCAACACGTTGGCATCAATGGCCGTGCGCGGTCTATTCATCGGAAACGCCACCACGACGCTGGCGCACTTCTTCATTGATCTCGTCCCAGCTCAGCAACTTACCGCCGGCCTCGATATAGGCCCTACGCGCGGCCAGGGCCAGACGGCCGATCTCGGTGCGGGGCTGATAGTTGTCCAGCAGGGGATCGCCGGTCAGCGGTTCGACGTGTACCCGGACCAAAGTCCCCACGGGTACTTCATCAGGCACTACGACCAGATGCTCGGCATTCACTCGGGCTTCAAACGTCAGGCTGTTCATGCTGTTGTCCTCTCGCAGGTCGTGCCGCCGAATTTTGCGACCTGCCCAAGCCCCGAAGGGGCGCGACATACCAGCCCAGGGCAACGCCCTGGGATCGCGTCGTTTACTCGGCCTAGCCCTGAAAGGGCGTGACATAACGGCGGAGATCCCTATGTCACGCCCCTTCAGGGCTAGGCTCCCTTATACCTCAAACCCAGGGCGTTGCGCCTTTAGCTGGTATGTTCGACCCCGTTGGGGTCGGCACGCAAGCTCGGATGGAACCGGGTACCAGTCCCACCTGACGCAATCGCTCGGACGGTTGGCCCAGGGTGCGCCGCTCGCATCTTGACAGGCTGCGGCCGATTGTCGTCACCAGGGTCTTGGTCGGCGCCTGCACCAGTGATTTATAACAAATTCCCCTCTCTTCCTCTTCTCTGTGCCCTCTGTGTCCTCTGTGGTGAATCTCCTTCCCCCGACTTGACCAAACAATAGGCCGCCGCCTCGACCATCGCGTCGTCCATCACGCCGTGCCCCAGGTCGGCCATGACCTCCGGCCGGGCGAGGCCCAGCACGATGTCTTCCCGCCACTTCTGGAAGCTGGAGAGGAAGAAGCAGGTCCGCGAGGTAATGGCACCGATGCGCCCGCCCGGTCGTAACAGCTCCAGCCCCCGCTCGACAAAGATGGCCAGCAGGTCGTTCTTGCCGCGCGGATAGGCCTTGCCCAATGCGTCCTTCACCCCGCTGGACAGTGCACCAAACGGCGGATTCATCACCACCACGTCGAACACTTCGCGGCAGAGGTCGATGAGACTCAGCCCTTGCAGCGCGTCTTGGGCGAACAGGCGGCCCTGGTAGGTGGACCGAGCCGCCTGGGCGAATCCGGTCAGCGCCTCACGCAGCCGTGCCTCGGCCCGCTGCCATTGCTCCTGCTCCAGCGCGGCAAGAAGGTCGTTGCCTTTACCCACATAGACCTGACGGATCAGGTCCGGCAGTTCGCGCTCGGCCCGCAGCAAGACACCCAACTCGGGCAGCCCTTTCAGCAATTGTAGCGTCTTTTCAAACAGTTCGGCATCGCGCCGATTCAGCGTCGCGGTAAGCTGCTGACGCAGGTCCGGTTCCGCCGGCGGAGCAACGGCCGCGACCACATGGCCACGGCCGATCGACGGCCGGTCTTTGGCCCTGACTCCGGCCTCATGCCAGGCGCGCTGCGCCCGTAACCACAACGCCAAGGAGGCAATCTGCGCCGCCCGCGGGTCGATGTCCACCCCGTAGATGTTGTGCTCGATGATCAGTCGCGGCACGTCACGCAGGAAAGCCTCCCGCGTGCCATAGTCAATTTTCACCACAGAGGACACAGAGGACACAGAGAATAAAAAATTTTCTCTTCTTTTCTTCTCTGTGTCCTCTGTGTCCTCTGTGGTGAATCTTTCTTCCTCTGTGGTGAATCTTTCTTCCTCTGTGGTGAATCTTTCTTCCTCTGTGGTGAATCTTTCTTCCTCTGTGGTGAATCTTTCTTCCTCTGCGGTGAATGCTTCCGACAGGTCCCAGTACTCCGCATAGATCGTCTCGAACAAATCGAATGCGTATAACCCAAAGTGCATAGACCCACAAGCTGGGTCGAGCAGCTTCAGGGTACGGGGATCGCGCAGTTTGGTCGTTGCTGGCGGCGCCTCATCCGGCTTGACCAGCAGGTACTGGCAACGCTCACGCAAGGCACTGCGACCGCCCGTGGCGTTGAACCACATCCTGCCCAAGGTGTTGTCGACCAGGAACTCCACCACGTAGCGCGGAGTAAAGAACTGGTTGCGCACCGCCAGTTCGCGGCTGTTACGCGGCGCCTGGCTGGCGTCGCGCATCGCCTTGCGCTCCTCCTTGGAGTTGAAATACTGGTAGATCCAGCCGATGGTCTCGTCTTCACCCCACAGGGGTTCGATCTCGGCGTCGTTGATCAGCGCCAGCAGCGGCAAGAGCGCCGCCTCACGCGGGAACAGCCGCCCCTGGGGTGCGTAGCGACCGAACAGGCCGGGCAGGTCCTGCGCCAACTCGTCGAAGACGCTGAAGAGATAGACGCGGTAGGCATCGCCGGTTTCACCCAGGCCGGTGCCGGCCAGGCGCGCGTAGAGCTGGAAGCCTTTGGCCTGGTAGCCGTTACCGACCGATTCGACCAACAACCCCCGTGCCTCCGCCATACGCAGCGCAGCCAAGCGGTTGAGGATGGTAAATGCCTGCTCGCGGACGATGCGGTCCAGCACCTGCGCCTCCGCGGTTCGCCCGCCGCCAGACTCGGTTGCGAGGTAGTGGGCAAACACCTGCCGCAGGACGCGGGCGGTCTCCAACCGACTGTCGTCCAGGTCGGAGAGCTTGGCGATGTCTGCCACTTCGCCGGTCTTGGGGTCCATCCCGAAGTCGCGCTGGAGCTGACGCGTGAACTCCTCCGTCAGCAAGTTGCGAGCCTCGTTGACGAAGCGCTGGAGGCGATTGCGGGTACCCTGATCGAAGGCCATAAACGGATCCAAAATTATTCACCACAGAGGACACAGAGATCACAGAGGAGGAGAAGAAGAGAAGACCTTAGGCTCACTCCCAGCCGCCTTGAGCACCATTGCGGCCATGGGCGCCATTCGCCGGCCAGGATTATAGTAATAGCCCTCCGGACGTTCGGGCAAGATGGGCCATCGCCCATGCGTAAATATAGCAAACTATTGAATTCTCTGTGTCCTCTGTGTCCTCTGTGGTGAATCTTCTTGCTCTCCGGGAACGCGTCATTGCTCATCGACCATGCCTGACCATTCATTACCCTCTCGCCCTTTCTTCTCTGTGTCCTCTGTGTCCTCTGTGGTGAATCTTCTCTTCCTGAGGTGCCACCGCGTTATTCGCGTTCAAACCGAAGCTCGAAGTCATCGTAGTAGCTCAGTTCCGCCCGCAGGGCTTGGAGACGCCGGATCAGCTCATCGATCTCTGCCGTCGTCGACAGCGACTCCGGCACCGGGATACTCCGGGAGGTCTTGCCCTTGCCCTCCTGGACATCCTTCTTTTTCTGGTCCTCCACCCGCTGCCGCTGCCGTTCCCGGCCCTCACGGATGATGCGGCTCTTTAGCTCCTCGAGTCGGGTGGAAAGGTCGAACTCGTGGCTGATCAGGCGTTGAAGACCGGCCAGGTCGTTGCCGGCAGTCAGGGCCAGCCCGGCCAACTGGTCTAGCGCATTGGCCTGCGTCTCTTGGGTCAGATCGGCCCACTCGGGGATGCGCTTCAAGTCCTGCTCACCGTCGCGGATGCGCTCCTGCTGGGTCTGCTGCATCCCCGTCACCGCCGTGGCGACGTTGCCGTGCAGGGTCGTGCGGATCGTGCTGAGGTCGGCAGTGTGCTGATAGAAATCGTCCTGGTCGAGCCAGCCGGCGAGCCGTTCGAGGGCATCGGCGCAGTCCTGTTTGAGGCTACCGGGAACGCCACTGTCGGGCAGGCCGACGATCGCGCACTGATGGCCACGAAGGTCCTTGATGGTATCGCTTAGGCCCTGCCCCAGCGCCTTGGTCACCGCCTGCGCCCATTTAAGACCGTCGTATAGGGCCGACTCTTCACCGCCCAGGTGTTCCGGCGCGTCCGATGCGTCGGTGAACAACAGGTCAGCGATCTGTTGGTTGAGCGCGCGTACCCGCTCGGCCCCCGGCAATTCGAGTCCGGCGAGGCGCTCAGCCAGCGGGGCAAAGGCGTGTTGGAACTGCGGCAGATGCTTCGCCGCCGCCTTGCCGATGTCCTCCTCAAGGGGGACCACGGTGTCGCCGATCAGGTCGGTCAGGCGTTGCGCGGCCCGCGCCAAGACCTCCATTGGCGGCTTGTCCTGACGCAGGGCGACACCGATCGGCTTGAAGGCGTTGTTGGTCTTGAGCGCGTCGATGGCCTGCTGACCGGCCACCGTGACCTCGCGCCCGGACACCTTGAGCTTGATGTCTCCGGCGACGAGCAGCGCCGCGACCAGGTAGCGCAGGGTGTCTTGCGACCAGCCGAAGGGGGCGCTGCTGAAGTGATCGAGCAGGCGCTTACCGTCCGCGGTGCCGTTGCGGTCGATGTAGTCGCGGATGCTGACGAGCGCCTTGTGGTCGGAACGGATGCTCGGGTTGCCGCTGGTGACCTGCACCAGGCCGAGTGGATCGAGTTGCGACGTGATGGCCTTGAGGTTGCCCGCCCCGGTGCGCAAGAACTTCTCCGCCACCGCGGTATCGACCCGCTCGGGGGCCTCGGCATAGCGGTGGAAGACCTGCTCCGCCGCCGGGCCTAAGTGCTTTTTGGCCGCTTCGAGCAGGTCACCGCCGAGGCTGTCGACGGCGGTCGTTTCGCCGCGGAACAGGAGCGAGCCCTGGGCCAGGCTGCGCTGCACGAGCGTCTTGAGTTCACCGATGCGACGCGCCGTCACATCGCCTTGGCTCATGCAGTATTCCTTGATCTCCTGATCCGGGTCGTTGCGGTGCAGCTCGACGATGCGTTGGGAGCGATATACCTCCGCCACCTTGTCATCCGCCTCCGGCGCCCGGCGGCCGAGCAGGTAGATGAGGTTCTCGGCGGTCTTGTGACGCGAGTCGTCGACCAGGCGCGTCCGGGTCGTTTCGTAGTCGGTGGGGTCCACCAGCTCCACGATGGTTTGGATGGCCTCGCGCTCGCCGGCCAGGCTCGTCGTGCTGCCGCCGGACTGCACTTTCACCCCCGTCGTCACGGCCAGGGAACCGTGCAACCGGGCCGACGGCAGCGGGTCGAACACCTCGCGCAGCGCTTCGCTTGCGATCCGCCGCAGGTCCGAGGAGCGCAACGGCAGTTGGGCGCGTTCCTGTTCGATGTCGTTGAGCTTCTCGCTGAAGAAGCTCAAGGTACCGTTGCGCTCCCCAAGCGGCACCAGCGGGTCGCGCAGCAGCGCGTCCACGGCTGTCTTGACGGCGTCGGCACGCGGGGCGGCGTCGATGGCCGGGTGCATTAGGTTGGCGACGTTGTGCACTATGACGGGCAGGTTGCCGAGGATCTGGAGCACCGCGACGGTCTTGGCGACCTCCTGGTGCAGTGCCGAGTCCGGAAACCGGATCAGGGCCTTGCCGACCGCCTGATAGACCGAGGGGAAGGCCCGCTTGATGTCCTTCTCCAGGGCGTCGAACAGGGTCACCGTGGTCGCCAGCCAGCCGACTGGGTGGTCCGCCACCGGGGTGCGCCCGTCGGGGCCTTCGATCAGTACCTCCTGGATGACCTTGATCGCCGAGCGCAGGCCGATGCCGCCGGTGGACTTGGCCAGCGCGCCGAGCAGGTGCAGCAGGATGTCGAAATGGGCGGGCAGGAAGGGGTAGAGGTTGACGAAGCTGTCGCGGTCGATCGCGGCGTCGTAATACTTGGCGTCCTGCAACTTGGTGTTGTGGCGTAGCGCCTGACCGTACTGGGCGAAGCGCTGATCGAGCTCTTGGGCGCCGGCCGGGGACTTGCCGAGCAGGCGCCGATAACAGATCTCCCGGATATCCCGCGATTCGAGATCGACCGAGATCGGGAACCGGTCCTTGAGCTTGTAGAGCTCGGGGGAGTTGAGCGCGGCGCGCGGGTCGTCCTCGGTCAGGGTCTGCTGGGCGGTGCCGAAGATCCAGGCCCGCCCGCCGCCGATGTTCTTGAGGTTCTCGGCGAGACCCTGCAGGTCGAGGATCTTGTTCTGGTTGCTGCCGACATACTGGCCGACCTCGTCGATCACGAACAGTACATAGTCCTTGCCGGCGGTTTCGCGGACGATGTCGAGGATCTCCTGGACCCGGTCATTGAGCAGGGTGATGAACTCGCTGGTCGAGGTCGTGAACGACTGCGGCGTGCGGAAAATCTGCGGGTACATCGCGTGCGCCAGCTCCGGGAGCAGGCTGTCGACGACCAACTCGTCGTTCTGGTAGTCGCACCAGTCCTCGCCGGTCTGGTCGCGGAAGCGCGCCTGGAAGTCGTCGTAGCGCCCGTCCTTTTTCAGCTTGCGCTCCAGGGCTGCGACCTTGAGGTTGCGTGAGTAGCCCGCCCATTGCAGGACCCGGTAGTACAGGACGGTCGAGACGACCTCCAGGGTCGCGCCGGCGATCTGGGCGCTCGCCAGATCGAGCATGACCACGGCCGCCGGGAAGCGCTTGGCGATGGTGCCGAGCAGGGCGCGCGTCTGCGGCTTGTGGTAGCGGTCCTGGAGGTGCTTGAGGAAGGGCTGGCCGTCGATCGTGACCTGGTCGTCGAAGGCGAGGCCCAGGTACTTGGTGAAGGAACTCTTACCGGAACCGTAGAACCCGGACGCCCAGACGCCGACCTCGTACTGGCCGCCCGCCTCCATGGCCGCCTGCATCTTACTGAGCAGCTTCTCGGTCTGCTCGTCGATGCTCTCCGTGACCACGTACTCGGAGATCTCCGCCTTTAGCCGTTGCTCCTGCGCCGCGCCATAGGTGATCACCTTCTCGATGGTGCGATAGATGTCCCGGCTGGGGTCGAAAAGCTCGCGAATCACCATAATAATTTTTCACCACCGAGGAGGAAGAATTCACCACCGAGGAGGAAGAATTCACCACAGAGGACACAGAGCGCACAGAGAAGAAAAGAAGAGAAACTTTTTCATGGGAATACCCTATTGACACAATCGGGGGTACCAGGGCCGACGTGGCCGGGTATGACCGACACCGAAGGGACTCTCAGAATAAGCGTGCATGCCATCGGGTCACATTAAAATCTGCGGTCGGAAGGAAAAAACCCTCTTCTTTTCTCTGTGTCCTCTGTGTCCTCTGTGGTGAAATTCTTCTTCCTCTGTGGTGAAATTCTTCTTCCTCTGTGGTGCACATTAGCCGCCGACGTGCTCTGAGCGGTAGTTGCCGTCTTCCGGGTAGAAGCCCAGGAATTTAAGCCGTGTCTTGCCGGTGCGCACACCGGGGTAAAGGAAGACAGTCGGTACGTGGAACTTGCCTTGGAGTTGCGCCTCAATGGCGCCGATGCGTAGGTAAGGGTGCAGGGCCTCCAAGTCTGTCACCAGCACGATCCTGCGCGCGCTGCCTTCCAGCCCCGTCAGCGCCGCTTCGAGCCGCGACTGGAGGCCGTCGGCCTTGATCAGGGCGTTGGCGAGCGACTGGTTGGTCTTGGTCCAATCCAGCGGGCTCTTGGCATCCGCGGTCAGCCACACACGGCGCATGGGCGCCTTGGCCAGGATGTCCGCGACCTGCCAAGCGACCGAAAACACTGTCACCTCCCAGCCCTCGTTGCGGAGTTTGGCGACCCAGGCCGGTGTCTGGCGCTTCACCTCCAGGATCTGGCTCGGGTGAAAGACGAGGTAATAGATAGGCTCGAAGCTCGCGTGGGCAACATCGCGACCCTGACGAATCCGTGCGAGCAGTTCGTTGAAATCAGCCTTCAGCGAGGACACCGATCAGGTCCTCCATGTGCTTGTGCTTCCAACCGATGTGCGTGATCTCCCCGGCGGATTGCAGGATCAGATGTCCCTTCAGGGACAGCCGCTTCAGCTCGTCGCGCACGTCCTCGCGCGACAGGCCGAAGAGTTGCCAGTCCGAATGGGCAAGTAAGGCGTTGTCGCCGAGACCCGCGAAACGCAGATCATGAGCCAGATAGGCAGCAGCCTTAGCCTTGATGCGGTAGGGGACGATCGCGCGGGCCGCACGCGTGCGCTGACCAAGCAGGCCATAGTCCGCACAGCAGCCGAGCAGGTAGGAGGCAACGTGCTCGACCGTACTCTGCGACCAGCGTTTGGCGGTCTTGCCGTCATCGACACCGCGGCGGATGAATGCCTTGGCGTCGTCCACCATCACCCGGTCTGCGCCCGCGGCATAGCGTTCCCAAAACACCGCCCGCACGAAGTCCGCGAGGACCTGGTTTGCCCGGCAGGTGTAGAGAAAAAACAGTTGGTTCAGCTCGGCGGGCACGAGTGCACCGGCGAGCTGCTTGAGGTAGCACGCCGGCTTGCCTTCGGCCGCCAGATACCGCGGGGCGAAGCACTCCCGGACGATATTGCGCAACCGGCGGGCCGAGACGTTTGGGAACTGGCCCGAGTGCAACGCGGCCAGGTAGAGGGCCGGGCTGCTCATACCTGGACTCCACAGGCTCAGGAGCAAGCGCGTCTCCTGGACGAGACCCAGGCCGGCTTGGAGCTGCGTGGTGTATTGCCCATGTGCTGTCACGCCTGGTCCACGAGGTACGGGTACGACCGGACCCCCTTCGCAAAGGCGGCGTGATAACTGCCCGCAGCGGCAGCGAGCCAGGCGTCGTCGTCAAGGTCCGCGGTGGTGCCGATTTGGAGCGGTCCCTCTTGGCTGGGTTCCGGGAACTTAGCGGTTGCCTGGGACTGGAGTGCATCCAGCGCAGTGGCCCGCGAGCCAATCGCCTGGTGCGCCGCGACCACCGCCGCCGGGTCCTGCAGAACCTCGAACAGCGATTGCTCCAGGGTCTCGGGCAGCCGGAAGAGGTGGAACACACGGCCGACACCGATATGCTCGTCACACACGCGCCGGCCAGCTTCCTTGACCCCATGGTACTGGGCCAACACCGTGGTGCGGGCGAACACCGGGTTCAGAAAGGCCGCGCTGGACGGCGTGTAGAACTCGGTCGGCCACCAGCCGAACTGGGCCTTCTCGCCGAGGTAACCGACGATGATCCGAAGGCGCAAAATCGCCTGAAGCCGGTCAAGCTCCCCCTGCCCCTCCTGTCCCAGCACGCTTCCACTCCACTTCAGTTAGACTTCGTCGGCCATTTTCTCGCAGGATTGCGGACCCAACCGCCTGATGCGCGGTTTGAGTCGAAGTCTACGCCCGACCCGGAGCGTGTCAACGGCAAGGCGCACGGAGCCGTTTGCGCTGCGGCGTTTTTCGCGGGCGCCGCGGGAGGGAGGTCGGCGCCGGGCGGGCGTGAGACACGGGCGTTTCGTCGCGAACGTGGGCGAAAGCGGGTTGTGGCGGCATCCCAGTGAAAACGGTTCTCAATTTAAGGCCCTTTTGGACTTAAGGGAAAGCACAGCCTGCTGATCCGACGAACAAATGCCGTCTTTGGTCCCGATCGTCAAAGCTCGGGCACCCTGGTCCGGATCCTCGATCTCTACAACAAACCCAAGCACCGAAAATGCGGTCCGCGCGCCAGTGGCCGGCCCGGTGTTACCGTGCCGCTACGCCCACATCTTCCCCGGTACCGACCGACCACTGGCCCGGGCCTATGTTCCGCCTCAGCACCCACGACGCTATCGACGAGATTCCGGCCGCGGACTGGAACCGTCTCGCGGACCCCGACACACCCTTCCTGCGCCATGAGTTCCTGACCGCCATGGAGCACCACGGCTGCGTGGGGGAGGCCCACGGCTGGGTCCCGCGCCACCTGGCCTTGCGGGACGCGGCGGGCGCACTGGTCGCCGCCGCCCCGTGCTATCTCAAGTTCAACTCCTACGGCGAATTCGTCTTCGACTGGGCCTGGGCGGACGCCTACCGCCGCCACGGGCTGGCCTACTATCCCAAGCTGGTCCTGGGCTCGCCCTACACCCCGGCGACGGGACCGCGGCTGCTCGTCGGGGACACCCCCGAGCGCGCCCGGTGCGCGCGCGCCTTGGCAGACGGTGCCCTGCAGGTCGCGCAGCGGTTGGGTGTGTCGTCGCTGCACTGGCTGTTCACGACCGCCGCCGAGACCGACCTGTTGGAGCAGCGGGGGCTGATGCGCCGCGTCGGCTGCCAGTTCCACTGGACCAACCCGGGCTACCACTCCTTCGACGACTTTCTGGCGACCTTCACCGCGGAGAAGCGTAAAAAGGTGAAACGCGAACGGCGCCGGGTGCAGGAGGCCGGGATCCGTATCCGCCGCCTGAGCGGCACTGAGGTCAGCGAGGCCCAGTGGGTAACCTTCCACCGCCTCTACCGGGAGACCTTCGACAAGCGTGGCGGCATCCCGACCCTGACCTTGCCCTTCTTTCAGGAGATCGCGCAGACCATGGGACGCAACCTGCTCCTGGTGTTCGCCGAACAGGGCCGGGAGATCGTCGCGGCGGCCTTCAATCTGGTGGGGGAGCGCTCGCTGTTCGGGCGCCACTGGGGCTGCTTTGCGGATTTTCACAGTCTGCATTTCGAGGCTTGCTACTATCAGGGCCTGGAGCACTGTATCGCGGCGGGACTCGCGCGCTTCGAGCCGGGGGCCCAGGGCGAACACAAGATCAGCCGAGGCTTCCTGCCGACGCCGACCTGGTCGGCCCACTGGATCGCGGACCCACGCTTTCGCGAGGCCATCGGGCGCTTTTTGGCCCAGGAGACCCAGGGCATGACCGAGTACCATGATGAGATGCACGCCCACAGCCCCTATCGCGCGCCGCCCGCGACGGCCCCCGGCTTGGCGCTGACCGCCCTTGATTGAGCTCATGATCCCGCTCTTCACGCCGGATGACCCGCGGCCCTTCCCGGAGGTCTGGCGGGCCCTGCGGCACCCCAACGGACTCTTGGCGGTCGGCGGGGATCTGAGCCCGCGGCGCCTGACCAACGCCTACCGGCGCGGCATTTTTCCCTGGTTCAGCGCCGGGGACCCGATCCTCTGGTGGTCCCCGGACCCGCGCACCGTGCTGTTTCCGGGGCGCATCCGCATCTCGCGCAGCCTGGGCAAACGGTTGCGGCGCCGACAACTCGGCGTCACCATGGACCGGGACTTCGCGGCCGTGATCCGCGGCTGTGCGGCACCACGCCACACCGACGGGTGCCTGGACGACCCGGCGACCGGGACCTGGATCCTGCCGGAGATGATTGCTGCCTATGAGACCCTGCACCGCCTCGGGATCAGCCACTCGGTGGAGGTCTGGGAGGACGGGCGCCTGGTCGGGGGCCTGTACGGCGTGGCCATCGGTCAGGCGTTCTTCGGAGAATCCATGTTCAGCCGCACGCCCGACGCGTCCAAGGTCGCCTTGGTCCATCTCTGCCAGACCCTGGCCGGACGCGGCTTCCGGCTGATCGACTGCCAGATGCGCACCGAGCACCTGGTGAGCCTGGGCGCCTTGGAGGTACCGCGCCCCGAGTTCATCGCCCGGCTGGAGCACTGCTGCGCCGCCCCCGGGCGCACCGGGACCTGGGACGACGGCATCCTACACTTCCCCCAGGATCGCCCACCGGGTGAACCAGCGGACCACCGACAGGAGCAGCCATGAACCCCGGCTTCGAGGGCAATCGCGAGCGGCAACTCGCCCTCTATCTGACCGCCGAACACGCCTGCTCCTACCTGGATGGGCGGCGCGCCCGGACCCTCTTCGTCGACCCCTTGGCCCGGATCGATGTCGTGACCTACCAGGCCCTGGTGGATCAAGGGTTTCGCCGCAGCGGCGCCCATGTGTACCGCCCGGCCTGCCGGGGCTGCGCCCGCTGCGTGCCGGTAAGGCTCGTGCTCAGCGCCTTCCGCCCGAATCGCTCGCAACGGCGCAACTGGGCACGCAACGCCCCGGACCTGCGCATCGTCGAGACCCCGGCGGTCTTCGACCCGGCCCATTTCGCGCTGTATCTGCGCTATCTCGCGCAGCGGCACCCGGACGGGAGCATGGCCGACGACGCCAGCGCAGAGAGCTACCGCCGCTTCCTGGTCGATCCCTGGGGCGGGGAGACCCGCTTCCTGGAACTGCACCTGGCCGACCGTCTGGTCGGGATCGCCGTCACCGACCTGCTCCCGCACGGGCTGTCCGCGGTCTACACCTTCTTCGACCCCGACCTGTCCGCGCGGGGACTCGGAACCTTCGCGGTGCTGACCCAGATCGCCGCCGCACGACGGCTCGGTCTGCCCTACGTCTATCTGGGCTACTGGATCGAGGAGTCCAAGAAAATGGCTTATAAGTCAAACTTCTATCCTCTGGAAGCCTGGGACGGGCGCCGCTGGGCGGGCCTGGAGCAGACGCGCGACCCCGACCGGGCCTAACCCGCAATCGGGTGGTGAGCGCATTGAGTGACAGGACCTGCCCGGCCACAGGGCCGATGGTGGATGCGCTCCGCCTCTCCACCCCACAAAACCCGCTCTGCTGTTGGGTGGATAAGGCGCGCCCCACGGCGTGGGGGAGTGGGCACGTCGGTCGCGCACGCCGCATCCGCCAGGGGCCGCGCGATACCGTCCAAATCTGGAATTGTCGGCGCGGCCATTCCCACCGGTCTCCTGGGTATGCTCTGTGTTATACTTCCAGCCCTTTACCAGACCGGAACTGCTTTCCAGTACACATGAACCATGTCTAAAGACGACGTTATCCAGATGGAAGGGACGGTCACGGAGACCTTGCCCAATACGGTGTTTCGAGTACAACTGGAGAACGGCCACATCGTGACCGCTCACATCTCCGGGAAGATGCGTAAGCACTACATCAGAATCCTGACCGGTGACAAGGTTACGGTGGAGCTCACGCCCTATGACCTGACCAAGGGCCGTATCGTCTACCGGGCGCGCTGACCAGAGACCGTCTCCACTCATCGGATCAGGTGATTGCGTGAGTCGCGGGTCCCGCGAGGGACTATGCGCGAGGATTACGATGCCCGGCTGAACTCCCGATGATGCGGGGAGGACGCGATCGTCTCCCCTATAGTCGATGGGTAAATCTGGGAAGATCGGTCAGCCTGGAAAGAGCAGTCAGCCGTCAGCGATCAGCCGTCAGCCATAAGTGCATCAGCATCTTACGAGCCGTCTTGGAGCCGCAGGCGCCCACCCGACAGGTGATGCACCGGGTGGTCAGAAACTCTTGA
>Ga0247835_1000899_pt1 | contig 39476 bp, 49 predicted proteins | sample LaCtaG_3_FD_189912 | JGI IMG/M metagenome (GOLD analysis project Ga0247835, IMG submission 189912) | Freshwater microbial communities from meromictic Lake La Cruz, Castile-La Mancha, Spain - LaCruzMarch2015_13.5m | ecosystem: Environmental > Aquatic > Freshwater > Lake | place: Spain: Castile-La...
TGAAATTGCAGCGGTGTCAGCCACAGGCGCAGGTGCAATCGCTCGTTGATCGAATGGCGGCTGCGCTGCAAGGCGACGTCCTGGCTGCGACCGAAGAGGTACAGCGGGCTGACCGGCGAATAGCGGTACTGAGCGCCGAGCAGGAAGGCGCGGGCGGTCTTCCAGCAGGTGGCGAGCGTGATGGTCTCGCTCTCGTCCCACCGCGCCGCCAGCGCGCTGAGCAGGGTGGCGAACTCCCCGATGACCACCAGGTTCACCGGGTCGCCGGGGCGCGTCCCCGTGCGGTTGGTCGTCGTCGCCGGCAGCGCCGCCAGACGGTTCACCAGGGTGGGCACATCGCAGTCGACAAGCGACCCCGGTGGGACGAGCGCGGCAAAGTCGCGGCGCAGATAGTCGGCGGCAATGCCGGGCACCGCCATCGCGAAGGTGAAACCGACGGCCGTCGTCGCCGGCGGTGGCGCGCCGCGCTGACCGGCCGCCGTGCCGCCGGCCGCGAATCCCTGCACCGCGGCGGCGAGCGTTTCGCCCGTCGCGTGCAGGTCGACGTGGATGATCTTGGTGCCCGAATCGAGCGGCGTGAACACGAACCCTTCCACCGCTTCCCCAAACGGAATCGGCCGCAAGCGAAAGGCGTGCGAATGAAAGCACGCGTCCATCCGGCGGTTGGCTCGCTGGGCGGTGATCAGCTTCAGTGGCAGGAGGACCAACAGCGGCAGGAAGAGCCAGCCGACGAACCCGAACGCGGACAACCGCTTGGTGATCGAAAAGTGATTCTTCCCGGCGGCTTCCAGCGGCGTGAAGTAGTTGGGACTGATGCCCAGCAGATGCAGACGTAGCGGCTGCGTGCCGCGATTCTCGACCCGCAGATAAACGGGCTGAATGCCCCGCCGGGCCAGCGGCACGCCGAACACCTGCTCACTTTCGGTGGCGTCCAGGACCGCCACCGTCACCTGGGCGGCGGGGCTTGCCTGCACCTGCGCGCGGGACAGAAAGGAGCGCAGGAGCGGCTGGGGCTGATACGGGGTCGTCAACAGCCGCCCCAGAATGGTCTTGGTAGATGACATTGCCAACAGTCTACGCCCGACCCGAAGGGAGTCAACGGCGGCGGGGCGGGACGGGCCAACGCAGGCGACCCGGTTCCCTACCAATGCGGCCCTGAGACAGGTCACCGAAGCGACTGACGAGGTCAGGATCCAGGGCGTGTTGGTCGGGCAGCGGCGTGCCTACAGGTAAGGCGTGCCCGCGGCGCCTGCGGTATCAGGCGACAAGGCATCTTTCTTCCGCCGACAGGCCCCTGCTCGTTCGGTACGGGGACGGCTCCGCCACGTGTTCGTCAGGGATCGCCACGCGTGGCTCTCGTAGCGGCCGGAACCTCGGCACGCTGGGGACGTCAAGCGCCCGGCGACCCCGCATTACGTCGCTGCGCTGCGCTTTGGCGTTCCACTGATGGTCGGACCCCAGGTACCTCAATCTGGCCGCTGCCGCTCTAACGACAAAAAATACTGTGCTTTTTAATCTGGTGCTTGCGGTAGCCTGGGCGGATGTCGTCACACTCCTTCCCGATCAGCGGATTATCCGCCAAGGCACGAAAGGCGGTGTCCAACAAAGTCAGGTAACGGGTGCGCTGGTCCCGGCCCCAGGTGGCTTGGGTATAGCGACCGATGGCCTTCAAGTCAGCATTGGCCGCCTTGGTCAGCACAAACCGTGGCATTAGTGCGTACTTTCGCTGTCAAGTTCGGCCAGCAACCCGCTCAGGGAATAGTCCGCCCTGCCGCTGGCTTCACCGTCCGCGAGCGCTTGCCGCAAGGTAGACAGTTTTAGTTCGTGTTCTTCCAGAAGCCGCAAACCGGCGCGAACCGCCTCACTGACCGAGCCGTAGCGACCTTGGGCAACCTGCTGGGTGACAAATTGCTCGAAGTGAGTACCAAGGGTCACACTGGTGTTTTGCTGCATAGGGGCTTGTTGTTTCCGGTTCGGAGTACCGAAAAATAATATTTCCTGGTACATAGCGCAACGGCCCGGTTCCCTTCTCTTGGCGCAAAACATCCTCTTGGACCGCTTAGCCGTTGCGATGCGCGCTGTGGGGCGTTGAGCGTGCTGCCCCTCTGTCCTGCTAAACGTTTTCTTTTCGACCTCTCAGCCCCGCGAAGCTGGCCGATTGACGGTACTAAGGCGCGCGTCGTGTTTCCGCATCCGTCGGCGCCAGGAGGGGGGGATGTCCCCCGCGTTGGCGCAGCCAGTTGACGGCGTCCAGGAGCTTGGGATTGCTGGCAAAACGCCGCTCCAGGGTGAATTTTCCGGGGAAATCACTCAACACCAACCCCAAGAAAATCGTCAGCAATCCTTGTCCCGGCAAGGCCAGCATGGCGAGGCCGGACAGAATGAGCAGCCAACCCAGGACATTCTTCATGACGCGCAGCGCGACATACGCCAATGGATGCCGCCCCTGGAACGGGTTGCGCTGCCGCAGCGGGTCGCTGAAATAGTCTTCGGGAATGCGGGCGACCAAGAGCGGCAGGGACAGGAGCGATCCGACGAAGAGCAACACGGACAGCCCCGTCAACCACAGGGTCGCTGCTTGATGCGTGCCAATCCAAATCAGCAAGCCGTCGATCATTTTTGCGCTCCGGACATGGGTTGTGGTCGAGGGGAAGGCGGTTTGCAGGAGTCCACGACCCCTTGGACGCGTTGCGGGGCGACGATCAGCGGTTGCACGGGTTACTCCGGCACCGCGCTGTTTTGCGTATAGAACTCATGCAGCTTGGCCTGAAGCAAGCGCTTGTCCGGCAACCGGGTGCGATATTCAGCCACCAAGGCCGGCGACAGGGCCCGGCTCAGGGCATACTCCACCACCTCGTCGTCCTTGCTCGCGCACAGCAAGACGCGCCGATCGCGGGGTTCTCGTGGGGCTTGCGCAGATCCCGATCCAGCGCCTCAAGGTAGAACTCCAGCTTGCCCAGGTATTCAGGCTCGAAGCGGCCCAGCTTCAGCTCGAAGTCGACCAGACAATTCAGCCCCCGGTGGAAGAACAGCAGGTCCAGCACGAAGTCGCGTCCGCCCACTTGCAGGGGGACTTGCGAGCCGACAAAGCAGAAGTCGCGTCCCAGTTCGATCAGAAAATCCCGCAGCCGGTGCAGCAGACCGTGGTGCAGGTCGGCCTCCGAGTGACCGTCCGGCAGGTCGAGGAACTCGACCATGTAGGCGTCTTTGAAGACACTGGCGGCCTCGGCATGGGTTTGGATCAGCACCGGTGACAGCGTTGCCGGGGTCAGGACGACCCGCTCGAACAGTGCGAGCTTGATCTGTCGCTCCAGCGCGCGCTTGCCCCACCGCTCCTGCACCGCCATGCGCAGGTAAAAGTCGCGCTCTTCCGGGCGCTTGCACTGGCTGAGGATGATCAGATTGTGGGTCCAAGGGATTTGTCTCACCAGTGGCGAGACTTTCTCGTCGCCCCGGTACGCCTCGAAAAACTGGCGCATGCGAAACAGGTTAGGCCGGGTAAAACCCCGCAGGCCGGGTTGCGTCCGAGCCAGATAGTCCGCCAGTTGTTGCACCACCCCGTCGCCCCACTCCGCCGTTTCCAGCTTGCGGCTGATCTGCGCACCCACCTGCCAGTAGAGATCGATCAGGGTCGTATTGACCGCCTGCAGCGCCTGGTGGCGCGCCGACTCGATCAGCCGGGCGATCTCGGCGAAGTCCGTGCGCATTGCGTCACCGGTGCTGATACGCGTCATGTCACATCCCTGGTTGCCATCTCCCTGACTGACGGCGGCGGTGTGGGGTGGCCTGCCGGCGGTTTGGGCGGCGGCTCGATCGTTGGTGCGGGCCAGTCTTGTTCGATCAGGCGCAACCCGACCGCGCTGGTCCGCAGGTCATTGTTGAAGCGGGCGGCCTGTGCCTCCCGGAGTCGGTGTAATGCATCGATGATCGGGTCAATCCACATCGCGCTCTCAAAATCGTTTCTTGGTCTGCTGATGACCGGCGACGCACAGGTCGCGACTCGGGCGGGCGGCCAAAGCGCTGATCAGGGAGGTCTCACGATAGACGCGCTGGGTCGTGTCGGCAAATCCCCTTAGTGCAGGTTCTGACAATGCGCCCCGGTGTGGCGGTCGTCCGCCGCGCGGTTGGCGCGGTCGGGCGCCTGACGCACCGGGTCGCCCCCCGAGTCGGCCGGCGGGGGGATGGCCAGGGCCGCGGGGGCTGTACCGAAATTCCCGCCGGACGGGGCAATTTTTCGGCCTGGACGGGATAAGGGGGGATTATCCCCGGTGTCCACCGGGCGCTTGGCGCCGTCACTGCGGCGACACCGCGCCATGTACTATCGTAGTATGTACCATGGTACGCTATTCACGCCGACCCTCGGACCATGCCGCACGGTGACCCGCACCGCGCGCCGCGCCGCCGTCGCTGGGGCAGCGCCAACCCGCTGCGATAGAAGGTCGGCACGATAGCTTAAATTCGGGGGAAAACTGTCCTGGACATGGGGTCCACTTCACCCCGTCGCGCAGTGAGGACCCGGTTATCGCGGGTCTTGGTGTATCGCCCAAATGCGCTTCACTTGGCTGACGCTGCATCCGGCCAGTTCGGCGGTCTTCTGGATCGTGTGACCCGCACGGCGCAGGACCAGGATGCGTTGGTGGGTCGTGGTGTCGGCCTTGCGCCCGGTGTACTTGCCGGACGCCTTGGCCAATTGCACGCCCTGGCGCTGGCGCTCGCGGCGGGTCTCGTAGTCGTCGCGCGCCATGTGCAGGGCGAGCTTGAGCAGCAGTTCCTGCACCGACTCCAGCACGATCTTGGCCACCCCGTCGGCGGCGGCAGCGACCTCAGAGAGGTCGACCACGCCCGGTACGGCCAGCCGCGCGCCCTTGGCGCGGATGGCCCCGACCAGTTGCTCGGCCTCGGCCAACGGCAGCCGGCTGATGCGGTCGATCTTCTCGGCGACGACCACCTCGCCCGGTTGCAGGTCGGCAATCATTCGCAGGAGCTCGGGGCGGTCGGCGCGCGCACCGGAGGCCTTCTCACGGTAGACACCGGCAACGTAGTAGCCGGCCGCCCGGGTGCTGTGCTCGATCTCGACCTGGCGGGTGAGGTCCTGTTCGTCCGTGCTGACGCGCAGGTAGATGCGGGCGACTTTCATCGTTCCTGGGGTCGGCGCTGGCCAAGATGGGTGTACAGAACTTGGCTACCGTAGCGCGCGTGGCCAAGAATGGCAAATGCCGATGTTATTTGGCCGCTTCCAAATTGGCTATCCATGTTGGCTGCCGGCGCCTGCCAGCGCTCTGAAACGTACACAACAACTTGCTTAACCCGGTTTTCCGTTCCACTGCGCCTCAAACCCCAACTTGCTGATGGCGGTGTGGCTCACGCAGGTCCGTTCCGCCAGATCGCGCAACGCGAGACCGGCCGCCTTGCGGGCGCGTAAGAGCCGCTGTCCGATCACGGAATCCAGGTTTCACCCAAAAAGCGTGCCAGCGCATCGGTGATCGCCCGATCATCGAGCCGCAACCCTGCGGCTCGCAGTTCACGAATGACCTGGGTCGCCGAGCTGACCTGACCGGACCTTGCACCGGCAATCACGAGGCCAAGCGTTCCCGTCAGACGGATGCCGAGCGTGCGAGCGGCCTTACGGGCTTCGCCGTCATCAAGAATCGCCGTGGCCCCCAACAACCTTGCGGCGGATAAAACCGCCGATTCCCCGGCGCCCAGACTCCAACCAAGGACCTCGGGATCGATCGACACAGGACATAACGGCGCCCCGAACCCCCCTTCGAGCGCCAGTCGTGCAGGATCGTCCTCCAGTCCAGCCATCACTTCGCCGGCAACCTGCTCCGGTATCAGGAGCTGCCGTCCATGTCCCATGAGTAGGGGGAGTTGCGCGACCTTGGCGAGCGTGATCAGGGGAGAGGAATTGACCACCCAGATGTCAGCCACGGTTCGCCTCCTCGGCATCCTGCACCAATTCATCTGCTGTCTGTTGGAACGGCGATAGACCATAGCGCCCGAGTGCATCAATGAACTCGCCCCGCGAGAGGCCGGCAATCTCGGCCGCCCGCCCCTGACTGACGCGCTGCATCTCGTACCACTTCACGGCAGCGGCGATGCGTAGCTCGCGGGCGAATGTCTCCGGGTCCTGCCGGACGCTCGACAATGCGCCCTCTTGAATATCGAATGCGATGTGGACCATTCTTTACCTCCTGACATTGATCTGGTCTGTCGTTACGCCGTACCCGTCACGCCGGGGCCTTGATCAGGCTCCTCAGCGCCGCCTTCCCGGCCGGTGAACTGCGGCTGCGGATCAGTTCATTGATCGGCCGGGTTGGAGTGGCCCGGGGCCACCAGTTGCCGTCGGCGTTTTCCTGCCGGAGTTGGGATTCGATCCCGCGGGCGATGGCGAGGCTGCGATCCGTTGCACACCAGGGCATGACCCGTTCGGGCCACAGATCGACGACCGCCCCGCCGTGTGCCTGGGGTGGAGTCAAGAGCCCCAGAGTCTTCCACGAACGCCAGATGACCTTCACAGCGCGCATCAGTGGGTCAGCCGTGCGACCTTGCCCAGTCCATGCGCCCAAAGCTGAAATCGTTATTTCCTACCATATTGATCTGAATTCGGCACGACCGCACCGGGATCTTGCCGAGGACCGGTCTGGGCCAAGTACGGTAGCAGGCCGCTGCGAGCGGCTCAGACCGTGGCGGGGCGCTGTTCGGCGCCTTCGCCATACCCCACGACCTTGGTCCCGGCGCGCTACCGACGGCCAAGAGCGATGCCCGATGCCACCGTCTATCGGCTGGCCGGTGGCGTTGCCGCTGCGCTCGCGGTTGGCTGCTGCTTGGCGAGGCCCTTCAGCATCGCATCAAGCCGGTCGATCTCGGCGCCCAGGTCCTCGGGCAGCGCCGCCTTGACCAGCCGCAGTTTCTCCATGACACCCGCGGCGAGGTCCGGCCTATCCTTGGCGATGAATGACTTAGCCTGGTCGATCAATTACTGGGCCTGGTCAGTAGTGACCTCGACCAAGGCTGTACTGCGGCTCCGGGCCGAGTCGGCAACCGCCCGGACCTGGTCGGCCGTCACTCCGGTTGCCTGCGATGCGGCACTGACCGCCGCCGCGGTGGCCAGCTCGGTGATGGTCTTGGTCGCATCTTTGGTAAAGACCATGGCTCGATCAATCAGGCTGGGCGGAGCCTGCGTGGCGGCCCCCGCGGTGCCCGATGGTCCCTTTGGCGGCTCTCCCTGATCACAGGCGCCGAGCATCAGGGCGACGGCGGCCAGGCTAAACCGAATTGCTGGGTTCATGGGGCGGTGGCTGTGTGGTTGGCGTTGATTGGTTTTCATGTGCAACATTTTAACTGAGTACGACGCAGCGCAGCCGACGAGCAACGGGGAGTAACCGAGACCGGCCGCCTGAAACTGGAGAATGGTATCTAGCCTCCCCGTGCCGATGACACCGGGCACATGGAGTCAATACGTCGACTCAGGCCGCCCCCTGCTGATGCTGACCCGCAGACCCACCTCCGCCTGAACCAACGCCGCTCCATCTGACTGTCCGCTGACACTCCCGCTCAGGTTCTGGCTAACCGCCCCGCCTTATGCTGTACCCAAGGTCGCAATCAACCGCGGCCTGATCCCGCCAACACGGCGTCATGAGTAACAGCAATGTACACCTACCCAATCCACAGCCAGAACCCGCGTACCGCCTCGAAGGTCCGTACCCCACGGCCGGCCCAGTCGGCTACCCGGCACAGCATCGAGCAAGACCTGAAGGTCGCCGACAGGATCGCCCGCGCCATTCAGGACAACGCGTCACAACTCTATCGCGGTGCCTGATCGTGCTGCTTCCGACCCGCTGGCCGCGCCGCAAGTGCGCTGTCACCGCACCAAGCGCCGCAGCGACCGCTTGACCGCAGTCTTGACCGCCCGCCCGGTACGCCAGGCCCACGATGCGCGCACCCATGTGAGCACCGATTCCTTCCAGGCGTACCAGCGCCGATACCCCGCGGCGAACCACGGCATCCGCATCAGCGCCGGCTGAGTCAGCGCGAACAACCACGCCAGCACCGCGGTGCCGAACAGCTTGGCCACCACGATCACCGCCAGTCCGGCCAGGCCCTGGCCGGTGCCGATCAGCCACAGCGCGAGTAGCTTGACCGGCAGCAACCCCAGCGTAGGCAACAACAGCACCGTCAGCGCAGCACCCGGCGGCAGTTGGGCGGTCGCCGCCTCGATCTGGCGCATCACCGGGATGCGGCTCAGCCAGCGTAGCGCACGTTGCAGCGGCTCCCAGCCCCATTCCTCGAACAGGATCACCAGTGCCAGCAGGCCAACGGCCAGATGGCGGAGCCCCCGGCTAACAGCGCGTAGCAGGTGGAGCGCCGCCTGAATGCTTTGGCTTCTCATCGCAATGAACACTCCACCAACTGCGCGACCTCCTGCGAGACCCTCTCGTTCATCTCTTCCGGCAGACCAAGCCGATTGTACATCTGGTTCATGTAGCCCAGCAGCAGACTGACCTGACGGATTTCCTGGCTCGCGTGTTCGAGAAGCGCCATCCGATCACCCACAATCTGGGCGTTGTGGATCGCAAGTATCTGGAAAAGGCGCGAAGCGCCGAGCACGAGGGCCGGGAGGTGTTCGTCTCCGCTGGCGAAATTGAGCGGGTGCTCGACCGATCCTTGACCGTGTTGCAGTCCCTGCACGGGCGACTGTTCCCGGTGGAGCCCGCGGTCCCGCAGGCAACTGCGACGCCCGATCAGGTCGACACCTGAGGCCGAAAGTCCGTGTTCCTTGGGCCAGCACACGGCAAGCTCGCGCAGGAGCTGCGCGATATCGTCGAGAAGGCGCGCAAACAGTCCAAGGTCGGCAACGCGGTTTCGATCGCCAAGGGCCTCAAGGACAGCAGCGGGCTGCTGTACGCGACAACACCCAAGCTCCGCCTGTCCGACCTGATCGCGCCCCCGCAGGTGAAGGACCGGCTCCAGCGGGTCATCCGCGAACAGCGCCATATGGCCAAACTCAAGAACCACGGGCTCTCTCCACGGCGCAAACTGCTGTTGGTCGGCCCCCCGGGTACCGGTAAGACCTTCACGGCCTCGATCCTCGCCGGCGAGCTGGGTTATCCGCTGTTCCAAGTCCGCCTCGATGCCCTGATTACCAAGTTCATGGGGGAGACCTCCGCCAAGCTGAGGCAGGTGTTCGACGCTGTGAACGACGTGCGCGGGGTCTATGTTCTTCGACGAGTTCGACGCGCTCGGGTCACAGCGCACCGCGCCGAACGACGTGGGCGAGGCGCGGCGCATCCTGAACAGCTTTCTGCAAATGATCGAGCAGGATGAATCCAACAGCCTCATCGTCTGCGCATCCAACCACGAGGAGATCCTCGATCATGCCCTGTTCCGGCGCTTCGATGACGTGGTGCGCTACCGGTTGCCCGGACCCGCCGAAATCCTCACGCTTTTCGAAGGTCGCCTGACGCAGTATGTGCGCGGCGAATTCCCTTGGAACCAGCTCGCAGCGTTGGCCGACGGGTTGAGTAGCGCCGAGATCACCCTGGTCGCGCAGGACGCGATCAAGGACCTTCTCATCGACGAGCGCGACGAAATCACGCTGCCCTTGCTGGAGGAAGCCATTGCAGACCGAAGAGGCATGGCACACGATCTCAGCACTTGAGTAATCTAGGGCATGGACGATAAGAAGAAGACGAGACCGCGCATCTATTTGGGACGCACCGGCAAAGCCGAGTCCTATACCTCCACAGCCAATAGGGGCCCGAAGCCGCCAGCAATTCCACTGCGCAATCGTCAGCAGCACGGCGGGGCGCTCATGGCGCAGCTTCGGACCGTTTCAGACCAGCAAGAGCGACTGAGCCAGGAAGCGGCGACTTGCGGGCTCGAATCTTCAATCGGCATCCAGGTCGAATTTGAGAGCTTCCCCGGCATTGAGCTGGCCGTACAAAGTCTCGCGGATGCACCCAGCCGGATCGAACTGATGAACGTTCGGCAGTCGGAGCAAAGCCTCTGCGCTACTATCTTCGTGCCAGAAGGCAAACTGACTGTGATCGAGGCGAAGCTCCATGCCTATCTGGAGAAGAAGAAGGATAAAAATGGCAAGGCTCGCGACAACCGTGCATTGATCGACGCCATCGCCACGTTTCGCGTGGCTGCTATTGACGGTAGGTGCTTACACCGAAAAGACCGATGTTCGAGAGGCTCGGTATACGCCCTTGGCTCCTGCAGGTGGGTTGTCGCCTTGGAGCACGACATCCGTCACATGGGATAAGGCGACACCCATCAAGCCGGAGATCGTATTGAAGGGGGTAATGCCGGCGTTCATTACAGCGGGTGCTTTACTACCCCCAGCCTCAGCCTGCTCACGACCTATCATCGCCCGTTGGAACGTCTGTTTACCACCTTTGAGGCGACCAGCGCCGCGAGCGCGCTCGCCAGCCGCTTCGCGGCCCAGAACTGGGTGCAGTATCCAAGTCTTTGGCCGGAGACGATCCGTGCCTTGATGGTCCACTCCGCGGAATGGACCGAACAGATGTGTCGCCAGTTCTCGTAGGGCTTTGACAATCTTCGGAACGATTATGGAAAGCTTTGCAGTGCGACACGAAGTCGCGTAAGTGACTGTTCTACTAGCCGTCGTTAGGAGACGACCTGATAGAACCGACGGTTTCTCCCGTCGTAGCCTAGGAGCACATGCGGGACTGGTAACGGTCCGGTGTGAAGCTGCTCTGACAATGTACTCCGCCCGAAAGGGTAAGACGAGCCTGCGAAGGCGAACCAACACTGCAAGCATCATGCGGTAGGAGGCTAGGCTGAGGGGTATGGTGAACACATGTGAATCGACGTAAGATCCGTAATTTCCGAACTGCCAAAGATGCTGACAGGCAGTAGCCAAAAGGCAAGTGGACAGGATGCTATCTTTGTAAATGGTCGCACGAGGACGTTGCTCCACCGAGTTAAAGTCGGCACCTAACCCCCCCCTCTGTCATTTATGCGGAACGTGGTAAGCCCGTCTTGCCGCCCAACTGATGGCAGGTGAATCGCAAGAGGATCTGTTGGTGAGGCGGGTAGAGGAAGCTGGAGAAAGCGAACGCCGGGTTGTAACGACTTGGATAGGGGCTGAAACATCGCCTCACCTGAAAGGGGGCAGACTTCCAGTTGGTCTTGAATCGCGAGAATGTTTGTAGAACCATCACCACGGAGGCAAAGCAAATGATGATAGCAGTCGCTATTGGTGCAGCCCCCGGCCATGAGGTAGATTGGCACAGAATTGATTGGGCCAAGGCATACCAAACAGTACGAAGGCTGCAAGCCCGTATCGCGAAGGCGGTGACGGACGGGCGCTGGAACAAGGTGAAAGCTTTGCAATGGCTCCTGACCCACTCGTTCTCAGGGAAGGCATGTGCCGTCAGGCGAGTGATCGAGAATAAGGGACATAAGACGCCGGGCGTTGATAAGGAGACATGGAACACTCCCGCGTCGAAAACCAGAGCGGTCACGTCACTTAGCAGAAGGGGTTACCAACCTCAGCCGCTGAGACGGGTATACATCCCGAAGGCGAACGGCAAGAAACGTCCATTGGGCATTCCAACGATGAAGGATCGGGCCATGCAGGCACTCCACCTGTCGGCCCTTGAGCCAGTTGCTGAGACAACAGCGGACCCGAACTCCTACGGCTTTCGTCGGAACCGGGCCTGTCGAGACGCAGCGGGACAGCTCTTTCTCAATCTCGCCAAGAAAACGGCGCCGGAATGGGTCCTGGACGCGGATATTGCCGGCTGCTTTGACAACATCAGCCATGAATGGCTAATCGCTAACATCCCGATGGATAATAAAATGCTGGGGTCGTGGCTAAAGGTCGGCTTCGTTGAAAATCAGCAATGGTTTCCAACTGAAGCAGGAACGCCACAGGGGGGTATTATCTCCCCCACCCTGGCCAATATGACCCTGAACGGCATGGAAAAGGCGGTAAAAGATGGAATAGCGGAAGGCATTTCTCTCAAAGAAGCCAAGAAAGCAAAAGTCAACATGGTTCGATATGCCGACGACTTCATCATCACAGGCGCCACACAACGGCACCTCGGGATCATCGTCAACGTGGTAGAAGGATTCCTTGGCGAAAGAGGCTTAATCCTCTCACCCGAAAAGACACGGACGGCCCATATCGACGAAGGGTTCGACTTCCTTGGATGGAATATTCGCAAGTATGGGGGCAAGCTCCTCATCAAACCAGCGAAAAGAAATGTGCAGAACCTTCTCCTCAAAGTTCGGGGCATCATAAAAGGATCGGGAGCGATGCAGCAAGAGGCCCTGATTGGACGCCTCAACCCCATCATCCGGGGCTGGGCGAACTATCATGCCGGCCAGGTCAGCAAGGACACCTATTCCAAGGTGGACAACGAAATCTGGCAAGGACTCTGGAAGTGGGCAGGTCGCAGACACCCAATGAAAAACAGACAGTGGATCAAGAACCGATATTTTCACCGGGAGGGCTCCCGGAATTGGGTGTTTGGCATAAAGGAAAGCAGCGGCGGCCGAACGGTGATCAGATCAAAGCTGATTAAGGCCGCAGATACACCGATCCGTCGCCATACCAAGATCAAGGCGGCGGCGAACCCGTTTGACCCCGCCTGGGAACCGTACTTTGAGGCGCGAGAAACCGCGGCCATGAAGAAGTCCCTGATCGGACGGGTGAAGACGCTGTGGGAAAAACAGGACGGAAAATGCCCCACCTGCAATCAACAGATCAAGGCGGGAGACGAATGGCATGTCCATCACAAGATCCCCAAGTATCTCGGCGGGGATGACACGCTGACCAACCTGGCAATCCTGCACCCAAACTGCCACCGACAAATCCACGCAAAGTACAAACTCGATGAACTACCGGCCCTGTGGCAGGGGCTTACCAAGGCTTGAGCCGTGTGCGGTGAAAGTCGCAAGCACGGTTCTTAGGGGGCCGGGTGGCGGTGACGCCGCCTGGCTACCCGACTAATCAAGCCGATGATTGTCAGACCCCGAGTGTCAGGATGAACCAGCGACTGCGCTGCCGACCATGCGCGGCCGCCGGAAAGAGGGCTTGGAACTGCACGGCGAGAGCGGGTAAGATCGACATGGAATGCGGGCTCGTTTATTTTTTAATCAATGGTTTAGTCACCCTCGATTAGACCATGAACAGAGTCCGCATTCGCCTTTAAGTCGCTGAAATGTAATCGCAATAGGCTGCTATTCCGCGCCCTCAGCGAGGCCGTCGAGCGGTTGATAAGTATATTAGCTACCACTATAAAAAATCGATACGTGACGCTTTTTCACGTCGCATATTGTGTATTTCTCATTCTGTCACCAAATTAAAAGTAGGAAACTTCAGCCTGCCTGTTGTCGTGCCAAGCGCCAACTGACATGCTCGGCGCCTTGCCCATCGCAATGCCTGGGAGGATTGATCCATGGCGCTTATCAAGAACCGCTTGTCCACTCTGGTCGCTGTGGTCGAGCGGGGCGAAGAGGTACTCATCGCACGCGCCGGTGTACCGGTGGCAAGGACACTAACCGATGAGCAGGCCCCCATCAAGCCACCCGGCGCCTGGAAGAGACTGGTCGCCCACAGCCCCGATTGGAATTCGGCAGAAACACAGGCACAGATCGAGGGACTGTTTCTCGGAGACGGTGATGCGACCTGATGCCGCTCAGCGCCGATGGAGGACGAAATAGTCGCGCCACTGGTGCGACAAATTCCCTGGACCCACCATCTGATCATCTTCAGCCAGTGCAAGCGGCAGGAAGATCTCAATTTTTTCATGAGCATGGCGGAGCAGGAGCAGTGCGGCAAGCGCGCGCTGTCCGAGCGTGTCGTCCGGATACGGACAAAGCCGTCAGCGACGCTGACCCAAACGCAGACCGATTCCTGCACGGCGATGGGAGTCGTTGCATGGGCGCCTGTTTGAGATTAACCTAGTCCAATATTAACAAGTAACGCGCGAAGTCTCATGGAGACGCAGGCGGCTGTGCAACAACGAATTGCCGATCGCGGCGAGGCGACGACCGCGGATCTGGCCAACCTTGGCTTGTCACGCGCGATGCTCTTTCGTGCGCTATCGGCGCTCATCGACCAAGGGCTCGTGGTGCGGGTACGCCGGGGCCTCTATCAGGACGCGGCACGGCGCGGCGACACCGATCCCTGGGTTCAGGCAATGCAGCGCTACCCGCAGGGGGTGCTGTGTCTGCTTTCGGCCCTGGCCTTTCATCAGATCACCACCCAGGCGCCCCGTGTCGTCTGGCTCGCTCTGCCCAAGAGCGCCTGGCGCAAGCCGCAGGATTACCCGCCGCTCAAGATCGTGCATTTCTCGGGCGATGCCTATGCCGCGGGAATCGAATCACATGCGCAGGTCGGGGGAAGCGTTCGAGTTTACTCCATGGCGAAGACGGTAGCCGATTGCTTCAAGCTGCGAAACCGCATTGGCTTGGATGTGGCCATCGAGGCGCTCCGCGAGGGTTGGCAGCGGAGATGCTTTACGCTGGAAGAGTTGCATGCGATGGCGCACATCTGCCGCGTACAAGCGGTCATCAGGCCCTATGTAGAGGCGCTGGTTGCATGACGGACAGTAACCGGATCGCCGCCTCGGTGCGAGAACGACTGCTCAATATCGCGCGGGCACGCGGTGAGGATTTTCAACAGATTCTGGTGCGTTTCGCGCTTGAGCGTCTGCTGTATCGGCTCGCCCAATCGCCCTATCGGGAGCGCTTTGTACTCAAGGGCGCATTGCTGTTCCGCCTGTGGCTTGATCTCGATCAGCGTCCGACGCGCGATATCGACCTACTTGGTTTCGGCGACTCCGATCCGCAGCGTTGCGCCGCGCTGTTTCGCGAGATCCTTGCAGCGGGCGGGGACCTGACATTTGACGGTTTAGCATTCGACCTGGACTCCGTGAAGGCCGAACACATACGCAAGGAGGCGGGCTACCCCGGTGTCCGGGTCAGCATGTCCGCGTGCCTGGCGCGTGCCCGTATTCCCGTGCAGTGCGATATCGGATTCGGCGATGCCGTTACGCCGGCCCCGACGCGGAAAACCTATCCCACCTTACTGGACATGCCCGCTCCCATATTGACTGTGTATCCCCTGGAAACCGTGGTAGCCGAGAAGCTGGAGGCCATAGTGAAGCTCGCCGGATTCAATTCCAGGCTCAAGGATTATTTTGATTTGTGGGTATTGATCCGTTTCGAGAATATTGACCTGGCAGTGTTGCCCGGCGCCATTCGTGCGACCTTCTCGCGTCGGCAAACGGCTGTGCCGACAACCTTGCCGGTTGGCCTCTCGCACCAGTTCGCGACAGATAAGCAGTTCATGTGGAGAGCCTTTTTAATGCGTAGCGGACTGGCTGCGCCGCCGTTGGCGGAGGTTATCGAGGTGCTTCGCGAACGGTGTTGGCCCTTGTTGCAGGCCGCCGCGGAATATGAAGGCTAGAGTATGCAACCAGTGATCGTCGCCCAGCAACTCGCCCTAGGGGCAGCAGACTTCCTGCAAGGCTCGCAGCCGGCATAGTGGCGGCTGGTGACACGATTGTTGGGTCTATCTTGTTGGGTCTATCCCTTGTGGGTGCGGTGGATCGAGCGCAACGACGCTGTGATCCAGAACACTACTCACCTTATGAATGAGGAGGACAACCCACTCGAATCCTGTCGCACTCACCGAGCCGACACCACCGGCAATGCCACCCACCGCGTCGTCGAAGCCCCCGACCGACGCTCAGCCCGCCGCGGCCAATCAGTCCCCACCAACTGCTCAGCATAGCGCAGGGTCCCGCGACCGTAGCGCTGGTTCAATGCATCCAGCACCGCCATTCGGCCACGCGACCGGAGATCGCCCTCCCCCGCCTCAGCAAACAGATCGGCTGGCGCCTGATTGGCCAGGATCACATCCGGCAACAGGACCCCGGCCTTGCGGTAGGCGTCACCAGGGCGAAAGAGCCGCCCCGCACCCACGGTGGCGCTGCGGACCAACACCCCGCTGTCCTGGGTCGGGACCGCAAACGCAACCGTCAGCGCATTGGCATAAAAGGACCGCTTGGTATCGAAGGGGTTGGTCTGGATGAACACTGTCAGCGCTTGGGCAGAGAGTCCCTGGGCACGCAGTTTCTCCCCAGCGCGGCTGGCAAAGGTCGTCACCGCGGCCCGTAGCTCGGCCAGGTCACTGACCGGAGCGCCGAAGCTGCGTGAGACCATCACCTGCTTGCGCGGCGGCGCCACGGACTCCAGCGGCAGGCAGGACCGCCCGCGCAGTTCCCAGCCCACGCGCTCCACCACGACCCCAAAGCGTTGCCGCAACCGGCGCGGGTCTGCCGTGCTCAACGCCTGAGCATCAGCGATGTCGATGGCGCGCAGGCGTGCACCGAAGCCCGCGGCAATCCCCCAAATGTCCTCCACCGGGACCGCCGCCAGCACGGCCGCGGGATCGGGTAGCCGCGACCAGTCGAGCGCCGGCCCGGCCGGGCTGAACCCTTTCTTCGCCAACCGGTTTGCCAGCTTCGCCAACGTCTTGGTCGGGGCGATGCCGACCGCCACCGGAATCCCGGTCCACTGCCGCACGGTGCGGGCGATCTCCAGGCCCAGGACGGTGGGGTCCTTGACCCCGGCCAGGTCCAGGAAGCATTCGTCGATCGAGTAGACCTCAATGCGCGGCGCGAAGCCCGCCAACACCTGCATCACCCGCCGCGACAGATCCCCGTAGAGGGCGTAGTTCGAGGAGAACACCGCAGCGCCCGCCTTGCGAAGGGTGTCGGCGTACTTGAAGTACGGCGCCCCCATGGGAATGCCCAGGGCCTTGGCCTCGTTGCTGCGGGCCACCACGCAGCCATCGTTGTTGGAGAGCACCACCACCGGCCGGCCCTCCAGATGGGGCGCAAAGAGCCGCTCGCAGGAGGCGTAGAAGTTATTGCAGTCGACCAAGGCGAACATAGGGGGAAGCTCCGGGGCCGATGGCCGCGCCTCAGGCGTCCCACAACGACGCGTCGCGCCAGGTACGGACAGGAATCCAAGGCACGCCGTCGGGGTCGGCCAGCGTCGCGAGCAACCCGATCCACCCGACCGGGGCACTGCCGAAGGCAACCAGGCAACCGCCGACGCTGAGCAGCGTGCCGACCAGCGGCAGGCCGGAGACGAAACGGTCGTCCGTCTGCGACCCGTAGCGGCGGCGATGGCGCCAGGGACGCAGATAGGCCAAGTAAAGATTGAGGCCGGCGACCAAGGCGGCGACGACTAGGACCAACCCGGTGGCCTCCCGCGTTACCGGGACCTCCCGCGACCAGAGCGCGCCGGCGATGGCCAGCAGGACCGGAAGCGTGCACGCACCGATCCCGAACGCGCGACGCACCAGGTGATAACGGGGCAACGTCGCACGGGGACGATTGGCGCCAGACATCAGAACGAGTGCACCGTATGCGCGACCACGCCCCAAATCACCAGCGCCGTGCCGTCGCGGATCTCCAAGGGCTGGAAATCCGGATTCTCCGGCAGCAGCCAGACCTTAGCACCGTCCACCTTCAGCCGCTTCAGGGTCAGCTCGCCGTTCACCGCGGCCACCACGATATCGCCCGATTTGACCTCGCGAGCACGGTCGACCACCAGCAGGTCCCCATCGCGGATGCCGGCACCGCGCATCGACTCCCCCTGGACCCGTAGGAAGAAGGTCGCGGCCGGATGTCGGATCAGGTGTTCGTTGAGATCGATGGTCCCCTCCAGGTCATCGTCCGCTGGCGAGGGAAAGCCGGCAGCGATGCGCGAGCCGTAAAGGGGCAGCGCCAATGCGCATGGATGGCGCGTGAAGGCTTGCGGGGCGCCCGGCATGGCGCCCGCGGCCACGGTCGCCAACCAGGCCCGCACCGTCGGCACCAGGCTGACCGGCAGTCGGACTGGCTCGGTCGGCTCACCGAAAGGGCCGGAACCTGGCTTGCGTCCGGCACCTGGACGGATGCCGCCGCGGCGGCTGGGAAGTGTGCTGGACATGGATACAGGAGGGTCGTTTGAAAACCGTGCGGTAATCATAGCATACCGAAGAGAGCGATGGAATGGTGGCAATTGGGGGCGGCAAGCGACCTTAACGGCCAGCAACCAGCCGCCAGCCGGAAGCGTTCTCGGTCTTGGCTGCGTGTCGTCTTGGGGCAGCGACCGACATGCGCAGCAAGCAGTCGCCGTCGATGCTGACCGCCTGACTGCGTCACCGTGCACATGGCCGAAAAATCCTGCGCGTGGCACACTGCGCACACACCGGCTATCGCCAACGCGATGCCGAGCGTCGTTACCCTTTGTGAGCCTGCTGCCATGGAATGCCCGCAATTGACCGACACCTGCAGCGACGCCTCATCAGCGCCATGACAACCGCTATCCTGAGCCCGACGTGGCTCGCCCGGCTCTTCGCCGAGGGCGTGGAAAAACACCCACTGGCCGAGATCGCCCCCGGCGCCCTCACGGTCCGCGGTAAGACCGGCACCCAGCGACTCATCTATAGTCTGCTCGACGGCGTGCGCGTCGAACGCGGACTGTTTGTTCTGGTCCGCCGTGATCGTCCAGCGACTACTGGTGCGCCGCTACGCCTGAACGGCGGAATGGTGACCTATCCAACGTATGTGTTGGCTGCACCTGCTGTCAGCGACCGACGTACGCAGCAAGTAACGCCTGGACCTCGTAGATGCTCACCGCCTTGCCGAACTGCTTCTGAATCGGGGTGGTCATGCCTGACGTCCAGATCTTGAGTTCGGCATCAAGATCGAAGTGGCCAGCCGTCTCAACGGAGAACCGCACCACGCTTTTGTAGGGAATCGAGACGTACTCGATTTTCTTACCCGTAAGGCCCTGTTTATCGACCAAGATCAAGCGGCGATTTGTGAAGAGGACCGCGTCGCGGATCAGCTTGTAGGCGTGTTCGAGCTGCTCGCCAGCGCCTAGCAGCAGCGCGTATTCTTCACTTGCATCGGCCACGTCCACCGTCGATGCGTTGCCGAGTAGACCATTCAACAAACCCATAGGAACCTCCACCTGTCAGGTAGCATACGACGTCACACTCCGACGACCGGCCACCCTCAGCACCACCGGAGCGTTCAATTGCTCGGCGCTGAGAGGGGCCTCATTGTGATCGGCTCAGACAGCCCGCGCGCGCAGTGACACACCAGCGTTTGGCGCTGCCAACCGCACCGCACTCGCCGCGCGTTCGTACTCGCACGGACCTGCGTTCTTTAGCAGCCTAGCGGCACGCGCGTCAACTGCTGGGGCTGCTCCGGTCGGTCCACGAGCGCCTTGGGCGAACAGTCGCTCCGGCGCGACGCCGATTGGGTGCGGTGTTGGCGGCGCTGGTCACGCCTGGCGCGGCATGAAGGGCCGCCACCCCCGCTCCGCGTTGGCTGGCGGCACGCGACGGTTGCCGATGGCGCCCCGCGCCGAACAGCGTAAGCGGTGTGGCCTGGCCCGGCATCAGGACCCGCGACGCGCATCACCCCCAGCGGGGCCTGCGCTGGCATCGGCGGCCAGACGGTTACTGCCACCCCGCAGTGGTCGGTGCAGCACCCCGCCGCGTCACCGACATCGACAGCCATTCCGAGGGCCTGGGACGCGCGCGGCGGTCAATCCCAGCAGTAGTTGGTGCCCAGCGCAGCGCGCCCCAGCGCCGGCCAGGCACCCCCAGGGCCTCCTCGTGCAACGCCCCACCCGACCGCTGCGTCGTGGCGGCGCGCGGCACCGGCGGCGTCCGCGCAGGACGCCACCCAGGCCGCCCGCATCCGGCGCGTTCGTGCGCTCGCGCCATCATCCAGCGGCAGAGCGCCAGCGGGGTCGCGGATGACGCCCGTGACGACGGCCCCGCCGACGCCGTACCACGCAGCAGCGGCGCGCAGGCGCCGGGCAACGCGCGTCACGCCGACCCGATCATCCCGCCCGGCAACGGCCGCAGCGGGTCGCGTGTCACCACGCCGACGCCCGTCCCAGCACTCGGGGCGATCACCCGGCGGTGGGAGCGCCGCGGCAGCGCGCGGGGCGACAGCGACCCGCGCCACGGTTGCGGGGCGCCGCGCGGCTCCAACGCGCCGGTGTCCGGGGGGTGGTCGGGTGGTGGCGGATCGCGCGGTCGCCAACGGGGACGTTTGGCGGACCGGGGGCGTGGGGACCTCACGCCGCGGGGCGGTTGACGTCGGCGCTGACGCGTGACCACCGGGAAACGGCCCGGTCGGGCGCCCCGTCCGCTGGCGACGCCGCGCCCCGCGCGCAGGGGGCCTTCTTCGCCTGTCCGACCCCAAACAAAAAGGCTGTTTCGCGGCCACTGCCGCAAGACGCTTCGATGACTGCAACACCGGTGCTCGATGACTGTAACACCGGTGGTCCTGTGGATTGTTGTGGATAACTTTCCGGTCTGGGTGCACCGCCGCCACGGCGTGGGGGCAGCGGGAACGGCGCGGCCGGACACCGGGTGGTCCGTCAGCGACGCCCCCTGGCGCGGCGCACCCGGCCGCACCGCTCCCCCAGGCGCCGGGTCACCGCGCCGTTGGCGCCGTCCGGGAAAACTGCACCTGCAGCACAAACGGTTGGGAGCGCCCGGTCCCGGTGATCGCGAACGCCGTGAGAAAGCCGTCGCGTTGCATGATCCCCAACTGCAGGCGCGCTTGCTGATTGAGTTTGCCGACCCGGCCCGACGCCCCAATGGCTTCGTACAGGGCCGTGACCGCAATGCAATACACCGGATTGCTGCGCTGGCTCGCCAAGAACCGATGCAGCGCCCGGCCGAGATCGGAGAGGTTGCGCCGCAGCGCTAAATCGATGCACGTGCAATAGTGTTCCAGCCACTGGGAGACCAACGGATCGAACTGGACGTAGTAGCAGGCGTCGCTGTCCTTGGAAAACCCCAGGGTCCGGAACAGCGAGACGATTTTGCGCGAGTAATCATGGCCGCCATGCGGTTGGTCGAAGCGCAGTTGGAGCCCCGCAAGGTCGTCCAGGCTCTGGCGGCGGCGCGTTGCGGCGTGCCCGCTCCAGCCGCCCTTGGGGGTCTCGCCACGGATCGCTGACTCCAATTGCGAGATCCGGAACTGCAACGTATCGACTTTCACCACGGCGGCGGCACCGTGGCCGTCAGCCGCACCCACGGCAACGGGCAGGCGATCCGCTGGCCCCTCCAAACGCCACGCGCGCAACACCATGAGGCCGAGGAGCGTGTCCTCGTCATACACGTTGAGCGCCGGACCGGAGCGAAAGACCCCCCCGCCATCCCACGGCGATGCCACCCGCGTCCACCCCCGCTTGAACAACTCGATCGCGGTGGCGCGGGTCACCGGCGGAAACAGCGGCAGCCGGGTCAACGGCGTCGGATACTCGGAGGTCGGACGCAGGGGCGTTTGTTCCAGTCCCCGGTGCAGCACGAGCCGTTCCAAGGCGTGCGCCGCAGCCGCCACCAGCACCTGATTCGCCTGCCCGGTGCCGGCACGCCGGGGGCCCGGTGCCGACGGCGGATCCCTGGCCGGCGCGGGTGCGGGCGGGGTCTGAGTGGCGTGTTGCAGGCGTGCCCGCAAAACCTCCAAGGCCTGGCCGGGCGTGGCACTGCGTGACGCACTGGTCATGGTGCCACCGCGCGGTGACGACCCGCCGGCACCTGCTGGCGCAGCACCGTCCGCGCCGTGCGACCGACGCCCACCAACTGATGGGCAGACCTGATGTGAATTTTTTGGCCACGAACTATCCTTTTTTTATATCTTTAATAATATCTTTTTGGTATATTTTGCCACGTTTTCGCCACGTCAACGGGTTCTGCTCGCGGCCGGGACCCCTATTCGTCCATGCTGCCCGGTATGAATGAAACACCCACACTCCCGGTCTTGGTCGGTGAACGCCTCGCCGCCGCACGGCGCAACGCTGGCTTGAGCCAAGTAGCGCTTGGCCGTTTATGCCGCACCCCGCAAAGTCACATCTCGGGCATGGAGCGGGGCCAGCGTGCGCCCTCCATCGAACTGGCCAAAACGCTGGCGACGGCACTGGGCGTCACGGTCCACTGGTTGATTGGCGGCGACAGTTGTGCCGTGCTGGCGACCCGCGAGACCGGCACGGAACATCTCCTGGCCGATAGCAAGACGCCCGTCGGGCTCGCCACGCTGGCCGGCGACACCGCCCTGTGCGAGAGGCTGGGCATCCGCGCGGCGGAATGGGGCGCGTTGCGTTCGCTGATCACCCCGGAACCGCTGACCAAGGAGGGGTACGTCGCCATCCTGCTCGTGCTCCGTGGCCACCCCCTGCGCTGACGCCCGGCACGCGCATCAGCAGCGTCTGGTGCATCCGCATCGTCGGCGGGTGCGTGAGAAAGCGCCCCACCCCCACGCGGCACGCCGCGGGGGGGGGAGAGCGAAGGTCGTGCCATGAACTAGGCCACGACCGGCGGCGGGAACCGCCACACATCCGCCCAGTCGAGTCCTTTCGCGCCGTCCGGGATCGGTCCCCGGGGCAGGTGGATGATCCCCCCGACGCCACGGGCGTCGAGCCGTTCCTGCAACCGTTTGGCGGCGGCTTGCCCGGCGCCGGAGCGATCCCGGTCGGCCCAGATGAACACCACGTCCACCCCAGGCGGGGGCTGCCAGTGCTCCATCAGGCGATCCGAGAGGCCGATCCACACCGGGGTGCCGGTGCGTTGGCGCACCGCCAGTGCCGTCTCTATCCCTTCGGTGATCCCCAGCAGGGGGCCGGCCGGATAGAGCCGGATGGCGCTGCCGATCAACGTCCCGGCTTCGGGCATGAGTTTCTTCGGGCTCTGCACGGGGGCCTTGCGCCCCTGATCCGTGAGATAGGTCCGATGGATGCTCACCGGCTGCCCGTTGGCCGCGGTGACCCGGCTGACGATGGCCGGGTAGGTTCCGACCCTGATCCGGTCCTCGTAGTACCCCAAGGCGGGGTGGAACCGCACGCTGTCGGGATCGGGCATCGCCGCGATCCCGCGGTACGCGAAGTACCGCTGCATCGGCAACGCCGCGGCCGAGTCCGGGTCTAAGGACTCGGACCAGACGCGCCGCAGGACAGCCTCGGCGGCTTCGTGATCCAGGTGTTGCGCTGGCGTAGGCGTCGGCTGCGGACGTGGCTTGATGGGAGCTATTCGCGGCGCCTGGCCGCGCGGCCAGCTCTTCGGGAACGCGCGGCGATCACCTTCGTTGTCCGATCATTCATCGTTCTGGTTCCTCTTAACGCGTGGCATTCTGGCTGATCACCGCCGCTCATCGGACGCTTCACCGCATTCACGTTCGCCCTCCCAGCGTTGCTGCTGTTGGGGTCACCCCGGCGCGTTCTCATCGTGTTGGTCGCGCCATCCGCTGCGCCAGGGAGCGCAGTCGCGCCGGGTTCATGGGAACGGCGCACCGGGCCAAGCCCGGTGCGCCGAAGCAACGTCCCACTCACATCACGCCGCGTTCCGCCAGTGAGGTAGTTGCGCCATCACCGACGATCAGATGGTCGAGGACGCGCACATCGAGCAGGGCTAACGCGTCCTTCAATCGCTGCGTAATGCGCAGGTCCGCCTGGCTGGGTTCCGCCACGCCCGACGGATGATTGTGCGCAAAGATCACCGCCGCGGCATTGGTTTCGATGACCCGGCGGATCACCTCGCGGGGATGCACACTGGCCCCATCAATGGTGCCATTGAATAATTCCTCATAGCGAATGACCCGGTGCCGGTTATCGAGAAACAGGCACACGAACACCTCGTAGGGCAGGCCGTAGAGCCGCAGCTTCAGGTAGTCGCGCGTCGGGCCTTGATCATGGTACCGGCCACGCGGCATCGTAGGGTGGACAAGCGCAGCGCAGTCCACCAGCGGCGGCGCGGGATTCGGTGGACTGCGCTATCGCTTGTCCACCCTACGGCCGGAACGATGATCAAGGCCGCGCGTCGCTTGCGGACTGGTCAGGCAGTCTCCCTTGGCCAGGTACACCGCTTCCAGACAGCGGATGGCTTTCGCCACCAGCGTGCGGTCGGTACGCGACAGGGCGGGACGACGGTCGTCGTCGTCCAGTTCGTCGGCGAACAGGGACAGTTGTTTGGTCATGGTGGTCTCCTCGGGTTGGATAGATCGAGGAGACGCACTTTCCCGGCGGGAAGAGCGAGTCTCCCCGTAGGGTGCGATCCGAAGCGCGGAATCTGGTTAAGACGCGCCCGATTCTGGTGGTCGTTTAGGTCCTGTTAAGCCGCACGACGACGCGAGCGGCGGCTCGCCGCCAGTAGCCGAATTGCGGCGTTTCTCCGACTGTCCTGGGTGAATCCTTTTTCGTCGGCGAACATCCTCATGTCCGTTTCATCTGCGTCTGATCGGCAGCGGTCGCAGATCAGCGTATCCGGCTCCTTCTGGGAGCCGCAGGGGCATCGGGCATCATGGAACGCCATCGTTGTCATACTCGGTGTCAGCCGAGCCCGCGCTCAGGGCGCGCACGTATGCTGTCGGCCCGGTGCAGCGCGGGCCGTCTGTTCCTGGTGAGTTGGAGTCCCATCGTCCGCAGGATCCCAGACGGCCGCGTAATGCGGCGCCGGGTTCAGGTGAACCTGGTATTTGTAGAGCGTGTCGTGGCGGTCATCCTTGACCCAGATTTCATGGGAAAACGGATATTGCGCGCGCTCTTGATCATGTTGTTCGGCGGTCGCCTCGGCGGCCTCGTCTGGATCGTCTAGCTCCCACCGGTGGCGGTATTCGTTGGGTTGCGGAGGACGCGCGATCGGGTCGACTGCGCAAAGAAGTGTCATTTGGATGTTCTCCGGTTTGCGATGCGGGGAGACACCCCCCTTATCAGGGAGGAGGCCTCCCCAGAGGGTTGATCGGATGGGGTCGCGGTTACGCGGTCGCGGCGACGCCGCACGGACCCATCACCACGAGTGAGTCGCCGCGCTTGAGGCGATCGTGCACCTGCTCCAACAGGGTGATGTCGTACCCGTCCAATTGGGTGTCGGGATGACACTCGATCCGCGCGGTGAGGTCCTGGTTGCTGTCGTAGCAGAACAGCCCGGGGCGCACGCCGTCGCGCACCGACCGCCAGGGTTGGCAGTCCTTGCGGTCCACCAAGAGGAACTGCGGACACCAGGACCGTGGTCCGGCCGCCGTCCGCCGCATCGAGTTCGGCCAGCTTCCGGCGGAACTGATACGTCGTCGCATCGAATACCTGGCGGCCACAGGCGACCCAGGCGTGGAACAGATATCCGCTGGTCCCGTCGGGAACCGTAGGCCCCTCGCTGTGGTGACACACCACCGCGCCGGGGTCCCTGCCATCGACGCGCCAGGCGGCATAGCCGGCCACCAGGCGCGCGTCGTCGATGCCCTCGCGGGCCAGTAGGTGCTGGCACGCCAAGGCGTGCCAGATGCAGTCCGCGCCCAAACGCGCGCTCGCCGTCGTGGCGATGGTGCGCACGGCCGTGGCGACTTGGCCGGCGATCTCTTCAGGTAGGTTCATGCGGGTCTCCGGTGGGTGGGGAGACATGCCACCCCGATGGGAGGCATACTCCCGGTTGGGGTTTCAAATGGTCATCGGTTCGGCTGTTCTTCTATCCCGCCCAGCGTGCGGTTATCTCGGGCTCAGCATGGAGCACCGAAGAAGCCTGCGTGCGCTGCGCTCTCCGTGGTGCGTTCACCAAGAGCACAGGGCAGGCACGCCTCCCGGACCAGGCCGGACAGTCCGCGGTGGACTGCCGGCCTGAACCTGGCGTGGGTTGGTTACTTCAGGAGCAGCCGCTCCGCCATCCGGAACAGCTCACCCTTGAGCTCGGCGACGCTGGCGATCTGCACCGCGACCGGAAACAGCCGGTCGACGCTGGTCGCAATCCCCACGCCAATCATCTCGATCCCGGCGGCGCCGGCCCGGATCACCATCGCGCTGGCGCTGCCCCAGTCATCCGGAGCGCCATCGGTGAGGGTCAGAATGACCCGGCGTTCCTCCTGCCGCGCCAACAGGTCCGCCGCGGCATACCACAGCGCCCCTGTCATCGGCGTACCGCCGCGGGCGTGTTGCACGAAGGCGCCGGCCCGGGCCGCCACACGCTCGCCGTGGCTCGTGATGCGGGTGACCGTGTCGGCCTCCCCACCAAGACTCGGAAAGGCGGTGACAGCACACGACACCCCCCGCATGGGCTCAAGCGCGAGGGCCAGGGACATGGCCGCGTCCAGCGCAATGCGATCAGCGCCACCGGCCATCGACCCCGAGAGGTCAATCAACAAATGGACCGCCGTATTGGGTGTCATCCGCTGGTCAGTGCGCTGGAAAATCCGGTCGTCCCCGACCGCGGCGCGGTGGAGATGCCGGGTGCTCAATGCGCGTCCTCGCCGCGCCGTCCTGGTCTTGGCCATGTCGTGGGCCTGGACCAGGCCCTGGAGCCGTGCCGCGAGTTTCGCGGACTCCCCTTTCACCGCAGCGAGACGGGTCTGACCGAGCGCCGGGTCCCCTTCGTAGTCCTCCACGGACGGCAGGAGCGGCGTGCAGGTCCCCACCCGCTGCGCGTTCAGTGCCGCGGCGACGACCGCGAAGAGATCCTCGGGTAGATCGTCCTCACCAGCCGCGAGGATCGCCCGCAGCGCGCTGCGGCCGTCCGCATCGGTGCCACCGGGCTCCTGGTCCCCGGCCGCATCATCGTCACCGAGCGCTTGGTCCCCGGCCGCATCCTCATCGCCCGGCGCTGGGTCCCCGGCGCCGGCTTCGTCGTCAGGCGCTTGCTCGCCCGCACCGTCGTCGTCGGACGCTGGCGCCGAGGGCGGCGGCTCCGTTGCCTCCTGCTCAACCAGCGCCACGATGCGTTCCGCCAAGTCGGCCGTGGACGCCGTGGTCCTGCCCTCACGGACCAGCCATTCCAGCGTTGCGTCCAGCGTCTTTACGAAGCCGGGGTACGGCCCCAGGATCGCGTTCTCGATCCGCACGTCCTCCAGAATGTTGAGGACGGTGTTCACGAGCGGATGCGTCATCGCGGTGACGCGGTACACCGCCATGTCGGTAAACCGGACATGGGCGGCCTCGTGGGTCAGATAGCCCCACGCCAGCGTCGTGGCCACCGGCGTGTCCCGGATCTCGGGGAGGCGGATGGTCGTACCATCCGTGCTGGCCTGGGTTCCCCCGACCTGCACCTTCACGCCGAGACGGCCGGGGCGATCTGAACCAACTGGAAGCCGTTCACGGCTGCGACCCATCCCAGTAGTCGCCAAAGACGTCGGCCGCGATCCGGTGGATCGCTTCCTGCTGCTGCGGCTCCGCGCGCGGTCAGGGCCTGGGTCAAGGCGTACGCGCAGACCTGCGGGGCGCCCTTGAACGTCAACGAGAGACCCGCCCAGCGGACCAAGGTCCGGGTACTCATGGTGACCGTCAGCTCCGCCCCACCCTCCCGGGTGCCGACGAACAACCGGCGAATCTGACCAGCCACGGCGATCAGGTCCGGCAGTTTCGGGACCTGGGTCTGGATGATGGTTTTCTCGACCGCGGGCTCGGGATAGTCGACCTGGACCACCCGGAAGCGGTCCATGAAGGCGAGGTTCTGGCGCAACACCCCCTGGTAGAGGCCGGTGCCGTCCCCCGCGCCCGCCGAGTTGCCGGTGGCGAACACCCGGAATTTCGGATGCGGTCGGATCACCTCCCCGCCGTTCTCGGCGATCACCAGGGGCTGGCCCTCGATGATGTCGTTCAAACCCGCCAGTTCCGCCGGGTCCATCAGGTCGCTCTCATTCAGGATCAGCAGGTGTCCATCCCGGGCGGCCACGGCCAGGAACCGTAGGTGAACATGGTCTCGCCCTGGACCAGGATGAACTGGCCGAGCAGGGCGTGCAGTTCCATGCGACCGTGGCAGGTCACCGACTGCACGGGCCAGAAAATCCGGCTGGCGACCTGCATCACCAGCCGGATCGAGATCAGGTATCCGCTCGGCCAAGGCAGGACAGTGTGCAGACAACTGGAGTACAATTTTCCCAGAGTCAGTCCCTGGAGTCTCGCATGAGCACCACCACAACCAAAGACGGCCGCCTCAACATCCGCTGCGACTCCCGTGCGCGGCAGTTACTCGACAAGGCAGCCGCCTACGCCCAGACCAGCGTGTCCGACTTCGTGCTGTCCCACGCCTTGGCTTCGGCCGAGGAAGTCGTGCAGGCGAATGAGTCGATGACCCTGACGGCCATGGATTTTAAAGCCTTTCTGGCCGCCCTTGATGGACCTGTCGCGCCCAACGCGGCTTTGGCCCGTGCTTTCGACCGTCATGCTGAACAAGTTCGGCAATGACCGGCTACCGTATCCGCCCGCTGGATGGGGCGGTCGATACTGGGGCCTTTCATTGCGGGCAGGCCACCCTTGATGACTATGTCCGTTGTTTCGCGTCGCAGGATGTAAGACGGGGCGTCGCGCGGGTCTTCATCGCCACGCCCGATGACGATCCGCGCCGTCTGGCGGGATTCTTTGCGTTGAGCGTCGGCAGCGTTAACTGTTCAGACCTTCCGACAGACCTGGCGCGCAAGCTGCCACAGTATCCGGTGCCCGTGGCCTTGCTTGGTCGACTGGCGGTTGATACGGTTTTTCAAGGGAAGGGCCTGGGATCGATCCTGCTCGCCGATGCCTGCCGGAAGGTGGCGAGCGCCAGCACCGTCTTGGCGGTCGTCGGCATGATCGTCGATGCCAAAGACGAGCCAGCGGCGGCCTTCTATCGGCATCTCGGGTTCATCTCGTTGCCGGGGATACCCGAGCGCCTGCTATTGCCTGCCAAGTTCTTTAGATGACTGTCTGTTGTCTCAGCGCATAGAGCATGTCCCCGCGACCCGCATGCACGCCGCCTTGCCGGAAACCAGATCCCATCAGTTGAGCGAGAACGTAAGCGCCACGAGGCGGAACCGGTAGCGGTCGGTGAGCGACGGCAGGTCCGCATAGAGCGCGCGGCAGTGTTCGCAGTCCGGGTCGACGAACACCACGACCTCGCGGCCGGTCCCGTCATTGATCGCGCCCAGGTCGGCCGGGGCGAGTTTGAGCCGCGCCAGTTCAATCAGAAGCTTGCGGGCGGCGGGGCCGGTATTATCCGGCCGGCTGAGGACACCTAGCGGAACAAAGCACTCGCACCTGCAATGCACGTGAGCAGGTGGTACTGCCCGAAGTACATTGGCGGCACCGCCAGCGACGGCTTGACGAACTTCTTAACCGCATGGATCGCACCCAGCACGCTGTACTCCGTGGTAAACACGATCCCGTTAGGAATCTCTACAAACTGCCCGAGGAACGCGAAGTTCTTTGAGCCCGCCGGCACCACCGCAGGCCGGTCGCCCTTGGCTCTGCTGAGAAACTGGCTGCTGCTGTAGGGCAGCATGCAGGGGATGCAGGTGGAGGTGTCGAGGATCTCGTGCTTCTCCACCTCGTCCTGGTCAAACTGCAGGTGGCCCAACAGTTCCTCCAGGATCTCGCGACCGGTGCACTCGGGCATGGTCTTCTTCACGAACTTGCCGATGTTGTTATCCCGCAGCGCCGTCACCCAGATGACGCACGTATCGCGGGGCTGGTCGGGGAACAAGGGCTGGCGGTAGGTGTGCAGATGCATGATCCACGGGGAGGCGGTGATAGGCAGCGGGCTCTGGCGACCCATCTGCCGCTCCACTAACCACTCGAACTTGCGCTGGAACAATCCTCCGCGCAAAGTGACGGTGAAGGTCATCATCTTGGACTGCGAGAGGTCGCGCAGGAACTGGTCGGGGCGGCCGCAGTCGGGCTGCTTGGCGGCGATCTTCTTCCACAGCGACCACGCTCCGCCAAGTTTCCGGCGGCCGTCCACGGGCTTGTCCACCGGGCGGTCGTGGGCGCCGAACGAGGCGTTGCTGATGATGGAGCCGATCGTCAGGAAGACGAGGTCGGTGCCGCGCACCTGAATGGAGGGTTTGGGCTCGCCGTTCTCGGTCTCGATGTGGATGCGCTCAATCCACCTCTCCGTGCCGCCGGAGTCGATCCCGAAGTCGACGTCGGAAATCCTGCAGTTGTAGTGCACGTTCACACCCTTCGTCTGCATAAAGTCCAGGGCAGGCAGGATGAACGAGTGGAAGTTGGTATAGCGGGTCCGCTCCAGAGCTGCCATCGTGTTCATGTTCGGCATCTCGTGAAAGAACAGGTGCATGTAGCGCTTCATTTCCACCGCTGAATGCCACGGCTGGAAGGCAAAAAGTGACCGCCACATGTACCAGTAATTGCTGGTGAAGAACGCTTCTCCAAAGATGTCCGTAATCGTTGCACCGTCTGGAATCAAGCGCTCGGGTGTGGCTAGAAGTCTTGCCATCTTCAATTTTTCAGCCGTGTTGAGACCGAGTTGATATCCGGTGTCTTTCTTACCATTCTCATGCAGAAGACGAACCACGGTGCTGAGTCTGCATTCTTCCCGGTTCTTCTGATGGTCTTGCAGGCACGATTCGTTATCGTTGTACGGAATAATGGACCACAGTTCTTTGGTGCAGGGATATACCTTGTCTTCAAACATGCGACTGCCCTGCATAAAGTATGCCGGTTGGTCGTCCACGATCATCTCTGAGGCATCACAGCTTCCTCCGACACTATCGTTGTCGCCCTTATGCTCAAAGATATGGATATTGGATGGATTAAAGTCAGCCTTCTGGATTAGATACATTGCAGCAGCAATGGAGCCCAAGCCAAGACCATTAAGATAAACCTTGACAGAAGAATCTACCGGCTTTTCCATTGTAGAGTACCTCTCCTTTTCAGGAATTTTCGGTGAAAAGCAAAATGTCGGTGCCCGGCAGATTATCACTGCAGGCGATTGGCTTTGAAGCTCAGCCGGGCTGCCGGCAGGGTCAGGGAATGAGCGACCGGGGCAAACCGGCGGCATCGCCAACCGAGCAAGCCGCCCCCGACGCCCCGGAATCCGCTCCCGTTCCAAGCTGGTTAATCGCCCGCGACAATACCGTACTCGCGCAACAGTGCGCCGATCTGGGTTTCGTCGAGTTTGTTCATCAGCAGATTGCGCAGGAACGCAGGACCCGGGATGGCGATCTCGTTGCCGTCGCGCAGGCGGCCGATCGCGGACAAGAGCATACGAATGTCGTAGGTGGAGTTGAATACCTCCGGGACACCGCGCTCGACGTCGAGCAGTGTGTAGACAGCCTCCATCGGCGTTCGTACGGAGTACTCGGTGGTGAAGATGCAGTCGCGCTCCGTGGATTCCGCGAACTGCCCAATGAAGGCGAAGTTGACCGCGCCCGCGGGCACCACGTCCGGGCGATCGCCGGCCTGACGTGGCATGTAGAAGGCGGTCACGTACGGCATCATGACCGGCACGGTTATCGCACCCGTTGCGGCCAGCTCGGGGATGTCCTCGACCGGCACGCCCAGGTGGTAGAGCCATTCCTGGGTGATCTCCTCGCCGCAGCAGTCCTGCATGGGCTTCTTCACGTAATCGCCGGGTTGCTCGACGAACAGCGCGTAGACCCACACCACGATCTGGCCCTTGGGCTGCTGCTTGAAGTGCGGCTGCCGGTTGACCGTCCAACTGAGCAGCCAGGATGAGTCCTTCGCGGTCACAATGCCGCCAGTCACCACCTTGCCGCTGAACGGATCACGCTTGGCGATCTTCTGGATGTACTTAGGGATGCGCTCATCGAGCGTCGTGACGGTGGCCGACTCCCATTTGGTCTCGGGGATGTGCGAGCCGAACACGTCCGGGCGGCCGAACGCCGGATCCTTTGCGGCGATGCGCCGCCAAAAATCCCATGCCGGCGCAGGTCCTACATTGAGATTTGCCGGTGTGTGGTGGTCACCGTTGGCGGAGTTCTCAGTGAGCGAGCCGATGGTCATGAACACCAGGTCGTCGGGGCCAAGATCGACGCCGTCATCGACCGCGTCCCTACGCCAGTGAATGCGGGTCGCCTGTTTGCGTCCGGATGCGATGTTGAAATCGACATCGGTCACCTCGGTTCCGTAATGGAACACCACGCCATGATCCAGCAGCCACTTGACCAGCGGCAGCACCAGCGACTCGTACTGGTTGTACTTGGTGAATTTCAGCGTGGAGAAGTCCGGCATACCGCGGATTTGATGGATGAAACGGTGAAGGTACAGCTTCATCTCCAGCGCCGAGTGCCACTCCTCGAAGGCAAACATCGTGCGCCAGTACAGCCAGAAATTGCTGCTCAGCAATTCCTTCCCGAATACCTCGTTGATGCGCTTATTCTCCATCTCTTTGCGAGTGGCCAGGAAGAGCTTGACGATCTCCTTCTGCGCCTGCTCGCTGAGCGTGAACAGGCCGGCGGTCTGCGCGTCCTCGCCTCGGTTCACGGTGGCACGCTGCAAAGAGAAGTTCGGATCGTCCTTGTCGAGCCAATAGAACTCGTCGAGTACGCTGGCGCCCTCGATCTCCAGCGACGGGATTGATCGGAACAGGTCCCACAGGCATTCGAAGTGGTCTTCCATCTCACGCCCGCCGCGAATCACGAAGCCTCTTTGCGGCTCCTTGATGCCGTCCAGCGCGCCACCGGGCAACTGTTCCTGCTCCAGGATGTTGATTGTGTTCCCCGGCATCTGCCCGTCGCGGATCAGGAAGGCCGCGCCCGCCAGTGCAGCCAGGCCCGAACCGACAAACCAGGCCGTTTTGTTCTCTGCGCCCTTGGGTTTGCGCGGGCGGGCGAAGGCTGCGTAGTTGCCGTTGCTGTAGTACATATCGAGGCGCTATTTGATAACCAGACGCGCCTTAATGGCAATTTTTCTAGCATAGTCTATACTTGGAGTTAGGTTTCGGATTACGAGGAGAGTCGGTCATGAGTAACGATTGGCTTCATGACGCAAGAAAGATTCCTGGCGAACCAATGAGCTATATTCGGAAACTGGTGGTCCAGTCTGTCGTCGAACGAAATTACTCCCCTGATTTGGTAGCTAGTGTATTGGGCCTTTCCCGTAGCTCAGTCTATGAGTGGGTGAAAAAATACGAGAAGGCTGGCTATGATGCACTAAACACTCAAGATGCACCGGGGGCGGAACCGCGAATCACTGCCAAGATTGATACGTGGCTGAAATCCGTTGTTCTCTCAGAGAATCCAACAAGCTATGGATATGATACGGTCTTGTGGACCTGCCAGATTCTCGCTGAAATTATAGAAAAAACGTTTGGCGTCAAAGTGATTCCATCAACGATTAGTGCGCATCTGAGGCAAATGGGTCTCAGTTATCAAGAGCCATGTTATCGTGCGAAAGAGCGTGATCCAGCGGAAATAGAATATTTTCTAAATGAAAAATTCCCAAGAATACAGAGACTTGCGTTAAAGATTGGCGCAGATATTGCCTACGAAGATGAAGCTGGGGTCGATATGAGTGAACGATCCGGGCGCACATGGGGATTGATTGGGAGAACACCCGAAGTCATGGTCACGGGGCAGCGCGGTAAGCTGAATACACTTTCGCTGGTCACCAATGATGGCCAGATGGAGTATGAAGTAACGCAAGGCCACATCAACTCAGAAGTATATATCGGCTTTCTTGAAAAGGTGCTGAGCGGTAGAGATCACCCACTAGTTCTTTTCGTTGATCGTGTTGCATTTCACCATTCGAAGGAGGTACGTGCTTATGTGCGGAGCAACCGCGCCAAGATTCGAGTTTATTTTCTGCCAAAATATGCACCCGAGTATAACCCGATGGAACAAGGATGGGAAGAAATAAAAGACAACCACCTTAGGAAGCAGCCAATATGTACCCGCGAAGATCTCAAAAAGAGACTAAGTTCAGCTTTGGATTCACTAAAAAAAGACATCAAGCGAATCCGGTCGTTCTTTCTCTTGCCGCATACAATTTATGCAAGTAGTTTGTCCGCATAACTAATGAAATCTCGATAAAGCACTCCTTTTGTTTGTTTAACGGGGTTGGACATGACCCGCCGGTCGGTTTTTAGCTTGGTCAACGCCAAAGACATAGACCTTAGCGTTTACCTGCTCGTGGCCAGCGGGCCGGTCTCCGCCTCACCATCGCGGACCACGCACGCCACGATCAGATCGGGATTGTCGAAGGCCGCGCCATAGGCAGGCGAGAGAGAATAGCGTAGCTGTTCGGGGTCGAGAGTCTGGGTCGCCGTGGTCATGCACTGATTCCTGAAGGCACTCTACATGCGTGATGCCACTTGGCCATGCAGCGGCCCATCGAGGTAGTGGCGCGCGGATGCCGGATCCCGGGTGTCCGCGGAGCGCCAGCACACACCCTTTCCGCCCGGCTGGTCTGTGCTTTACCGAACATAGGTTGTGAAAGCGTCGAGCGCGAAAGACAAGGACCCGCGTTGGTGTCACGACAGCGCCCTGGCTCCAATCGGGTGATGTGGGATGAGCGATTCCGCGGGGCGAGGCGATCCGAGTCGCCGGCCCACGCACACGCGCTGGCCCAATCCGGTCGAGCCGCATCCGGGCCGGATAGGTGACGCGATCGCAGCGTCGCGCTGGGATGCGACGCTCAACCCTAACACCGCGGAGAATGCTCCCAATGAAACACCAGCATCCGCTTACGCTGATCGTCGCCTGGTGTCACCTTCGAGATACCGCGCTAGGCACCCTTCTCTCGCTTCGTTTGCGCTGCGGCCTTACGCCGGATCGAGGAGCGGCTATTCACCACAGGCACTTAGAGCCTTAACGTACGATTGTTTCCGTTTCGTGAGGTGACCCGACGGGGCGCCGAAGTCCGACAGGTTGCTAGGTCGACGTGATTTATCGTTTGAGCCAGATACTCTGGATAAGTACAGCTTCCAGCCCAAACCGGACCTCGTTTGTAACTTGGGAATAGGCGATTAGGAAAAACCCATCTTCACCCCAGTCTTTGGCCCAACTGTTCTTGACAATGAAATATTGATCATCGTCATTCCACCCAACGATAAGCACGGCATGGCCCCCAGCAAAAGTCCCAGTCTCATGCGAATATATGCCGGCCTCGTAGTACAAAAAGTCCTCGTACACATCAAAGCCCACAGGCAATGGGCTTTGATAGACCGCGGCCTTCAGACTTTCAACGGTTTGCGGTACGGACCACCATTTAGTAACACGGATACGCTCCCTAATCAAGCGACTACAGGGCAGGGGTAATTTTGCGTCATCTGCGCGATAGGGTAAGCAGGTTTCCGAAATACTCCCCGTTGACTTGAGGAAATCCGCCGTGTCGTAAAGCCCACCGCCATCGCAACCGTCGTTTCTTGACGAATAAGAGACGAGGAATTGCTCGGAGTCGTCACTTGGCCGAAAGCCTGCGATGATCGCGGCCGACTCCAAGGCCGCTACGCTGGCAAAGGCCCAACAACTTCCGCATTGCCCCTGGTCCTTCACAGGTGTAACCACCGCTCTGTCACGCCAGTCAAAGGACGACGGTAGGCGGCGTTTGCCCGGTGCAAAGGGTGTTAGCGACTGAGCGGCTCTGGTTGCGCCCAGGCGCCAGCCAAGTCGGGAAATGCGTGCTGATGGACTTTCTCGTGTGATCGAATTCTCAGCGGCAGTCCACTGCGCGCCTTGAGCATCAATGGCCGCCACGACATCCGCAAGCCCTATCCGGGGGCGCGTTGAGATCGTAGGCGTCTGCGCCTCGGTGCCAAAGCTAATTAGCGCCGCAAGCGACAGTAGGCATCCCAATATGCGTCTCATCTGCGTTCTCCTCCCGTACTGAGTAATATCTGTAAATACATAGAGCTATAGTTAACAACTCTTCGCCGCGTGGTGTTGTCGTAGTGTCGCGTTCAGCCGCATCAAATCTCGTCGCTCAACCCAAACTGAGCTGATAGCCATCCCAGTGGCCGTGGGACCGGCTGTCGTTCATGACCAAGAACACCCGGGGTACGCCTTCGGCAACGAGGTGCTGATTGACACTAGTCTAGTCATGCCCCTCCAAGAAATATGTGACGCAGGGCGACAAGTTCACAGTTGAGAACAGGAGGGTCGTGACTGGCGAAATAGGAGATGGCACGGTTCGGTCGAGGTGGATCGACAGCAGATCGCCATCAAGGTCTGTACGCGGTATTAGAGCCGCAACGGCGGGGTTAAGGTGACACCCAAAGCGAGGCGGAGTCTGCGGTAGTTCTTTACGTACCATTGGCGAATGAGACTATCCTGTCAGGACGGGTGCCACTATCTTGACCAAAAGTTGCTGGGAAACAGATTCTTCTCAGCCTCTTTTGCCGAAAGGAGCGAGGATTTAGAACCTGGAACTTTGCATCACAATCGGCTTAATCGTTATCGCGCCGGGCGAAGCTTGGCATCTCTTGCGGGGTGAGAGTCCCCGTCGGGTAAAGGCTAGCAACCCGCACGTATCGGGTGTTGGTACCATTGCGGAGTGGGGTAACCCGCGAACAACAGTATGGGGCAAGCGTACACAAAGAATTTTGTAGGCCGTAGGGGAAATCGCGTTTCCTGAAGTACTGGTATCGCTTCGAAATAGCTAATGCGGATGCCGACAGCTTTTACGTACTGGAAGATAACATGAAGTGCTCGTTTCATCGCGAGAGCATCGATGTCCGCCGGAGTCCTCAGGCCGCAGCATAATTGGGGTAGAACAAGCAGTCATGTCATGAGCCGCCACTTCGGGAAACACCAGCCATGACGCGGCCTGTCGAGAAACATATGATTTCCGACATCCGACAGCGGCTTTCAGCACGTTTGCAAAAACAACACCCTGCGCACTCGAAATTGGCTGGGGCCTTGGCTTTCGTGCGTCCGGAGGGTGTGCCGCAACTTTAGTGTCAAGCGCGCGACCTTGATCGAGACGCTGGCACGGATAAGCCGGTCTTCAGCATCGTCTCCACAAGATTAGCCGGCGGGATGGATTCCGAGCGAATCGACGATCGGTGGATGTTGACACCGGCCGAGCGGACGCTGGTAATGACCAAGCGTCGGGCGAGCCAGTAGGGCTTCGCTGTCTTGCTGACCTTTTTCCGCGAGCACGGCCGGTTCCCACGGGACCCCAGCTAGATCGAGGCGCAGGGGATCACCGCCCTCAGCCTGGACATCCCGACGCCGACGGCGGACGACGTCTTCCTCACCGGGCGGACGGCCGAGCGTCTGCGTGCCGAGATCCGGGCACGCTTCGGCGTCCGCGAGGCCACGGTCGCGGATGCCGAGCAGCTGTTGATCTGGCTGCGTGATCATGTCGCCGCCGAGGTGGGCGGTGAACTCGCGCCGCTGCGCGAGCAGGATGTCGCTGGTGATAGAGCGGCGGCGACGGATCGCACGCCGGCGCTGTTGCTGAAACTGCGCGATGATCCCGGCCGCCCGAGTCTTGCCAGCCTTCAGGGGGCGCTGGCGAAGCTGGAGCTGATTCGGGGCATCGACCTGCTCCCTGGTCTGTTCGACGGGGCCGCGCCGCGCGATCTGGAGCGGTGCCGTCAGCGCGTCTCGGTGGAAGTGCCCCGCGACCTGCGACGGCATCCCGAGCCGGCGCGGATCACCTGGCTGGCCGCCTTTGTCTATCTGCGTGCCCGCAGCCTGACGGACGACCTGGTCGCCGTGCTGATCGAGACCATCCACAAGATCGGTGCGCGCGCCGAGCGCAAGGTCGAGCGGGAACTGCTGGAAGACCTCAAAAGCGTTTCCGGCAAGCAGAACCTGCTGTTCGAGCTGGCCGATGGCAGCACGCAAAGAGGCTATCGGGTCTGTCGTGCCCGAGGCGACGGCCGGCCCATGCGCCAGCGCACCAGCCAGCAAAGTGGCGAGAACCGATAAAGGCAAATCGGACATGAGCGAAGCCTAGTCCCCTGGCGGTGGCATCACAAGCTTGGGCGTCAGGAAACCCCGGATTCGACGGCGCACGCGCAATGTTGGGATCGCTCCGTTCATACTGCTCCGACATTTCGCGCTACGATCTGCCTCAGGAGCAACCTGCGGCTACGCGGCGATGCCCCATGGCCGCTACAACGTAAGCGTCCGGCGAACCACATCATTCGCCCTGCCCGCCTGGGCCGGCATGATTGCCTCGTGGATTGCTGTTTGGGAGGGTGCCGGGCGGGGTTTGGCGGGGCCACGATCACAGCAGGTGCAGGGAGTGGCGCGTCTCCTGCGTGACCAGACGACGGGAGACGACTACCACTGTACCTGCTGGTCGAAGACGTACTCGGGTTGCGGTTGGGCCAGGGCGTCCCAGTCGGGTACGGCCTCGACGGGCGGGTCGTCCCACGCGGGCGGCCCGCGGACCGGGCGGATGCGTGGCGGCTCGGCGGGCTCGCCGACGTCCGCTGAACCGGGGAGACAGCCGGGAATAATGGCTTTAACTTAAGTACTCCTACTTAATAATTTATATCGATAGAGTGAACATATCAATAGGATTTATTAATTAAAAAACTATTTCACAAAAAATATATTTTTCTATTATAAAATGATCGATTATGTTTCGAAAATATTATTAGCTTTTAATTTTTGCTATGGTATTATAGTGTTATGAATTAGTCCGGATATTATACGATTTAAAGCAAGCGATATGATATATCAATATGTTCTCGACAACCCACTAACCTCTTATGATCTAGATGAATTGAGAATGATCATGAAAGAGGAATGGCCGCAGAAAATACGGAACCGTTCGCATGCCATCATACTCCTGTTTAAAGATCACCGGTCGTTCGAAGATGTCGCGAATATCTTCGGCGTCCATCTTACTACAATACATAATTGGGCTGGGCGATGGGCCGTAGAAGGGATTAATGGCGTCTTTGATTTAGATGGGCGAGGAGCTAAACCGGCATTCACCGAAGCAGAAGAGTTAATTGTTATTGAATGCTTAGAAACGGATCCACGCTCGCTGAGAAAGCTTGACGCAATGGTAATGGAGCGGACTGGGAAGACAGCCGGCACATCAACGTATACGAAGATTATAAAGAAGCATGGTAAGTCATGGAAAAGACAGCGAAAAACTCCAAAAGGAAAACCGACAGAAGAGCAATATCGCCAAGGTTTAGAGGACCTTGCGGAGCTCAAAAAACTTGCTCAGGATGGTGAATTTGAGCTCGTATACTTCGATGCGTCGGGATTCAGTTTGCAGCCCTGCATCCCTTATGCGTGGCAGGACATCGGCAGAGCGGGGACGCTTCGTATTCCCGCTTCGCATTCTCCGCGGATTAATATTCTCGGATTCTTAAACCCGACAACTTCTGATCTGGTTACTTACCAGCCTACCGGATCTATGACTAGTGCAGTTATTATAGAAATAATGGATGATTATTGCGAAATCATCACTAAACAAACTGTCGCAGTGCTGGACAACGCACCAATTCATGTGAGTCAAGCCGTTCGGAAATGCATCCCAAGATGGGAAGAAAAGGGACTGACGCTTTACCTTATTCCGCCATACTCTCCAGAACTGAATCTTATCGAGATCCTTTGGCGCAAAATTAAATATGAATGGATTGCTTCTTATGCCTATACGAGCATGACCGCATTAACTACAGAGCTTTCTAGAATACTAAATGGATACGGATCTGAATATAGAATAGAATTCTCTAATAAATAAACAATCAACCGAGGTTTTTATAAATATTCAAGTAGATGCACTTA
>Ga0247835_1000908_pt1 | contig 39242 bp, 36 predicted proteins | sample LaCtaG_3_FD_189912 | JGI IMG/M metagenome (GOLD analysis project Ga0247835, IMG submission 189912) | Freshwater microbial communities from meromictic Lake La Cruz, Castile-La Mancha, Spain - LaCruzMarch2015_13.5m | ecosystem: Environmental > Aquatic > Freshwater > Lake | place: Spain: Castile-La...
ACCTTACACTGGGTCTATCCGCAGAAGTGCGAGTTTATTGGCCCCGCACGCGTGCGGGCACTGATCGAGCGCGCCTGGACCCGCGCGGAAACCTACGGGATGCAGTCGCGCCGCGGCACCGCCGCGCTACTGCTCTGCATGCTGATGGCCGGCCACGGCGTAGACCGGGACCTGCAATTCCACTGGGCCGCTCGCGCCCTGGCGGGCGAGGATGGCGGGGCGCCCGGGGACAGGTCCCACAGGTTGTGCGATGCCCTGCTGGCGGCCGTGCCTGTCTGGTGGTTATCCGACTGAGCTAAGCGATGGGGAGATGAAAATGCCAATTGATCCTAACTTGCCGACGCGCGCACAACAGGGCGCTAGCGCCAAGCTCAAGCCAGCGACACAGGCTGGCGCCACGGCAGTGGACTGTCGATCTGCACCAGAAGATGAACTTCTCGTCACCAAGGTCGAGGGGCCGGATGAAGTCACATTTCAAGACACCGCAGTCTATCGGGTGACCGAGTACAGTCGCTCCCCCGTCTCCGAGTCCGATAAACGGAGGGTCATGTGGCGAGTCGTATGGATAAGAATTGATAGTTCGGGCTTTGAGTCCTCGACCGAGGAGTACAAAACGAGCTCCGTGGGCGACACCCTTCATCTTGATATTCCCCGGGATTGCGAACACCCAGTCACTCGGATTCGCGTCTATCCGTACATCAAACAACCAGTGAGACGCGTGAGCTGGGAGACCGCGGTTTACTGCCTTCCGAACCCGGTTCCGATTGAGGCGATTAAGCAGGCGTTTGAGCCAGGGAAGAAGGATAGCATCTACCAATATCAGGGCTGTGTCTACATCGTGGCATTCAGAAATCCAACGGAGATGATTCCCTTTCGACGAATAGGTGATGAGCTTTTCTCAGACACGGTGGAACGGAAGGCAAATAACATGGGGTTTTGTACGGTTATCAATGGTGATTTTTATGACGTTACGCTTTATGGAGGATTCATGGCGTTAGCCCTTGGATGGGCAGAATCCGCGCCAGCAAGTTCAACCACAATTCTTGGAAAATTTACAGAGTATGGCGGGATGCAGGGAGAATCGGCCCCAAAAATGTTTAATTTTCAGGAAAACAGCGGAATCTACACCTCCGGGGTCGGAGATCCACCCAGCGGGAACGCGTTTGGAGGTGCTGGGCCACTGATCATCGGCGGACTCCCTTATGGCCCGACAAATGATTACAACGCGTGTTTCATGGAGGACCCACCCCTCACGGATGAGCCGGGTAAGCCTTACCGAGACTATCTCATCAGACGAAGCAATAAAACGTATGAATCTTTGTCGGAACGAACTACGCGCGAGCCAACAACGGGCAAGACGATACTTGCGTTCCGTTCCAGCGATAGGCTGTTAGCACTCATTGTCCAGAAACACGGAGTTTGTGCGTTAACTCTCGATGAGATCCGCGACCTACTAGTCACCGAAAAATTTAACCATGCAGTGTTCGTCGATGGAAGCGACTCGGCCATGCTCTACGCCCGCAGGAGCTTCCTAGTTTCACAGGGGTACCTCAAGAACGCAACCAACACGATGGGAATCGGATTCAAATGCCGCTAACCCGAGTGCTCTTTCGGGTCTTGAAGGCGCTCGTTCTCACGGTCACTGCACTTGCCCTTGCCGGGCATTTTCTTCTCTGGCACGACGATTTTCTCCTAAGCGGAAATTCGGGCGTCGCGGTCATCGTGCGCACCTCGCAGGCGAGTCTTTATCTTGCGGGTACCCTGTCTCTTCTGCTCTTGGCATGGGCGACTTTCGCCACCCGCCGGTTCGGCGTCTACGTTGCCCTGGTGGTAATCGCTGTAGCGCTCTATCTGTCGGCGACGACGGTCGTCGTCACGCTGCTCGGCGGCGGGGCGTACAACGTGATTGGCCTTGTCTATCGCAGCGAGCGCATTCAGCTCATCGACCCGACGGCCGGCGTCAATTTCACAAGCTGCCACTCGTTCGGGCCTGTCACCACGTTCTTGATCGACGGCAAGCACCGAATCCTGTGGACCGGCTATTGGCCCTTCGCGCTGGATCTGGGCGAATACGACGAGGCGCTGCGGCAGTGTCAGGTAGGCCGGCATGCTCGTTGAGCGTTCCCCGCGGTATGCGCATAACTCCGGCCACCGAGATCACCGCGAGGCCGCTGGTCCGCTACGGAGCGCGGTCTAACCCTAGGGTCCGCTTTGCGGACCGATCGCCGCCGGCCGGAGTTATGATCAAGACCCCTCGGGGCATCCTGATTTGGAAGCGATAGTCGCGGCGGTTTCCTAATTATTCCGGACAGCGAATATGCCCGTTATGACATTGCCGGTCTTTCTATTGTTCATGATGGCCTGCGATGGCTTCGCGGCTTCGTCACCCCCTCGTCCAACGCCAGGGCTCACTGCCATGCAAGAGATCGATCTGTTCGCTAATACAATCGCCAAAGTCGGCTTTGAAGTCAAGCAACTCGAGGTCCCCGACGAGCTATTTGCATCAGATGCGTTCGTGGCTATTTACGAGCGCCCGTCCGCATACCTGGCCCCTGCGATCACATTGATCGAGCGCAAAGATACCGACGCCCACCTCAAAAAAATCATTGCGTATGCAATGCAGAAACTTCCACCTGAGCAATTTGTCGAATTCATTACGGCAGTCGTTGCCAGTCTGGAGCAGGGTAAGACCTCGGTTGAGGTCCTGGAAACCGCTGCGTTCCCAGCCTTTAACTGGGGCAACCAGACATTGGTCATTCACTATCAAGATCCCGCCGTTCGAGCGCTTCTGCGACGTATCTTAGCCTTGCCGACACTGTCACAATCAAGCCAAGCGTACATCGCGGAAGATATTTTTACCGGCAAGGCGAAACGGAATTACTTGGAGTATATGGATATGCTTGGGCGTCCGATACCGCAATGAGGGCCAGCCGTGAGCCCGACGGCGGCGATCGACCGCCGCCCCTTGGTGCGCACGGCACACCCTACGCCAATGGTTCGAGCAATTGCGTCGGGTGGCATTAGACGCCATCTTCGCGAACCGCAGGCAGCACCCGCAGCCAGATCCCGTTGCCGTAGCCCTGATGGCCGCGACCGACCCCGTCCCACAGGGCATCGACCGCGCCGCGCAGGCCCGCATCCGTGGCGATGTAGGTGCAGGGCAGGAGGACCTCGTAGCGCCGGCCGGCGTCGGCCAGCAGCAGGACCGCCAGCAGGTATTGCTCCGAGTACCAGTGATCGAGCCACTTGGGCGGATAGTCCAGGGGCAGATAGATGTCGTCGAGATAGACCAGGACCCCGACCTTGAGGCGCGGCAGGAGGTCGAGGAACACCGCGGTCACGTCACTGTTCTGAAAGCAGCGGTGAGAGCTGTCGATCATGAGGATATCGTTCGCCTCCAACTGATCCACCACCGCCGCGTCCAAGGCCTCCAACGGCCGGCGGATGACCGCGTCGCAGAGCGCGTCCACCTCGGCGCGGGGTTGGGGGTCGATCGAGGTGATCGTCATCGCCAGCCCATGGTCACGGCAACTGCGCCGCACGAAACGCGTGGAATGCCCGGAGCCGACCTCCAGGTAGCGCCGGGAGGCAAACAGCACCGGAAAGGCATAGAGACTGGCAGCGTTCAGGCCGCAGCAGTGGCGCGTTCAAGACCCTGCCGAACATCCTGCCCCCCAACACCAGCGCGAATCGTTATCATTTGCGGCCTTGCCGCGGTCCCTGTGCCGGACCGGTACCGCAGCCGGGATGGCATGGACGGCCTGGGCCTTCGGCCTGTGCGCCGTCATGCAATTCCAGCCCGTCGGCGACCCGCCGCTAGCACCGCCGCCCGCCCGGATCACAGCACCCGACGGGTGAGATGTTCCAGCAGACCCTGGGCGGCGGCCTCCACCATGTCCAGCACCTGATCGAACCCCCGCTGCCCGCCATAGTAGGGGTCGGGCACCTCGCGGCGCTTGAGCTGCGGGGCGAAGTCCATTAATAACATGAGCTTGGTCTCCATCCCCGGGGGGCAGATCCGGGCCAGGCTATGGTAGTTGTCCTGGTCCATGGCGAGGATGAAGTCGAAGCAGAGAAAGTCCTCGGGCTCGGCCCGGCGCGCGCGCAGGTCGCTGATATCGATCCCGCGTGCGAAGGTCGTCGCCTCCGCCCGTTCGTCCGGCGGCTCTCCGATGTGGTAGCCGTGGGTCCCGGCGGAGTCGGTCTGGATCTCGGCGGCGCGGCCGGCCTCCTGCACCAGGTGCCGGAACACACCCTGGGCCATGGGGGAGCGGCAGATATTGCCCATGCAAACAAAAAGTATTTTAACTTTTTCTTTATTTTCCATTGTTTAAGCTCCGCTTTCGGCGAGTGCAAGAAGCGCTTCGTGAACGAATTACGCTATTTGTGTTCGTTATGGATCAAAATGTTAGCACGGCTTTCGGACCGATTCTGGAAAAGAAAATGGTGGATATTCGCTGTGTTTTTTAACAAAGCCCAGCACTCGGGGCCAACACACCGAAGGGGCGTGGATGTTGGGATTCCTGCGTCACCCCAACCGACAGCCCTTGACCCCGCGCCCACCGGGCTCTAGGTTTCGCGGACGACCACCAGGAGCGCGCCCCATGACCGCCGTTACCTTCGATACTCACAAGCTCATCCGGGCGCTCAAGGAATCAGGCATTCCGGAGAACCAGGCGGAAACGATAGTTGAGGTCATCTGGACCTCACGCGCCGACGTGGAAGCGACCGTCAAAGAGGCTGTCGCTTTTCACGACAGCGACTTGCGGCACGCACTGCGAGAAACCGAACTGCGCCTCGAGGTGCGGATCGCCGAGGCAAAGACGGACCTGACGCGCTGGGTGGTCGGCGCCGGGATCCTGCAGACCTCGCTTATCATCGGCGTGCTGCTGAAGGTCGCGAAGCTGATCTAACACTGGCAGGAGGTCAAGCGATTGCCTACCATGAAACGATGTCGGCGACACCCATCTACCAACTGCGCGACATCCTACCCAACGGTCTGACCGTTGAGGCCGTGGTGTGGCAGGTCCCGACGCCGGTGCCGGGCTGCGCGCACCCCTATAAGTACCGGCTCTACTGCGGACGCGCGGGCACCTGCCTGGTGCGCTACGACAATGAGCGCGGCAAGGGCGATCACAAACACCTCGGAGACCTGGAGGTGCCCTATGGCTTCGTGTCGATCGATCGGCTGATGGCCGATTTCATCGCCGACGTGGAACGGCTGGGAGGTTGAGATGGCAAGAAAGGCGATCGTGCGGGTAGCGGACTGGGCACGGACCAAGGCCGAACTGGCGGACCTGGCGCGCAGGGCACAGGCGGGCGAGGACTTGCCGGAAGCGGACTATCAACTGGGTTTTGCCAGCGCGGCGGAGCTCTTCGACGAGTTGACACCGGCGCGGCTGGCGCTGCTCGACCTACTGAAGAAACTGGGGCCGGTCTCCATCGCCGCCTTGGCCGGGCACCTGACGCGCGACTGCGCCCAAGTGCAGACGGACATTACCAAACTCGTGGATTTGGCGCTGGTGGAACAGGGCGTGACGGGGCTCGTCTTCGTGCCCTGGGAGGAGATTCAGATCCAAGTCACGCTGGCCAGGGCCAAGGCGGCTTAGCGGCGGACGACCCCAACGGTACCGTACATACCAGCCCGGGAACTGTGTCGTCTCATCGGTCAAGCCTAGGGGAGCACGGCGCGCCCCGGCGGGGTGCCCTCGATGAGGCGCTGCATATCCTGACGCAGGCGCAACGTATCCAGGGCCTGGCGGTCGCCCTGCGCCTGCCCGAAGGCGCGGGCGTCCGCGGCCGGTGCTGGCGCGTCGGTCGCGGTCGCCCGGCGGCGCGCCTGGTCGAGCGTGTCGAGCGCGCGTTGCTGTTCCTGCACGGTCTGACGCAACTGCATCGACTCCTGCTGCTCACGGATCTGCAGCCGCTGGGATTGTGGCACGGTCATGGGTTCGGCCTGCCGACGCGCCTCGCGCTGGTCCCGCTCCAGTTGCAGCCAGCCCTGGGCTTCCTGCTGCTGCAAGGCGCCGGCGGCCCGGGCGGCGGCGGGACCATCGGCCCGGGACACCGCGGACAGGAGTGCGCCGGTGAGGGCGGCGCCCATCAGGTACCCGCGCAACCGGCTGGCGCGATGTTCCCGTGCGGTGGCCGGATTTTGATTCACAGGTCGGCCAGACGCTCCACCGGCGGCTCGCAGTGGGTCCCCCGGCAGCGGTAGGCACGGGGGCCCGCGCCCGGCTTCATCCCCGCCAGGGCCCCGGGCAGGTCGTGCCGGCTGTTGGGGATGGCCAGCACCAGCCGCCGCGGCCGGTAGTCGCGCTGCGCGGCGGCCTGCCAGTCGTCCAGCAGGTCGGCGTCGGCGCGGATGATGAGGGTCTCGGGCGGGTCCAGGTATTCGTCCAGGGCGCACAACAGGGTGCCGTGGGCGCTGGGCAGGCGCCGGATGAACTCGGCGGCGAGCCGCAGCGTCCCCGCCGCCGCGTCCAGATAGCGCGGCTCGCCCAGCAGGTGACCCAGGCGCTGCAGGGCCCAGGCAGCCACACCGTTGCCGGACGGCATGGACTCGTCCCCCAGGGGCTTGGGGCGTGCGATCAAGGGCTCGTGGTCACGGCCGGTGAACCAGAAGCCGCCCGCGTCCGGGTCGTGGAACTGCTCGAGCAGGATCTCCGCCAGGTCCACGGCGAAGGCCAGGTCGGCCGTCGACCAGCGGGTCTGGAGCAGCTCCAGCAGGGCGTCCAGGAGGTTGGCGTAGTCGTCCAGATAGGCGTTGAGGTGCGCCTTGCCGTCCTTGCCGGCGGCGAGCAGGCGCCCGTCCTGCCACAGGGTGCGGCGGATGAAATCCAGGGCGATCTCCGCCGACTCCAGGTAGTCCGGGCGCCCCAGGACCCGGGCGGCGCGGGCCATGGCCTTGATGGCCAGCGCGTTCCAGGCGGTCAGAACCTTGTCGTCCAGGCCCGGGCGCACGCGCACCTCGCGCTCCGCCAGGAGGGTGGCGCGGGCCGTGGCGAGCAGTGACTCGACCTGCGCCAACGGCACCTCTTGGTGCGCGGCCACCTGCGCCGGGGTGCGGTAGCCGTGCAGGTGCCAGTGGCCCTCGAAGTTGGCCGACCGGTCGAGGCCGTAGACGGCGGCAAAGGGTTCGTACTCCGCCGGTGTCAGCAGGGCGCGTACGCGCTCGCGGTCCCAGACATAGAAGCGGCCCTCGTGACCCTCGCTGTCGGCGTCCAGGCTGGACCAGTAGCCGCCTTGGGGGGACTGCATCTCGCGCAGGATCCAGTCCGCCGTGGCTGTGGCGGCGTCGCGAAACAGGGTCTCCCCGGTCAGTTGCCAGGCGTCGCAGCACCGGGCGAGCAGGGGGCCGTTGTCGTAGAGCATCTTCTCGAAGTGCGGGATCATCCAGAGGTCGTCCACCGCGTAGCGGCAAAAGCCCCCGCCGAGTTGGTCGTTGAGCCCCCCGCGGATCATGCGCTCCAGGGTGAAGGTCGCCATGCGCAGCGCCGACCCATCCGGCGGTGCCGCCGCCGCCCGGCGCAGCAGGAACTCCAGACTGGTGGCATGGGGGAACTTGGGCGCCCCGCCGAACCCGCCGTGCTCCGTATCGAAGTCGTCGCCGAGCTGGGCCAGGGCGCTGTCCATCACGGCGGCTGCGGGGACCTGTTCGGAGCGCTCAGGGGCCAGCCCCGCGAGCGCCGCGACCAGCTCCTCCCCCTGGGCGTCGATCGCCTCGCGCTGCTCGCGGTAGGCGCGCTCCACCCCGGTGAGGAGTTGGCTGAAGGCGGGCAGGCCGTGGCGCGGTTCGCGCGGAAAATAGGTCCCGGCGAAGAAGGGGCGCTGGTCCTCGGGCGTCAGGAAGACCGTCAGGGGCCAGCCGCCGGAGCGCCGCGCCATGAGCTGGTGGGCGGTCTGGTAGACCCGGTCCAGGTCGGGGCGCTCCTCGCGGTCCACCTTGATGTTCACGAAGAGCCGGTTCATCAGCGCCGCCGTCGCCGGGTCCTCGAAGGACTCGTGCGCCATCACATGGCACCAGTGACAGGCGGAGTACCCAACGGAGAGCAGGATGGGCCGGTCCAGGGCGCGCGCCAGAGCGAGGGCCTCCGGGCACCAGGGCCACCAGTCCACCGGGTTGTGGGCGTGCTGCTGCAGATAGGGGCTGGTGGTCGCGGCGAGCCGGTTGGTGGGGCCTGGTGCTTGGGGGCTGGTCATGGGTGGGGTCCGCGGCGAGAGTGTATTCGGGGACAATGGGTGCCGCGGGGGTCGCTTTCTACGCTGCCGGACGTGGCAAAGAACCGGCACCGGGTGCGGGTCAGGGTCGGCCGGGCGACGCTCGCCGGCTATATTAGCCGTCACTGATAGGCAACCAGTAACAAAACAAGGATGGACCTACCGGCGCGGGCACGTTAGTCTCTACCCCGCCGCGCGCGTCCCGTTCGCGGCCGGGCCACGCGGGGTCCGGCGCCGGGACGACCCAGGACCGATCGCGCGGCTCAACCCAACCCATTTTGACGACCCTCGACGAGGAGGGGACATGACCCTGCTGCAAACCCGGCCCGCCCTGCCCAGTGACGACAAGCGCTGGAAGCTCGTCAACGCGACCATGCGCCGCACCGGCTACGCCGATCATTCGCTGATCGAGGCGCTGCACAGTGTGCAAGAATCCTTCGGGTTCCTGGACGAGACCGCCATGCGCTTCGTGGCCGGCTCCCTGGACCTGCCCCTGTCGAAGGTGTACGGGGTCGCGACCTTCTATCACCTGTTCCAGCTCAAACCCAAGGGCCGGCACGCCTGCGTGGTCTGCACCGGCACCGCCTGCTACATCAAGGGCGCCGGGGCCCTGCTGGGCGCGATCGAGGAGCGCTACGGCGTCAAGCCGGGCGAGACCACGGAAGACGATCAGCTCTCGGTGCTCACCGCCCGCTGCGTCGGTGCCTGCGGCCTGGCCTCGGCCGCGGTCGTGGACGGTCAACTGCTGGGCAAGCTGACCCCGGAGAAACTGATGGAGCGCATCGAGTTGGAGACCGCCAAGTGAATATCGACGACATCGACGAACTGGCCCAGAAACACCGCGACAAGTTCGCCGGCATCGACACCGAGGTGCGTGTCTGCATGGCGACGAGTTGTCAGTCGTCCGGCTCCCCGCCGGTGTTCGAGGCGCTGACCGAGGCCCACAAGGCGCACGGCTCCGGCACCTGCCGTGTCAAGGGTGTCGGCTGTATGGGCCTGTGCTCGGCCGGACCCATGGTGTCGGTCGCCCGTACGGATGAGCCACCGGAGCTCGAGGTGCTCTACCGCGAGGTGAAACCCGACGACGCCGCTGACATCATCGCGAGTGTGGGCGGCGCGCCGGTGGAGCGCATCCGCTTCCCGACCGACGCCCCCTTCTTTACCCGGCAGCAGCGCATCGTGCGCGAAAACACGGGCATCATCGACCCGGAGAGCTTCACCGGCTATGTCGCGGTCGGCGGCTACCGTTCGATGGTGCAGGCCTTGACCGAGATGACCCCGGGCGCGGTGGTCGCCGAGGTCACCACCAGCGGACTGCGCGGGCGCGGCGGCGGCGGTTATCCGACCGGGCTCAAGTGGTCGACCATCGCCAAGATGCCGGCAGGCCAGAAATATGTCATCTGCAACGCGGACGAGGGTGACCCGGGCGCCTTCATGGACCGCGCCATCCTGGAGTCAGACCCCCATCGGGTGCTGGAGGGCATGGCCATCGCCGCCTATGCCATCGGCGCGAACAAGGGCTATGTCTATCTGCGCGCCGAGTATCCGCTCGCGGTCGAGCGGGTCGAGACCGCCATCCGCAAGGCCAAGCGCGCCGGCTTCCTGGGCAACCACATCTGCGAGACCCAGTTCAATTTCGATGTCGAGATCCGGCTTGGCGCCGGGGCCTTCGTGTGCGGGGAGGAGACCGCACTGATGGCCTCGATCATGGGCAATCGCGGCCAGCCCCGGCCGCGCCCGCCCTACCCCGCCGAGTCCGGCCTCTGGGGCTGCCCGACCCTTATCAACAACGTGGAGACCTTTGCCAACATCACACCCATCATCCGCAACGGCGGGGAGTGGTACGCGGGCATCGGCACCGAGCGTTCCAAGGGCACCAAGGTCTTCGCGCTCGCCGGCGCCATCTCCAACATCGGGCTGATCGAGGTGCCGATGGGGATCACGCTGCGCGAGATCATCGAGGAGATCGGCGGCGGCATCCCCAACGGCAAGGCCTTCAAGGCGGTCCAGACCGGCGGCCCCTCCGGCGGCTGCATCCCGGCGGAGCACCTGGACATCCCGGTCGACTACGACAGCCTGAAGACGCTCGGCACCATCATGGGCTCCGGCGGTATGATCGTCATGGACGAGACCTCGGACATGGTGGACGTGGCCCGGTATTTCATGGAATTCTGCATGACCGAGTCGTGCGGCAAGTGTGTCCCCTGCCGCACCGGCACGCAGCAGATGCACGGACTCCTGGACACCATCGCCAAGGGGCAGGGCACCCACAAGGACCTGGCCCTGTTGGAGGAACTGTGCGAAGTGGTGCAGGCCACCAGCCTCTGCGGCCTGGGCCAGACGGCGCCCAATCCGGTCCTGAGCACGCTGCGGTTCTTCCGGGACGAGTATGAGCAGAAGCTGAAGGCCGAATGATGACCGACGCGGTCGCAAACCTGATCCTCGAACAACTCCGGGCGTTGCGTGATCGTCAGGAACGCAGCGAGCGCGCGTTGCGCGAGGTTCAGTCAAGGCTGATCGGTCTCATCGCGGCAGTCGGCGCCACGACCCGGAACACCGTTTGAACCTCGGGCCGAATCAGCCGGACCGGATCGACGCGACGATGCCAATCCTGGACCACGACCGCGACTTCTATGCCTGGGCCAACGACAGCGCCGCGCGTCTACGCGCGGGGCGCTGGACGGAGCTGGATGTGGATCAGATCGCCGAGGAATTGGAGGACATCGGCAAACAGCAGAAACATGCCCTGGCCGGACACCTCAAGATCCTGATGCTTCATCTGCTCAAGTGGCGCTATCAGTCAGGTTTTCGCGGTGTGAGTTGGCGGGTGTCCATCGCCAATGCCCGGGACGAAGTCAGCGAACTGCTGGAGGATAGCCCGAGCCTTGCGACCAAGCTGCCCGAGATCGCAGCACGGCGTTACGCGGCGGCGCGCAATCGCGCGAGCCTGGAGACCGGTTTGCCGCTGGAGGGCTTTCCCGCGGAATGCCCGTTCTCGTCGGGGCAGTTGCTCGACCAGGATTTTCTGCCCACCTGAGACGCTTTCGACGAAACATGAATCGCACCATCATCACCAAGCGCAGCCTGCATGACCCCGACGACGAAGGACTCCCCCCGCTCGACGCGGTGGCGGGTCTGGCGGCTGTCTGGCCGATGACGTGCGATGCCTGGGCCTTTATGGGAGGGTTCGATGCTGAACAGGGACTACAGAGAGATGTTGCAGTGTTTGCTCGACGAACGGGTGCAGTTCCTGCTGGTGGGGGCCTACGCGATGGCAGCTCACGGGGTCCCGCGGGCGACCGGTGACATCGACCTCTGGGTGCAGCCCGATGAGGAGAATGCGGAGCGCGTGTTTCGTGCCCTGGCACGCTTCGGCGCCCCGCTTGAGGGAACGCAGCCGCGTGAGTTCGCCAGCCCCGGCCTGGTATTTCAGATCGGCGTTGTACCGCGCCGCATCGACATCCTGACCAGCATAGACGGCATGTGCTTTGAGGACGCAGCCATTGACCACATCACAGTTATGATCGACGATCTTGAGATTCCGGTCATCTCGCGCGCTGCGCTGATTGCCAACAAACGCGCCAGCGCCCGCCCGAAAGACCTGCTCGATGTCCAGATTCTGGAACCCCAGGCACGGGCCGACACACCTGTCGACCTGCCGCCCGGAACCTGACCAAGACACCCGACGACACCCGGAGCCCACATGCCCCCACCCGCCACCCCAACCAGTGTCCGCGTCGTTACGCTGAACATCGACGGAAAGGACTACTCCGCCCGCGCGGATGAGACCATCATCGAGGTCTGCCGGGAGAACAAGATCCCGATCCCGAGCCTGTGCTACCTGGACGGTCTGAGCGTCTGGGCCGGCTGCCGCCTGTGCCTGGTGGAGATGGCCGGCCAGTCGCGCCTCTTCGCCGCCTGCTCCACCCAAGTGGCCGAGGGGATGCAGGTGTCCACCAACACGGAGCGCCTGCAACGCTATCGGCGCACCATCGTGGAACTGCTCTTCGCCGAGCGCAGCCACGTCTGCTCGGTGTGCGTCTCCAATGGCCACTGCGAGCTGCAGTTCATGGCGCAGAAGTGCGGGGTGGACCATGTGCGCGTCCCCTACCGCCAGGCGCGCAATCAGGTCGACAGTTCCCACGAGGCGTTCCGGCTCGACCACAACCGCTGCATCCTCTGCACCCGTTGTGTGCGGGTCTGCGACGAGATCGAGGGCGCCCATACCTGGGACGTGATGGGCCGCGGCAGCGACTGCCAGGTCATCACCGACCTGGCCCGCCCCTGGGGCGAGAGCGACACCTGTACCGGCTGCGGCAAGTGCGTGCAGGTCTGCCCCACCGGCGCCCTGGTCAAGCAGGGAACGTCTGCCGGGGAGATGGTCAAAGATAAACACTTCCTGCCCATTCTCGCCCGCCGGAGGCACGCCCAATGAGTGACACGCCCATGAGTGACACCCCCGTCAGCGGCCCGAAGATCACGGTGGCCACCGCCTGGCTGGACGGCTGTTCCGGTTGCCACATGTCCTTCCTGGACATGGATGAACGCCTGGTGGACCTGGCCCAGAAGCTCGACATCGTCTACAGCCCCCTGGTCGACTCCAAGGTCCTGCCGGAGCAGGTGGACGTGGGCATCCTGGAGGGGTCCATCAGCAACGAGGGCGACCTGCGTCATGCCCAGGAGTTCCGCAAGCACTGCAAACTCCTGATCAGCCTGGGGGACTGCGCCGTCACCGGCAATGTCCCGGCGATGCGCAACCCGTTCAAGCTCGAGGCGGTGCTCAACCGGGCCTACCTGGAGACCGTCGACGTCCAGCCCCAGATACCGACCGTCGGCCTGCCGGCCCTGTTTCGCCAGGTGCGCCCCATCCACGGCGTCGTGGAGGTCGATGTCTTCATCCCCGGCTGCCCGCCGCCCGCGGACGCGATCTTCTACGTGCTGAGCGAGTTGCTCGAGGGGCGGACGCCGGACCCGAACAAGGTGACCCGCTTCGGGAAGTGAACCGCCGTGGGACCTGAGCGCGGGATCCGCACGACGGCCGACGTCAGCGGCACACCGCGCCGCCACGCCCAACCATCCGACCCGTTAGGGATTGCCCATGACCGACAAGACTGCCCAAGACGACCTCGGCCTCATCGTCACCCTGCTGGATCGTATGCGCACCCAGCGCCTTCCGCGCGCCCTGGACCTCAAGGCGAAGGTGGACGCGGGCGGCACGCTCGACAGCTTCGACATCGACTACCTGCATGAGGTCTTCACCGACGCCAACGGTCTGCGGCCGCTGTGGGAGCGCCACCCGGAACTCAACAACATCGCCGGGCAACTGATCGCCCTCTACCATGACATCACCGAGCGCGCCCTGGCCAATGAGGCCGGGGCCACACCGACCTGACCCGCTCGAACGCGCGCCGCGCCCGACCCGCCGGAGCGTACCACTGACCTATCAAAGGGGACTGCACCCATGAGCCGCACCGTCACCATCGAACCGGTTACCCGCATCGAGGGGCATGCCCGTATCACCCTGCAACTCGGCGACCAAGGCGAAGTGCAGGACGCCCGCTTCCACCTCACCCAGTTCCGCGGCTTCGAGAAGTTCTGCGAAGGCCGCCCCTACCGCGAGATGCCGGCGCTCACCGCCCGCACCTGCGGCATCTGCCCGGTGAGCCATGTGCTCGCCTCCAACAAGGCGTGCGACCACCTGCTCTCGGTCACGATCCCGCCGACCGCGGAGAAACTGCGCCGCATCATCAACCTGGCGCAGATCACCCAGTCCCACGCCCTGTCCTTCTTCCACCTGTCGTCGCCCGACCTGCTGCTGGGGTGGGACTCGGACCCGGCCACCCGCAACATCTTCGGCGTCATGCGCCAGGACCCGGCGCTCGCCCGCGACGGGATCCGGCTGCGTTCGATCGGTCAGACCATCATCGAGACCCTGGGCGGCAAGAAGATCCATCCGACCTGGGTGGTCCCGGGCGGCGTCAGTGAGGCACTGACCCCGGAGAAGCGCGAGGCCATGCTCAAGATGCTCCCCGAGGGGCTGGAGATCGCCAAGCGCACCTACGCCTTCTTCAAGACCCTGGTCCCCAAGTTCAAGGACGAGGCAACCAACTTCGGCACCCAGGACACGATGTTCCTCAGCCTGGTCTCCCCGGAGGGCAACCTGGAGCACTACGACGGCTTCCTGCGCATCAAGGACGCCCAAGGCCACATCGTCGAGGACATGGTGCCCACCTGGGAATACGAACGCCTGGTCGGCGAGGCGGTGGAGGACTTCAGCTATATGAAGTTCCCCTACTACAAGCCCATCGGCTACCCCAAGGGCATCTATCGGGTCGGCCCCCTGGCGCGGCTCAACAACGCCAACTCCTGCGGCACCCCCTATGCCGACGTGGCCCTGGCTGAGTTCCACATGCTGCAGGAGTCCGGCCCCATCGCCAGCAGCTTCCACTACCACTATGCGCGGCTGGTGGAGATCATCTATGCACTCGAGATGATGGAGCGCCTGCTCAAGGACCCCGAGATCCTGGACCACCGGGTCCGCGCCCGCGCCCGCAGCAACCGCGACGAGGGCATCGGCGTCTCCGAGGCGCCGCGCGGCACCCTGATGCACCACTACAAGATCGACGACGACGGGCTCATCACCTGGGTCAACCTCATCATCGCCACCGGGCACAACAACCTGGCCATGAACGCCGCGATCCGCCAGGTCGCCGACGCCTATGTCGACGGCAACAACCTGCAGGAAGGCATGTTGAACCGCGTCGAGGCCGTGATCCGCTGCTACGACCCCTGCCTCTCCTGCGCCTCCCACGCCTTCGGGGAGATGCCGCTCGTGATCGAACTCAAGGACACCGCCGGCCAGGTGGTCGATCGGCTGAGCCGCGGGTAGGGCGCCCCAGGTGCAACGCCGTAGGGTGCGCCGTGCGCACCCAGTGCAGGTCGCGCAGCGACGCTGTGGGAGCGGCTTCAGCCGCGACGACGCCTCCCTGAGAAGCCGCCGTCGACTGGGCAAAGAGACAGGAGGTCGAGGCTTTAGCCGGTCGACATCGCATCGCCGCGGTCCGGTCCGGCTAAAGCCTCGACCTCCGGTGCGAAACGCTTGGACGACGGCCGCACGAAAGCCTGCTTCGCAGTCACCAATAACACCCATCAACCACCGCAGCGCCTCCGGCACCGCGGCCGTTGACCCACGCTTCCCACAGAAATCGACATGACCAACCCCAAGACCCTGATCATCGGCTACGGCAGCCCCATCCGCGGCGACGACGCCATCGGCCCTCTGGCCGCCGACGCCCTGGAGGCCAGCCCCCTGCCCGAAGGCGTCACCGTCATCTCCCGCCACATCCTCACCGCCGAACTGACCGAAGACATCGCCGCCGCCGACCGTGTCATCTTCCTCGACGCCACCGTCGAAGGCGAACCCGGCGAGGTCCAGGTCCGCCGCCTGGCCGCCGACGCCACCGCACTATCGAGCATGGCCCACTTCCTGGACCCCCGGGAACTCCTCGCCTGGGCCCAGACCCTCTACCAGCGCGAACCCGCCGCCTACCTGGTCTCCGCCGCCGGCCTCACCTTCGACTATGCCAACTATGCCCTGAGCCCCACCGCCTCGGCCGCCCTGCAACCCATGCTCGAGCGGGTCCGCGCCCTCATCGCCGAACCGCTGGCCCCGTAGGGTCCGCTGCGCGGACCGCCGATCTCGGCACCAGCATTACAGACCTGAGCGACTTCAGAGGCCCCACGGATCCCCGCGACCACAGACGTACACCAAGGGCAGGGGCATCGAACTGGTGCTGCTACCGTCTTTGAACGAGGCACGAGGCTTGATAAAAGGGGCTGATCCAACAGGTTACCGGGATCGCGAGGATCGCTATTGATGGCGCTACTGGTCGACACTTGCGGCCGGGCGTGGGCGCACCGGCGCGTCCGCGACCCCTCATACCGGCGTTGTCAGGTGATTCCACAGCAGCGCACGGCTACGCCAGTGGTTCTCGATCTGCTGGGTGAAATCAGGGCGGACCAGTTTGGCACGCTGGTGGAGCCAACGTTCATCCTCTACCCTGACCACGACGCCTTCCAGGGGGCCGTCGCGGTAGCGGCTGTGCCGGTGGTATAGCAGGCCCGTCAAAGCGGATAGATCGATGCGGTCGCGCAACAGCGCGGGCACCGTTGGCAGCCCCAGATCGCACGCCCAGGCGTCGCGGCGGCGGGTGCTCCAAAACCGGGCTGCGTGCCGGTCGTAGACATCGAACGCCAGCCACCAGTCGGGCAGCGCCGTGTAGTCGAGCGAATGCCGTGCCGCGCACCACTCGCCAAAGGCAATTAGATGGGTATCCAGGGAGTCGAACAGGGCGTTCTCGTTGGCGCTCAGCCAGCGCTCCAGGCGCGCGAATTGCCCGGCGAAGGGCGGGCGCAGATAGTGACCCCGGTTCTGTGCCCGTACGGACCCATCGGCCCCAACCGAAAAACCCAGGTTGGCGCCATCGAGTTTTTCTTCGACCACGACCTCGACAGCCAGCAGCGCGCTCGCGGCGGCCGGCGACAGGACCTTGTCATCGCGCGGCTCGCCCTTGCCCAGCCAGGCCAGGTGCGGGGTGTGGGGGAAGCGGAAGAAGTCGGTCATTGCTTCGGTCCGAGAGCTTGTTCTGATATTCGCCGCACAGATGCCAATCCCAATCCAGCACGGCATGACGCGAACTGTCGGCCTCGAAGTCGACAACCCAGGAGAGGACCTGCCGACGCAGTGTCGACTCTTGTACCGGGGTGGCCTCCGGCCGAAAGGGCGAGCCGTCGTCGGCCGCGCTCGCCACGATCAGAACATTGGTGTCGATAACCTGGGCCTCAGCCATTGGTCGGCTCGTTCATACGTGCAGCGCGGGCCTGGGCCTGAGCGCGCGCTTCGCCGACGCTGTCGCCAAAGAAATACGGGGGCCAATTGTTCACGGCTCCGAACTCGTCGACCTCCAGGGGGCGCAGAGAGGCATGTCGACCTTCCCGTTCGACAAAGTACATGGCGCATTGCTCCGGACTCGTCCGCCTCTGCGCAATGAGTGTCTGCATCCGGCGGAACAAATGCTCCGAGTGCGTCTCGACGATGAACTGAATATTACGATAGCGATTGCGGCTGACTTGGACGAACAGCTCGGCCAGCACTGCCTGCGCCAGCGGGTGCAAATGGATCTCCGGCTCCTCCAGTACGATGGTGCTGCCCGGGGGCGCGAAATACGCCAAGGTCAACACCGGAAGCACCTGCGACACGCCGATGCCCACATCAACGAGATTCGCCGATACGCCATCGCGGTGAATCACCAATTCATAACGCGAGGAGCGGCCGACCTGACGCAGTTCCAGCTTATCGGCGATCTGCATCCTCTTCAGCCACCATGAGACATGCGGCAGCACCCCGGATGCGCTTCCGTTGCCCGGCTGCCGTCGCTGCCGATGTCACCGGGGCTCGACTTGTTCCACAAATAGTCGCGCTCCGGTCGGCGCCGTAACGGGCCCAGGTAGCGTATCCCTTCAAGCTCGCGGCGGATGGCGAGGCTGAGGTCCTGCGCCAGGCGGGCGTCCTCACCGAGCAGCGCCAGCGACTCGGGCGAGAGCGCAATCGATCGCTCGGGCGCGCAATCGCGACCCTTGCCGCGCGGCTGGGATTCGTCATCGACGAACAGCGAAAAGGCACCCTTTTCCCGGCGTACCACGCGCAGACGGCGTTCGCCGGTACCTATCTCCAACTCTTGGACCACCGCTGCACCCTTTGACGTTTGCCCGTAGCTACAAGCAAAATAGCCTTCGTGTACGCGCTCGGTTGCAGGCCGCCGGAACCCGAAGGCGATTTTGAACCGTCGCACCCCCCTGGCCGCGGTACAGAGCACGCTGTCGAAATCGCCGAAGTTGAATAGGTCGCTCGCCTCGTCGCCTCCAAGATTCAGATGGATGGAGCGGTCGGGCGACTGTACCGTCTGTTTCAGCAGCAGCATGCTCTGGATCAGGGACGATTTCCCCGACGAGTTGGTTCCCAGCAACATCGTTACCGGGCGCAGCGCGATCGGACCTGTGTCCAGCCAAGTCTTGAAGTTCTTCAGGTGTAGCTCAGTCAGCACGGCAATCTCGCGTGTCTCGTCCAGGATCGGTGCAGAGTATCCCACGCCTCCACCACAAGCCGCCTGACAGTGGGTTGGTCGTGAAGCACGAGTGAGCGGCATCAATACCCGTGCGCGGAGACTGGTTTACCGACTCCTCAGACGCAACGGTCTTGCAAGCGCTCGCGGGCGCCTCGTCGCGCGGCGCACGCGGTCGTCAGGCCGCCGCTAGGCCGGACTGGACAGGCCGCCGGCCACCGGCCGCCCCTCCAGCACCACGATACTGCGCGAGCGCAGCAGCAGCGGCCCCGGCATCACCGGCTGCTGGTCCTGCGGCTTGGTCAGGTCGAGCAGCGGCGCCCCGCCGGTGTCCAGGGCGCGATGCCAGACCTGGCCGGTGAGCGGCGGCAGGTCGAAGTGCTGCGCCGTGACCGCCATGTTCATGGCGATATACAGGGGCTCCTCCGCCGGTGTCACGGGCGCGAGCGTGAGGGCCAGGACCTGGGCCCCCGGGTCCTTCCAGGGTGGGTCACCGACCTTGATCCCGTGCCAGGTCACGTCCGGCTGGTCGGCCCCTTGGCGGGGCTGCCCGGCCAGGAAGCGCCGCCGCCGCAGCGACGGGTGACGCTTGCGCAGTGCGATGAGCCCGCGCACGAAGCGCAGCATGTCGCGGTTGGTCTCCACCAGCGACCAATCGAACCAGCCGAGCGGGTTGTCCTGACACCAGGCGTTGTTGTTGCCCGCCTGGCCGCGCAGGACCTCGTCGCCGGCCAAGAGCATCGGGATCCCCTGGCTCAGGAACAGGAGCGCCAGCAGGTTCTTGGCCTGGCGGCGGCGCAGCGACAGGATCTCGGCGTTTGCGCTCTCGCCCTCCACCCCGCAGTTCCAGCTCAGGTTGTCGTCGGTCCCGTCGCGGTTGCCCTCCCGGTTGGCCAGGTTGTGCTTACCGTTGTAGGAGACCAGGTCCCAGAGGGTGAAGCCGTCGTGACAGGTGACGAAGTTGATGCTGTTGATGGGCTGGCGCAGATTCGCCCCATAGAGGTCGCTGCTGCCGGCGAGCCGTGTGGCCACCTCCGGGATCAGCCCCCGGTCGCCGCGCACGAAGCGCCGGATGCTGTCGCGGTAGCGCCCGTTCCACTCCATCCAGCGGTAGCCGGGGAAGGAGCCGACCTGATAGAGACCGGCCGCGTCCCAGGCCTCGGCGATGATCTTGGCGGCGGCCAGGGTGTCCGAGAGTTCGATCCCCCAGAGCACCGGCGGGTGCTCCATGGGCCGCCCGCTGCCGTCGCGCGCCATCGCGCTCGCCAGATCGAAGCGGAAGCCGTCCACGTGCATTTCGCGCACCCAGTACTCCAGGCAGTCCAGGATATAGCGGGCGACGAAGGGGTGATTGGCGTTGACGGTGTTGCCGCAGCCGGTGAAGTCGAGATAAATCGACTTGTCGAGCTGATCCAGGCAGTAGAAGGTCTCGTTACCGAACCCCTTGAAGGACAGGGTCGGACCGCGGCCGTTGCCCTCGCAGGTGTGGTTGAACACCACGTCCAGGATGACGCCGATGCCGGCCTTGTGCAGGGCGCGCACCATGTCCCGGAACTCCCGGCGGTGGCTGCCCAGTTCCGGTGTCACACAGTAGCCCGGGTGGGGCGAGAAGAAGCCGAAGCTGCTGTAGCCCCAGAAATTCTTGAGACCCGCCTCCGCCACCCCCGCGGGCACGTCCTGCTCGTCGAAGGCCATCAGCGGCATCAACTCCACGTGGGTGATGCCCAGGTCCTTGAGATAGGCAACCTTCTCGCCCAGCCCGGCGAAGGTCCCGGGGTGCCGTACACCGGACGACGGGTGCCGGGTGAAGCCGCCCACGTGTAGTTCGTAGACGATCATCTGCTCCGAGGGCACTCGCAGCGTCGTGTCCCCGCACCAGTCATATTCGTCCGCGAGCACCACGGCCCTAGGCGAATCATGGGGTTGGACGCCTTCGGCACAGCGGCGCGAGCGGTCCCAGGCGCAGGTGTTGACCGCCCGTGCCCAGGGGTCCAGCAGTTCAATGTTGGGATCGAAACGCCAGCCGTGACCGCGGGGGTCGTTGGGGCCGTCCATGCGCCAGGTGTAGTGGGTGCCGGGCGGCAGGTCCACCACCAGCAGGTGCCAGGAGAAGAAGCTGTGGTTGATCTCCGGGTCCAGGCGGATCACCTGGAAGGGTTGCGGGCTGTCCGCCGCGGCGTACAGCAGCAACTCGGCCCCGACCGCGTGGCGGCTGTAGACCGAGAAATTGACCCCGTTGTCCTCGAGCGTCGCACCCGGCGGGTAGCGACGCCCGGGAAGGGTTCGATAGGGACCGTGAAACTCTTGCATGATCCTGACCTGATTCTTTTGGACCGCGGCGGACGCGGGAAGGCAAGGACGCGCAGTTCTCAGGGGGCGCGCGCAACGTGACGCGGACGCAGACCCTTTCCGGGCGCGGCGCGGCGGTTCGCGGCAGACCCGCCGCAAGTACGTCCAAGCAATTCTATTTATTTAGAAACTTCGCTCGGATTGCCGTAGGGGCAAGAGCGGATGGTCAAGGATAACACGCAAGCACTCCTGGGCGGTACGAAAAGCTGCCGAATCCTCCAGATCCACTGACGACAGGTCCGCGGCCCACGCAGGACCCGTTTTCGAGAAAATAGCTGTTTTTATTAGCCTTTCCCTTACTGCGGGCGCAAACTCTCCATACATTTTGAGGTTCCAGGCTAACGCGGACCGGGTTGCGGCGGTTGCGGTTCTTTGCCGCCGACCTTCTTGCCGCTCTCAAGGGCGCGGGCCGCCCGGGCGGCGACCTTGCCAGGCCGAACTGACCCCTTATCCCACCTTATTCCAGCGCCTGGCCCCTTAGTCCGCGAATTGAGTATACTGCCCCCGGAACTCCCGGGAATTAAGTAAACTGTCCCCGCAACTCTGTCCCCGGAACTCGGCAACCGCTGACGAGCAAAACGAATGACCACCGACGCCAACTCCGGTTGCCCGGCCGAGCCGCTGGCTCTGATCAAGACCTTGCAACAGGCCCGCGACCCCTTGTACGCCCTGCTCGACGCCGCCCGGGACGACGCCGTGCTGGTGCTGTTGCGGGAGGCCGGCACCGCGCCGGTACCGCTGCTACGCGACACCAAGGCCGCAGAACTGGAGGACTATGGCGCACAACTGGTCGCGCTTCGCGACCGGCCGGGGCTGATCGAGCGCCTCGTCCATCGCGGCTGGGGTCGAAGCTGGGGCATCTATCTCACCAGTCGCACGCCGGAGCCGGAGTTGGCAGCCCATCTGCGCGGCAACTGCTGGACCGACTCCCCGGACGGCCGACGGCTGTACTTCCGCTGGTACGACCCGCGCGTGCTGCGCACCGCCCTGCCGGCAATGTCCGCCGATGGGCGCGACGCCTTCCTCGGCCCGGTCACGGGCCTGTTGCTGGAGGCCGCCGACCCGGCCGAGATGGACTGCTGGACGCGCTCGCGGGCCGAGATTGCGCACAGCCACATGCGCGTGGTTATCCCCGACCGTCCGTCAAGGACATGGTACGAGGCACCGCGTCCGAGCCCGGGCGACATGACGGCATAGGCCGCCGTGGCGAGCGGCCTTGGACTGCTTGCCGACCCACAGCCCCACGGTCGATACCGCGCTCGCCGCCTGCTCGCCGATTGCAAAAAACCGGTGACGCGAAAAACGGGCTCCAACACCGTTTGCTATTTCTCGGTGTCAATCTCGACGCGGAATCGGAACTTCTTTTCCAGGTAGTCATGAACAGCCCAGGGGAAATTCTCATCCCCATGCCTGATCATCTTATGCCCGTAAGCTTGTACTTCTTCGCCATCAATGATCTTGGTCTTGGTCATTGCCAATGGTAGCTCGGCGAGACTGCGAACGGCTTGCCAAGCCTCGGAAAATCGCTTCGCTGCAGATGGGTCGGCGCCGGGCTCCAGTCTCGTCGCTGCACCGTTCTCGAAATAAATCCGACCGGCAAAAACGGGACCGGATGCATCTTGATCATACACCATTAGCATTGTCATTGGCTCAGAAGACCTGTTGGCGTCGAATGGACCCGGGCAGCCGGACTGGAAGACAGCGAGGGCGGCGACAAGCGCGGATGTGAGCTGCGAGGATAACCTCATGGAACGGCCCCGGAAGCCGCACCGCCGGTCCCACGGGAATGCAATTCCACAGGTTGACTGCGATATATGTTATAGTCTTCGGTCACGTAGTAGTCGAAATTCAGAGGGAAAGCCTTGGCTTGATCATAGAGCGGGAAATAGGGGACGTACTACGGAATCGTTCTGGAGCGGGTCTTGCTCGCCGTGGATCTGCGCTTGGCCGTCAAGGTGCAAGCGGCGGGTTAGCCCCGGATGACGCACAGGCCCGTAGGATTCGGCGACGAAGGAACCGGATCTTCTGAGCGGCAGGCTATCAGTGCGGTTCGCTCCAACTCGCCGTACCCTGCGCGGCCTCCCCGGAACACCCCGCGAATTAAGTATACTGTCCCCGGAATTCCCGAATTAAGTATACTGTCCCCGGAATTCCGAATTCCCCGGTCCCCGGAATTCCCCGAATTAAATATACTGTCCCCGGAATTCCCGTCCCCGGAATTCCACTATCTGCCTGAGCGCTTGCTGGAATGCTGGAGGCGCTGAGCAAACCGAGGATTGCACCCAGGATGTTAGCCCGGTGCCTGATCCACGCCGTCATTTGGGTAAAGTAGGAAGCAAAGTGTCAGTCATGCGTAACACGACGATTCAACAGTTCGATCAGCAGCTGTCGATCAAGGTCGAAATAGGAAACATCTCCAAATTGATCCTTCCCAAACTCCGCGCGGGTCAAATCCTGCTGTAGAGCATTTCGATGAACTACAGATCTTGAGTAGGTTTCTAGGTAGTAATCTCTCCGGACTTCATCGTACCGGAAGCGAAATTCTTCAAAGACGTAATTCCAGCCGGAACATAGTTGTTGCTTTATCGTCAACCATCGGCCTTCACACGAAACCTGTGGTAAACCCCCCACCATGCAGCGCCCGGATTTCGGCTCGATGAACGAAGCGGTGCGCTCAACTTCGTAACTGGACAGGCAGTACTGCAAGCCAAAACCGCTGTCCTTAACCTCTTGATCGAGATGAGAGTCGCCTGCAAAAGAGTGACCGAAAAGGAGGCTGGTCAACATAAGGGTCGACATCGACTTACGGATCATCACTCTTCTCTAGATCATTTACTCAGTTGGCTTCCTCTGAGCCATCTACTTCCGTAACTCCGAACGCCTCTCGAGCAACACCAAAATGCTCTCTTCGGTCGGCATAGCTATCTGTTCCACTATTGATGACTCTCGTAACGGCATCTACATCGTTACTCCCGACACCTTGATCTGCGAACGCGTTGAGGTCGTTCTCCGTCCAGTACGCCATTGCTGAGACCATCGCACCCTCTGCGGTCAACATAGCATCAGGTTCGTTGAGAATATCGATTCCACTATCAGGTGAACGCTCTTGAATCTCATCATTAGCCGTTTGGTAGTTGTCCCTGCCAGTTAACTGAATATAGCCTCGCCCACGGTACGCCCACCCGTCCCCTGTTTCTGCACCTCCGTTTCCGTTTCGGTTGGCGTATGCGTGGTTGGCGATCGCTTCCTGGTCAGCCGTAAAAGCATTCTGATCGCTGCGCCCGTGCACATCAGCAAGGTTGTTAGTGCTATAAGCCGAGAACGTATTACGCAGGGCGTCCGCGCTATAATTCAAGTTCTCCGCTTGCGGTTCCCCAGTCGGCCCCACTTCCTCTCTCACCTGTGCAAAGAAATGTGCTCGACGCTCTGGTGTATTGAGGCCATATTCCTCGTAATGTTCGTTGAATGCATCACGCATTTCCTCGAGCGCATCCTGGGACGCATCAGGGAAGATTGATTGCAACTGCTCGACGGTAATGTTATTTTCATTCTCCTCCGCACCCGTGTCGTCTTGCGGCTCCTGATCCATTCCTAAAGCGCCCTTTATGATGCGCACGAACTGTTCACCTATATTTAAGAGCGAACAGGACAAGCAGAAGCTCTCGTCGTTAAGTAGCTGATTGGTTACGAGGCCAGCGGTTACGCCTGCGGCAGCACCGATCGCAAGAGCGACCGGCACGCTCACCGGAGCAAGGACGATAAGTGCTGCCGCGACAGCGACACCGACAACGACACCGACGGCGATCGAGGCCGCTGCGTTCGCAATGCCGCCAAGGCTCCATAGCCCGGAAGGGTCGCTCCGATTGATCGGATCGTTGCCGGCATAGGCATATAGGTCAACGCCGCCGGAGAGGCCAACTGGATCAGGGCTGAGGTACCGCCCCAACGCCGGATCGTAGTAACGAAACCGGTTGTAGTGCAGCCCGGTCTCCGGGTCGTTGTATTGGCCGGGCAGGCGCCAGGGCTGGCGGATCTGCTCGTTGCGCATGATCGCCTGGCCCCAGGGGGCGGCGTCGGCGGCCCAGACGATGCGGCCTTGGCCGTCGCTGATGCGCCGGGGGCTGCCGAGGTGGTCGTTGTGGCTGTAGTAGACCTGGCCGTCGATGCGCATGGCGAACAGGGCCTGGCCGCCGGGGTGCCAGAGATAATCGCGGTGCCGGTTGCCGTCCGGGCCTTGCGCCAGTTCGGCGATGAGCTGCTCGCCGGCCCAGAGGAAGTGGGTGGTGGTGGTGCGGCCGTCGGGGTCGGTGACCTGCTTGTAGCTGCGCCGCGCGAAGGCGTCGTAGCCGAAGGTGATGGTCTGGTGGCGGGGGGTACGGACCTCGATCAGGAGGCCGCGGTCGCTCCAGCGGTAGGTCCAGGTGCCGTCTGGGCCGCGACGCTCGCAGAGGCGTCCGCGCGCATCGTAGCCGTAGCGGTGTGGGCCGTTGGTCAAGACCTTGCCGGCGCCGTCGTAGTCGGCCCGGCAGCCGGCAGACTGGACGCGGTGGCCGGCGGCATCGAAGCGGTTCATCTCGCCGCGACGGTGCGGGTCGGTGCTCGCGCCCTCGATGGTGGCGGCGAGCCAGCCGCGGGGGTCGTAGTCGTGGTGGCGCGGCGGGCGGCCGGCTTCTTCGACGGTGGTCAGCCGGTCTTCGTCGTCGTAGCCGTAGCGCGCCTCATGGACCGGGCGGCCGACGACGGTGATCAACAGGCCGGCGAGCTTGCCGGCGGCGTTGCGGGTCTCGCGACAGGTCAGGCCGCTCGGCAGGCGGGTCTCGGTCTGGCGCTGGTCGGGGCTGTGGCGGATCGAGGTCTCGGCGCCGGTCCAGTCGGTGATGCCGACGAGGTCCAGGTCGGGGTCGCGGGCAAAACCGACGCTGCCCGTGGGGCCGTCGATCGCGATCAGGCTGCCGTTGGCGTCGTAGCGGTAGGTGATGGTCGCAGTGCCGTTGGTCTCGCTCTGCAGGCGGCCGTTGGCGCCGTAGCGGAAGCTGATCGGCCGGCCGTCAACGGCGGCGGTGATGATCCGTCCGTCGGGGTCGTGCGTGTATTCGACGGTCTCGCCGTCGCGGTAGGTGATGCGGCTGATGCGCCCGTCGCGGTAGTCGATCCGGGCATAGGGGCCGTCGGCATCGCCGATGGCCGCGAGCTGGGCCTGGCTCGCGTTGTCCGGTGTCGGGCGCCAGTGGTAGGTCTCGCGGCGGCCGTCGGGGTAGGTGACGGCCTTGGGACGGTTCCATTGACCATAGGCGAAGCGGGTGACCGCGGCGTTGGCGTCGGTGACGGCGACGAGCCGGCCTTGGGCGTCGTGCGCGAAGCGCTGACTGCCGCCGGCGCGGTCGGTATAGCTGCCTAAGTGCGCATAGTCCGGGTAGCTCAGGGTCTCTTGGGTGCCGTCGGGCCAGCGCAGGTTGGTGAGGTTGTCGGCGCCGTCGTAGTCGAGTTGCCAGGCGGGGCCGGGGGCGTCGCTGGAGCGGCGGTCGATGGCGATGGGCCGGCCGCGCTCGTCCCAGCTCAAACCGAGTCGGGTGCCGGCGGGGTCGGTGAGACCGAGCAGGCGGCCTTGGGGGTCGCTCTCCAGCGTCCAACAACGTCCGAGGGGGCTCTTGACGCGGCCGATGAAGCCCTGCGCGTCGGGCGAATACAGGGTTTGATGACCGAGGGGGTCGGTGACGCGGACGGTACCGGCGGCCGGGTCGGCGACCACCCGGCAGATGCCGTCGTCAAGCCGCTCGGCGAGACCGAGGGCGATGCGCTCGCGGCGCAACGCGGCGAAGACGGCGGCGCCGAGGGGACGCGGGGTGATGGAGGCGCTACTCTGTTCCATGGTCCGTCCCTCAGCCCTGCGGGCAGTCCACGAAGGGTGCGCCCTTGGCCGAGGCCGCCTTGAGCGCCCCCGCACCGGCGGCGGAACCGATGATAACGGTAAAACAGCCGACGGTGATGACCCCGCCGTGAGCGGTCTTGTCGCCCATGCGCGCAGCGGGCTGGCCGCAGATAATGACCGTGGACTCACCCTGGGCAATGGTGTCCGGCGGGCCGACGCAGGCGGCGGTGTCGCCCATGCGTGCCGCAGGCTGGCCGCAGATGATGACGGTGGGGGCGCCCGTGATGATCGGCCCCCCCACGTGGGGCTTGGGACCGGGGTCGACCATTGGGCAGACGTGCATGTCGCCGAGGCGGGCGGCTGGGGGCATAGCGGTGCTCCTTGTGCGGGTCCTGTCAGCTTGCGTCACTGCGGTCCGTAAGCCGATCTGTTATGCAGCGAATACTAGCCCATCCCGAACGTCGGGACATCCGGATCAGCAGTTTATAGTGACCGGTGGTCAGTGTTCGGTGGCCAGGGCGGCACAATCGACTGATCGCTCTGGGCTTCTTGGTCGCGAAAAACCGAAAATCGACGTGCGATGAGTATAAAATTCAATACCACGATGTTGTAAATGCATTTTCAGAGCGTACTGGAGCGTCCGATGCTGTCTTGCGATGCGGCCAAGTTGCCGCCCCTGACGATGGACGCACGGGTCAAGGGTATCCGCGATACCTTCCGCGGTCTACTCCAGACAGTCCGAGATGCGGTTGGGGCATCCGGTCCCGGGGTCTTGGTCAGCCGGGCCGGCGGAACCGCAGCGCGTTACGCCCGAACTGGTGCCCTTGGCCACCGGATAGCCGAAGCGGGGTCGGCGCTCAGTACCGCCGTCCCAAATCCACCCAGCGCCAGGCCGCCCAAAGCCCCAGGAGTGCGGCGATGGCCCCAACCCCGAAGGCGGCGAAGGGTCCCGGGGTAACCCACAGTGCCCCGCCGATCAGGCTGCCAACGGCCCCACCCGCGCCGAAGCTCAGGCTGTTGTAGAGCGCCTGGCCGCGCCCCTGAGTGCGACCCGGGAAATAGTGATGGACGAGATGGATCGCGGAGACGTGGAAGGTCCCGAAGCTCGCGGCGTGCAGGCTCTGGGCCAGGATCTGCAGCGGAAGGGAATGGATGTAGGCGCCGATCAAGAGCCACCGCAGCGCCGCCAGCCCCAGGCTCCACAGCAGCACCCGCCGCGCCCCGAAGCGGGCGAGCAGGCGGTGCATGACCAGGAACACCAGCACCTCCACCACCACCCCCCACACCCACAGGCTCCCCACCACCCCGGTCGAATAGCCGGCCGCCTTGAGGTCGATGGAATAGAAGGCGTAATAGATGCCGTGGCTCAACTGCATCAGGAAGCAGGCCCCCAGCAGGGCCAGGACCTCGGGACGGCGCAGCAGCGCGCGCAGCGACGGGCTCGCCCCCGTCACCTGCGCCGGCGGACTGTCCGGGACCAGCAGGGTGCTGAGCCAGGTCCCCAGATAAAGCGTCAGGACCCAGAGCGGGACCACGGCGAGCGGCGCCCATTCCAGTTGCCAACCGAGCGTCCCCACCACCAGGATGAAACCCACCGACCCCCACAGGCGCACCCTGGCATAGTAGGCGGAGCGCGCCCCCAGGTGATTGAAGGTGACCGACTCCAGGAGCGGCAGGGAGGCGTTCCAGAAAAAGCTGAAGAGCGTCATGGCCGCCGCCATGGCCCAGAATCCATCGGCGACGAACACGGTCCCGAACACCAGCACGGTCCCCAGCGCGGCCAGGCGCACCAGCGGCATCCGCCGGCCGCTGCGGTCCACCCAGTGCCCCCACAGCAGCGGGGCCACGATCTTGGTGGCCCCCAGGATCGCGATCAACTGGCCGACGGCCAGGGCATCGAACCCGCGGGATTGCAGATACAGACCCCAGTAGGGGACCAGCGCGCCCAGGGCGGCGAAGTAGAAGAGATAAGTGGCCGAGAGCCGCCAGTAGGGCAGCGCGCCCCTGGCGTCACCGGTCATGGCGGCGGGCTTCAGCGGGGCGCCGCGGCCGGGATCGGCGGGGTTGGCGGGACCACATCGCCGTTCTGGGCGCGCTGGCGCAGCCAGTGGTCCATCAGGACCAGCGCCAGCATGGCCTCGGCGATGGGGGTCGCGCGGATGCCGACGCAGGGGTCGTGGCGGCCGGTGGTGATGACCTCCGTCGCCTGGCCGTCGGTGCCAATGGTGCGCCCGGCCAAGCGCAGGCTGGAGGTCGGTTTCAGCGCGATGCGGGCGCAGATGTCCTGACCGGAGGAGATCCCACCCAGGATGCCGCCGGCGTTGTTGGACAGGAAGCCCGCCGGGGTCAGCTCATCGCGGTGCTCGGTGCCCTTCTGCTCGATGCAGGCGAAGCCGGCCCCGATCTCAACCCCCTTCACGGCGTTGATGCTCATCAGGGCGTGCGCAATGTCCGCGTCCAGCCGATCGAAGATCGGCTCGCCGATCCCGGCCGGCACCCCGCTCGCCACCACGGTCACCGCGGCGCCGATGGAGTTGCCCTCCTTGCGCAGGGCGTCCATGTAGGCATCCAATTCAGGGACCGTCTGGGCGCAGGGACAAAAGAAGGGGTTGCGCCCCACCTCCTCCCAGTCGAAGCCCCGGGGGCGGATCGGGCCGAGTTGGGAGAGGTAGCCCCGCACCAGGACGCCGCAGCGCTCCCACAGATACTTCTTCGCAATCGCCCCCGCCGCCACCCGCACGGCGGTCTCCCGGGCCGAGGAGCGCCCGCCGCCGCGGTAGTCGCGCCGCCCGTATTTCTGGTCGTAGGTGTAGTCCGCATGGCCCGGGCGGTAGCGGGTGGCGAGGTCCGCATAATCCTTGGAGCGCTGGTCCTCGTTGCGGATCAGAAGCCCGATCGGGGCCCCGGTGGTCAGGCCCTCGAAGACCCCGGAGAGGATCTCCACCTGGTCGGACTCCCGGCGCTGGGTGGTGTGGCGCGACTGTCCGGGCTTGCGCCGGTCCAGATCCCGCTGCAGGTCCGCCGCGCCGAGCGGCAGCCCGGGCGGACAGCCGTCCACGATCCCGCCGATGGCCGGGCCGTGGCTCTCGCCGAACCCGGTCACTACGAAGAGCTTGCCGAAACTGTTACCAGACATGGGGCAGTGGTCAGTGGTTAGGGGTTAGTGGTTAGTGGCTAGTGGTTAGTGGCTAGTGGCTAGTGGCTAGTGGCTAGTGGTCAGCAATCAACTACGAACGGTCACTGACCACTCACCACTGGCACTGGCCACTGACCACTGGCCACTGACCACCGACCACCGCTCAATATGCCGGCGGTGCGACCTTGTCGGCCGGGTTCAGCCAGGCATTACCCTTGGCCAGGACCTCGCGGCTGAGGGTACTGGTCGCCTGGTGGAGCTTGACCCCGTTGATGATGTAGACATAGCGGGACGCCAGGTAGTCGTACTCCGCCTGAAACAGCAGGCGCTGGGCGTTGAGCACGTCCACCTGGGTGCGGGTGCCGACCTCCAGGCCCGCCTGGGTGGACTCCAGTGACGAGCGGGCGGAGACCACGGCCGCCTGCCGCGCCTTCACGTCCTCGATGCTGGATTGGATGCCGCGGAAGGCATTCTTGACCTGCTGATCCACCTGGCGGCGGGTCTGGTCGAGCTGGTCCTGTGCGGCGCGGAAATTGTAGCCGGCCTGTCGGGTGCGCGAGGCCACCGCCCCGCCCTGATAGATCGGCACGGTCAGGGTCAGGCCGACAAAGCCGGTGTCGGAGTCGGTCCCGAACTCGGCGCCGGAGCGGGAAATATCATAACCGGCCTGCAGGTCCAACTGAGGGTAGAACCCAGACTTCTGGATCTCGATGTTGGTCTTGGCGGAGGCCGCGGCGTCGCTCGCGGCGATGATCAGGTAATTGTTGCGCTGGGCACTGTCGGCCCAGACATTGATTTCGTTGGGTTGCGGCGGGGCCAGCGGGAGCTTGTCGCCGAGCCGGGCGAGCGGCACATGGATAGGACCCACGATCACCCGCAAGGCCTCCCAGGCATTGTCGAGCACGGTCTTGGCGGTGATCAGGTTGGCCTTGGACCGGTCGAAGGCCGCCTGGCTGTCGTTGACATCGGTGATGGCGACCAGCCCCACGTCGAAGCGCTGCCTGGACTGCTCCAACTGGCGCTCGTCGGCGCGCACCAAGGCCTCCTGCACGGTCACCGCATCCGCCGCCTGCAACACGTTGAAGTAAGCCTGCGTGGTGCGCACCATCAGGTCGATCTGGGCGTTGCGATACTGCGCCTCCGCTTGGGCGATCACGGTCTCGGTCTGCTTCAGGGTCATCCAATTGCCGCGGTTGTAGACCGACTGCCGCAGCACCGCCTGGGCGCCCTGGTCGCTGTAACCCTCACGACGCCGTTCGCCGGTCGCGGTCACGGCGCGCCCCCAGGCGCTGACGTTCTTGTAATCCACGGTCCCCTGCAAGCCCACGTTGGGCAGCATCGGGGCCAGCGCCTGGGGTCGGACCTCCTTGGTGGCAAAGAGCCTTTGCTCAGCCTCGCGCAGGAGGGGGTCACTCTGCACCGCCAGGTCATAGATCTGGATCAAGTCGTCTGCACGCAGCGCGCTCGGGGTCAGGCTGGCGGGCACGGCCACGAGGGCGGCGATCAGGGAGAGGAGCGGTATCCGCATCAAGAGAGTCCTGGTACAGGGGGCGGCGGGGTCCGTCGACCTTGAGGGCGATCAGTATAGGCGAGGCGCCCGATCGGGCTCAACGTTAACGGACATGGCGCCCGGCCCAGCACTGGGACCGGCAACTCGAAATGAGGCCAAACGGGGCACCGGCTTGCGCTAAGACCTCCTACGGCACCCGGTCGCGAGGTCGGGGCGCTGATTCGATTACACTGAGTCGCCGCCAAAGCCCCCAGCCCCAACCTTCGGAACCAACGCCATGGGCCGTATCGTCGCAAGCAGCTTCCGCCCCGCCTGGTGGCTGCCCGGACCCCACCTCCAGACCATCTGGCCCAGCCTGGCGCGACCCCGCCCGCAACCGCCGCTCGCGCGTCGCCGCATCGAACTGGCGGACGGGGACTTCATCGACCTGGCCCAGGGCGCGGGGGACGGCCCCCGGGTCCTGGTGATCCACGGGCTGGAAGGCGACCTCCAGTCACACTACGCCGGCACCCTGCTCCAAACCCTGGCCGGGGCCGGCTACTGCCCCGTCTTCATGCACCTGCGCGGCTGCTCGGGCGAGCCCAACCGCCTGGCGCGCAGCTACCACTCCGGGGCCAGCGACGACCTGCACGAGGTCCTGACCCACCTGGCGCAAGACCCGGCGGGCGCCCCGCTCGCCGCCATCGGCTTTTCGCTCGGCGCCAACCTGCTGCTCAAGTACTTGGGCGAGCGCGGCGGCCACCCGGCAGACGACCCGCAAGGACCGCTGCTCAGCGCCGGAATCGCCGTCTCGGTTCCCTTCGTCCTGCGCGACGCCATGCTGCGCCTGGACCGGGGCGCCTCGCGCATCTACCGCACCTACCTGGTCGACCGGCTCAAGCGCGCCTTCCGGCGCAAGTTCGCCGTGGTCCCCTGCCCGCTCCCCATCGACCTCGCCTCGATCCACGGCTTCAACGACTTCGACGACCGGGTCACCGCCCCCCTGTGCGGCTTCACCGGCGTCTTCGACTACTACAGCCGCGCGAGCTGCCGCGGCTACCTGCCCGCCATCAGCACCCCCACCCTGATCATCCACGCGCTCGACGACCCCTTCATGTTCCCCGCCACCGTCCCCTTTGAGCACGAATTGGGCCCCGGCGTCACCCTGGAACTCAGCGCCCACGGCGGCCATGTCGGCTTCGTCGCCGGCCGCCGGCCGTGGCGGCCGCAGTATTGGCTGGAGGGGCGCATCCTGGGTTTCCTGCACGGGCTTCAGCCAAGCGCCTGAAGCAGCGCCAAGCTTGGCTACCGTCGAAGCCCTTGGTCCGTGCAGCGGACCCTACGGTGATGCGGCTCCGTAGGGTCCGCTTGCGGACCAGCAACCCAACGAAGTCTCACACCTCGCTGCTTGAGCATTTCGGCAGCTGTGCCGACGCCCCGACCTTCGACGACTGGCAGGCTGAGATCGCCACTTACCGTCAGGAACACAACGGTCCGCCCGAGTAGGCCGACCATGGCCCTACGAGTTCTCGATATCACCTGAGCCTGTTCCATAGGGTTCGCGCGACCACCTCAGTCTGGATCGCACCCGGCCTGGGTAGGCGGGGCGCGCGCTGGCGGTCAATAGTGCTAGCATGAGCCAAGCCCCTAACCGGCTCCAGGCCGCGGAGGACCCGATGTCGCTGATCTGCGAACTCCATCATGCCAGCCTGATCGTGGCGGACACCGCCCGCTCACTGACGTTTTACCATGGCGTGCTGGGCCTCTCCAGCGACATCCGGCGCCCGGACCTGGGATTTCCTGGGGCCTGGCTCCAGGTTGGTCGGGGCCAGATCCATCTGCTGGAGTTGCCCAACCCCGACCCGTCCGAGGGACGCCCCGCGCACGGCGGCCGGGATCGCCATGTCGCGCTGACGGTGCCTGATCTAGGGCCCGTGCTGGCCTGTCTCAGCGCCGCCGGGGTTCCCTGCACCACCAGCCGCTCTGGTCGACGGGCGCTGTTCTGCCGTGACCCGGACGGCAATGCACTGGAATTCATCGAGTCTCGGGCGTCGCCCGATGTCGCATGAAATACTCCAACAGCGCCGTGGTCGAGCCTTCATGCTCGGAGGGAAAGGGACCAGGCTCAATTCAATCCTTACTTCGCCCGCCGAGTTCATCCTGGCCGCCCGGACCGGCCACAGACCCCGCAAGCGGCTGAAGCCTCGAGCGAGCAGCGGTCCGTACAGCAGACCCTACGGCAGGACGAAGCGGACGACACAGCAGCCCTTGGCGGTTTCAAAGCGAGCCGTTTTTCGGGCTATTCCGCGGCCGAGCATGAAGCGGACACAACCATGAGCGAGCCCGCCGACGAGGAGCCGGACGACTGGGGCGCGATCCGCGAGGACCCGGCCGACCCCAGGTTCGAGCTTGGCGACCTGGTGTCCGGACCCGAACCCTCCCCTGCCCCGCCACCCGCGGCGGCGGCACCATTGGCGCCGGAGCGTCCAGCACCGCGACCCGCGCGCACCGGGTCCGCACCGCCCCGTGCGGCGGCGAACGCGGACACCGACGCGGGCTTCGACGCCGAGCCCGAGCCCTTCGGGCACTATCGGGACGTCCAGCGGCTCGGCATCATCGGCGGCAAGGGGGTCGGCAAGAGCTATCTGTTCCAGGCCATGGTCTACCGGGTGACGCACGCGCGGATGGCCGGGGCCCTGTCCTATTTCCTGGACCCGCAGGGCGTCGAGCTGGTCCGGACCCTCTCCCGCGAGGAGCCCGCGCGCACCGTGAACCTGCAGCGCTTCAACGGGGACTATGAGCGCTGGACGCGCCTCACCAGCACCCTGGCGGCGAGCCAGCCCTGGTACCGCCTGACCCTGCCCTATCGGACCGGGCTCCTGGGGCGCACCAGTGCCGCCATGGCCGTGGAGTTCTTCGACGGCTCCGGTGAGCAGTTCTTCGAGGCGCGCGATCCGCAGCACCGCGGCCTCTGGGTGCAGGCCTACCGGGAGGCGCGGGTGATGGCCTTCTGCCTGCCCCTGTGGGCGGTATTCCCGGCCCCGGACCTGCCCGCCTGCGACCGGCGCGAACACGACCGCCTGCTGGAGTCCTTCCACGAGGTGGTCCAGAACTACAAGGACCTGCGCCGCCGGCTGCGGCTGCGCCAGCCGGTGCGCTCGCTCCTGGCCCTGACCATGGCGGACGACCGGCGCTGCGCACTGACGCAGTTGCGCGACACCTGGATCGGCGGCTATCTGCAGGCGCCCGCCGCCTTCCTGGCCCGCACCCGCACCGGCGGCGGCGTCGCGCGCTATCTGGCCCAGGCGCGCCTGGTCTCCCGCATCCTGCACGAGGCGTTCGCCACCGCCCCCTCCCCAGGCGTCGCCGGCATCCCGGACCTGCTCGGTTTCGGCGCCGGGCGCCCCTGGCTGATCCCGGTCAGCGCCATCCACGGGGAGGCGCTGGACCACCTGGAGCTCGAGTACCCCAACCCGGACGACCGGCCGCCGCGCCTGCCGCCGGTGCCGGTGCATGTGGAGTTGCCGCTGCTGGTGGCGCTGTGCGAGCGCGGGAATGCGCTGATGTGAGCGGCGCACCGCCTCGTCTTGCATTGCGACCCCCACGGGGCAGAACATACCGGTCCAGGGCAAGGCCCCCGGGCCAGTGCCTGGGTCCCGTGCAAGGCCAGCCGGGATCCGGTGGGAGCGGCTTGCGCCGCGACGCGACCGCGCACGCCACCCTGGCCTCGTGGCGTACCAGGGGGTGACGTGATTCCAGCAAGCTACAGCGTCTGCCGGGGCCAGGCCGATCAGGGGATCGGCGAGGCCGGCACGCCGATCAGTCGCGGCGAGCAGTACCTCGCCGCGGACGCGCCCCTGCGGGCGGACCCCGACCTGCTACGCGCCATCCGCCACTGGCTGACGCTGGACGCGGACCCCGGTGACCAGGGCCGGCTGCAGGAGCGCCTGACCGGCTGGTCCTGCTTCCCGGCCGGCCCCTGGTATTGCGTCGCCCGGCTCGGGGCCGCCGGGAAATACGATCGCCGCGACGCCTATTTCGCGCACGGGCGCGCCTGGCCCATGGACGCCTTTACCACGGACTTCGACCCGGGTCTCGTGCTCGGTCAGGAGACGGCCTTTCTAAAGGAGGCAGCGACGCTCGGGACCGCCACAGCGGACCTGGGCGACGCCGCCACCCTCCAACGCGAGGCGCTGGACGCGGCCCTGACGGACCCGGCGCTCACCGCAAGCCTCATCGCCCACCTCTTCCACGGCCTGGTGACGGGCCTGCCGGTGATCCTGGCCGTACCGCTCACCGCCTTCGCCGCAGCGGACCCGCTGGCCCGGCTCGTCGCCTTCGCCCGTGCGGCCCTGCCGGGCCGGCTGCGGCGCCGCTGCCGTATCCGGGTCTTCACGCGCAACCCGGTACTCTTCCTGGGTCCGGACCCGGGCGCCGCCGCGGATCTGCTGGTCATCCCGGAGGACCTCGCCGGGGCCGCCCTGACCGCGGTGCGCCGCCGCGCCCTGCTGCTCGACGCCCGGGGCGAGCGGTGCGACGGACCGGCTCCGGCGGCCGACCTGTTCGACTACGCCCGGGCCGTCATTGCGAGTGCCCAGCGCTTCCCGGCCCACCTGACGCGCTGCGGCGAGCGCTTCGGTGCACTCTGGGCGGACTCCGCGGAACTGCCCGGGCCGGCGCTGACCGGCTGGGTCGGCCTCACCTACAACCTGGCCGTCGCCCTGGCCGGCGGCCCGGCGCACTGCGGCAGCCTGTTCGCCAACCACCTGCTCACCCAGGCGCGGGCCGCACCCCAGGTACCCTGGTCGATGCTGATCCGCCCGGACGACTGGGCGCACTTTCCGCGCGACCTCCTGAACCGCTTCATCCTGCGGGCGGATGAGGACTTGAGCCCCGGCGAGGGACGCCTCCAGGCGGCCCTGATCGAGGCCTTCCAGCGACTCGGGATCACCCTCGACGAGGGCCTGCCCGGCTGGTGGAACCCCGCCGATGCGGCCAAGGTGCGGCGACTCCTGGTGCTTTGCGACCTGGCCCCGCCGCTGGTCTCGGCGGCGGGGGCTGCCGCCCTGACCGGGCCCCTGGGCCTGGCCGCACTCGCGGCCGGCGGCGGACCCCTGACCGGGGCGCTGCGCGCCGAGGTTCGGGCCGGGGTCCTGGGTGCGCGCGCGGCCGAGGCGACCGAACTTCTGGCCCTGCTGGACCAGCCGGGGCTCTTCGATCTGCTGCTGGAGGCGGACCAGAGCGGCGCCCTCCCCGCGCCCTGGCGATCCGGCGACCTCGCCGCCATGCCTGTGCCCCAGGCGCAAACCCTGGCACTGCGGTTGCTGCGGGACCCGGGGGCCTGGGACGGGCTGGACGACCTGCCGACGCGCCTTTTTGCCCGCCTGGGGCAGGCCCCGGGGGGGTTCGACGCCGTCGCCGCGGACCTCGTCGACCAGGACGGGCGCCTGTGCATCGACCCTACCCCGGCGCTCGCCGCCCTGCTGCTCGCGACCGCGCCCATCGCCGGCCGGCTGGGGTGCCGCGCGCTGCTCGCCCTCGGCGCAGTCCTGCCCGCGACCGCCGGACCGGCGCTCGCCGCCTGGCACGAACGGATCGCCGACCTGATGACGCGGGAGCCACCGCAAACCACCGGGCACCTGATCCAGGCCGGGGCCTGGCTCGCCTGGCGGCGCCAGGCCGGGACCGGCCTGGACGCGGACGCCCGGCGGCGGTTCGCCCTGCTGTGGCTCACCAGCCCCACGCTGGCCGCCCTGCGTGAGGACGGGGCCCGGACGCGGCCGCCGCAGTGGCGGCCGGGCCGGGCGCCGGGTCCGGTCCCCGTCCAGATCCAGGTCGACTGCACCCGGGAGACCTGGGACCAGGTCATGGCCGACCTGGACGCCCTGGCGCCCGCGGAGATCCGCCTGCTGAGCGCGCCTGCCACCCACTGGCCCTGGATCCACCCCTTTCAGCAGGACCAGGCACGGGACCTGACCGAACGCTGCCGCGACCCGCGGGCGCGGGCGCTCCTGACCGCGCACCTCGCACGCGCGGCGCCCGGGTCCGACGCCGGGCCGGAGACAGGCCCCGCGCCGCCCTGGGTCGCCGAGGTCGTCGCCGCCCTGGCCGACGCTGGGGACGACGAACGCGACGCCGCCCTGACGGAGCTGCGCCAACGCCTGCAGGACCATCCAGAGCCGGCCGGGGACCGGGCCGCACCGCACCCATTGGTGCAACTCGAACAGGCGATCCGCGCCCTGCCCCCGGATCAACGCCGCCGCGGCAGCCCGCTGATCGCCCACGGCTGGGGCCGGCTCCAGCGGGTGATCGCGGGCGCGGACCGCTGCTTTCGCCCGGACGGGTCGGCGCCGGACCGGCCGCTCCTGCCGCTCTTCCAACTCGCGGCGAGCCTGCGGCCCGAGCGCCAGGCCGGAACCCTGGCACTGTGGTTCATGTATCAGCCGGACTGTGCCCCGCTGCGCCTGGACCCGGGCTGGTGGGCGGCGCTGATCGGCAGTGTCATGGCGCAGACGGCCGTGGCCGGGTTGGGCTGCGGGTCGGGCTGCGGGCCGACGGAGGCGACACGCCAGGCGGCCCTCGCCCTGATCGAGGCCGAGCGCGCGGCCCTGCCCAGGGCCGAGGGGCTGGCGCTGGAACTGGCCTGGCAAGCGTCGGCCGAGGACCCGAACTGGACCGATCCCGGTTGGTCCGACTCAAGCCGGATTAAGGAATACCGATGAACGAACGCCTCGCCTTCTTCTGCGACCGCGACGCCGCACCCGGCCACCTCTGCACCTGGGTCGGTACGCACGGCGACGCCGACACCCTCTATCAGGTCTGGAGCCGGGCGCCTTTCCCGGACCCCGGGGCGGACCCGGATCCGGACGGGGCCAGTCCCGCCCGGGCGCGCCTTGCCGCGGCCGGCGGCGGGCTCATCGCCGCGACCCGGCAGAGCGCCGCCGGCCCCGAACTGCGAGTGGAGACGGTCCCCGGCGCCGACTACGACCCGGCCACGGAACTCGTCCTGCTGAGCCCCGGCGAGACCCCGCAACGCCTCCCGCTCGACGGCACCGCGCTCCCCCTGGCCCCCGGCACCTTCGTCCTGCTCCCCGCCACCCGCGCGGACCAGGCCAATCTGCACACCTTTCTTGCGCACTTGGAGCGACTGCCGGACGACTACCGCGGCCTCCTGCTCAACGTCCTGCGCCGGCCCGGCATCGAGGGGGCGCTGTGGCAGTTGGAGGCGCGGCTCGCCCGGCTCCAGGGCGACCCGCCCCCGGGGCTAAGTGCCGCCGCGGACCAGGCCCCGGGGCCGCGGCTCGCCCGGGCCTGGCCCTGGACGCTGGCCGGGCTGCTGCTGCTCAACCTGCTCGCCGTCCTCGGCAGCGCCTGGTGGCTCAAGGGTGGAACCAGCGAAGGCACGGCCCGCCAGGTCGAGACCGGCGATGCGCCCACTGCCCCCTGGCGCGCCCCCGGCGGAGCCCTGCAGACGCCCCCGCCCGGTCTGGACCGCTCCTGGTGCGGCCCCCCCTGGTTCTGCGGCGCGCCCTTAGCCCCGGGACCGCGGGAGGCGCCTTGATCGTCCTTCCGGCCAACGCACGGGTGGGTTGCGCCGCGCGCCTGGAACGTCCGTGCAGTTCGGACGTCACCGGGTCACTGGCTTTGAGTCAGGCCGCCCTTGCCGACAATGCTCCCGGCGACCGGAGTCCAAGGCTTCAGCCTTGGCGCCCTCCTCCAAGGCTGAAGCCTTGGACTCCTGGGGCGACGCCGCGCTTCACTTAATGGCAGTGACTTAACCTAAATCCGGGAATTGCTCACACAAAGACACAAAGAACACAAAGAAAAACAGATCATTGAAGGCGTTGGGCCGATCACCGCCCGGGTGACCTCCTCGACCTACATATCGCGTTAAAAATCTTTGTGATCTTTGTGATCTTTGTGTCTCTGTGTCTGAAGTTTCCTGCTTTCAATTAGGCCACGAGCGCCATGACCGCGGCGAGCAGCGGATTTTGCGGGGGTTTGCCCGGATCCGCGCAATCGATACCGAAACCCTCGCCGCCGAGGTCCTGAGCCAGG
>Ga0247835_1000915_pt1 | contig 39050 bp, 48 predicted proteins | sample LaCtaG_3_FD_189912 | JGI IMG/M metagenome (GOLD analysis project Ga0247835, IMG submission 189912) | Freshwater microbial communities from meromictic Lake La Cruz, Castile-La Mancha, Spain - LaCruzMarch2015_13.5m | ecosystem: Environmental > Aquatic > Freshwater > Lake | place: Spain: Castile-La...
TGGTCTCCTGGTCAGGGGTTGGTCTCAGCAACCAAACCTTCCCATCAGAAGACCATCCCAGCCATACGCACACGCCAGTCCCGCGTCAGCGGGTTCGTTCAATCCCTTTATGAGTACACAACCTAGAGCCATCGTCCCGCACCTGCGGGCCGAAGGTCACCAAAGCCGCAGTCGCTGCCTGATGATCGCCGCTATGCACGGGGGCTGGATCAATCAGGTCGCGGCGCACCGTCACCTGTCGCCGTCCCGTTCAGTGTCTAGCACCTGCCGCAGCGCCTCCAGCTGCGGGAGGATTTGCAGGATGACCTGCAGGTCGAGCTGCGTGCCGAGCTTGCTGAACGTGGGCCACAACCGTTCGATGGCCTTGTCGCGATGACTGCGCCCAGCCTCGGTCAGGAACACCAGCTTGGAACGTCCGTCGGTTTCGTGCGGTTCCAGCCGCACGAAACCACGCTGGCTCAGTACCCCAATGGTATGGGTCATCGTCGCCTTTGTGACTTGCAGGGCAGACGCGATCTGAAGCGGGGTACGGCCATCGCCCAGCCGCACGAGGTGGTTGAGAACGGCAAAATGAGAGACATGCAGGCCATCTGGCATAAGCCGATTGAATAGCGCGCCCGAAAGCTGGCTGACGATGTTGATCTCATTGAACAGTCTGAAGAGGTCCTTCAGATCTTCTTCGCTCGGAGGCAATCGCTTATCCCGAAATGACCTTGGCCTCTATCGGCCAGCGCGGGCTTGGCCCCACTGGCGCGGCATATCCTAGTCGGGCCAGCATCTGAACGGTACCACCATCGGGGGCAAGTCTGCGATGGGCTTCTGCATAGGGCCCAGCCATGTCTGCAAACTCCTGCAACGCCTGGCTGAGCGGGTGTACGCCAAGTTGGAGACCTGTGGCCGCGAGGTTGACGCGAACCCAGTCCCGGCCGGCATTGATCTGGTCGATGCGGCTGTTGCCGGAGCTCACAAGCCAGACATGTGCCATGGCGGTACGCGCATTGGCGCTCACCACGGACCTGCCCTCGGCAAAGATCAATCCCGCCGGATCGCGCGCGGCGTCGCGGGTAAACAACCCGAGAGCTGCGATTGTATCGAACATCGGGCCGCCGAAGTCGATGCCATCAGGGTTGGCCTCGATCTCGGCTTTGCCGAGCCGAAACAGGTCGACGCTCTCCCCGTAAGTCACCGGATTGTCGATCTCGATGTCGAGAGCCCGAATGGTGAGATCCCGCAACGCCTGAACTTCCGCTGGGTCCCCTGTCGTTCCAGCAACCGTACCGTTGACCGCCGCATGGCGCAGTGCTTGGAGTGCAGAGTCCGGCACTGGCCGCGACAGATCATACAATTCCTTTAGCGATCGACGCTCGAAGACATGCGCGAACAAGGTATCGCGCGGTACCGAGCTATCCCGCTGGAACTGGACACGCGCTACCGGCCGAGTGTCGAGCGCAGCATCGTCATGGCCAAGCGGAAACGCTTCTATCTCTGCGCGATACCCGTCCTCCGCCGCCGCCATACGCAGCAGTTCGAGAAAACACCCCAGGCCGATGGTGATCTGGCGATTGAATGGATCGGTCTGCGGCAACAGCCGCTCGGTATCGACGTAAAGCGATATCTCGTCATCGACGGAGAGGTCGACAAGCCATGGCTGGCGGTTGTGTGGATTGGGAGCCAGGATGGCAAAGGATAACGCCCGCAGGCGTGGTTCGCCATAAAGCGATGAGCCAGCAACGGTCCACGGGCGCAGGGCGGCTTCAGGACTGCGGGTTGCAACAAAGGCTCCGGCTGACGCGGTTGCCGCGAGCACGATGCCGCCACCGGCCAGCATCAGAAAGTTCCGTCGTCTCATGTCGGCGCTCCATTTGGTACGATGTCAAACTACATAGTTCGACGTCATACCACTGTCAAGAGCGGCATACCGGCCCTGGCCTGGTGGCCGGCACAGCAAACGTCGCACTGACCGCTGACATGTGAGGGCACCCTGCGCGGCGCGTGCTTCGGGCTATGCAGTCACGACCACATCAGCCTCAGCCTGTGGTCGCTGCTGCTCTTCCCAATGCTGGCCCACTAACCTCTCAACTGGCTAACCGTGTGCATCGACGGGCGTGCGTCCTGCAAATCCCATGGCTCGCAAGTCGCCAATGTCAATCTGCCGCGTTGGCAGCATTACGCTGCCCCACGCCCCAACCACGGGCGTCGCCTCCCTCACAACGCCCGCGCCTCCACCACGATCTGCCATTTGTGCCCGATGGCCACCTGCAGCTCGGAGATCACGAACGGGAGGAGCGCGTTGAACTCTTTGCGGTCGCGGTCGGAGATGCGCCAGGTGCGGTCGGATGGGTTGTCCCAGTTGACCTGGCGGTCGTAGAGCGCGTTGAGGCGGGCGAGGCGGCGGAGGATATCGTTGGAGAAGCCCCAGAACCGCAGTTCAGTGGCAACTCCATCGACGTAGAGCGGCGCGAGGCCGTGGCTGACCATGCCGTAGTCGAGCTGAAAGATGACCTGTTTCATGGTCCGCGCCTCAGCGCGCCGGGTCCATCCCCCGTGGTGTCGCGCGGCCGCCCATCCACTGGCCGGCCTTGTCCTTGAGCTCGGTGAACTTCTTCGACACGCCGGAAATCCGCGCGTCCCACTCGGGGTCGGGCCGCTGGCCGGCGGTGGTGCGGAAGAACACCTGCAACAGGCAGGCGATGGCGAAGGGCTCGATCAGCGCCGCCTTCACCGCCCAGGCGAAGATCAGCGCGAACACCACGCCCGCCGCCGACCAGCCGCCCGGCATCAGCCAGACGATCGCCGCCGCCGGGGCCAGCATGACGAGGAACACCACGAAGGCGAGGCCATAGGTGATGACGGTGAGCCACGCCGCGTTCTTCAGCATTGTGGGGTAGTTCTGCGCGTAGAGCACCAGCGCCGTCTGCGCCGAGGCCCAGGGGTTGGTGGCATTGGTGCGGATGGCGTGGGCGAGGATCACTTCGTCGACGAGGCCGACGGCGATCTTGAGGAAGGCGCGGACCACCTGCACGAGATTGGTGAGGCCGGGGATCGGCAGGAAGGACGCCACGCCCTGCACGAGGCCGACAATGGCGTTGAGCACACCCTTGACCAGCTGGTCGATGGCGAACAGCACGTTGGCCTCGACGAACCGCTCCTTGACGATGGCGGTGGCGTAGCTGACCTGGTTCTGCCCATCGGGCACGGCCTCGCCGTCGATCAGCTTCACCAGCACGGCAATATGGCCGGCCTTGACGATGTAGAGGATGTACTCGCGGGCAAAGTAGAGGACGCCGGCCGTCAGCGCGAAGCCGATGCCGCCGCCCCAGATGGTGGAGCCGGCGCGGAACTCCTCGTCGCCGAAGGCCCCGATGCCCCAGCCGACGCCGGCTCCCACACCGGTGACGAGTACATAAGCGATGGCAATGCCGGCATAGACGAGCACGCGCAGGACGATGAAGGGCATGGTCCGCCCCATCAACGCCAGTGCCTGCCCGATGGAGAAATCCCACATCGGTTGTTCACCCCAAGTCACGCCGCCCGCGTGCCCTGACGTTAGCCGTTACGCAGTGCTACGGCAATTTGGCTTGGCGCAGAGTTTCTCACCTGTGAACAACCCTCATGCAAACCACACGCCCACCATCGCAATGACGGCCGGAATGGTCTGCACGAACAGGATCTTGCGGCCGGCGGTTGCAGCACCGTAGAGCCCGGCGACGGCGACGCAGCCGAGGAAGAACAGCTTGATCGGATCACCCGCTTCGCCCAGCCAGATGCCCCAGATCAGGCCCGCGGCGAGGAAGCCGTTATAGAGGCCCTGGTTGGCGGCGAGCACCTTGGTTTGCGCGGCGAACTCGGGCGTGGTGCCGAACGCCTTCATGCCCGCCGGCTTGTCCCACAGGACCATCTCGAGCACGACAATGTAGAGATGGATGAGGGCGACGACGCCCGCAAGGATGCTGCCGATCATCTGCCGACTCCGCTGCTGGAGCGCACAGTATAGCAAAAGGCCGCCCGGTGGGCGGCCTTTCAGATGACGCTGCAGCGCCTCCGCGTTTTGCTGGATCGGCGTGGTCTCCGTGCCAATCCGGGCGTTGTGCCCTGCCAGCCCGGTTCCCATGCCGGCGAGGCAATCGCGGTGCCGCGCCGAGCGCGGCCTTGGTTATTTCTTCAGCGCGTCGGCAGCGGCGTCCTTCAGCTTGCCAACGTTCTTCTGCACGTTGCCTTCGACCTTGTCGGCGGCACCATCGACGCGCAGCTTGTCGTCGCCGGTCATCTTGCCGATCGCGTCCTTGACGTGACCACGGGCTTCCTTGGCGGCGCCTTTGACTTCGTCCTTGTGCATCTGAGGTCTCCCTGTTGGTTATGGCAGGGAAACGCACGACCCGGCAGAAGCGTTCCGACGACGAGGAGATTCAGGCGACACGAGTTGGTGTAAGGGCGTCAGCTGCACCCGGCCACGAGCCCGCCGAGCGCCTTGGCCGAGCCCTTGAGCGAGAAGGTCCTGACCGGGTAGCGGCCCGCCTCATCCTTGATTGTCACGGTTTCTCCGGCCTTGAGCAGGTGGATGAGCGGGTCGTCGAGGTTGGCGTCGGCGGCGTGCGTGCCATCCATTGCCTGGTAGGCCATGCTCAGGGTGACGGCATCGGTGCCGGTGGAGAAGGTCACGTCGGTCGTCTCGTCCAGCTCCGGCTCGGTTTCTCCGCCGAGCCCGAGGTCGTAGCGGACGAAAACGCTGCCGCCAAAGCAACTGAGCCCCAGATACGCGTCAGCACGATCAGTTGAGCAAGCCTGCGCGGTGAGCACTTCGCCGCCCTCATCTTCGACCATGCCGACGGTCCAGGTGGTGCAGGCCGCATCTTCGGCGAGCACGGGTGCGGCGGTCGCGGCCATGCCGAGGGCCAGGGTGGCGAGGGCAATCAACTGGCACTTCATGCGGCGTCTCCAAGGTAGCTGACTTCGATGCGTTGAAAGATCGGGCCTTCCTTCATGGTGGCCAGCCACTTTCGGAAGGCCGGGACATCGGCAAATCCCGCCGCCTTCGCATCGGCATCGGTGACGTCGTCGGGCGACATCTCGTCGACGCGGCCGATCTGCAGCAGTCCGATTTTGGTCCTCAGCGTGCCGCCCGGCTTTACCGTCGGACGCGACCAGCGACGGAACTGCAGCGTGATCTCGCCGCACCTGATGGCCTCCAGTACTTCAAGCTTCAGCAGCATGATGTCTCCCTCGATTCCCGATTTGAGCCTACCCCCGGAGCGATGAAAAGCAGAAACCGGGCCGGCGTGTGGCCGACCCGGTCGATAGTGATCAACAGCCAGAGGCTGGCGACGATCAGTGCTGGGCGACGCCCTGGCCGCGCACGTCGTCGTAGACCTGCGCCGCGCCATCCTTGCCCTTTTCGTAGAGCTCGGCAGCCTTGGCCTTGCCATCCTCGTAGACCTCGGAGGCGGCCTCGACGGCCTTGCCCTTCACCTGGTCGGCCACCTTGCCGATGGCCTGGTCTTCCTGGTCGGTATGCGGCAGGGCCGCGCCGATCGCCGCACCCGCCGCGAAGGCGAGCGCACCGGCCACCAGCGGCTGGTCGCGGAACATGTCCATGGCCATGCGGGTGGTTTCGCCGACGCCGTGCTGCATGTCGTGGAGGGTGTGCGAGGCCCAGCCCATGGCGTCTTCGAAACGGTTGCCCGCCTCGTCCTGGAAATCGCGGACGCGGTGGCCGGTATCGTCGATGAGGCCGCCAAACTTGCGGCCGGTGTCATCCATGAACTCGCTGACGCGGTGGCCGAGTTCGTTCGACTCCGCCTTGTAGCGCTTGCCCCCGGTATCCTCCCACTCGGAGTACCACTTGCCCGACGGGTCCGCCGCATGGCTGACGCGGCGCATGCCGCCCGACACCGTGGCGTAGGGGTATTCGCTGGCGCGCGAGTAGTCGTTGCGGGGGCGGGCCGGCTCGGAGTGACCGGCAGACAGTTTCGGCCCCTGCCCTGACATCAGCCACACCAGGCTGATGCCCAGCAACGCGGCCGGCATCGGGTTGTTCGACACGGTCTGGCCGAGATTGGCGGCAAAGTTCTGGCCGCCATTCTTGGTGTAGCTGAGCAGTTCGTCGACGATCTGACCGGGCGACAGGCGCTCGCGGATCTCATCGATACGGCTTTCGACCTTCTGGCGCTGGGCCTCGACCTCGCGCTCGAGTTCCGCAGAATCCTTGGAATAGGTGCTCATCAGAAGCTCTCCTTTACGACCTCGGCGTCGCGCGCCAGGGAATGGGTGGTCTTGTCGAGATTGAGGTTGGATTTCTTCCAGGCTTCGAGACTGGCGGAGATGAAGCTCCAGGCGATGCCGCCGACCACCAGCGCCACCACCAGCGACGAAACGAAGCTCGCGGCAGGCTCGGAGAAACCCATCGCCATCAGCAGCCAGCCGAGGCCGGTCACCATCGCGGTGAGGAAGACGCCCACGGCGCCGATCGCGAGGACGCCGCCGATGGCGAGGCCCTTCGACGAGCCGACCGCATGGTCGACCTTCTCGGATACCTCGGCCTTGGCGAGCTGGATTTCCTTGCGGAACAGCCCGGAAATGTCGCCGACGAGGCCGCCGACCAGATCAGTGATCGAGCGAGGCTGTTCAGATGCCGACATCATTGCCTCCAACCGGACGGTTGTACGACGGCGTGTTGCTCGCGCTCACGGTGCCGGCGGCATAGGAGTTGTTGGCAACGGGCGGCTGGTACTGGCCGGTCGCCGGTGCCTGGGTGGAACGGCGCGAAGCGCTCGCCACCATGAAGCGGCTGGCAACGAAGCCGAGCAGGGCTGCGGCGCCCATGAAGGCGACGGGCTGCTTGCGGCCGAAATCCTCGGCCATGTGCATGATGTCATCGACATTGTTGTCGCGAACCGTCGAGGTCAGCTTGCTCGCGCCATCGGCGACCATGCGAGCGTAGTGGGCGGTGCTTTCGCCCTTCTCCTCGAGTTCGCCGGCGACCTTGTCGAGCGAGCTGGAAACGCCGTCGAGCTGGTTGACGATGACCTCCTTCTGGTCCTCCGCCATGCCCTTGGCCTTCTCGGCGACGTCGGCGAGCTGCGACTTGGCTTCCTCGCCGAGCGCGGCTGCCTCGTGTTTCACCGTGTCAGCCACATCGGAAAGATCGTGGCGGGCGGTATCGGCGAGGTCGGCTGCGTCGCGGCGGACGCGGTCCTCCGCTTCGGTGCCGGTTAGCGATTGCGAGGGAAAATCAGGGGCGCTCATCGCACAACTCCATATGGGTTGGGGTGACGGCTGCACGACTGACGCTCTGTCGGTGCCGGTTGCAAACTCAATGAGCGGCAGCGGCAGCGGTTCCCCACTTTGCGGCGATGCTGTGACAAAAGACAGCGGGCGCCATACCTGCGCGGCGTGACGGCAGGACTGGTGCGGGCGGCGGGACTCGAACCCGCACGGGTGTACACCCTCCGGATTTTAAGTCCGGTATGTCTACCATTCCATCACGCCCGCGACGGGGGTTCGTTTGCCATGGCGGGGCGGTGCTGTCCATGACGGGATGGCACCGGCTGGAGCCATCCCGCCGGTTGGATCAGGTTGCGGCGAAGTGCACCGCGTCGCCGTGGAGGAAGCACGTGCGCGTGAACAGCGTCAGGTCGAGTGGGTTGGGCAGGCGGATGTCGGCGAGGTCCGGGACGGGTTTCACGGCCGGATCGTAGCTGCGGGCGATCTGGCTGATGAACACCAGCGTGACGCCGGAGCGCTGGGCGATCGCCGCGAGTGCCCGCACCTGATCGTCGAGCGGTGGCGTGTCGCGGCGCTGGTCGAGCAGTTGCAGGTAGTCAATCACCGCGAGGCCGCCCCGCGGCGCGTCCGCCAGCCGCGCGATGATGTGCGGCGCGCTGATGGCATCGGAGCAATCGAGGCTGAACAGCGCATCGAAGCCGGCCGGCAGGTTGCCGAGACGGCCGAGCCGCTGCCGCGCCTCGTCCTCGGTGTACTCGAGGCTGAAGAAGGCGCTATGCCGCCCGGCGCGGGTCGCCTCGATGGCCAGTTCGAGCGCGACGAGGGTCTTGCCCTGCCCTGGCCGTGCGCCGATGAGCACGAGGTCGCCGTCGCCGAGCGTGGCATAGAGCTTGGCCGCCAGCGAGAGTTCGCCGTGGCGGGCGGCGAGCAGGCTCCAGCTCGCGAGCCCCTCGTCAGCGGCGATGCCGTCGAGAGCGGCGTGCAGCGGCACGCCCTGCTCGCGCGAGCGCAGCTTCGCCTGGCGCTTCAGCTGGTGGATGGGTGCAGACAGTTTCATTGCAGAACCTCCTGATGCGAGCAGTGATCGCAGCCCCTCCTTGTGCGTCCGCTCGAAACAGGCGGTTGGGTTCAGGAAAGGTCCGGCATGAGGTGTGCTTTCCCGTCGGAGGGGGGAGGCGTGGACCGCGCCTGAGCTGAAGCTAGGCGATTCCACGGGCGGTATGGAAGTCCTTCGGAACCCTGACGCCGGGTGGCAGGGAGTCCGATGTATCTGGAGGCGGCACAACCCGGAGGCCCCGATGCAGTATCTTGACCGCTACCCGATCATCGTCACCGAAAAACGGACCGAGTGCCGTGACTTCTGGATGCGGCACCTGGGTTTTGCCGTCGTCTTCGAGAACGACTGGTTCGTCTACATGCAGGCCGACGGTGCCAGCGTCGCCTTCATGGCGCCCGAGCATCCAAGCTGGCCACCGGGGCCGGAGCGCTACGTCGCCGGGGCCAGCTTCGAGCTTGAGGTTGCCGACGTAGCGGCTGCGCTGGCGGAGGTGCAGGCGAGTGGGGCCGAACCGGACTACCCGCTCACCGATGAACCCTTCGGACAGCGGCGCTTCAGCCTTCGCGACCCGTCGGGGCTTTGGATCAACCTCGTGCAGCAGCTGTAACGCTGCGGCCCGCTCTCAGTCCGTGCCGCCGGAGATCGGCGGGACGTAGGCGACGTCGAGATCCCAGGGGAAGAATATCCAGGTGTCCTGGCTGACTTCGGTGATGAAGGTGTCGACCATCTCGCGGCCCTTGGGCTTGGCGTAGACGGTGGCGAAGTGCGCGCCCGGCAGCATGTCGCGCACGGCGCGGGCGGTGGCGCCAGTATCGACCAGGTCGTCGACGATCAGGATCTTGCCGCCGGCCTTGGCCTTGTCGAGGATATCCTGCGAGATCGACTTCAGCACCTTGATGCCGGCCTGGCTCTGGTGGTCGTAGCTCTTGACCGCGACGCTCTCGACGACGCGGATGTTGAGCTCACGCGCCACGATGGCCGCAGGCACGAGGCCGCCACGGGTGATGGCAACGAGCGCATCGAACGGGCCGAGGGCCTGCAGCCGCCAGGCAAGCGCCCGGCTGTCGCGGTGGAACTGGTCCCAGGTGACGGGGAAGGATTTCTGTGCGGACTGGTTCATTTCGGGTCTCCTTGCGGCCCCGCCCAAGGGGAAGCGATGTTGGGCCGGACGAAATCAGTAAGCCTCGACCTCTTCGGCGAGACCGGCATTGGCGTGCGCGACCGCGACCATCGCCCGCACGCGCTCGGCGGCGAGGGCAAGGCGGCCTTCATCGGGGGAGCGGAGGACCAGCTCGGTCATCACGCTGGTCGACCCCATGCGGGGGTAACTGCCCATCTTCACATCGGGAAACTCGGCCTGGATGCTACCGAAGGCGGAGCCGATCGAGCCCTCGCCCACCCGGCAGCGGATGGTGAGCGACTTCACCTTGGCGCCGCCTTCGAGCGTCGGAGCGATCGCCTCAAGCATCGCCTGCATAATCTTGGGCACGCCGGCCATGACGTGGACGTTGCCGATGCGGAAGCCGGGCGCGGCGCTGACCGAATTGACGATGAGCGTACCGCCTTCGGGGATGCGCGCCATGCGCAGCCGCGCCTCGTTGACCTCGGTGCCGTTGGCCTTCCAGCGCTCTTCGAGCATGGCGCGGGCCTCGGGGTTGACCGGCAGCGCCACGCCGAAGGCCTTGGCCACGGCATCGGCGGTGATGTCGTCATGGGTGGGGCCGATACCGCCGGTGGTGAACACGTAGGTGTAACGCACGCGAACGGCGTTGATCGCGGCGACGATGTCGTCCTCGACGTCGGAGACGACGCGGACTTCGGAGAGCGCGATGCCGAGATCGGTGCAAAAATCGGCGACCGTGCCGATGTTCACGTCCTTGGTGCGGCCGGAGAGGATTTCGTCGCCGATGACGACGAGGGCGGCGGTGACGGTGTCAGGCATGGCGTGGTCCGGGGGACTGCAAGGCCGATGCATTGCCTCAGGCCGGGCAGAGCGTCAAGCAATTGCCGCCGCTGGCCACAGGAGCGCAGGTATTGAGCAGCGTTACGGTCTTTATTCCTGCGCCAAGCCCGCTTACCTTGCGTCGCCGAATGGAGCGCCGCCAATGATTACCTACGTCGAAGCCGAAGCCAAAAGCCGTCGCACCTCGGGGGTCATCCCCCTGCATGGCGAAGCGGGCTTCGCCGGCATGCGCAAGGCCGGGCAGCTGACGGCGCAGGCGCTCGACCTGCTGGTCGATGCGGTGAAGCCCGGCGTGACCACACTGGAGCTCGACCGGCTGGCCTACGGCTTCGCCCGCGACCACAACGCCATCCCGGCCACGCTGTTCTACAAGGGCTACCGGCATTCGATCTGCACCTCCATCAACCACGTCGTCTGCCACGGCATTCCCGATGAGCGGCCGCTGCGCGAGGGCGACATCGTCAACATCGACATCACGCTGATCGTCGATGGCTGGTACGGCGACAGCTCGCGCATGTATCCGGTGGGCGAGATCAGCCGGAAATCGGAGCGGCTGATCGAGGTGACCTATGAAAGCCTCGAGGCCGGCCTCGCCGCCGCCAAGCCCGGCAACACCACCGGCGATATCGGCGCAGCGATCCAGGCGCATGCCGAAGCCGAGCGGACCAGCGTGGTACGCGACTTCGTCGGCCACGGCGTCGGGCAACTCTTCCACGACGAACCCAACATCATGCATTTCGGCATTGCGGGCACCGGCGCCCTGCTGAAGCCCGGGATGATCTTCACCATCGAGCCGATGATCAACCTGGGCCGCCCGCACGTCAAAATCCTCGCGGACGGCTGGACCGCGGTGACGCGCGACCGGACGCTGTCGGCACAGGCGGAGCACTCGATCGGCATCACTGCGACCGGCAACGAGATCTTCACCAGCTCGCCAAAAGGCTGGTTCAATCCGCTCGACGCCCGCCGCTAGCCGTGGCCAAGGGGGGCGACGAAAGCGAGAACGGCAACGGCCTGGGCGAGGCCCCTGCCCCCATCGACCGCAACTCCGGTCATCGCGAACGCGCTCGCCAGCGCTTCCTGCGCATCGGCGAAGAAGCGCTCGATGACTACGAACTGCTCGAGCTGGTCCTGTTCCTCGCCATTCCGCGGGTGGACACCAAGGGACTGGCCAAGGAGTTGCTGGCACGGTTCGGCACCTACTCGAACGTGCTCAGCGCCTCGACCGAACGGCTGGCGGAGGTGAAGGGCATCAGCGAGGCAACGGCCACCAACCTCAAGATCGTGCAGGCCGCCGCCCAGCGCTTCGCCCGTGACCGCGTGCCGCGCGACATGCCGATCCTCGGCTCGTGGCAGGCGCTGATCGACTATGTGCGGACCCAGATGGCGTTCAACGACATCGAGCAGTTCCGCATCCTGTTCCTCGACAAGAAGAACCGGCTGATCGCCGACGAGGTGCAGCAGGCCGGCACCGTGGACCACACGCCGGTCTACCCGCGCGAGGTGATCAAGCGGACGCTGGAACTGTCGGCGACGGCGATCATCCTCGTCCACAACCACCCCTCGGGAGACCCGGCGCCGAGTTCGGCCGACGTGCAGATGACCCGCCAGATCAACGACATCGCCCGGCCACTTGGGATCACGGTGCACGACCACATCATCGTCGGGCGGACGGGCCACGCGAGTTTGAAGGGGTTGAAGCTGATCTGAGGCGGCAAATCGGCCTGCGAACCGTGCTTGGGGACATCCGTCCCCAGTACTTCCCTCCGATCAGTGCGAAACGAAGTCGACGCCGAAGAGCAGGCCCGCACCGGTCTTGGCGTGGCCCTTGGCCGGAAGGTCCATGGCGGTAGCGGGCAACGTGGCGATCCAGGGATAGGTGTCCGCGAGGCCAATCGTGATCGGCGCGTCCGTCGCTTCGATACGCGCCGACACGAGCGAAACGCGGGCCCCCGCGGTCTGCCTCACCAACTCGAACCTGGGTAGCACCTTGCCGTGCAGGTCGCCGGAGACGAGGACAACAAACGGGATCCCTAGCGGCAGATCGCAGCCACCCCGGTATTCGCGCACCTCGCGCGGCGAGTAGACACCACAATTGTCGAGACGGCCGCAAACATGGCGAGCATTGCGCGCATCGGCAGGTCAGCCGGTCAACGGCCCGGCGGCAGACCGCCCTCTGCCCTGCAGCCTCGCCCGCACGGCCTTCGCCCACCCTTTCAGCCGCGCGTTGCCCTTGATGCGTTGGCGCAGTACCTGCCACATCCGGTGTCCCTCGCCCGCGATAGAGCCACGCGTGGTCAGCGGCACGTAGTGGTGGCGGACGGGGATCTGTACGTTGCACCAGTGGCGCTTCTCGTCGGTGAAGCCGGCGCCCATGTCGAAGGTGCGATAGCCGGCGTCGAACACCGACTGCATCACCCGCAGCAGGCACTGCTTGCCCGGCGAGCCGGTCTGGACGGTGGCGTCGTCGCTCATCGACGAGATGAGGCAGAACAGTCGCTTGCCGTGGGCGACGTTGTAGCGGACGGCGACGATCTGGCCATCGAGGCGGAGGACGTGGAGGCGAATCTCGACGCCGGAGCCCTCGGCGACACTGGCATCGTAGAAGGCGCGGACCCCGTCGCAGGTGAAGGGATCGGGGACGCCCATGGTGGCGAAGCGGGCGGCGCGCTGGCGGAACATTGTGTCGAGGATGGCGCGGGCTTCGGGGCCGTTGCGGACCTCTTCGAAACTCGCGGCGCCGAGCGCGTCGAGCCGCTCGCCCTGCTGCCGGTCGTGCTTGCGGCGGGATTTCGAGCGCTGCGTCTTGTCCGCTTCGTCCCAGCTTGAAAACTGCGCACGGTGGAGGGTCTCGGCGGCGACCGAGCGGCCGAGTTCGGCGAACCGGTCCGCGCCGTTGACCGTGAGTTGCGGCACGGATTTGAGGTAGATCAGGTCCGCGCCCGACAGGCTCTCGAGCATGGCGGACCACAGCGCCGCCCGCTCGACCGAACCAAGGCGGGCCAGCCGGGCGATATCGACCAGCGGCGCGTTGCAGCCCACATGCGGGCCGGGGAACCAGCTCAGCAGCGTGACGCCGCGCGCCTTGCGGCGCCACAGCGGCAGGAGCGCGACGGGCTGCCCCTCCATTTCGGCGACGACGTAGAACTGGTCCTCGGGCGCGATGCGCTGCGCGGCGACCCAGGCGCGGGTGAAGCCGAGGCTCTGGCCGGGGGATTCGATCTCGCCCGCTTCGAGGCGCAGCCAGAGCGGCGCGGCCTGGTCGAGATCATGCAGGATGTGGACGGCGACGACGGGCACGCCATGGGCGCGCGGCAGCCGTGCTACCGGAGCGTCATCGATCAGCGCGGTCATCGACATCGGCAAACCCCTCGTTTCGGCGCCGACAGTCGCGGGGCACGGGTGAACGCGGCGTTGAAATTGCCGTGAGCGGACGGGGCGTTGGGAGGATTGTTGCGCGAACGGTTAAGCGGCGCTTACCCGAACTGCTGCAGGACCGGGAAGGTTTCAAGGAACCAGTAGGAGATGCGGGTGAACTGCCCGGTTAGGAACAGCAGGCCAGTGACGACCAGCAGCCCGCCCATCACCTTTTCCACCGTGCCCAGATGCTTCTTGAAGCTGGTGAAGAAGGTCAGGAACGGTCCGATGGCGATGCCGGCGAGCAGGAACGGCACGCCGAGGCCGAGCGAGTAGAGCCCGAGCAGCAGCGCGCCATCGAGGGCGGTTTGCTGGCTCGAGGCAACCGCGAGAATGGCGGCGAGGACGGGGCCGATGCACGGGGTCCAGCCGACGGCGAAGGCGAGGCCGAGCAGGAAGCCGCCGAGCGGACCGGAGGCGACGCCGGGGCCGTTATGGCGCACCTGCATGTCCAGCCAGCGGATGCGGAACACGCCGAGGAAGTGGAGACCCATGGCGATGATGACGATGCCGGCGAGCGGCATCAGGATCGGCAACACCTGCCGGAACGATTGCCCCAGCGCCGTCGCGGTGGCGCCGAACAGCACGAAGACGATCGAAAACCCGGCGATGAAGAACAGCGAGGTGAAGACCGACTTCCGCCAGATGACGCCCGCCGACGTGCCATCGGCGCGCAACTGATCGAAGCTCGCCCCGCTCATGTACGTGAGGTAGGGCGGCACCAGCGGCAGCACGCACGGACTGAGGAAACTCAGCACGCCGGCGCCGAACACGAGGGGAAACGAAAAGCCTTCCATGCGCGGGGTGTAGCCGGTTTCGCTGCGCCGGGGAATGCGGCGGGATAGTCGTCGAGGGGATGTGATGAACGCCCACGAAGCGGCAATCGCCGTGGCAGGGATGACATCGGGACTGGAGCGGGGTAAGCAGCCCTGCAACTGCTTGCACGCGAGCGCCCCATGGCCCACCCGACAGCCCGTCCCATCCGCATTGCGCCTTCCATCCTGTCGGCCGATTTCACCCGGCTGGGCGAGGAGATCCGGGCGATCGACGCGGGCGGGGCGGAGTATATCCATGTCGATGTGATGGACGGGCACTTCGTGCCGAACATCTCGATCGGGCCGCTGGTGGTGCAGGCGATCCGGCCGCTGACCCGCAAAGTGCTCGACGTGCACCTGATGATCGCGCCGGTCGATCCCTACATCGCGGCGTTCGCGAAGGCCGGCGCCGATTCGATCACCGTGCACGCCGAGGCCGGGCCGCACCTCCATCGCTCGCTGCAGGCGATCCGAGCCGAGGGCAAGCGGGCCGGCGTCGCGATCAACCCGGCGACGCCGGTGAGCGTGCTGGAGCACGTGATCGGCTCTGTCGACCTGATCCTGATCATGAGCGTCAACCCGGGGTTCGGCGGGCAGAAGTTCATCCCCGAGGCGCTGACCAAGATCGCGCAGGCGCGGGCGCTGATCGGCGGGCGGGCCATCGACCTCGAAGTCGATGGCGGCGTCTCGGTGGACAATGCGCGGGCTCTTGCCGATGCCGGTGCCGACCTCTTCGTCGCCGGCACTGCCGTGTTCGCCGGCAACGACCCGACGACCTATGCCGGCCGCATCTCGGCCATCCGCAACGCTGCCACCACGATGACCGCGTAACTCATCCGTTACGCGAACAAGACACGAGAAGCTGATGATTTCGCGCTATTCCCGCCCCGAGATGGTTGCCGTCTGGTCCCCGGAAACGAGGTTCCGCATCTGGTTCGAGATTGAGGCGCACGCCACCACCAGGCTCGCCGAACTGGGCGTGGTGCCGGTCGAGGCGGCCGAGGCGATCTGGGCCAAGGGTGGCGCGGCGACGTTCGATGTCGAGCGCATCGACGAGATCGAGCGGACCACCAAGCACGACGTGATCGCGTTCCTGACGCATGTCGCCGAGATCGTCGGGCCGGAAGCGCGCTTCCTGCACCAGGGCATGACGTCGTCGGACGTGCTTGATACCTGCCTCGCCGTGCAGCTGAGCCGCGCCTCGGACATCCTGCTCGACGACCTCGACCGGCTGCTGGCGGCGCTGAAGAAGCGGGCCAAGGAGCACAAGTACTCGATCACCATCGGGCGGAGCCACGGCATCCACGCCGAGCCGACCACTTTCGGGATCAAGCTGGCGCAGGCCTATGCCGAGTTCGACCGGGCGAAGGCGCGACTCAAGGCCGCGAAGGCGGAGATCGCCACGTGCGCGATTTCCGGCGCCATCGGCACGTTCGCCAATGTCGATCCGCGGGTGGAAGCCTATGTGGCCGAAAAGCTCGGGCTGACGGTCGAGCCGATTTCGACCCAGGTGATCCCGCGCGACCGGCACGCCATGTTCTTTGCCACGCTGGGCGTCATCGCTTCGTCGATCGAGCGGCTGGCGACCGAAGTGCGGCACCTGCAGCGCACCGAAGTGCTGGAGGCCGAGGAGTTCTTCTCGCCCGGCCAGAAGGGCTCATCGGCGATGCCGCACAAGCGCAACCCGGTGCTGAGCGAGAACCTCACCGGCCTCGCCCGGCTGGTGCGCGGCATGGTGACGCCCGCGCTCGAAAACGTGGCGCTCTGGCACGAGCGCGACATCTCGCACTCATCGGTGGAGCGGATGATCGGGCCCGATGGCACGGTGACGCTGGATTTCGCGCTCAACCGGCTGGTCGGGCTGATCGATAACCTGCTGGTCTACCCCGAGAACATGCGCCGCAACCTCGACCTGCTGGGCGGGCTCCACAATTCCCAGCGCGTGCTGCTGGCGCTGACCCAGGCGGGGCTCAGCCGCGAGGAATCCTACGCCGCGGTGCAGCGCAATGCCATGCAGGTCTGGCAGGCACGCGGCGACCGCACGGGGATGTTCGCCGCACTGCTGAAAGCTGACCCGGAGGTTTCGGGGAAGCTCTCAGCAGGCGACATCGACGCGATGTTCGACGATTTCTATCACCTCAAGCATGTTGATGCACTTTTCGAGCGCGTGTTCGGGCCAGAGCCATGAGAATCGCCGACGCCGAGATCCTGATCCTGCCGGGCCTCGGCAACTCCGGCCCCGGACACTGGCAGCGCCGCTGGGCCGAGCGGTTCAAGACCGGCCGGGTAGTCGAGCAGGACGAGTGGAACGATCCCGACCTGCGCGACTGGACAGCGGCCATCGTCGAAGCGGTCGAAGCAGCGCAGAAGCCTGTGGTGCTTGTCGCCCACTCGCTCGCCATATCCGCGCTGGTTCACGCCGCGCCGCGCCTCCCCGCCGGCAAGGTGAAGGGGGCGCTGCTGGTGTCGCCACCCGACCATGAGGGCAAGGCGATTCCACGCGAGGCCGTCAATTTCGGCAACGTTCCGACCGATCCCCTGCCCTTCCCTTCGCTGCTCGTGGTGTCGGACACCGATGCGCTGGTGTCGAAGGAGCGCGCCGCCGACATGGCCGCCGCCTGGGGCTCGGAGCTCCACTTCGCCGGCGACGCCGGCCACATCAACGAAGCCTCTGGCCACGGCCCCTGGCCCGAAGGCCTGCTGATGTTCACAAGGCTGATGCAGCGGATTTGACGTCGGGGAACCGGCAAGCTTGACAGCGTCAGGCTGCTTCGGACCAATGCCGCCATGTCCTGCTTGGTGCTGTTTTACAACTCGGCGTTTGGCGACTACCCGAAGGTCAGCCGCTTTGCGTCGGTGCCGGAGGTAGAGTTCACGACCGACCGGGCCCGGCTGCGGGAGGCGGATGCGGTGGTATTTCACCTGCCCGAAGCGCATCACATCCGCGACGCCGTGAAGTATCCCGGGCAGCTCTGGGTCGGCTGGTCGATGGAGAGCCGCGCCAATACCAGGGTCCGGGCCGAAACGGCGGCGATGGCGGCCTTCGACTTCCACATGGGATTCGACCGGAACAGCGATGTCTGGTGCCCCTACCTGCCGCAACTCGACGAATGGCGGGCCGCCATGGCGGCGCCGAGGGACTCGGTGAGTGAAACGGTGCCGGCCGTGCTGTTTCAGTCGGCCAATTCCGACCGGTGCGGACGCGATCCCTATCTGACCGAGTTGATGACGCACCTGCCGTTCCACTCCTATGGCCGCTTCCTCAACAACCGGACGTTGGAAGGTCCGGATGCCGGCACACCGAGCAAGCTGGCGGTGCTGCGGCGCTACCGGTTCACGCTCGCGTTCGAGAACTCGATGGAACCGGATTATGTGACGGAGAAGTTCTTCCAGCCGCTGCTGGTGGGCTCGGTGCCGGTCTATCGCGGCGCGCCGAACATTGCCGATTTCGCGCCAGGCGCGGACAGCTTCATCGACGCAGGCCAGCTAACCCCGCGCGAACTCGCACAGCGGCTGCAGCAGCTAGACGACGACGACGCGGCCTATGCCCGCCTCCACGCCTGGCGAAGCGGACCGCTGCCCGATGGTTTCGTGGCTTTGCTGCAGCCGATCCGGGTGCCGTTGTTCGAGCGACTGGCGCTGCTGGTAAGGGAGCGGCTCGTAGAGCGTGGCACGCGGCCGGAGGGCCGACCGACGCTGCCGTTCGGCTGGCGGGGCTGGGCCGATACGAAGTCACGTCCGGCCCGGGCAGCATTGCGCAAGGCGCTCAAGTCGATAGCCGGGCTCAGCCCTCGTTGAAGACACGGTTACCGTACCGACCATCGCCGGCCGCCGGAGCGAATCCGCCGGGGATATGTCTTGCACAACAACAAGGACCCCATGCCTTGCGGCGGGGCTTTTGTTTTCGCTATCGTATTTCTGCAGAAGGCGTTCAGCCCTCGTTGAGGACCTGCTCCCGGGCAACGGCGACGAGTTCGGACATCTTCTGGCGAATCATGTCGTCGGAAACCGAGGCGCCCTTGGCCTTGAGGTCGCCGGCCACCTTGCGGAACACGTCCTCGTCGCCAGCTTCCTCGAAATCGGCGGCGACCACTTCGCCGGCATATTCCTTGGCGTGCTCGTCGCTCAGGCCCATGTGCTGGGCAGCCCAAAGGCCCAGGAGCTTGTTGCGACGCGCTTCGGCCTTGAAGCGCAGCTCGGAGTCATGAGCGAACTTCGCTTCCTGACCTTTTTCGCGATCGTTGAAAGTCGCCATTTCGGCTCTCCGCTGTTGTGCCCTTTCCGGGCGCCCTCGTGTGCCACCGGAGATAGGATGGATGGCCGGGCAAATCAACGGCCTCACCCCCGCGTCATAACGTGCCTGCGTTGATCGCCCAGAAGCTCCAGATCGATGAAATCGCTATGCTATTGCCAACGCAACCGGCCGGCAGGGCCGCCGCTCCGGTGAAAGGACTTGCAACAAGCTCGGTTTCTGGCGCATGAGAGCCGCAATTCCTCCCCCGCATCGTGACAGGCAGAACATATGAACCGTCGGCGGAAAATCTATGACGGCAAGGCCAAGACCCTCTACGAGGGCCCGGAGCCGGGCACGCTCATCCAGTACTTCAAGGACGATGCGACTGCCGGCAACGGCGCCCGCCACGAGATCATCGATGGCAAGGGCGTGCTCAACAACCGCATCTCCGAGTACATCTTCACCAAGCTGAACGGCCTCGGCATCCCGACGCACTTCATCCGCCGCCTCAACATGCGTGAGCAGCTGATCAAGGAAGTCGAGATCATTCCGCTCGAGATCATCGTGCGCAATGTCGCCGCCGGTTCACTGGTGAAGCGCCTCGGGCTCGAGCCCGGCACGCAGCTGCCGCGCTCGATCATCGAGTTCTGCTACAAGGACGATGCGCTCGGCGACCCGATGGTCTCCGAAGAGCACATCACCGCCTTCGGCTGGGCGACCCCGCAGGAACTCGACGACATCATGGCGCTCGCCATCCGCGTCAACGACTTCCTCAGCGGCCTCTTCATGGGCGTTGGCATCCAGCTCGTCGACTTCAAGATCGAGTGCGGCCGCCTCTATGACGGCGACCTGATGCGCGTGGTGCTGGCCGACGAGATCAGCCCCGACAATTGCCGGCTGTGGGACATCAAGACCCGCAACAAGCTCGACAAGGACCGTTTCCGCGAGAACCTCGGCGGCCTCGTCGATGCCTATCGCGAAGTGGCGCAGCGGCTCGGCATTCTTGTGGAAACCGACAACGCGCTGACCACCGGTCCCCGACTCGTGCAATAGCGACCGCAGGGGTCGAATGGCCCCTGCCCTCCTCCTCCATCGGGGATCATTGCGATGAAAGCTCGCGTCACCGTCACGCTGAAATCCGGCGTTCTCGACCCGCAGGGGCAGGCCATCCAGGGCTCGCTCAGGTCGCTCGGCTTTGCCGGCATCGGCGCTGTGCGGCAGGGCAAGGTGTTCGACCTCGAGCTTGGTGACTCGGATTTGTCACAGGCCGAGGCCGACGTCCGCGACATGTGCGAGAAGCTCTTGGCGAACACGGTGATCGAGAACTACACCATCGAAATCGCGCCTTAAGATTCTCCGGCTAACGTACCGCCGCGCTGCGTTGCGCGCCTCCAGTTCCAGTAAAGACCACCAGATGCTCAAGACCGTCTCGCTGTCGCTCGCGTTCTTCCTGACGCTCGGCCTGCTGTTCGCAGCCTACGCCTCGGTGCCAATCTGAGCACCGTGATCGGCGGCACGGCCGCCAAACACGCAACCGGCAGGTAACGCCAATCCGACGTGGGCACGCCCGTGTCGCGGGTTGAGCTGACGGTTCACACTCCATTCAGACGTGATGGCGCATCTGTCCAGTCGCGGGTGGCCGACGCCCCTGCCCTAGGCGGCTCCAGGATGGAGCCGGCAGAAGACGCTTTAGATGATCAAGACCTTTTCCCTCTCCGCCCTGTTCTTCATGACCCTCGGGTTCCTCGCGGTTGCCCACGCGGGCCTGCCGTTCTAGGGGTTCAGGCGAACTCGAGACGGATGTCCGGCGCCGCAGCGCGCCGGGCCGAAACCGCCGCCACCAGCGCCTCGACCTCACTTCCGCGTGGATCGATATCGGCGTGGTGGGATGGGCGGCCGAAGCTTTCCCCTAGTGCCAGTTCGACGACGTCGCCGCGCATGTAGCGCAGCGGTTTCTTGAGCCCTGAACGCTTCGCCAGGTAGTCGGCGAGCCTGCCCCTCACACCCAGGGCCCGGAGTGCGCTGAAGACTGGGCGCCGCACAACGTTGCGAAAGCTGCGATCGGTGATGTTGGCTCTGACCTCGGGCGCTTCGAGGGATGAGCGGGGGAAAAAGCACATGTGCAGGTTGCGAAAGTCGCTGGCCGTCCACGTCGCCCCAGGATCGACCGTGGCGCCATCGGCGAAGTCGTAGCCGGGCTTCAGCGCCGGGCGGCCATGCAGGCGCTGCGTGTTGGGGTGCCAGCTATCGATGATGGCGAAGTTGTAGAGCTTGGTGGCGGACGCGGCGGGCGGCGAAACGTAGCCGGTGGCGTGGCCGGCATCGAGGTCGACCACCGTGGCGTGCAGGCTGCGGCCGAAAACTGACCAGCACCGCGCGAACTCGCCCGCAAGGACACGGCCCCGCATGCGGCTCAGCCCGTCGCGGTCGTAGATCTCGTCGCCATCGAGGCCGAACACCCAGACATCCTCACCGATACAGGATTGAAGGTGCCGGTTGGTTCGATCGGGCTGGCTGTCCTTGATCACCCGGATCTTGGGGTGCCGGGCGGCGAGCGCCGCGAGGCGGGTTGCGGTGGCGTCGCCGCTCATGTTGTCGATGACCAGCATTTCGTCGACGAAATCGATGGCGTTCTGGATCGCCCAGGTGACGAAGTTCTCTTCATTGCGCACGAGAACGATGCCGACGATACGGGTGGCCATGCGAGGCGAACTCCACGGGACGATGGCCCGAGGCCTATTCGATAAAACCCCAGATGTTAAGCACGCCGCTTAAGCGTAATCGCAGGCTTCATGATCAGCCTGGCGAGACAGGCGTTATACCGGCTCCAGTTTTTCCCGCGGAGACCCGAATGTCCGTGAACCAGAATCGCCTCGACTGGGTGGATGCCGCCAAGGGCATCTCGATCATCCTCGTTGTAATGATGCATTCCGCCTACGGCGTGGGCGAGGACCTCGGCGATATCGGCATCCTCCACTACGTGATCGGCTGGGCGACGCCCTTCCGCATGCCGGAGTTCTTCCTGATCGCCGGCCTGTTCCTGACCCAGGTGATCGGCCGGCCGTGGCGGCTCTATGCTGACCGGCGGGTGGTGCACTACATCTATTTCTACGCCCTGTGGGTGGTGCTGCAGGTCGGCTTCAAGGTCGGGCTCGGGACCGGCGATGTGGGCTCGGCTCTGGCGCAGGTCGGCTGGGCGGTCGTCGAACCCTACGGCGTGCTGTGGTTCATCTACATGCTGGCGGTCTTCTCGCTGGTCGCCAAGCTGTTCCACGCTCTGAAGGTTCCCCACTGGGCGGCGCTGCTGCTCGGGACCGGGCTGATGCTGGCCCCGATCCAGACCGGCTACGGGCTGGTCGATCACTTCGCGGCCTACCTCGTTTACTTCTACGTCGGCTACGTCTTCGCGCCGCAGGTGTTCCGCATCGTCGACTGGGCGCAGCGGAACGCGCTTGTTGCCACGGTCGGGCTCGCCGGCTTCGCGATCGTCCTGGGCTATCTCGTGTTCGAAGGCGGGGCAGCGCTGCACCCGCGCGGCATCGACATGGGCTATGCGGGCTTCCCGCCGCTGCACCTGCTGCTCGGGCTCGCCGGTTCGCTGGCGGTGTGCATCGCCGCTGGCCTGCTTGTGAAGCTGCCCGCCATGGACTGGCTGCGCTGGCTGGGCGAGCACTCGATCGTCGTCTACCTGAGCTTCTCGATCCCGATGGCCGCGAGCCGCACCATCCTCCTCAAGACTGGTCTCACTGACACCAGCACGGTGAGCGTCCTGGTGATGACCATCGCGCTGGTTTCGCCGCTGGTGCTCTACTGGCTGATCCGCAAGACCGGCTGGGGACGGTTCCTGTTCGAACGGCCAGCCTGGGCCCATCTGCCGGGCACCCGGAGCAGCCGCGGCGAAATGAAGAGGGCGGCGAACGCCGTTCCGGCCGAATAAGTCACAAGCTCGCGGGTGGCTTTTGCCGCCTGCCCTTGCTTTTGCCACCGAGACTCATCAAAGCATCGGCATCCGTATTGGAGCTTGCCGATGAAAGCCGCCGTCGTCGTTTTCCCCGGGTTGAACCGTGACCGCGACATGATCGCCGCGCTGACCAAGATCGGCGGCGAAGCCCCTGCCGTGATCTGGCATCAGGACGGCGACATTCCCAAGGTCGACCTGATCGTGGTCCCGGGCGGCTTCTCGTATGGCGACTACCTCCGCGCCGGTGCCATCGCCGCCCGTTCGCCGCTGATGGACGTGATCCGCGAGCGCGCCGCGCAGGGCGTGCGGGTGCTGGGCGTCTGCAACGGCTTCCAGATCCTCACCGAGGCGCAGCTGCTGCCCGGCGTGCTGATGCGCAACGCCTCGCTGCGCTTTGTCTGCCGGGAAGTGAAGCTCAAGGTCGAGAATGCCGATACCGACTTCACCCGCGGCTATCAGCCAGGACAGATCATCCGCTGCCCGGTGGCGCACCACGACGGCAACTACTTCGCCGATGCCGAGACGCTGGCCCGGGTCGAGGGGAACGGCCAGGTGGCGTTCCGCTACGCCGAGGGGACCAACCCCAATGGCTCGCTCAACGATATCGCCGGGGTGTTCAATGAGCACAAGAATGTGCTCGGCCTGATGCCGCATCCGGAGAATTTGATCGAGGCGGCACATGGCGGCGACGACGGTCGCGGCCTGTTCTCGGCACTCTACAAGCTGGTTGCCTGACAAGCATTGATCGGCGCTCGACGGATGGGTCGTGACGGGTCGGCGGCAGGCGGCGATGTTCGGCTGTCGGCTCGGCTGGCGGTCGCTCCGGGCTGTGTGACTTGTTTGTGACAATCCGACCGGCCTAAGGTCGCCCCCAACCACGGAGGCGATGCACATGGGTTTTCAATGGTCTGTGAACGATGCCTCGATCGGCGACGGTTTCGTCCGCATCGCCCGCGAGCAGATCGACAAGGCCATCGCCGTCGCCAACGACACCGATGAGTCGCCGGCCAAGCGGGTGCACGAGGCCCGGCGGCGGGCCAAGAAGCTGCGCGCCCTGTTCCGGCTCGTCCGGCCCGACTTCCGTCACTACGCCAAGGAGAACGACTTCGTTCGCGACGCCGCGCGACGCCTGTCGTCAGCGCGGGACATGAAGGTCGCGGCCGACACGCTGGCCGACCTCATGCAGTGGGCCGAACGCGACGTGGCGCCGATCACCGTGTCGACGGACGCAGGCGATGAGGAAGCCGGGCTGGTGCGCTACGCTGCCGACATGCGGGAGATGCTGGCGCGCACCGAACGGTGGAAGACGGGCAGGATCGATCTCGACACACTGGCCGATGGACTGACCGAGACCTATCGCAGTGCCCTAGAGGCGATGCAGCATGTCGCCGCGCACCCCAGCGACGACGGCTTCCACGAGTGGCGGAAGCACGCCAAGTATCACTGGAACCAGCTCGGACTGCTCGAGGCCTGCGCCAAGGATATCCTGCCCTCGGCGCATCAGGCGGTGGGCGTTCTCGCCGAGGTGCTGGGGCTGCACCATGATCTGGCCATGCTGCGCGACAAGCTGACGGTAGACTCCGGGCCGTTCGGCGAGATCGACATCGGCATGGTGCTCGATGCCGTGGCGCGGCGGCAGCGCGAGCTCGAAGCACGGATCGGCACGCTGGGGCGGCAGGTGTTCGCCGAGACGCCCAAGGGCTTCCACGCGCGCTTCGCCAGCTACCTCGAAGGCTGGGCCGCCGAGGAAGGAACCGCCTAGATGGGCATCGAGATCGAACGCAAGTTCCTCGTGGCGGAGGATGGCTGGCGCGCTCAGGTGACGCGCACGGAGAAGCTGCGGCAGGGTTATCTCGCCACCAGCAGCGGCGTGACGGTGCGCGTGCGGACAGTCGACGACCATCGCGGCTACATCACCATCAAGGCCGGTGGCTCGGCGCTGGCGCGCGCCGAATTCGAGTACGAGGTGCCGGTGGCGGACGCGAAGCAACTGCTGGGCTACTGCCGCGGCGCGCAGATCGAGAAGGTGCGGCACACGCTGGAGCTGGCCGGCGGCGAGTGGGTGGTGGACGAGTTCCGCGGCCGCCACAACGGCCTGCTGCTCGCCGAAATCGAGCTCGATAGCCCCATCGCGGCCTTCGAGCGCCCTGACTGGCTCGGCGACGAAGTCACCGGCAATCCGCAATACTACAACTCCAGCCTCGCCGCGCTGCCCAGCGGGGAGAAATCGTCGCCATAACAAGGGTGGCGCGTCAGCTAACCCCTTGCATTTATACTTCGGTGGCGACGTAATACGTCAAAACACGGAGATGTAGATGCGTCTGATCGGCCTGGCATTGCTTGCTATTCTAATGATGAGTGCTCCAGCTTTGGCGATGCAAACCTGCGTAGTGGGACAGGACGTGCTCACCCCGGGGGGAAAGCGCCTGACTGTCACCGAGGTCAACGGCAGCGCCTGTCGCACTCAGGGCAAGATTGACGGCATCACCCACGACGACTGGTGGTCCGCCTTCATGCTCGAGGCAGCATCCGAGGGCGCCATCGTGACCTCCGACGACCGCCGGCTATTCGTCGGCAAATACGAGTGCTGGGCCAACGGCAACTACCTGTTTATCGACCTCGTCATCAACAACGACGGCAGCTACCAGGATAGGACCGGGGCACGCGGCGAGATGGATTACTTCCTCGATGGCCGTATCGACTTCGGCAGCGGCCCGTTCGCCGGCTACCGCGGCGAGGCGCTGGATGGAGCAGTCTACCTCACGCAGCCGGGGACGCAGTCCGCGGTGCAGTGCGGCTACAAGGGTTAGGGCCGGCTGCAGCCGGTAAATCCGAGGCAGACAAATCCGGGGGTGAACGGGTGGAGTGGTTTCCCTGAAGCCACGAACGCTCTATAGCGTGCGCACGCCCCCCATTCCCGGATTCCCCTGATGACGTTCAACAACCATATCGCCATCACGCCCCAGCTGGTTGCCGACCACGGGCTGAAGCCGGACGAGTACCAGAAGATCCTCGACCTGATCGGGCGGGTGCCGACCTATACCGAGCTCGGCATCTTTTCGGCGATGTGGAACGAGCACTGCTCGTACAAGAGCTCCAAGAAGTGGCTGCGCACCCTGCCGACCACCGGCGAGCGGGTGATCCAGGGGCCGGGCGAGAATGCCGGCGTCGTCGATATCGGCGACGGGCAGGCCATCGTCTTCAAGATGGAATCGCACAACCACCCGAGCTTCATCGAGCCCTACCAGGGCGCGGCGACCGGCATGGGCGGCATCCTGCGCGACGTGTTCACCATGGGCGCACGGCCGGTGGCGGCGATGAACGCGCTGCGCTTCGGCGCGCCGGAGCATGAAAAGACCAAGCACCTGGTGTCGGGCGTCGTCGCCGGCGTCGGCGGCTACGCCAACAGCTTCGGCGTGCCGACAGTGGGCGGCGAAGTGGAGTTCGACGAGCGCTACAACGGCAACATTCTCGTCAACGCCTTCGCGGCCGGCCTCGCGAACACGGACTCGATCTTCTACTCCAAGGCCGAGGGCGTCGGCCTGCCGGTGGTCTATCTCGGCGCCAAGACCGGGCGCGACGGGGTCGGCGGCGCGACGATGGCCTCGGCCGAGTTCGGCGACGACATCGAGGAGAAGCGCCCGACCGTGCAGGTCGGCGACCCCTTCACCGAAAAGCGCCTCCTCGAGGCCTGCCTCGAGCTGATGGCGACTGGCGCGGTGATCGCCATCCAGGACATGGGCGCGGCCGGGCTGACCTGCTCGGCCGTCGAGATGGGCGCCAAGGGCGACCTCGGCATCGAGCTGAACCTCGACAACGTGCCGGTCCGCGAAGACGCGATGACGCCCTACGAGATGATGCTGTCCGAAAGCCAGGAGCGCATGCTCATGGTGCTGCATCCCGAAAAGGAGCCCGAGGCTCGCGCCGTGTTCGAGAAGTGGGAGCTCGATTTCGCCACGGTCGGCTATACCACCGACGACCTGCGCTTCCGCGTCATGTGGAAGGGCGAGGAAGTCGCCAACCTGCCGATCAAGGATCTCGGCGACGAAGCCCCTGAGTACGACCGGCCATGGGTGGCGCCGATCCCGCCTGCCCCGCTTGCCGCCGACGACATCCCGCAGATGGACGTCGCCGAGGCGCTGCTGCGGCTGCTTGGTTCCCCCGCGCTGTCGTCGCGGCGCTGGGTCTACGAGCAGTACGACACCCTGATCCAGGGTAACTCGCTGCAGCGCCCGGGCGGCGATGCCGGCGTCATCCGCGTCGACGGGCACCCGACCAAGGCGCTGGCGTTTTCCTCCGACGTCACCCCGCGCTATTGTGAAGCCGACGCCTACGAGGGTGGCAAGCAGGCGGTCGCCGAGTGCTGGCGTAACCTGACGGCTACCGGTGCCGATCCGCTGGCGGCGACCGACAACCTCAATTTCGGCAACCCCGAGCGGCCCGAGATCATGGGGCAGCTGGTGCACGCGGTGAAGGGCATCGGCGATGCCTGCCGGGCGCTAGGCTTCCCGATCGTTTCGGGCAACGTGTCGCTGTACAACGAAACCAACGGCCGCGGCATCCTGCCTACCCCGACCATCGGTGGCGTCGGACTGATCCCCGACTGGAGCAAGATGGCGCGCGTCGGCTTTGCCGCCGAGGACGAGGCGATCCTGCTGTTCGGCGCGCCGGACTGGTGGGGCACGCATCTTGGCCAGTCGATCTACCTGTCGCAGATTTTCGGCCGCAAGGACGGCACGCCGCCGCCGGTCGACCTCGACCACGAAAAGAAGGTCGGCGACCTCGTCCGCATCCTCATCCGCGACGGCATCGCCACCGCGGTGCATGACCTCTCCGACGGCGGCCTCGCGGTCGGCCTCGCCGAAATGGCGATGGCCGGCGGCATCGGCGCTGTAGTGAACCAGCTCGACGGCGGCGACCCACTGCCGCTGTTCTTCGGCGAGGACCAGGGCCGCTACCTCGTCACGATGAAGAAGGACGCGCTGCAGACCTTCTACGACGAGGTCTACCCCTACGCCGGGGTGTTTGCCCCGTGGATCGGCACCACCGGTGGCGACAGCCTGACGTTGGGCGAAGCCCGCGCGATCCCGCTGAGCGAATTGCGCGCCGCGCACGAGGGCTGGTTCCCGGCCTTCATGGCAGGCGAGATTTCGTAAGACCACCGCAGCGGACGGCCCGTTCTGCCCTAACCCCCCAATGCCATTTTCGTGAACGGGTGTAACGCCCGCGCCCGTCAGCACGTATATATGGCGTATTCCAAAACACGGAGAGCATCATGACGACCACTACCGAGCGGGCTGTTCTCGCTGGCGGGTGCTTCTGGGGCGCGCAGGAGCTGCTGCGCCACAAGGATGGGATCATCTCCACCCGCGTGGGTTACTCGGGCGACGACCGCAAGGCCAACGCCACCTATCGCGACCATGGCGACCACGCCGAGGCGGTCGAGATCATCTTCGACCCCGCCCGCATCAGCTTTCGCGACATCCTCGAGTTCTTCTTCCAGATCCACGATCCGACGACCAAGAACCGCCAGGGCAACGACCTCGGCCGGGCCTACCGCTCCGCCATCTTCTACGTGACGCCGGAGCAGAAGGCCGTCGCCGAGGACACCATCAAGGACGTCAACGCCTCGGGCCTGTGGCCCGGCAAGGTGGTGACCGAGTTGCAGCCAGTCGGCCCGTTCTGGGACGCCGAGCCCGAGCATCAGGACTACCTGCAGCGCATCCCCAACGGCTACACCTGCCACTGGGTGCGCCCGGAATGGAAGTTGCCCAAGCGCCAGGCCGCCTGATTTCCGCTGATTGAACCGAAGGGCGTCGGGCTACCGGCGCCCTTCTTGCGTTCGGGGCGCGCCCGCCGCATATCTCTCCAACCACCACCGAATCCGGGAGAGACGCCATGGGCATGGCTGCACATGAGATCGAGAAACGCATCGTCGCCGCGATCCCCGACGCCAAGGTGGAAATCCGCGACCTCGCCGGCGACGGCGACCACTACGCCGCAACCGTGATCTCCGAAGCCTTCCGCGGCAAGACCCGCGTGCAGCAGCACCAGATGGTCAACGCCGCCTTCGGCACCGACATGGGCACGGTGCTGCATTCGCTGGCGCTGCAGACCAAAGCGCCGGACTGACAGGCGTGCGAGGACTCGCTTTCCTACTGCTGATCCTCGCCATCGCCGGCACCACGGCAGGGCTGTTCGGCATCGCATACGCCTTCTTCGAGGATCAGGCCGCTCTCGTGCCCAGCCTCGCGCTCATGGTCGTGCCCTGGGTCATCTGGCTGCCGGTCCAGCGTCGCTCCACCGCACAAGGCAAGGCCGCCTTCGAAGCTGCGCTGCATACGCTCGAGCCCGAGACCGCCAACTGGTATGACGGCTCCGGCTTGGCGCTCGACCGTGCCAATGGCAAGCTGCTGGTCGGCAACCGCGGCGCGGTGGCGGTGCATGCGCTCGGCGACCTCACCGAAGTCGAGTTCGTCCCCGAGAGCGCCGGGTCGGTCTCGGCGGCCGGCATGAACAACGCGGGCATTGTCGGGGTCATCCTCGCCCTGTTCGCCATCGGCTCGGCAACGGCCGGGCACATCGGCGGCGGCCTTTTCCTCACCCTGGCCGGGAGGAAGTGGCAGGTCGCAGGCATCGACAAGGACGAAGCCGAGCTGTGGATCGAGGCGCTGAAGCCGGTCGCGCCGCAGGCCGTGTTCAAGGAACCGCAATGACCCGCATCGTCCTGTTCGATGTCGATGGCGTGCTGGTCAACGGCTACCACGCGCGCCCCGAAAAGCATGTGCGGTGGAACGAGAACCTGCTCGCCGATCTCGGGGTCGATCCGGAGAGGTTCAACCGCGAGTTCATCTACGACCTGTTCGTCAAGAAGGTGGTGGTCGGGCAGATGTCGCTGCTCGAGGCACTGGAGCGCACCCTGCCCGGCCTCGGCTATCGCGGACCGGCCATGGCGTTCGTCGGCTACTGGCTGAGCCACGACAGCAACGTCAACGAGCCGATGCTCGACGTTGCACGGCGGCTGCGCGATGCGGGTAGCAGCCGGCTGTTTCTCGCCACCAACCAGGAACACATGCGGGCCCAGTGGCTGTGGCAGACGCTGAAGTTCGGCGAGGTATTCGAGGACATGTTCCACTCGGCGCGGGTCGGGTACGCCAAGCCGTCAAAACCCTATTTCGACTGGGTGAACAGCCGGCTCGGCCGGCAGGACGAGAAGCCGCTGTTCTTCGATGACCGCGAGGACATCGTGAAGGCAGCGCAGGCGGCCGGCTGGGAGGCCGTGCTGTTCAACGACATCACCGATGCCACCGGGCATCCATGGATTGCGGAGCGGTTGGCGTGAGTGACTACCTGTTGGTCGAGCGCACCCCGACGGTGCGGGAATTTTGCGACCTGCGCGTCAGGGTGGGGCTCAGCGCCAAGACCGCGGAAGCCGCAGCGGCCGGCCTGCCAAATACGCTTTACGCCGTGGTTCTGGAGCACGAGGGCGTGGCGATCGGCATGGGTCGGGTGATCGGCGATGGTGGCACGGCGTTCCAGGTCAGCGATATCGCGGTGCTGCCCGAACATCAGAAGCGGGGGCTGGGCAAGCGGATCGTCGAAGCGCTGGTCGGCTGGCTTCGAGCCAATGCGCCGAAATCGGCCTATATCAGCCTGATCGCCGACGGGCCGGCCAAGGACCTCTACGCCCAGTTTGGTTTCAGGCCGGTTGAGCAGCATGGCTCGGTCGGCATGTATATCTGGATCACCTGAGCCATGCGGATGCGGCCCTTCGGGCGAACCGGAGCGCTGGTGTCGGAACTTGGCTTCGGCTGTGCCAGCTTCTGGGGCCGCTCCATGTTCCCCGAGGCGCAGGCGATCGCGCTGGTGCACCAGGCATTGGAACTTGGCATCAGCTTCTTCGATACCGGCGCGAGCTATGGCGGCGGTGTCGCCGAGACCCGCCTCGGGCTGGCGCTCAAGGGCCGCGATACCAGCCGGCTGCTGATCGCCACCAAGGCCGGGCCGGAGAAGATCAGCGGCAAGGTGGTGCGCGACTACTCGCCCGACGCGATCGAGGCGAGCCTCGCCCGCAGCCGCCAGCGGCTGGGGCTCGAGACGGTTCCGCTGTTCCAACTGCACGGACCGGAAATCGCCGAGATGACCGACGCGCTGTTCGAGCGGCTGTGGCAACTCCGCGCGCGCGGCTGGTATCGCTGGCTCGGGCTCAACAGTTTCGACCAGGCGCCGCTCGACTGGGCCATCGCCAGCGGCCGCTTCGATACCGTGATGCTGGACTACAACGTGCTGCGGGCCGACCGTGCGGCGCTTATCGGCACCGCTGCGGGGAGCGGCATGGCGGCGATTGCCGGGATGCCGCTGGCCATGGGCCACATCGACCGGCAGGCGTTCAAGCTGCGGCGGCCGTCCGACCTCTGGTACCTGGCGCGCGGGCTCGCCTATCCGCGCCACCGCGCCGACGTGGTCGCCGGCATGCGCTACGGCTTCCTGCGCGAGGTCGAAGGCTGGAGCGCGGCGCAGGCGGCGCTCACATGGGTGCTGGCTAACCCCGAGGTCAGCGTCGCGGTGGTGGGCACGACGCGGCCGGAGCATCTGGCCGAACTGGCGATGGTCCCGGGTCGGCAACTGCCCGAGGCCGTCATGGCGCGCATAGCTGAGACACAGCATCGGCATTAGCCGATGGAGCACCCTCGACAGCGCGCCCCTGCAGGATTATCTACGGGATCAACCGGGCGGTCGGGACCGCCAGCATGAAAGGCAGAGCCATGAGCGACATCAACGCCAAGATCGACGAGCAGGTGAAGAGCTACGACGTGTTCCTGTTCATGAAGGGCACGCCGGACTTCCCGATGTGCGGCTTCTCGGGCCGCGTGGTGCAGATCCTGAATTACCTCGGCGTCGACTTCAACAGCGCCAACGTGCTGGAAGACCAGGAACTGCGCGAAGGCATCAAGGCCTACGCCAACTGGCCGACCATCCCGCAGCTTTACATCAAGGGCGAGTTTGTCGGCGGCGCCGACATCGTCACCGAGATGTTCCAGGCCGGCGAGCTGCAGACGCACTTTGCCGACAAGGGCATCGCGGTCACGCAGACCGCTTGAGCGCCTTCTTCTCTAGCGCCTTGAAATCGGCCGCGTAGCGGAGCTCCCGCAGCGGCCGAACACGCCGCGTCGCTTCGGCATAGATCGGGTGCGCCTTGTAGGCGGCGAGCGCCGCCTCATCGGCGAACTCGGCATAGACGATGACGTCCACGTCGTTGCCGAACTGGTCGACCTTCGCGTTCTGCACCACCTCGAAATGCTCCGAGTGCGGAATTTGTCCGAGCAGCTCCAGCCCCTCGACGATGCGGCCGAGGTCGACGGGGTCGCGGGCGGTGAAGAACACGATGTGGCGGATCATTTGATCTCCGTCATGCAGCTGCGGCTGCGCTTCATATAGGTGCTTCGGCTCGGCCGATCACCCCGCAATCAGCCTGCGTGATGAGCCTCATCACTGGAATGCATTTCCTGCATGGCAGTTGCAGGTGTAGCGTCCGCCGGCTTTTCGAGGTTTGCGCCATGTCGTCCGTCACCGCCTCCCGCTCCATCGCCGCGCCGCTGTTGCTCCTCATCATCGCCGGCTGCCTGCTGGCCGCCGTGACCAACGGCATCCGCACCAGCTTCGGACTGCTGACCCTGCCGGTGGCGGCCGACCTGGGGCTGACGCGCGAATCCTGGGGCATGGCGCTCGCCATCCAGAACCTCGCCTGGGGCGTCGCCCAGCCCTTCGCCGGCGGGCTCGCCGATCGTTTCGGCACCGCCAAGGTGGTGGTCGGCGGGCTGCTGATCTACGCGCTCGGCCTCGTGCTGATGACCATCTCGCCCGATGGCACCGCGATGAGCCTCACCGCCGGCGTGCTGACCGGCTTCGGCATCGCGACCTCGAGCTTTTCGATCGTCATGGCGGCCTTCGGACGCAGCGTGCCGCAGGAGAAGCGGCCGCTGATCTTCGGTGTCGCGACGGCCGCCTCGAGCTTCGGCCAGTTCGCCTTCGCCCCGATCGGGCAGGCCTTCATCCAGAACTTCGGCTGGCAGTCGACGCTGATCTACGCCGCCATGCTGCTGGTGCTGGTGATCCCGCTGACCTACGCGCTGCGCGGCAGGACCGAGCATGTCTCCGGCCAGGCCGACCTCAAGTTCATGGAAGCGCTGTCGCGCGCCTGGGGCTACGGCTCCTACCGGCTGCTGGTGATCGGCTTCTTCGTCTGTGGCTTTCACATTGCCTTCATCAACGTCCACCTGCCGGCCTATCTGGTGCAGTGCGGGCTGTCGCCAGATGCCGGCAGTTGGTCGATCGCGGTGATCGGCGTGTTCAACATCGCCGGCTCGCTGCTGGCCGGCTACCTCGGTGGCAAGCTGCCCAAGCAGATGCTGCTCGCCTCTATCTACTTCAGCCGCGTCGTGGCGATCGCCCTGTTCATGCTGTTCCCGGTGACGCTGACCAGCGCGCTCATCTTCTCGGCGGCGATGGGCCTCCTCTGGCTCTCCACGGTGCCGCTGACCGCCGGGCTGGTCAGCCTGTTCTTCGGCGCGCGCTACATGGGGATGCTCTACGGCATCGCCTTCCTGTCGCACCAGCTCGGCTCGTTCCTCGGTGTCTGGCTGGGCGGCTACGTCTACGACAACACCGGCTCCTACAGCCTCGTGTGGTACCTGGGCATCATCCTCGGCCTCGCCTCGGCGGCCATTCACCTGCCGATCAAGGAGCTGGGAGCCTCCAGCTTCCGCCTGAAGCCGGCGACCTGATATTGCTGGGACCCAGACGATTGTCGCAATCACATTTGCGCTTTCAAAGGTTGCCAAGCCGGACCTACGGGGGCATGTTCCCGGCCTTCCGGGCCCCTCCCCCGGCCTGACGAGAGTCAAATGTCCGATACTGTTGCCAAGCCGCGGGATATCTCCCGCGTCGAGTTCATCATACTTGTTGCCGCGCTTATGGCGCTCAACGCCCTCGCTATCGATGTGATGCTGCCCGCCCTGCCCTACATGGGCGAGGCGCTCGGCGTGTCCAACGAGAACGAGCGGCAGTTGGTGATCGGCTCCTACATGTTCGGCTTCGGTATCGCGCAACTGGCCTTCGGGCCGCTGACCGACCGGTTCGGGCGGCGCGGGCCGCTGTTCGTCGGGCTGGCGATCTACCTCGTCTGCGCCTTCGCCGCGATCTTCGCCCCGACCTTCGGCATCCTGCTGGCGCTGCGCTTCGTGCAGGGCATGGGGGCCGCGGGCACGCGCGTCATTGCCACTGCAGTGGTGCGCGACCGCTTCGAGGGCCGCGAGATGGCCGAAGTCATGTCGCTGACCTTCATGATTTTCATGGCCATCCCGATCATCGCGCCGGGCATCGGCCAGGTCATCCTGCTCACCGGGCCATGGCAGTACATCTTCCTGTTCATGGGTGGGCTCGCGGCGATGATCGGCCTGTGGGGCTTCCTCCGCCTGCCCGAAACCATGCACGCCAAGTACCGCCGGGCGCTGAGCTTCAAGTCGGTGACCGACGGCTTCCGCATCGTGCTGACCAACCGCATGGCGCTGTTCTATGGCCTCGCCGGCACGTTCCTGTTCGGCGCCATGTTCGGCTGCATTTCGGCCAGCCAGCAGATCTTCGTAGAGCTGTACGGCCTCGGCCCCTACTTCCCGGTAGCCTTCGCCGTGATGGCGGGCACCATCGCGGTGGCACAGCTCATCAATTCGCGCGTCGTCAGGCGAGTCGGCATGCGGCGGCTCGCCCACACCGCCAACCTGGCCTATCTCGGCATGGCGTCGGTGTTCGTGGTGTTCGCGCTGCTGGGTCCGGTGCCGTTTCCGCTGTTCTTCGGCATGCTCATGGTGATCCAGTTCTTCTTCGGCTGGGCCGCATCGAACATGAATGCCCTGTCGATGGAGCCCCTCGGCAGCGTGGCGGGCACCGCCGCCTCGGTGTTCGGCTTCACCCAGACCGTCGGCGGCGCGCTGATCGGCACCTATATCGGCCAGCACTACGACGGCACGCTGGTCCCCAACGCCATCGGCTATGCTTCGATGGGCGCGCTGGTGCTGATCTGCGTGCTGATCGCCGAAAACGGCAAGCTTTTTGGCGTGGGCGCCCAGTACGGCAAGCCCGCTTCGGCCGACACCGGACACTAGCGAATCGGGAACTTATTCCCCGCAGCCGCCTCGTTGCTGCCGCAAATGAAATCCTGCACCAACGCGCAGCAACGGCGTATTGCTGGCGAATTTCGGCAGATTTATTTCTCGCCCAATAATATTTGCGAGTGCTGTTTCACGCACGTCGATATTGGAGAAGAATTGATGATCGGCACGCGCACCATTGCGCTTGCACTGGCAACTGGACTGATTTCTCTGGTTTTGCGGGCACCGCCCAGGCGGTCTGCGACGTGACGGGCGGCACAGCGACCACTTTCAAGTGCGACACCTGCCATGGATGTCGGCTTCGTCGATACCGACTCGCTGGCCACCGAAGCCCGTCTGCGGATCGCCCGCGACTTCGTCTTCGACGGCGTGACCCTGACGCCGTTCGCGGTGGCAACGGTGGGCTACGACTTCCTCGGCGGCGACGGCGTCGACGCCCCGCCCACCCCGGTCGTGCTTGGCAGCAATGGCGGCGCCTATGGCGACCTCAGCGGCGGCCTGACCATCGCCAACGACGACGCCACTCTGTCCGGCTTCGCCAGGGGCAATATCGGCTACGCCGCCGGCGAAATCTCCGCTGGCGTGAACCTCGGCGCCAACGCGGCGTTCTGATCCGGATGCGGCCGGCGCGTGAGCGCCGGCCTGCCGGTTACACCGTGAAGATCTCGCGCCGCAGCAGGGCCCAGTTGTCCTTGTCGGTGGCGATGATCAGGCCGCCCTCGCGATGGCTCGGCAGGTACGGCGAGCCGTCGAAGCGGGCGACGTGGCCGCCGGCCTCCTCGGCGATCAGGCAGCCGGCCAGGTGATCCCATGGCATCAGCTTGTTGAACGCCACGAAGTGGCAATGCCCGGTGGCGAAGGTGCGGTAGTCGTGCCCGGCGACCCGGTAGTTCGCCGCGACGCGCACCTTGGCAAGGTTCTGCAGGATCTGCGGCTTGCTGGCGCCGGGCATGAAGGTGATCGAGACGTGGCCGACCATCTGCGCGAGCGCCGGCGCGGTGGCCACCTTGAGGCGCTGTGAGCGGCCATCGGGGAAGCGCATGAACGCCCCTGCCCCGCGCTCGGCCAGCACCCAGTCGTCGCCCATCGGATCGTAGATGATGCCGGCCACGGTCTCGCCCTTCACCACCACCGACGCCATGGTGGCATAGAGCGGCAGCCCGGCCGCGAAGTTGGCGGTGCCATCGACCGGATCGACGATGATGGCGAAATCCGCCGCGTCGAGCCGATCCAGCAGGCGCGGATCGGCCGCCACCGATTCCTCGCCCACGAACAGCGCCTCCGGCCAGGCCTGCTTCACGGCAGCGCCGATAAAGCGCTCCGCCGCCTCGTCGGCTTCGGTGACGAGGTCGATCGCCTCGGACTTCTGCCGCACCATGCCCTCGTCGAGCCGGCGGAAGCGCGGCAGGATTTCTGCCTTGGCGGCTTCACGCAGGATGGTGGCGAGCTGGGTGATCACGAAATCGGGCATGGCTGGTCCTTGGCCTTGGAAGCGACGGCTGTGGACTAGCACACGCGGCCGCGATGGCCACCGGTGAAATGGTAGCGGCTAGTTCTTGGCCGTGAGGCCGTGGAAGTCGAACAGCTTCGGGTCCAGCAGATGGCTCGGGCGCACGTTGCCCAGCGCCCGGATCATGATGTCCTTGCGGCCCGGCATGCGCTTTTCGATATCGTCCAGCATCGCCTTCATGGCGTTGCGCTCGAGCCCATCCTGGCTGCCGCACAGGTCACACGGGATGATCGGGAACGCCATGTGCTCGGCGAATTTCTCGAGGTCCGGCTCGCTGCAATAGATCAGCGGCCTGAGCACCTCGACATCGCCATCGTCGTTCATCAGCCTTGGCGGCATGGCAGCGAGGCGGCCGCCATGGAACATGTTCATGAAGAACGTCTCGAGGCTGTCCTCGCGATGGTGGCCGAGCACCAGGGCCGAGCAGCCCTCCTCGCGCGCGATGCGATAAAGGTTGCCGCGCCGCAGCCGCGAGCAGAGCGAGCAGTAGGTCGCGCCCGCCGGCAGCGTGCTGGTGACGATCGAGTAGGTGTCGCGGTACTCGATGCGATGCGCGATCCCGTTGGCGGTCAGCCACTCGGGCAGGATGTGCTTGGGAAAGTTCGGCTGCCCCTGGTCGAGGTTGCAGGCGATGAGTTCAACCGGCAGCAGGCCGCGCCACTTGAGGTCGAGCAGCAGCGCCAGCATGCCGTAGCTGTCCTTGCCGCCCGAAATCGCCACCAGCCACTTCTCGCCGGCCCGCGCCATGCCGAACGTGTCGATCGCCTCGCGCACGTTGCGGATCAGCCGCTTGCGCAGCTTGTTGAACGCGACGCTGCGCGGCGCCGAAGCAAACAGCGGATGCGCGCCGGAAAGCTCTTCGGCGTCGGATTCGATCTGGGCGGCGGGGACGATCTCGTTCATGCGCCCGCTGATACCAGAGCCGGCGGCTTACCGGAAGCTTACGGCTGGGTGACTTCGGAGCAAGGTGCGTTCCATTCCTTGCGGGTTACGAATTTAGTCAGTTAGATGACAGCGAGTTTCCGGAGCCCCCAGGAGTCGCTGTGTTCCGCTCGTTCTTCCCCAATCCAAGACTTTTCTTCCTGTCCGCCGCCGTGTGGATGCTGGCGGCGACGCTGGCATTCTCGTTCTTCGGACAACCCCTCCGGTCCGTGGTCAGTCTCGATGGCTTCATGGTGGCGCCCATGTGTGCTCCGGCAGCCCCCGCAACAACGGATCCGGCGGCCCCCGACGCCTTGCCACAACAGGATCAGGCGGCGCCTGCCAGCCCTGAGATCGGCCAGAGCTCTGTTCCCGATGGCGTTGCGGCCCCGAGTTGCACGCCCGAAGGGACCTTCCTCACTGGCGATCAGGTCTGGACTTATCAGTATGTGCTGATGGTGGCATTCCTGTTCTGCCTGTTCTGGTTCTTCTACGAGCGCAACGAATGGTACTGGTGGTCCGTTGTCGGCTCCACCGTGATCCTGCTGATCCTGTACTTCAACGTGCAGGTCGACGCCTTCGTGAACAACTGGCAGGGGACCTTCTTCAACACCCTGCAGCAGGCACTTTCGACGCCCAGGTCGGTACCGGCGGACCAGTTCTACGCTGAGATCATCACCATCGTTGCCGTCGTGGTTCCGCGCATCCTGGTGCTCGTCGTCCTGGCGTTTTTCACCAGCCACTATGTGTTCAGGTGGCGCAAGGCGATGAACTTCTACTACATGCAGCATTGGCCGGCGATCCGCACCACCGAAGGCGCGGCGCAGCGCGTGCAGGAAGATACCATGCGCTTCGCGCAGATCGTCGAGGACCTGGGCTCCAGCTTCTTCGATGCACTGATCACGCTGGCGGTCTTCCTGCCCATTCTCTGGGGTCTCTCCCAGCGGGTGACCGAACTTCCGTTCCTCGGCGATGTGCCGGGCAGCCTTGTGTGGGTCGCACTGATCTCTGCGGCACTGGGCACAGTGTTCCTCGCAGCCATCGGCTTCAGGCTTCCAGGCCTCCAGTTCGACAACCAGAAGGTGGAAGCGGCCTATCGCAAGGAACTGGTGTACGGCGAGGACAACGCCGACCGGGCCGAACCGATGAAAATCCGCGAAATCTTCGCCACGGTGCAGAAGAATTACTACCGCATCTACTGGCACTACACCTATTTCAACTTCGCCCGCTACGGCTACCTGCAACTGGCGGGCTACATCCCGCTCTTCATGCTGGCGCCATCCATTCTCGCGGGCGCTCTGACGTTGGGCCTCTACCAGCAGGTGCAGCAGGCGTTCGGGCAGGTGGCGAGCTCGTTCCAGTTCCTTGCACGCGCTTGGGGCACCGTGATCGAGCTGCTTTCGGTCTACAAGCGCCTGCGCCTGTTCGAGAGCTTCATCCCCAAGGATCAGGAGCCGATCAAGGTGTCCGTGTCCGGTTCATCACCGGCAGCCTGAGGTCCCTTTCACGAGCAAGCTGGCCGCCAAACATCGGTGGCCAGCTGCCTGTCCTGCCACTGTGCTGAATATGTCCCAATTCTGGCCCCAGCACCCCACGTCCCGGGTATTGTGTTGACCGGGCATGGCGCAGCTGACCCTGTGGCCTCTCAACGAATCTCAAGAGCCTGTTGCAGAATTGGGGCCTCGGCGATCGGGATCCCATTGCGGCTGGCCGTCGCTCGGTTGACGGCCTTGGGTCTGCGTGATTCCGTTTGCGTCAGTTTCCATTGAGGGATCGCCATGGCT
>Ga0247835_1000923_pt1 | contig 38834 bp, 36 predicted proteins | sample LaCtaG_3_FD_189912 | JGI IMG/M metagenome (GOLD analysis project Ga0247835, IMG submission 189912) | Freshwater microbial communities from meromictic Lake La Cruz, Castile-La Mancha, Spain - LaCruzMarch2015_13.5m | ecosystem: Environmental > Aquatic > Freshwater > Lake | place: Spain: Castile-La...
TCGAGGGCGGCATCGAGCAAACCCAGTCAACCACCAACCAAGAAACAGCGGCTTAACCAACCCTCTTAACCCCGTCAAAAATCACAGCGGCGAAAACTCAGAAACACAACTTTTGACAATATCTCCCTGGAAGGTGTCAAACAGCCAAAATTTACGGTCGGCAAGTTTCTCGAAGTTGAGGTAATCACATACTGCGAGCGAAAGAATACCAGTATTGACCCCGCACTCCACAAAATCCCCTTCAAGCTGCATGGCATGCTGGGCCGCCCAGAGGATCATGTGCACCCGCCACTCGATATGGATGTCCTTCTGGCTGCCCTTCGGGCGGCCCATCTTATGGCCTGAATCCATGCCCTTCGCATAGGCGCGCACAAACTTAGGATCCTTGAGCCAGGCCATGTTTTTGTAATATGCGGCCAAAAAGTCACCCTTGTAGGAGGGTTCACCCCATCCATCTCCGATCGAATCACTATCCTTTGTCGGACTACTTTCCTTGGCGGCGATCAACTCATCCAAGAGCTCAGCTTGGAGTGATACTGCCGATTGAATGCCTGAGTTGATAGAGTCCTGATCGCGCAGCAAGTTCCGCAGAACCCGTGGCAGTCCATTGCATTTGGTCCCGAGAGCTGAAACCTCGTCTAGAATTTGTTGAAGTTGTGCACTTGTATTGTTCATGAGGAATTTGAAACGCTTTCTCTGATTCTGATGGGAAATCACTTTTGAGCCCTCCGGGACGTTTGCCCGGAGTTTGAAGCTGGAAGCGGGTGTTTCTGTGTTTGGACGTTGTTATACCAACGCCCCCTAGCTCTGAGACTTTTTAGATCGCTTGGTAGGCACGGTCGCCGCAGCGACCGCACGCACGCTTGCTATAGCATACTTGGCGGGTTCGGCGGGCGAAGACGTCCGAACATTATCGCTGCGGCCAGAAGCCTCCAGCAACGCCTCCAAAAGACGTTTTCCATGGGCAACCAACGCTTGGGGCGTGAGATGCGACCCACCCAGCTTTTCCAGACCCTTCATCGAAAGGAAAGCAGTCCGGCTATTGCGTGCGACGAAATTTTGGTGGGCGGCGATGATGTGCAGTTTGAGTTTTCTCATCTACCAAAAGCAAAATGACGGGCCGGGCTTATTTTCCCCGCTCGCGGAGCTTCCGGGCCGGCACGCCGCCCCAAATTTCATAGGCGGGAACCACACCAGAAACGACGGCCCCGGCGGCGATGACCGCACCGCGCCCGATCACGCACCCGTCGAGCAGGACGGCATTGGCCCCCACCCACACATCGTCCTCGATGATCACTCCACCCCGCGAGGGCATGAAACCCTGATGGCGGATCGGGATCTCGCGGGATTCGAAGGCATGGTTGGTCGGCACCACCTTGACGCCCGGCGCGAGGAGGACGTAGTCCCCGAACCGGATCCCGTTGCCGCTGTAGAGCACGCAGCCGGGGTTGATGTAGCAGAACTTCCCCATGACGATATCGCCACTGCCCCCGACAAAGCGGATGACGACCTGGTCGTAGATTTCCGAACCCGAGCCGATGACGAGACGATTGCCGCGGGTCGAGGGATGGATGACGGCGGTGGGCGCGACTTCAACCCCTTCGCCGAGTTCGATTCCGGGCTTCAGCGGTGCCGCGCTCATAGGGTCGAGGATCCATGGATCAATCCCCTCAAAGTGGTGCGGATCCGCCGACGGAACATCTTGAGGGCGTGGCCCAGGGCCCAGACACAGGACTCGGGAGCTGCGAACGATTGGGCGAAGAACGCCTGGGCGGACGCTTGGGCCGCGGACAACTCGCCTTGCAGACTGAACAAAGTGCCTTCCAGCGGGAAATACTTCGCGAGATTGTAGGGGACAGACTCTGGGCTCCAGTTCAGCAGACGAGCCCTCAGGCCGATCAGAGCATCCACGACGGCGGCCAAGGCTGCGCGGTTATCGGAGTCGACCGTCCAGTTCTCCGCGTAGTGGCGGAAGGCGGCATAGTCGGGGAACGCCTCGAGTCCGCCCTCGGGATCGAGCAGGGCCTCGGTCATGGCACAGAGGTGGTGTTGCGGCACGTCCTCGAAAAAGTAGCTCCGCGCGGGGTCGAGGTGGATGGCGAGCAGGCAATCCCGGATCTCCCGCCGGGGATCAGGGGATATTTTGCGGATGATCGGGACGTAATTCTTCGCGTGGCTGAAGGTCCATTGCAGAAAGGCGTCGCCCCGCTTCTTGCTCGTATTGTCGCCATGCCAGCGGTAGCTGGTCAACACCTCGGGGATGACCGCCATCTTCGTCCCGATCCCGAGCAGGCGGATGTGAAAGTCCCAGTCGCAGATGTTTGTCATGCCCTCAGAGGGCACGGCCCCCGCCTGCTCACAGAGCTCTCGCGAGTAGATGGCAGTCGGAATGCAAAGGTAGTGCCGCCAGCGCCAGTTTTTCAGGTCGTCGAAATCGATCGGCTGGTTGATGTAGGGAACAATCCATGAGCCGTCGTTGCAAACGAAACCGTCATCGTTGATCTCTTGGATGTAGGTCCCCACGGCACCGATGCCGGGGTTGGCCCGCAGGAACTCAACCTGCTTGTGGAGTTTGTCCGGCAGGAACACGTCATCCGCCGGAAGGATGGCAAAATAGTCGCCCCGAGACTCTTCGTATCCAAGCTTCCACGCCGGCACGGGGCCCCGGTTCTCCTCAATGCGAAACTTCCGAATCCGCGGGTCGGTATAGCTGGCCAATACTTCGGAGGTCTCATCCGTCGAGCCGTTGTCCACGACGATCATCTCCCAGTTCTGGTAGGTCTGGTTGAGCAGTCCTCCAATGCACTCCCGGAGAAATCTAGCGTAGTTGTAGGCCGGAACGACCACAGAAATAAGGGGGTCTTTCACGGCGCCGGGGGCTTCATGGCCAGACCCTGGCCGGTGGGGAGTGTCAAGGCTTCGACGCCGCGGGCCCGCAGGACCTCGTCGATGGCTTTCTTTTGCGCGGCGCAGGCCGCCCAGCCGTAATCGTCGAAGAGGATCATTGCGCCAGGAATAAGACGGTCCCAGAAGAATTCCAAGGTCAGCCGCTCCGGTTCGGCCGCGTTCAAGTCGATGTGCAGGTAAGCCACCTGCTCCGGCGCCCGCTCACGCAGGCTGTCGGGCAGACTGCCGCGGATCACGTGGACGCGCGGCCAACCCTCGAACTGCCGGAGGACATCCTCATAGCAATCGGGATAGTAACCCTCGGTCTGCTTCAATTCCTGCGCCGAGCTCAGCGCCGGGTTGAGTCCGCAGAATGTGTCGTAGAGGTAGAAGTCGCGGTTCGCGAAGGCCGCGGGGCCCAGATATTCGAGCAGCAGCACGGCCGTGCCACCCCGGGCCACCCCGCACTCGACGAAGTCCCCCCCGAGGAACGATGCCTGGCGCCCGATCCAACTGATGACGTGGGCCCGCCAATGGATGTCGGCCTGGCCGGCGGGACCGGACCAACTGCCCGTGGCCTTGGCGGCGGCGTAGGCCGAGAGGAAGGGCTCGCTGCGGAGTGCCTCCGTGCTGTGCATGGTGATCAGGCCGTCCTGATTGTAGGTCACGGTCCCCGGTGCAAGATGCAGTTGCGGGGGCAGGATAATGTCATAGCCCGACTTGGCCTGCCGCGCCCGGGCAGACGCAGTGTGTCCTGAGAGCCTTGAACCCAGCATGGAGAAGGGCGGTGGTCCGCCGGTGCTACTTGACCCTAAGAAGGTAGCCGTCGATCGACTCGGTGATCATGCACTTGCTCGTCCAGTGGTCATCAATGACGAAGTCGTCGGTCTCGGAAAGAAACTTCTTCATCGCCGTGTGGGGGTTGTCACCCACGTCCCACGGACGGTCGGCGTAGTAGCCCTTGGGAAAGAACTCGATGAAGGTATCGGGAAGAATCAGGTAGCTGCCCACGCTGACCATGGGCGCGTAGGCCAGCAGTTCGTCGTAGACGTGCTGGTGGGTGTGGTTGGAATCGAGAATAACCATCACCCGCTTCTTCCCCTCGGCCAGTTTGCGCACCTGCCCAACCACTGCCTCGTCCGTGCTGCCCCCTTCGATCAGGGTGATGCGCTTGAACATGGGGTGTTTCTCGATCTCGTCGCGGTTGTGCTTGCGAATGTCGATATCAATGCCCACAACCTCGCCCTCGCCGATGAGTTCGAGGATGGAGGCGCTGAAAATCAACGAGCCGCCGTGCGCGATGCCCGTCTCGATCACGAGGTCGGGACGGATTTTCCAGAGGATCTCCTGCTGGGCCACCATGTCGCCGGGAAATTTGATGATCGGCCGACCCATCCAGGTGAAGTTGTAGGTGTATTTGTAGCGGTCGGCGTGAACCATCCAGTCGATGGATTTGCGGCGCAGCTCCTCGTCCCGCCCCATGGCCTCGATGTCGGTGTTGCGCTCGTGGAAAAATTGTTCGATTGGATTCATGATGATGTGGTTGCGGGCCCGGAATTCTGGGCCAGCGCGAAGAGTCCATGTATGGCCGATTGCATGTTACTCCAAGACTTTTCTGCCTCCGGCAGGGCCCAGCCGCCACGGGTCACAGCCCGGAACACGTTGGGCGCCGAGGGTTGGTCGCCCAGAACTTCGAGCGGCAACTCCCGGCCGGTTCGCTCCGCGTGCACGGCGCAGGTCAGCCGAGCGACGTCGAGAATCGAGGCATTAAGGTGAGAGCACGCGTTGAAGACGGAGAAGGAGGGCCAGTCCGGCTGCCCCAGCAGCCACTCGATCGCCCCGGCCACCTCGCTGGTGGAGACGAAGTTGCGGGTCTGTAGTCCCGAGGAACGGAGCGTGATCCGGCCAGCGGACAAAGCGTCCCGGACAAAGCACATGGGGACGAGGGTGGAGCGTTCGACGGTTCCGACCGCCGGAACTCCATAGACATTCGAAGGTCTCACGGCGGCGACCTTCAAGGGGCTTGTGGCCGCGAAGAGCCGGCAAGCCTCCTCGCCGAACCAATGATTGAGACCGTAGGCAGACTCGCAGCGCACTGGCGTTTCCTCGGACACCTCGCCCTCCAGCTCTGTGCCGTAGACTTGGAAGGTGGAGAGAAAAACAAACCGACGCGCTCCGGCCGCCGCGGCCAGCCTCAGCATATTCCAAGTGCCCGAGACGGAGAGATCGACGCCGCTCGCAAAGTCGCGGGAAAGAATGTCGTTGGCCGTGGCACAGTGCACGACGGCATCAAGCGGTGCCGGGGAGCAAAAATCGCCCGGGGCCAGAACATCAAGCGTTTCCACCGGGACCCCCAGTTCTTCGCTCAAACGGTCGGCCTCCCGCCGGGCGGTAGGAAACACATCGCATCCGGAGGCCCGAAGAACGTTCACTACCTCGCTGCCGAGGTAACCCCCCGCGCCCGTGACGAGCACCCTCATGGCCGCGGATCGGTGGCGGACAACAGCGGCCAGACGGCGTCCTTGTCGGAAATGCAGGCGGGCGTGCCATTGCCCATGGGCCAGGCGATGCCGAGGGCGGGATCGTTCCAGCGGAGGCCGCCCTCGTCAGCAGAGGAATAGAAGTTGTCCACTTTGTAGGCCACAAGGCAATCGGACTCGAGGGTGAAGAACCCATGGGCGAAGCCGCGGGGGATGTAGAGCGCGCGGTTGCTGGCGGCGGACAATTCCTCCCCGACATAACGGCCGAAGGTCGGCGAACCCTCGCGGATATCCACGGCCACGTCCCAAATGCGGCCTCGCAGGACGCGCACAAACTTGGTCTCGGCCGCCGACCCGCGTTGGAAGTGCAGCCCGCGCAGCGTGCCGGCCACAACACTCAAGGACTGGTTTTCCTGGACCCACTGGGTCTGGAGGCCGTGCCGGAGAAAAATCTCCTCGTCATAAGTCCGCATGAAATAGCCCCGCTCGTCGCCGCGAGGGCTCAATTCGACGAGCATGACCGGATCGAGCGCGGTGGGGGTGATCAGCATGGCGGGGTAATCTGGGCGGACGCCTCGAACTCGCGGATCTGTCCAACCGAGAAGGCATGCATGTCGGCGGTGCCCTCATGCCGCGCGCGATACCAGCCGACCGACTGTGCCATCGCCGCGTGGAAATCCCAGACCGGATGCCAGCCGAGCAAGCGGGCGGCCTTGTCAATCGAGACAGCCAGATAACCGGCCTCTGGCTTGTCATCCGCGCCAGCCACCACCTGCACCGCATCTTCCGGCGCGCCCCAGAGGCGGAGAAACTCCCGGGCCACCTCGAGGACGGTGTGGTCACTGCCTCCGGCGGGTCCGAAATTGAAGACATCCCCGCCGGGCGGACTTCCGGCCAGAGGAAGTTTCGCGGCCACAGTGAGATACCCATGCAGGCAATCGAGCACATGCTGCCATGGACGCGTGGAAGAGGGAGAACGGATGGCCAGAGCTGGACCCCCGGTGACCGCACGCACGCAATCCGGGACCAACCGGTCCTCGGAGTAGTCGCCGCCACCGATGACATTTCCGGCGCGCACCGAAACAATCTGTGAACCCAAGCCATCGCGGGCAAAGAAGGATTGGCGCCAGCATTCCGCAACCAGTTCAGCTGCAGCCTTGCTCATCGAGTAGGGATCCTTGCCCCCGAGACGGTCGGTTTCGCGGTAGGCATGGACCCACTCCTCGTTTCGGTAGCACTTGTCGCTCGTGACGAAAATCACGTGGCAACACCGACCAAGCCGACGCACGGCTTCAAGCACATGCGCACTCCCGAGAATGTTGACCTCCAAAGTCTCGATGGGCTGCGCGAAGGAGCGTCGCACGAGCGGTTGCGCGGCGAGGTGGAAAACATAGTCCGGCTGGATCCCGGCCACCAAGGCGGCCAGCTTTTCGCCTTCCCGTAAATCACAGCGTTGATCCGAGGCAAAAACATCCGGGGAGAGCAACGGATACAAGCCGCCGCACGGGTCGGGGTCCAGCGCCACGCCATGGACGGACGCACCGGCCTCGGCCAGCCAGAGCGACAACCAAGCCCCCTTGAAGCCGGTGTGGCCGGTGACGAGGACCTTGCGCCCCTTGAAGGCCTGACGAATCTCCGACATCACCAACGTTTCCAAGGCGCCTGACCGGCATCCCACATCTCCGAGAGCAGGACCATCTCACGATAGGTGTCCATGCACTGCCAAAACCCCTCATGCTCGTAGGCGGCCAGACGGCCGGCACGAGCCACCCGCTCGAGGGGTTCACGCTCGAAAACGGAGGTGTCACCCTCGATCAAGTCGCCGATGGCACGGTTGCAGACGAAATACCCGCCGTTGATGTAGTGGCTGTCCCGCGGTTTCTCGCGAAAGGCCCGCACCATGCCGTCGGCGAGGTCGAGTTCACCAAACCGGCTCGGCGGTCGCACCGCCGTCATGGTAACTAGTGCGTGCTTCTTGCGGTGCGCCTCAATACTGGCCGCGATGTCACTGTCGATGAGCCCGTCGCCATAGGTGAGCAGGAAGTCGTCCCCTTCGATGAACGGGATGGCCCGGCGAATGCGGCCGCCCGTCATGGTATTCAGTCCCGTGTCCAACAACGTGACCTCCCACTCTTCCTCGCCGTGGCTTTCATGGATGAGGTGGATGTCGTCGTCACCGAGGCGCACCCTGATGCTGCGCTGGTGCCAGTGGTAGTTTCTAAAGTAGGTCTTGATCACATCCGAGCGGTAGCCAAGGCAGAGGACGAATTTCTTGAACCCGAACGTCGAGTAATACTTCATGATGTGCCACAGGATCGGCTGACCCTGGCCGATCGGGATCATCGGCTTCGGGCGGAATTCCGTCTCCTCGCGCAGGCGGGTGCCCAAACCACCACAAAGAATGACAACGTGCATAGGAAAACTCTTCTACAACCGCAGCCTAAAGTGAAGCCCGCAAACCCGGGGGAGTGAGGTAATTTCTCGCAAAATCAGCCATGGAAGTGCTCCCCCGATTGCTGCTTCGCCATCTCGGCTTCGACCATCAGCGCGATGATACGATCGAAATCGTGCCGCGGCCGCCAACCAAGTCTTTCAAAGGCCTTGGCCGCGTTACCGCAGCTCCGCGAAAGGTCCGAGGGCCTCATCAGGGTCTCATCCTGACGGACGTGCTCCTGCCACGAGAGACCAAGGCAGGAAAAGGTGCGGGAGACAAAGTCCTCCAGCGAATGCTCGCGCCCGGTGGCGATGACGAAGTCGTCCGGCTGATCCTGCTGGATCATCATCCACATGGCCTCGACATAGTCGGGCGCCCAGCCCCAATCGCGGTAGATGTTCATGTTCCCCAGCAGAAGCTGTTCGCCCGAACCGCGGGCGATGCGCGCGGCAGTGGAGACGATCTTGCTGGTGACGAATCGCTGGGGCCGCAGTGGTGACTCGTGGTTGAAGAGGATGCCCGTGCAGGCGAAAAGCCCGTAGGCTTCGCGGTAGTTGGACACGGCGTAATGGGCTGCGGCTTTCGCCGTGGCGTAGGGGCTGCGCGGATGGAAGGGAGTTTCCTCCGTTGCCGGGGTAGGTGTGTTGCCGAAGACCTCGCTCGATCCGGCGTTGTAGAACTTCACCGGACGGCCGAGCAACCGGATGCACTCGAGGAGGTTCATCGTGCCGATGAGGATGCTTTCGAAGGTCTCCACCGGGTAGGAGAAGGACATTCCGACCGAGGTCTGACCGGCCAGGTTGTAAATTTCATCGGCCCCCGTCTTCTGCAGGACGGTGAGAACGCTGCGAAAGTCGGAGGTGACCATTGAAGCGAGCTTCACGCGATCCCTCACCCCAAGGGCGTGCAGGTTACGAAAGGTCGAGACCTCGTGGTCGCGGGAGGTGCCGTGCACCTCGTAGCCCTGCTCGAGCAGGAGTTTGGACAACCACGCACCATCTTGCCCGGACGCGCCGATAATCAGAGCCTTTTTCATGAATCGCCCGCCCCCTCGGTGCCGCTGATGCGTTCGGTTTGCCACTCCAACTTCGGGCGAAAGACGCCGGGGATCGGCCCACGGTAGGGTCCGCGCACGGCCGCATCGGACAAGTCGTCGTTAATCTGCATCGGGAGAATGTTGAACGCATGGGCGTGGTTGTGGCCCATAACTTTCGCATCGCCCACCGCGATGGTGAACTGGACCACGCCGGGAGCGAGGAGCCGTCCGGGAATTTGCAAACGCGAAGACCAGACCCCCGGCTCGCGGGTTTGAGTAATGCATCCGGGGGCCGTGTCACCAGTCCAGAACAGGGCGGCGCCGGATTCATCGTTCACGATGCAAAGAGTCCAAAGGAAATGATCCGGTTTGACCACGCGATAGGTCAACTCGAGCTCGAAATCCTCGCTGCTGAGCACCGAAGTGACGACCGACCCGTCGGGGCGGAGCAGACGGCAGCCGAGGAGTTTGGCGACGTCGTTGCCCGGGAGTTCCCCCTCCGGAAACAGGATCTCCCTAGGTCGGTCCTTCTCGGCCCTGGCGGCCTGGCGCAGGCGGACCGTCTCGCGCCGCTCCTCAAGATTTTCCGGCGGGGTCGCGGGGGCGAAACCCGTCTCCGGGCCCAAGTATTCATCGAGCACCTTGGAGGCTTCGCCGTCGCGGCGGACCCTGCCGTGCTCCAGCCAGATGACCCGATCGCAGTTGGTCTGGAGAAGATGACGCGAGTGGCTGGCGAGAATGAGGATGTCGGTGGTGTCAACGACGCGACGCATGCGTTGTTCGGCCCGCTCGCGAAAATTCTCGTCTCCGGTGGACAGCCACTCATCCATGATGAGGATCTGCGGATTGACCGTGGTGGAAACGGCGAAAGCGAGGCGCAGCTGCATCCCGGACGAGTAGGTGCGGAAGGGCATTTCAATGAAATTGCCCAAACCGGAAAACTCGATGATCTCGTCCATGCACTTGCGCGTTTGATCGGGCGTGAAGCCCAGCATGGCGGAGCGCAGTCGAATATTCTCCCGGCCAGTCGCTTCCGGGTCGATACCGAGGCTGATATCGATGAGCGAGACGCACTCGCCCCGGATCCTGGCCTCGCCTTGGGTTGGCTGATAGATGCCGGACAAAACCCGAAGCATGGTGGTTTTTCCCGCACCATTGTGCCCGACGAGGCCGACCCGTTCACCGGCCGAAATCTTGAGATTGATGTCCTGCAGGCCCCGGACAACGACCAGACCATCGTGTTCGCGGTCAATGGCCCCGCCCGTCACGCTGCTGAGCAGACGATTTTTCAACGAAAGGCTCGCGGCGTTGTAAACGGGAAAATCAACGCCAGCGTTGATCAAATCTATGCCAACTTCTCGACTCATAGCCAGTAAGCCAACCGCTTCAGGCGATGGCCGTAAAACCACAGGGCCACGACCCAGCCCGCAATGGCCAGGCCGGCCGAGATCACCCAGTGTATTGTCTCCGGATATTGGTTCAGCATGGGCGAGCGAACAATATCGAGCAGGCTGTTGAAAGGATTCAGGTCCACCATCAGCGTGCCGGCGCGGCCCTTGAGAATGTCTGCCGTCCACATGATGGGGGTGAGAAAGAACAGCACCTGCATGGCATTCTGCACCACCTGGGTGAAGTCACGAAAACGCGCGCAGACCACGGACACGATGACCATCATCCAGGCGACGTTGATGACCATGAGGATGAAGCCGGGAATGGCCAGCAGGGCGATGAGCGAAACGGGCTTGAGAAAGAAGAGGAAGATAAACGGCACAATCATGAGGTTGTGGCCGAAGATGATGAGATTTCGCCAGATGACCCGGGCGATGTGGATATAGAGCGGCATGCGGACCTGCAGCACGATGCCGCTGGCCGAGGAAAACGCGGTGCATCCCTCGTTGACGCAGGATGAGAGGAAGCCCCAAACGATCTGGCCCACGGCAAGATAGGGCAGGAAGTCGGCCATGGGCTGACCGAAGAGGCGGCCGAATAGTAGGCCCATCGCCAGGATCATGACCGCCATGTTGATCGTGAGCCAGAAGGCCCCGATGCGGGAGCGGCGGTAGCGGGTGGCTACATCCTGCCAACCCAGCGTGCCGATCAGGTGGTAGCGGCGGAAAGCCCCCAAGATGTCGGCAACGGCCGCCAACAGCGAGCAGGTGAAGTTTTTCAACATCGAGGGAGCGCGGATCAAAATAGCCGGGGGAAAAATTTATCCTAGAGGTGCACCGAACACAATCGCCGCGGTGTTCCGGGCACGCTGCCGCCCTTGGTCACGGGCGCATGCTGCCGCGGGGCCTTCAGGTGTTGTTTTGTGCTCTGCCGACATTTGTCATCCGCGTTTCCCCATGCCGGGCGAGAACGCCGGTAAGGGAGTCAGCCCTTGAGGAAGCTGCGGAGCATCCAGAGTGCCTTCTCGTGCACGCTGATGCGCTGGATCATCAGATCCTCGCTTTCCGGGTCGCGGGTCTCGCCGGCGATGTCGCGGGCGCGGGCTGCATCAGCCACGACTTTTTCATGCCCGGCAATCAGGTGCTTCACATAATCTTCCTGCGGCAGCGGCGGGGAGAACTCGGGCATGTCGGCCTTGGCCGCGAGGGTGGAGAGGCCGCCGATGGCATACGCCCCGAGGGCGCGGATGCGCTCGGCGACTTCGTCGCTGGCCGCGAACATGTCCTCGTATTGGGTTTGGAACGCGGTGTGCAGGGCGAAGAAGCCCGGGCCTTCGACATTCCAGTGGGCAAGATGGGTCAGGGACATGAGCGCGTAGGTGTCGGCCAGCACCTGGTTCAGGCTTTCACTCAGCTTGGTTTTGCCGTCGGTGGATGTTTGGGTGCTCATAGGCGCGCAGTCTACCCAAAGCGAACGCCATGCGCCAACCCGCAAGACAGGGGTCGAACAGGCCGAACACTGGAGGCCGGCTCCCGCCGCGGTTGGCCCGCGCGAGGCCTTCGCCAGGAATCACTCCGGGCGGTGCGCCAACCCACGAGCATGCCACCGGGTGCTCGCGCGCCGATTCTCCGCCGGGCGCCGCGGTGCTCCGGCATCCACCCCGCACATCCCGGTCGTTGCGGCGAAATCCTTTCATAGCCATATTGACCTATTGCAATAAATCAATATGTTGCCGGTCATGGCATCAATTGATCGTGGCCGCGCGCGGATGCTGGCGGGTCTGGCCAACCACCGGCGCATTGAAATCATCCGGCGCCTCCGGGAGCAGCCCCTGCTTTGCGTGGACGAGGTTGCGCGCCTTTGCAAGGTGAGCCAGCCGACGGCCGTTGAGCATGTTCGACGCCTGCATGAAGTTGGGCTCGTCAAAAAGCAGACCAAAGGCCGGCGGGTGCTGCTCTCGGCGACAAAGCGTGCGAGCGCGATTCTACGGACGGCCGATCTGCTCTGGGAAGCAGGAGCATGACCGGTCCACGCTCTGCGCCGCTCACCTCAAAGGGCCCGTCTGTTTTTCTGGTTCGGGAGCTCTGCTGCTTGCGCTGAGGCGAGGTCTGGCCGACGCGGGCGGCCCCGGGGTTCGCCTGTGAATTTGTAAGCTCAGGGGAGGGAGGCCCGCGCCGGTTAGTTCCCGGCAGGTCCACGGATATGGGGCGTTTGCAACTATTGACTTATTGCCATAAGTCAATGGGTCATAGCTGGCGCCGTGGCTGATGGGACGCGCGGATGCGGCTCTGGCGGATTGGCGCTACAGGAGGGGGCCGGGCGAATGGCGGTGGACGCTCACCGGCAACGTCCAAGCATGTCAGCGTGTTGCCCGCGGGAGAGAAGACGGCGGTGGAGCAGGCAAGCGCGCGGCGGGCATGGCCAATGCGCCCTGACCGAAGTCGGCGTCCGGTGGGGAGGATGTGATGTCAGACCAAAACCCAGGCCATGCCGGCGGCCTTCGCGGCCTGCACTCCGCTCGGGGTGTCCTCAAAAACCAGGCACTGCGCCGGCGGCACATGGAGCGCGGCGGCGGCGGTCAGGAATGGATCTGGATGCGGCTTGCCCCGGTCGTAGTCCTCGGCAGTGATGACGGCGTTGAAAAGATCGCGGATGCCGAGGGCCACGAGGGTTCGCTCGACCAGATCACGATGTCCGCCCGAAGCCACCGCCAAGGGCACGCGGCCATGATTTTCGCGGGCCAGGGCGACGACTTCGTCGTTGGCCGGGACGTGCGGGATCATCTCGCGGTAGTAGTGCTCCTTGCGCTCGACCACCTCGTCGACGTTGAGCGACCAGGCGAATTTCTCATTGAGTCGTCCGACGATGGTCGCCGTGGGCACGCCGCCCCATTGATAGAAGAGGTCCTCGGGAAAGCCCCCGCCGTAGTCGTGCATGGCCCGGCTCCACGCCTGGTAGTGCAGCGGCATGTTGTCGGCCAGGGTCCCGTCGCAATCGAAAATGAAGGCGAGAAAATCGCCCGACGGAATTTGCAGGGGCATGGTCAGGAAGAGGCGGGCGCCTTGAAGTCGGGATAACGCCGCTGCAATTCCTCGCGGGCGCGCTCGGCGTCGGTCGCGTTGTTGGCCCGGCGGTAAGCTTGCTCGGCCAGATTGAGGGCCTGCGGGGAAAGGTCCTTGTCGTCGTAGAGCAGAGCCACGGCCATGAAGGCGCGGGCGGCGTCGTCGAAGCGGTCCTGAGCCAGCAGCGCCCTCCCGTTGGCCAGGCGTGCCTGGGCGTTGATCCGTCCCTCGGGTTGCAGTCGCAACGCTTCCTCGGCCTGGTGCTTGGCTTGCTCGCCCTGCTTCAGTCCGATCAGCGCGTCCGCGAGCAACAAATGCACCTGGGCTTTGGCCTTCGGCTCGTGGACCCGGGGCAGAAGCTTTTCGAGCGTGACCTTGGCCCCGGCCATGTCGCCGGCGCCGATTTGAGCCCGGGCCAGGGCGAGGCGCACTTCGTCGGAGGCGTCATCGGCCGAGGCCAGCGGGGCCAGAAACTCCGCTGCCGCGGCGTAGTCGCCGGCTTCGAGGGAGGCGAGGCCAAGCCAGTTGCGAACTTCGGCCGGCGTCTTTCCGGCCCCGAGCGCGCGGGCCTCGCGCAGCGCGGCCTCGCGGTCCTCGAGGTAGTAGTAGCTGAGGAGAAGGCGCAGGGTGGCTTTCTCGCCGTATTCCTTGGCGTCGGCGGTGCGGGCTTTCTCGAGCGGGGCGATCGCGTCCTTGTATTTCTTGCTCTCCACCGCGACGTAGCCGATCCAGTAGTTCGCCTGCGCCGCGGATTTTGTTTCCGGATACTCGGCCAGCAGACGCTCGAAGGCGGCGACCATTTCGGCCGAGCGCTGCAGGTTGCCGAGCAGGAGGGCCCGCTGGACCATGGCCGCCTCGCGTTCCTTCGCGCCGCGGTTGCGTTCGATGATGGCCTCGAAATCCGCGAGGGCTGATGTTTGGTCCCCGGTCTGCAAATTGGCCATGGCCCGCTGCGCGTAGGCCGTGGCCACCATGGGGTGACGCGGGTATTGCAGCAGGAAGCGGGTCAGCGCCTGCACGGCCTGATCGTATTTCTTCTCCTGCATGCGGCACCACGCGAGTTTGTAGAGGGCATCGGCGCGGTATTTGTCCGCCCCGGAGGACGAGGCGGCCTGCTCGTAAAGTTTGGCCGCCTCGCTGAATTGATTTTGGGCAAAGAGAAGTTCGGCCTTGAGCAGGGCGGCCTTGGCTCGCTCGGCATTGTCCGGGGCCGAGGCCAAAAACGCGTCGATCTGGCCCATGGCTCGCTCGTCCTTTTGCGCGACCAAGCTGACCAGCCGGTGGAAACGGGCCTCGCGGGCGGACGCGGAACCGGGAAACTCCGTGGCCAGTTGGTCGTAAAGGGCGAGGGCTTCCACCTGCTGCCCGAGTTGACGTCGAGCGTTGGCCGCGAGCAGGAGAACCTCCGGCCGCGATTCGGGCGGCAGATTCGGCAAAATTTCCGCCGCCCGCTTGGCGGCGCCTTCGTAATTTTCCGACTCATAATCGAGCCGGACCAAACCGGCCCGTGCGGCCGCGTTCCATGCCGCCACTTCCTGGTTGGTCGCCGCGGCCTCCAGCAGCGGACGCGCTTGGGCGAACTCCTTGTTGTCGATGGCCAGCAGGCCCGCCTTGACCGCCGAGGCCATCCGCACCGAAGGATTCAACGCGGTGTCGGCGAGGGAACGAAATTGACGGTAGGCGCTATCGGTCAGCCCGGCCCGCGCATCGGCCTCGGCCAAATCGAAAATCGCGCGCTCCCGGTAGGGGTTGTCCTCTTTTTGCGCCGCCACATCACGGTAGGCCGACAGGGCCTCGGACTTGCGGCCCGCTCCATCAAGCGACCGGCCCTCGAAAAATCTGGAGGCCAGGCGGAGTTTCGGATCGCGCACCTGCATGGCCGAGATGCGGAAGGACTCAGCCGCCCCATCGTAGTCCCGGGCCGCATATTGGATTTCGCCGAGCCGGTAGGCAGCCGGGCCGAGAAAATCCCCGACTTTGTTTTCGGCCAGCAACTGGCGGTAGCAGACGGCCGCTTCGGACGGTCGGGTCAGGGCGCGGAGGCTTTCGCCCAGCCGGAAAAGCGCGGCTTCGCGGTCGGGGCCGACCCGGCCGGTCTGCAGAAACTCGCGATACTTCGCGGCCGCCATGTCATGCATCTTCTTTGCGTAGAACGCGTTTGCCTGCGTGAAGATTTGCGATGGCCCGTCGAGCACGCCGGTGGAGGGGGCGGCCCGAAATTCTTCCAGCCCGGCTCCCGGATCGCTCGCGGGGAGCGCGGCGGCGGGGACCGCCGGCGCGGTCGGCACATTGCGGACGCCGGGCGGCGCCACCGGGACGGCCACCGGAACCCCCGGCGCGACGGGTTCGGCCCGGCGCACCTCGGGTTCGACCATCGGGGGCGAAACCGGCTCGGCCCGGCGCACCTCGAAGGGATCCTGCGCCGCGACCGACCCGGCCGTGGCGAGAAGAAAAAGCAGCCCGCGTCTCATGATTCCGGCCGCCCCGTGGCGAAAGCCACATTCCAGATGTTGGCCGTGCGGCAGATGTCCAGCACGGCGACGATGTGACGGTAATCGGTCGATTGGTCGCCGCGCAGGACCACGGCCTGGTCGGGATAAAGCTCGGAAATTTTCCGCAGGGTCGCGCCGAGTTCCTCGGGCGAAAGCGGTCGCCGGTTCATCACGATCGTGCCGTCGGATTTCACATTGATGATGACCTCGCCGGTGGCGCGACGCGATTCCTTGCCTTCCTTGGCCGTGGGGACTTTCACGTCCAACTCGGTCTCGACCCGGGCAAAATTCCAGGTGACGAGAAAGAAAATGAGCAGAAGGAAAACAATGTCCACCATCGGGGCGATCTGAAACCCCGGGGCCTCGGGCACTGATTTCTGGCGGAAGTTCACGGCTGGCGGCGGACGCGGCGCATAGTGCGGGCAAAGCCCCCGCGGAAACAATGGTTTTGCGCGTTCACAGCGCCTCGACAATCGCCCGGCCCATCTCCGTGGTGCTGACCAATTGTGTGCCTTCGGTGTGGATGTCCTTGGTCCTCAGTCCGGAGCGGATGACCCGCTGCACGGCCGACTCGATGGCCAGCGCGGCGTCCTCGCGTCCGGCCGAGTAGCGCAGCATCATGCCGGCGGACAAAATTTGGGCGATCGGATTGGCAATGCCCAGGCCGGCGATGTCGGGCGCGGTTCCACCGCTGGGCTCATACATGCCGAAGTAGCAGCCATCTCCCTTGGAAATCCCCAGGCTCGCGCTGGGCAGCATGCCGAGGGAGCCGGCGATCATGGCCAGCTCGTCGCTGAGGATGTCGCCGAAGAGGTTCTCCGCCAGAATGACATCGAAGCCCTTGGGGTTGCGGATCAGCTGCATGGCCGCGTTGTCCACGTAAAGGTGGCGCAGTTTCACATCCGGATACTCGCTCGAAACGCGGTCCACCGTCTGCCGCCAAAGGATGCCGTTTTGCAGCACATTGGCCTTGTCGATCGAGGTCACGTGCTGGGATCGGCGCTGCGCGGCCTGGAAGGCCACATGCGCGATCCGCTCGATCTCGCTCTCCCAATAGATCATCGTGTCCACCGCGAACCACTCCCCGCTCTCGTGCTTCATGTATTTCGGTTCGCCGAAGTAAAGTCCGCCCGTCAGCTCGCGGACAAAAAGCACGTCGAAGCCGCCCGCCACGATGGATTCCCGCACGGGTGAGGCATGGGTCAACTCGGGCAGACAAATGGCCGGGCGCAGGTTCGCGTAGAGGGCGAAAGTTTTGCGCAGGGCCAGCAGGGCGGCGCGCTCCGGTTGTTGGTTTGGCGGAAGCGACTCCCATTTCGGTCCGCCGACGGAGCCGAAAAGAATCGCATCCGACTCCTTGCACGTCTGCAGGGTCTGGTCCGGAAGGGCCACGCCGTCCTCGTCAATCGCGCAACCTCCGACCCGTTCCTCCTTGTATGTGTAGGCTACGGAAAATTTCTCCGCCACCGCGGCCAGCACGCGCAGGGCCTCCCCCATGACCTCCGGCCCGATCCCGTCGCCCGCCAAAACCGCCACCTTGAATATCTCTGCCGTGTTCATGAGCCCCCCAAGGTAGCCGACCATCCGCCGCCAGACAAGGCGGGTTACCAGATTCGCCCCGGCCGGGCGCGGTCATCGGGGTTCCGATTTCCCGAGAAAATCATTTTGCCCCGCCCTTTTTTAGCGTTTCTTCCCGGTGCCATGCGTGCGATTCGCCTGACCCTTCTGCTGACCCTCCTCGTTGCCCTCGGGGCGGGCGGGCTGGCCACGTGGCGGTGGGCCGAGGGCTGGACGGCCACCGCCTCGCCGATCGAACCGCGCGGCGGGCTCTGGTTTCCTTTCACCGTCCTCCACGACGTGCCCCATTTTGCGCAGGCTGATGATCGCTGGGCAGACGATCCGCTCGGCCCCACGAAGAATTCCCTTGGCTCCGAGGGATGCGCCGTGGCCTCGGCCGCCATGGTTCTCGCGTCCTACGGCGCCGACCTCGACCCGGGCCGGCTCAACACCTTTCTCCAGACCAACGCCGGCTACACCGACCGAGGATGGCTTTACTGGGAGAAAGCCTCCGAATACCCGCCGGTCGTGGCCCGGCATGTCTACGAGGACGACGCCTCGCATTTTCTCATCGACTGGAATCTGCTGCGCGGCAACCCGGTGATCGTCCGGCTCCGCTATCCCAACGGCATCACGCACTTTGTCGTCATCGTCGGCAAACACGGCTACGAGTATCTGATCCGCGATCCCGGCGCGGGCTACCGTCGCGGGCTTTATGATCTTTCGGAGTTCGGCAGCCCGATCGAGGCGCTGCGATTTTACGAACCACAAGACGCGCCCCCCGCCACGAACGCGCCGGCCCAGGGCTGACGCACGGGCCACCCGGCGGCGCCCCCATCCGGTCAACCACCCTGCGGGACCGGTTGCACCGCGGCGCAACTTCAGTCAAGTTGGTCCGCGATGCCGAACCGCGTCGCCGCCCTCACATTCCTCCTGCTTGCCGCCCTGGCCGCGCCGCTGGTCGCGCAGCAGGAAATCAAGGCGCCCTTCGGCATGCAATGGGGCGAGTCCGCCACCCGCATCAAGCAGGTTGTGACCAAGGCCAAGGCCAAGGTGGTCGAAGAGCGCCCCTCGGGAGCACGTGACCTCATGGTCGTCGAAGGGATCGTCCAGGAGGGCCTGCAGCGCACGCTGTTCTATTTCAAGGAAGGCGGCCTGAGCGAAGTTGAGCTGCAATACGACCGTCAGGATTGGGACGACGTCCGCGTCGACAGCTGGGTCAACACGATCAAGCTGCAGGCCGACCGGCGCTACGGTCCGGGGCGGGTCTTCGCCGACGAAACCGGGGAGGAAAACGGATTGCGCCACTCCCTCAAGGGATGGCTCTGGACGCAGAACTTCGTCTCCATGCGCCTGATTTATTACCACGCGCAGAAAGGCGACGAGAAACTGCGGCGCGTCAGCCTGCACTACTGCGCGGAATAGCCGCCCAAGACCAGGCGCTCGGCGGCGTCGCTCACCCCGTCTCGTTGATGTGACAGCGTGAAATTGCTCGGCGCAGACGGCGGTTCTTGGTCATCTTGTCTGCTGTGACATCCCTCTCTGCTGGTCCGCCCCGATGACGAAAGAAGTCCGGCTTGGCATCATTGGCATGGGCCTGATGGGTTCGGGTCATGCGCGGAGCATTCTCGACGGCCAAGTTCCCGGGTGCCGCCTGACCGCGGCTTGCGACCCCGAACGGCGTCTGGCCCCGGAGTTCGCCGCCCTGCCGTGGTTCGATGACGTTCCGAGTTTATTGCGCTCGGGGGCGGTCGATGCCGTTCTCATTGCGACGCCGCACTATGCCCACACGACGGCGGGAATCGCCGCGCTCAAGTCCGGACTGCATGTCCTCGTGGAGAAACCCATTTCGGTCCACAAGGCGGATGCGCTCAAGCTGATCGCGGCCCATCGCAACCGGAAACAGGTCTTCGCCGCCATGTTCAACCAACGCACCGATCCGCGGTATCAGACTTTGCGCCGGATGGTGCGGGGAGGGGACTTGGGAAAAATCCGCCGCGTCAATTGGATCATCACCGACTGGTTCCGTCCGCACGCCTACTACAAGCAGGCCGGCTGGCGCGCGACTTGGGCCGGGGAGGGCGGTGGTGTGCTGCTCAACCAATGCCCGCACAACCTCGACTTGTTCCAGTGGATCTTCGGCATGCCGTCCAAGGTCCGGGGCTTTTGCCAGTTCGGCCGCTACCACAAGATCGAGGTCGAGGACGATGTGACCGCGTATTTCGAGTATCCCGACGGCAAGACGGGTGCATTCATCACGTCGACCGGCGAGGCTCCGGGCACGAACCGGCTTGAGGTCACGGGCGAGCGCGGACGTTTGGTCGTCGAGGGCGGGAAGTTTGAGTTCCTCCGCAACGAGGTCCCGACCTCGGAGTTCAGCCGCCGCACGAAGGAAAAATTCCAGGCGCCGCCCCGCCAGCTTGTGCCCGTCGACCTGCCGGAAGGCACGGGCGAACGGCATGTGGGAATTCTGAAGAACTTTACCAACGCCATTCTGCGTGGTGAGCCGCTCCTCGCTCCGGCGGCGGAAGGACTCCACTCGGTCGAGTTGGCCAACGCGATCCTGATGTCCTCGATCGAGGGGCGGACAGTCGAGTTCCCGCTGTCCGCGCCGCGCTACTCCAAGCTGCTCGAGGGACTCAAGAAACGGTCCAAGAAAAAATGAAAACCACCCAGCTCGCCGCCCAACTTTACACCTGTCGCGCTCTGCTCAAGACCCCGGCGGACATCGCCGTCACCCTCCGTCGCGTGCGGGCGGCCGGTTACACCGCCGTGCAGGTTAGCGGCATGGGCCCGATCGCCGGGGAGGAACTCGTGCGCATTCTCGACGGCGAAGGCCTCACCTGCTGCGCGACGCACGAGCCCTCGGACGTCATCCTGAACGAGCCGTCGCAGGTGGTTGAGCGCTTGGCCAAACTGGGCTGCGCTTTCACGGCGTATCCGTTTCCCAACGGCATCGACTTGGCCGATGCCGGCGCGGTCCAGGCATGGATCTCCCAGCTCGACCATGCGGGTTCCGTGCTGGCCTCGGCCGGGCAGACGCTTTGCTACCACAACCACCATCAGGAATTCCGCCGCCTCGACGGCCGCACGATCCTCGATCTCATTTATGCGGGAACCAAGCCGGCGAACCTGCAGGGCGAGCCGGATACCTATTGGGTCCAGTTCGGCGGTGGCGATCCCGTGGCCTGGTGCGAGAAGCTGGCCGGACGTCTCCCGCTGCTTCATCTCAAGGACTACATGGTGGATGCGCAGAACAACGTGACCATGTGCGAGGTCGGCGCCGGCAACCTCGATTTCATGCGCATCGTGGCGGCGGCGGAAAAATCCGGCTGCCAATGGTTCATCGTCGAGCAGGATACCTGCCCGGGCGATCCGGTTGACTCGCTGGCCCGATCGTATCGCTACCTCGCGGAAAATATCTGCGAAACTTGAAAACCTCATGAGTGCCAAAGATGGGATGAACTACGCGCCGGTGGGCAAATCTGCGCCGGTTTGCCCGCCGGGCGAGTTTGTCATGGCCGCCGCCCACCTCGACCACGGACATATCTACGGCCAATGCGGTGGCCTGACCGAGGCCGGGGCGCAGATCAAGTGGGTCTTCGATCCCGACCCCGCGAAAGCTCAAGCCTTCCGCGAAAAATACCCCGCAGCCCGCGAAGCGCGGTCGCTGGATGAAATCCTCGACGATCCGGCGGTGCAATTGGTCGCTTCCGCCGCGGTGACTTCGGAGCGCGGTCCTCTCGGCTGCCGCGTTCTGCGCGCGGGCAAGGATTACTTCACGGACAAGGCGCCGTTGACCACGCTGGCGCAGTTGGCCGAGGCCCGGCAGACGGTGGCGGAGACCGGGCGGAAGTTCGCCGTCTATTACAGCGAGCGATTGCACGTGGAATGCGCGGTGCGTGCCGGCGAGCTTGTCGCGGCGGGGGCGATCGGACGCGTGGTGCAAACCCTCGGCATCGGACCGCACCGCCTCAACGCGCCGTCGCGGCCGGCCTGGTTTTTCAACCGCGCGCAATACGGCGGCATCCTCTGCGACGTCGGCAGCCACCAGTGCGAGCAGTTCCTTTTTTACACCGGGGCGCAGGACGCGCGCGTGGTCTCCGCTGCGGCTCGCAACACGGCGAACCCGGATCATCCGCAGTTGGAAGATTTCGGCGATTGTCTGCTCGCCGCGGACAACGGGGCCTCGGGCTATTTTCGCGTCGATTGGCTCACGCCCGACGGACTCGGCACGTGGGGCGACGGACGGCTGATCATTCTCGGAACCGAGGGCTACATCGAACTCCGCAAATACACGGACATCGCGACCGGCCACGGCCCGGACCAATTGTTTCTCGTCGATGGAAAGGGAGAGCATCGCATCCCCTGCGCCGGTCAGGTGGGCTATCCGTTCTTCGGTCAGTTGATCCTCGACTGCCTCAACCGCACGGAGACCGCCATGACGCAGGAACACACATTCAAAGCGGCCGAGCTTTGTCTCCTCGCGCAGGAAATGGCCGACCGCCGGTCCGTCCGCAGCGACGCCGGTTAGCCCGCGGTGATCAACCGCAGCGCGGCCGCCGTGGCGAGCAGGATGGTGATCCACTCGAAGAGGCGTTGCGGCACGCGGCGCAGGAGCAGGCGTCCGGCCACGGCGCCAACGGCCACGGCGGGGAGGAGCAGGAGGTCAAACTTGAGCGACTCGGGCGTCATCAGGCCGAGGTGGATGCTGAATGGAACCTTGGAGAGATTGACCACGAGGTAGAACCAGGCGGCGGTGCCGACGAACGTCATTTTGTCCATGCGCCGCGCGAGAAAATAGAACGCGGTGATCGCCCCCGCCGCATTGGCCAGCATGGTGGCGAGGCCGGTGGCCCAGCCGGCGACCAAACCGAGCAAGGGATGATTCACCGCGGAGAGCAGCACGCGGGGGAAGCGTCTTTGCACCACGGTGAGAGCCATGAGACCGAGGATGAGCCAACCGAGAAAAACGATGAAGTCATGGTCGGGGATGCGCGGCATGAGCCACCAACCACAGATGATGCCCGCCAGCGTGGCCGGTAGCAGCCGGATCAGGTCGGGCCAGTTGGCGTGGCCCCGGTAGAAGTAAACGCCGATGAGGTCCCCGAAAATCATCAGCGGCAAAAGCGCGCCGGTGGACGCCTTGGCCGGGAAGATCTGGGCGAAGAGCAGCACGGCGACGATGCCGAGCCCGCCGAAGCCTGTCTTGGCCAGGCCGGCGCAGAGCGCCGCGACGATGGCGAGCACCCAGAGGGCGGGAGAGGGAAGATCGGGCATGATGTGTTGGTGGCCGGCGCCCCGATCCTACCTGCCGCGGGCGCCGTGCCAATGCGAGGGAGGGAGCCCGGTTTGCTGGCGGAACCAGCGGTCCTCCGGAGACTCCGACCTGCGCCGCGCGGCCGCTCAGAACTTGGCGTGGGCCATCGACTCGTCGAACAATTTGCAGTTGCTCTCCTCGTAGATCGCCAGGGCCGCATCGATGTTTTTGGCTTCAGCGCGCCGGTCGCCCGCTTTCCGCGCCAGAGCCGCCTGCGCATAATACCATGCGGGTGTGCTCCCGGCGGGGATGAGGGCCTCGGACAATTTCCGCGCCTCCTCCTCCTGCCCGAGGGTGAGGTGGCAGAGGATGAGTTTGAAAAGCACCAACTCGTTGCGCGGATCGCGCGTCCGGATCGTGCGGAACGCTTCGAGCGCGCCGGCGGCATCGCCCGCCATGAACTGCACCTCCGCGAGATTGAAGGAGGCCGGAAAATAACTCGGATCGGTTGTCAGGATGCCCTGGAAAACTTTTCGGGCACCCTCGTAATCGCCCGACTTGGTCAGCACGGCCCCGCGCAAATTGAGCACGCTCAAATCCTGGGCCGCCGCCCCTTGCAGCGCGGCGAGGCGGTCGAGTGCGCCCTGATAGTTTCCTGCCTCGTAATCCTGCGTGGCCAGACGCACAACCATGGCCAAACGGCGCTGGTAGAGCAGTGGATCATTCGGCGGCGAGGAGGGCACCGCGCCGTCCTGCCCGTGGGCAAGAAACGTCATGGCCGCGAGCAGGAAAAAACCGGCGGCCGCGAGCCTCACTTTTGGTCGCCCATGAAAAGGCGCAGCGGGTTTTCGATCGCGTCTTTGACCCGCACGAGAAAGGTCACAGCCTCCCGGCCGTCGACCACACGGTGGTCGTAACTCAGGGCCAGATACATCATCGGACGGATGACCACCCGGCCTTCGACGGCCACCGGGCGCTCCTGGATTTTGTGCATCCCGAGAATGCCGCTCTGCGGCGGGTTGAGGATGGGCGTGCTCAAAAGCGATCCGTAGACCCCGCCGTTCGAGATGGTGAAAACGCCACCCTGCAAATCTTCGATCGTGATGGCTCCGTCGCGCGCTTTTTTCGCGTAGAAGGCCATGTCATTCTCCAGCTCGGCGAAAGTCTTGCGGTCGGCATCGCGGATGACCGGAACGATGAGCCCGCGCTCGGTTCCCACGGCCACCCCGATATCGTAAAAGTGGTTTTGGACCAGCTCCTCGCCGTCGAGGCGCGAGTTGATCTGCGGTTCGCTGCGCAGCGCATCGACCACCGACTTGAGGAAGAAGGACATGAAGCCGAGCTTGATGCCGTGCCGGGCGACGAAACTCTCCTGCACGTCGGCCCGCAGTTTCATCACCGCGGCCATGTCGCATTCGTTGAAGGTCGTGAGAATGGCCGCATTGCGCTGGGCCGCGACCAGCTGGGTCGAGATCTTGCGCCGCAGCGGGGAAAGTTTCTTGCGCGTAACTCGGCGCTCCTGCGGTTCCAGTTCGACCGGGGCCGAGGGGGTGGACGCGGCCACCGGAGCGGGCGTCGCCGGGGCGGCCGGCTGGGCGGATGGTGTCTCGGCGGCCGGTTCGGGCGCTTCCTCGATTTGGCCGACGACCTCGCCGATTTTGACCTCCGAATCGGCCGGCAGGCCAATGCGCAGAAGGCCGGCCGCGGGGGCCGACACCTCGGTGGAAACCTTGTCGGTGTCGAGGGTGAAGATCAGGTCGCCGGGGCGGACGTATTCGCCGTCCTGCCGGTGCCAGATCGAGATGATACCCGAAGAGATTGATTCCCCGACGGCGGGGACCTTGATTTCCATGCTCATGTCACTGGCCTAACTACACTTCAAATGCGCGGCTGACGAGTTCCTCCTGCTGGTGGCGGTGGATCGCGAGTGATCCGACGGCGGGACTCGGGCTGGCCTCGCGTCCGGCGTAGGAGATGGGCCGGCCGAGCAATTCGCGCAATTCCGCGCCCATGTAGAACCAGGCGCCCATGTTCTTCGGTTCCTCCTGGCACCAGACCACGCGTTTAAGGTTCGGGCAGGCATGGACGATGCGTTTGATTTTTTCCACATGCAGCGGATAAAGCTGCTCGACGCGGACGAGGACCACATCCTTGGCCCCGAGCGCCTGCTGCTTGGCCAGGAGATCGTAGTAGACCTTCCCGGAGCAGAGGATCACGCGCTGGACCGTCGCGGGATCCTCCGGCAGCGCGTCGGCCAGAATGGCGTAAAAGCGCCCCTTGGTGAAATCATGCTCGGTCGAGACGGCCAGCGGATGCCGCAGCAGGCTCTTCGGCGTCATGATGACCAGCGGCTTGCGGTAGTCGCGATGCATCTGCCGGCGCAAGGCGTGGAAGTATTGCGCCGGCGTGGTCAGGTTGCAGACCTGCATGTTGTTGTGCGCGCACAATTGGAGGAACCGCTCCAACCGTGCGCTGGAGTGCTCGGGCCCCTGACCCTCGTAGCCGTGGGGGAGCAGCATGACGAGCGAACTGGGTCGCTGCCACTTCGACTCGGCCGAGGCGATGAACTGGTCGATAATGACCTGCGCGCCATTGACGAAATCCCCGAACTGCGCCTCCCACAGGCAGAGCATCGACGGGTAATCGAGCGAGTAGCCGTAGTCGAAGCCGAGGACCGCGACCTCGCTGAGCAGGCTGTTGTAAACGCAGAGCCGGGCCTGGTCGGGCGCAAGGTGGTTGAGCGGGATGAAGTCCTCGTTCTTCTTCGCGTCGTAGAGCACGGCATGGCGCTGGCTGAAAGTGCCGCGGCGGCTGTCCTGACCCGAGAGCCGCACGGGGGTGCCCTCGAGCAGCAGCGAACCAAAGGCCAGGGCCTCGGAAAAAGCCCAGTCGTAAGGCCCGCCGTCGCGCAGGATCTCGAGGCGGCGGTCGATCAGCATGCGCCGCACCTTGGGGAGCAAATGAAAATCTTCCGGGACGCGGCACAACCCCTCGACGATGGCGCGCAGCATTTCCGGCGTGATCCCGGTGCTAACCGGCTCGTAGGAATAGGGCGGCTGAAACACCGCGGTGGAGCCGGCAAAGCGTCCGCCCTCCTGGCGCTCGCTTTCCTTCCGCTTGACCACATCGAAGGCCTCCTCCAACTCGCGTTCCGCCTCCGTCTTGAGGGCCGCCGCTTCCTCGGGCGTGACCGTGCCGAGGGTGGCCAGCTCCTGCACGAAATCCTCGCTGGCCCGCGGATGCTTCTGGATCTTCCCGTAAAGGTGCGGCTGGGTGAAGGTCGGTTCGTCGCCCTCGTTGTGGCCGTGGCGACGGTAGCAGAAAAGGTCGATAACCACGTCGCGCCCGAATTCCTGACGGAAATCAAGGGCCATCCGCGCCACCGTGGCCACGGCCAGCGGGTCCTCGCCGTTCACGTGGAAAATCGGCGCCTCGATCATCTTGGCCACATCGGTCGGATAAAGGCTCGAACGCGCGTCGGCCGGCAGCGTGGTGAAGCCGATCTGGTTGTTGACGATGATGTGAACCGTGCCGCCGGTCTTGTAGCCGGGCAGCTGCGACATGTTGAAAACCTCGGCCACGACTCCCTGGCCGGCGAAGGCCGCATCCCCGTGGATGAGCAGGGGCAGCACCTTCCGCCGTGTCGCCGTGTCGCCGAGAATCCTCTGCCGGGCGCGGGCCATCCCCTGGACCACCGGATCCACCGCCTCGAGGTGGCTCGGGTTGGGGGCGAGTCGCACCCCGACTTTGTAGCCGGTCGCGGTCGTCCGCTCGGACTGGTAGCCCAGATGGTATTTCACGTCGCCGTTGCCCCCGACCACCTCGGGAATGAAGTTCTCCGAGAATTCGTTGAAGATCACGGTGAGCGGCTTGTTGAGGAAATTGGCCAGCACGTTGAGGCGTCCGCGGTGGGCCATGCCCATGACAATCTCCGCCACCCCGCTCGGCTCGCAGCGCTGCAGGATGGTGTCGAGAATGACGAGGAGCGACTCGGCCCCCTCGAGGGAAAAGCGTTTCTGCCCGACGTAACGGGTGTGGAGGAAATGCTCGAAGGTTTCGGCCTCGTAAAGCTGGCGCAGGATGGCCCGGTGCTGCGCGGCGTCGCCCTGATGTTCCTGCCGCCGGTTCTCCACCCGGTCGCGGATCCAGTTGCGCACCCGCGGATCCTGAATGTGCATGAACTCGGTCCCGATCGTGTCGCTGTAGATGGCGGTCAGCCGGGCGATCATCTCGCGCAGGAGCATGGGCTGCCCGTCCTGGAAGTATTTCGACGAAACCGTGCGCTCAAGGTCGCTGTCGGTGAAACCGATTTGTTTGAGGGTCAGCAACGGATTCTCCGGCGCCGCGGGTGAAAGCGGGTCGAGGTGCGCGATGGTGTGGCCCAGGGTGCGGTAGTTGTAGGCCAAAGAATCCGCCCGCCGTTCCCGCGCCGCGTCCTCCGGCACCGCGGCGCGCGCGCCCTCGGCCAACTCCTCGGACTGGGTCAGCCCGAGTTCGAATCCCTCGAAGAATGCGTTCCACTCGGCCGTGACTGACTCGGGCCGCTGCTTCCAGCTTGTGTAGTTCTGCTCGAGCAGTTCCGAGTTCCAGTTTCCGGATAAAGATTGGCTCATAATTTGACGGGTCCCCGAATTTCCACGGAATGGGGTCCGGTTGCAACACGGACCCGCGAGGGCGGACGGATTTTCCGCGGGCGTCGGTTGGCCCTGTTACTTGCCAGAAGCCGCGCGGCGCGGCATAAATACGGGTTGCCCCTGCCCCGGCGCAAGCGGGCGGCGGCGCATGACTCATGATCAAGGTTGAAGGACTGACCAAAACCTACGCCGGTGTGACGGCGATCCAGGACCTGAATTTCACCGTGGAAAAGGGTGAGATCGTGGGCTTTCTCGGTCCCAACGGGGCGGGCAAGAGCACAACCATGCGCATCCTTTCGTGCTTCCTTCCGGCGACGAGCGGGCGGGCCAGCGTGGCCGGTTTCGACGTCGCCTCGCAGTCCCGCGAAGTGCGCTCGCGCGTTGGCTACATGCCGGAAAACGTCGCCCTCTATCCCGAGATGCGCGTGCAGGAATACCTCGAATACCGCGCCGCGCTGAAGGGCGTCCGCGGTCGCCGCAACCGCCAGCGGGTCAACGCGGTCAAGGAACTCTGCAGCCTCCGCGACGTCGAATTCAAACTCATCGGGGCTCTCTCCAAGGGCTACCGCCAGCGCGTCGGTCTGGCCGACGCCCTCCTCCACGACCCGGACCTCCTCATCCTCGACGAGCCGACCATCGGGCTCGACCCGAACCAGATCCGCCAGGTGCGCCAGTTGGTCCGCGACCTGGGCAAACGCCACACCATCCTTCTCTCGACCCACATTCTCAGCGAGGTCGAAATGATCTGCAATCGTGTCTTGATCATCAACCGCGGGCGCATCGCGGCCTCGGACACCGCGGAAAATCTGGCCGGACGCGTGCGCACCGCCGGGGCGGTCACGGCGGAAATCCGAGCCGACCCGGCCCACCTCGAGGCCGCGTTGGCCGCCCTCGGCGGCGTGCGCAAGGCCGAGATCATTCCATTGGACGACGGCTGGCAGGGCTGCACCCTGCGGATCGACGCGAAGCAGGATCCGCGCGAGGCCATCGCGCGTTTGGCCGCCGAACGCCAGTGGCCCCTGCGCGCCCTCGGGCAGGAACAGGTGAGCCTCGAGCGGGTCTTCGCCGAGATCACCCAGGCGGGCGAAATCTGAACGACGATGAATTTTTTCACCCTGCTCAACCGCGAAATCCGCGCCTATTTTCTCTCCCCCGTGGCGTGGGTCGTGCTGTTTTTCTTCCTCCTCCTGACCGGCTTCAATTTTTACGCCGGCGTGGCCGCGCTGAACCGCGGGCCGAGCGAGATCACGGTGGTGGAGGCGTTTTTCAACACGGTGTTTTTCTGGTTCGGCTTCATCCTCATCTTTCCGCTCATCACCATGAGGCTCTTCTCCGAGGAGTTCAAAATGGGGACGATCGAGCCGCTGATGACCGCGCCGGTGCGGGACAGCCAGGTCGTGCTGGCCAAATATTGCGGGGCGCTTTTCTTCTACGTCGTCCTCTGGCTGCCCAGCCTGCTCTACTTTGTCGTCTTCACCCGGATCACCCGGCTGGAAACCGCCGGGGCGGCCGGACCCTTCATCGGTTCCTATGCCATGCTCCTGCTCATCGGCATGTTCTACCTTTCGATCGGCTGTCTCGCCTCCACGCTGACCCGCAACCAGATCATTGCGGCCATCATGTCCTTCAGCGTCATCACCCTCCTCTTTTTTCTCGGGCTGCTCAATTTCTTCGTCCTCAACGTCACCCCGGCCCTGCGCGAGATGACGGCCTATTTCTCGGCGCTCGAGCACATGAGTGAGGCCTCGCGCGGCATCTTCGATTCGCGGCCGCTCGTGTTTTATCTCTCGCTCACCATCTTCGTTCTCTTCCTCACCTTCCACGTCTTCCAGTCGCGTCGCTGGAGAAATTGACCGCCATGGCCCACCCGCAGGACTCTTCGCGCCGCCGCGCCGGCATCCGCCTCGGCGTCGCCGTCCAGATCATCCTGGCCTGCGTCATGCTCGCGGCCGTCAACTACGCCGGATTCCATTACTACTTGCGTGACGACTGGTCGGCCGGCGGCAAATTCCGGCTCGGAGACCAGACCGTCAAACTGCTCAAACAACTGCCGTCCCCCGCCACGGTCTATGTTTTCTTTTCCCCCACGACCGCGGCGCCGGGCTACGAGGTCTACGCCGACGTGGTCAACCTGCTGAAGGAATACCAATCCGCCGCGGGCGACAAAATGACCGTCGAATACATCGACCCGATGCGCAATCTGGCCCGGGCGCGCGAGCTCCAGGCCAAATACGAATTCGGCCCGCAGGAGAATCTGGTCATTGTCGAAATGGGCGGGCGCTCGAAGCAGATCAGCGCGGTGGACATGGCCGACTACGACCTTCTGGCCCAGGTCACCGGCGACGCACCACGGGTCAAGGCGTTCAAGGGCGAACAGGCCCTGACCAGCGCCTTGATCGAACTCGGTGAGGCGAAGGAGCGCAAAGTGTATTTCCTCCAAGGCCAGGGCGAATCCCCGGTCGGGGAAGAATCGGATCTCTCGCTCCTCGAGGAATACATCGGCCGCCAGGGAGCGGTCGCGCAGCCGCTCGACTTGGCCTTGGCTGGTCGCGTGCCGGCCGACGCGGCCGCCGTCTTTGTGGCCGGGGCGCGTTACGATTTGCCGGAGGCCTCGCTCACGGCGCTGCGCGACTATTGGGGCAAGGACGGACGTCTCATGGTTCTGCTCGACCCCGAGGCGGACGCACCGCGTCTGCGCGAGTTCCTCGCCTCCGCCGGGGTCACGCCGCGGAACGACCGCGTGCTCCGCACGGTGCAGCTGGGGTTTGCCACCGGCATTCTGCGTGATGTGACCGGACGTTTTTCGCCGGACAACCGTGTCACCCGCCGCCTGCAGGGAGTGGACGCCATGCTGCCCGGCGGGACCTGCTCGCTCGAGTTGGCCAGCGAGGAGCCCGGCACGGTGCTCGAGGCCATGATCACCGCGGCCGAGCCTTTCTGGGGCGAGACGACTTATCTCACGGACGAAACCAAGGGCGTTGCGTTCGAGGAGGGCCAGGACACGGCGGCGCCGCTCGTCCTCGCAGCCATGGTTGAGCGCGGTGGCGTGGCCGACGAGAAAGTCGATGTGGGGGCCGCCCGCATGGTCGTGGTCGGCAACAGCGAGTTTGTCGTCAACGGCTCCATCACCGAGCCGAACCTCGACTTCGTCCTCAGCTCGCTCAACTGGATGCTCGATCGCAGCCACCTCGCCGGGATTGCCCCGAAATCTTCCCGCGCCTTCAACCTCAACCTGACCGACCTCGAAACCGGACGCCTCGCGTTTTACACCCTCGTGGTCATCCCGGCCGGCGCTCTCGTCGCCGGTTTCTTTGTCTGGGTGCGTCGCCGGCGCTGACGCATGAACCACCGCGCCACCGTCGCCCTCCTCATCGCCACGCTTCTGCTGGTTGGCGGGCTGGTCTATTTGCGCAACAATCTGGCCACGACCCGCGAAGCCGTGGACCTCGAGCGTTTCGCCGCGGTCTTTGCCCCGGAGGACGTGACCGAGATTGATCTGATCCGGGGCAGCGAAACCATCAGTCTTCGTCGCGAGAACACCGAATGGCGCCTGACCTCCCCGGTGGCGGATCGCGCGGCGTCCGACGTGGTCGAGCGTTTGCTCCTCGCCGTGCGGTTTCTCGGAGTGCGGGACCGCGAGATGGTCGAAGATCCCGCCGCCGCGCCGGAGACCGGCCTGGCCTCGCCGCGTCTGCGGCTTGATCTCCGCGGCCGCGAAAGCCTGCGCCTCGACCTCGGCGCCAACACCGCCCTCCCCGGCGAAATTTTCGCCCGCCTCGGCGGCGAGCGCGCCGTCCTTCGCGTCGCGGATTCCATCGTCGAGCTGGCCACCGCACCGGCCGAAAGCTTCCGCGATCCGCGGCTGACCACGATGGTGGCGGACGACATCGAAAAGTTCACCGTGCGTCGGGCTGATGGGGAGATGACTCTGCGGCGGGAGCGCGGCCGTTGGATGATCGATAAACCTGTGCGGTCCCCGGCTGATCCGCGCGCCGTGCGTGATTTTCTCGAGCCCCTGCTCGGTCTGCGCATCACCGGTTTCCGGATCGATGATCCGGCCCAGGCTGGCACCGGGTCGCCCGCCGGAGCCGCCGCCGGAATAAGCCTGACCCCGCGGGGCGGGGCCGAGGCTCTCGACTTGCAGGTGGTGCGCGACCAGTCTGGTGACCGGGAAGTTTTCACCGCGCTCTTGCCGCCGCGGGGCGGAACGCTCGAACTCGATCCCTCGGTGCGTCGTCTTTTTGAAGTTTCCCCCGAGGACTTGCGCGATCGCTCCCTTGGCTGGGTGGACGCGGACACGGTGGACCGCATCCGGCTCGAATCGGATGGCCAGACCCTCACGCTCCGTCGGGCCGGCGGCGGCTGGGTTGCCGACGAAGATGGGCGCGTCGTCGGGGACGCGGCGGTCACCCGTCTCATCGAGACCTTCAATGCGACCCGCGTGGCCTCTTTCCGTCCGGCCGCCTCAGACTTGGAGACCGGGCTCGACCAGCCGGCCCAGCGGATCAGCTTTTCCGCCTGGCTTTCCGAAAACACCGCCGAGGAACCCGCCGGTGGACAGGCCATTGCCGGGGCGGATTTGGGGGCCACCACCTCCGATGGCCAAATCTACACGCGGGCCAGCGGGTCCGACGAAACCGTGACGATCACGACGGAACTCAGCAGCACGGTGCGAAAATTGATCCGTCCGGATCAACCCAATCCGCCTCCCACTCCCTGACGGCGGCCCAACACAAGGGCCATTTTCCTTGACTGTTCGCCCTTCTGAAGGATTAGATTCGAATTTCGCGATCGGTCCGGCACACCCAAGGCGTCCCAAAAGTCGCGGACAACGTCCCGCGCACCCCAACCATGTTCAGAAAATTTTTCGGTTTGTTCTCCAGTGATATCGGGATTGATCTCGGCACGGCCAATACCCTGGTCTATGTCCGCGATCAGGGCATCGTCCTGCGTGAACCCTCTGTCGTCGCCGTGGAGGCTGGCACGACCAAAGTTCTGGCTGTCGGCAACGAAGCCAAATCAATGCTCGGCCGCACGCCGGGCAACATTGTCGCCATCCGTCCGCTCAAAGACGGCGTCATCGCCGACTTCGAAATCACCGAGGCCATGCTGTCCCATCTGATCAGCAAGGCCCATGGCGGACGCCGGCTGGTCCGCCCCCGTGTGGTCATCGCGGTGCCTTCCGGCATCACCGAGGTGGAGAAGCGGGCGGTCAAAGATTCCGCGACTCATGCAGGCGCGCGTGAAGTTTATCTCATCGAGGAACCCATGGCGGCCGCCATCGGTGTCGGCCTGCCGATTCAGGAAGCCGCAGGCAACATGATCATCGACATCGGCGGCGGCACCACCGAGGTCGCGCTGATCTCGCTCGCCGGCATTGTTTTCAGCCGCAGCGTGCGCGTGGCCGGAGACGAACTCGACGAGGCCATCGTCCAATACCTCAAACGCAACTTCAACCTCGCCATCGGCGAACGCACCGCCGAGGAAATCAAAATCAAACTGGGCTCGGCCATCAAGCTGCCCAAGGAAAACTCCATGGAAGTCAAGGGCCGCGACCTCGTCGCCGGCCTGCCCAAAACCATCACCCTAACCTCACAGGAAGTCCGCGAGGCCCTGACCGAACCCCTTAACAGCATCGTGGATGCCGTGCGCACCACGCTCGAACGTTGTCCGCCCGAGTTGTCATCCGACTTGGTCGACCGCGGCATGGTGCTGGCCGGCGGTGGAGCACTCCTCCGCGGACTTGACCAATTGCTCCGCGATGAAACCGGCCTGCCGGTCCACATTGCCGATGATCCGCTCAGTGCCGTGGCTGAGGGAACCGGCCGCGTCCTGAGTGAAATCGACGTGCTCCGCAGCATTGCCCAGAACAGTCTGCGCAGGAGCAACTCGTCGCACTGAGCGGGCGACCACGCGCCATGGTCGCGACGCTGCCAGCCTGCCCCGCGCAACCCTCAAGCCTTTTTCCGGACTGATGAGCCGTCTTCATCTTATCCTGCTCGCCGCCGCGGTCGCCATCGCCGTGGCCTTTCTCGGTCTGTCCTCCGCCACGATGACCTGGTGGCAGAGCCGCTTCCTCGACGTCAGCACCCCGGCCCTGCAGGCCGGCTCGGCCATCAGTGGTAAAATTTCCAAGCTGAACCAGGGGCTCAAGACTCTCGACGAACTCGAAGCCGAAAACGCGACCCTCGCGGCGCAAAACAACGAGCTCAAAGCCACCCGCCAGCTGTCCGGCAACCTCGAGGACGAGAACCGCCGTCTGCGCGCCGCCCTCGACTACCGCGACCGTTCACCCTTCCAACTTCTCCCCGCCCAGATCCTCAGTCGTGATGCCTCCAGTTGGTGGAGCACGGCCAAGATCAACCGCGGCTTCGGCGAAAAAGTCGACGCGCAGCAGCCCGTCCTCACCGCCGAGGGACTCGTCGGCCGCACCACCACGGTGGCCAAGGATCTTTCGATCGTGCTCCTGCTGACCGATGAAAACTGCCGCGTGGCCGCCCGCGTCGAGGGCACGAACGAGCAGGGCATCGTCAGTGGCCGCCGCGTGGCCGGCAACAGCTCGCCCGAGCTTGTGCTCAATTTCCTCAACCGCGACGCCAACATCCAGCCCGGCATGAAAGTCTTCACCGCCGGGGTTAGTGGCGCGGTTTTTCCCGCCGGCATCCCGCTCGGCACGGTCAAAGAATTCCGGACACGCGAACTCGACGGCCAGGCCATTCTCGAGCCCGCGGTGGACTTCTCCCGCCTGGAGGATGTCTTCGTTGTCCTCGGAACCAAATGATCCGCGCGCTCATCCTCGCCGTCCTGATCTATCTTGCGCTGATCGCCCAGGAGTTTCTCCCCGCCGTGCCGCTCCTCGGTGGTTCTCACGTGCTCGTCGTTCCGCTGCTGTTCGTCTATGCCGCGCTCTGGCTGCCCTTCCCCGGCATCCTCGGCTTCGCCCTCTACACCGGGCTCCTCAGCGACCTCACTTTCCTCCATGCCACGGGCGACCAGGTTGAAATCGGTCTTGGCTGGTCTATGCTCTTTTATGTTTTTCTCGGCACGGCTTTGCGTCTTCTCCAACCTCTCGCCCCCGGCGGGCGTTGGGAAATTCACTGCCTGGCCAGCGGTCTGGCCACCTCGCTGCTCTTGCTTGTGCAATACCTGATGGTTTGCCTGCGGCGTGAGTCCTTCCTGCTCGACGGGACCATTCTCTGGCAGGTCTTCGGTCCCGGTCTGGCCGCCCTCATGCTGGCCCCACCGGCCTACTTTTTCCTGCGTCTTTTTCCCGGCCGTCCTTGGTCGCAACCCGACCGGCCCGGCCTGACGTCATGATCCGCCGCTCCCACGAATTCCGCCTGGCGGTGCTGGCCCTCATTGCTCTGGCCTGTTTCTCGCTGCTGCTCGCGCGGCTTTGGTATGTCCAGGTTGCCCGCGGCTCCGAATACACCGCCCGCATCCGCAACAACTCGCAGGTCACCGTCCGCCTGCCCGCCGTGCGCGGTGAGATCCTCGACCGCGCAGGGATTCCCCTCGCACAGAACCGCGCCAGCAATGCGGTGGAATTTTATCTGCCCGACATGGTCCGCGACTACCGCGTCCGGTTTGGCACGGTGCCCCGCCACACCTACCGGACCACCGTGCAGGGAATGATGACGGATAAATCGGAGCCGGACATCGTCAAGATCATCAACGAAACGGTCATGCCCCGCCTGACCGAACTCGGGTTGGCCCGCAACTACAACGCCAACCAGTTGCGCACCCACTTCCGCAACAACACCGAGGTTCCCTTCACCTACATCGAGGACCTCGATTTTGAGACCATGGCCAGGTTTGCCGAGCACGACATCGGTCTGGCCGGCGTCAACGTCACGGTTCGCCCGGTGCGCCGCTACGTCTACGGCGCCCTCGCCGCCCACCTGCTCGGCTATGTCGGCGCGCCCGAGGAGATCGACAAGGAGGAGGCCGCAAATTTCAACTTCTACCAGCCCGACACCGAGGGAAAATCGCAGGTCGAGCTGGCCCTCAACGAGGACCTGCGCGGTGAGGCCGGTTCGCGCATTCTCCAGCGCAATGCCAAGGGCGTGATCGAGGGCGAAATCGGCCTCCAGCCGCCCAAGCAGGGGCACAATGTGCAACTGACCATCGATGCCCGCATCCAGTTCATCACCGAGCAGGCCCTGCGCGCCGTCGGCCGCGCGGCCGCGGTGGTCGTTGACCCGAACAACGGCGATATCCTCGCCATGGCCAGCGTGCCTTCCTACGACCCGAACTCCTTCATCCCCGCCATCTCCTCGGCCGACTGGGGTGCGTTGACCGGCGACCCGACCGACCCCTTGATCAACCGCGCCCTCAGCGCCTACGCCCCCGGCTCGACCTACAAAATCCCCACCGCCCTCGCCGGCCTCCGCGCCGGCCTCGAGGACCGCCGGTTCAATTGCAGCGGCGGCGTGCGATACGGCGACAAGCTCATGGCTTGCTGGATCGCCTCAAAAAAAGGCGCCCACGGCACCCTCGATCTCGAGAACGCCATCCGCGTCTCCTGCAACGCCTTCTTCTATCAATACGGCAACGCCGCCGGCATCGACCAGATGGTCGCGGTCGGCAACATGCTCGGTCTCGGACAAAAAAGCGGGCTTCCCCTCTCCGGCGAATCCGCCGGCATCTTGCCCGGTCCGGAATGGATGCGGGCCAACTATCCGCGCGAGCGCTGGTCCAGCGGCCAGACCGCGAATGCCTCGATCGGCCAGGGCTATGTGCTGGCCACACCGCTGCAGATGGCCATGGTCGCCGCCACCGTGGCCAACCGCGGCACCAGTTATTACCCGCGCCTGATCGACAAGGTGGTGGCGCAGGACGGCACGGTCATCCGGCAGGAACCCGTCAAGGTCCATGCCAGTCTCGCCGAAGGCGGGATCGCGCCGGAAAAAACCGACATGGTCCGCCGCGGCATGTGGGACGTCGTGAACCGCGGCGGCGGCACCGCGGCTTCCGCGCGGATCAAGAACTACGAGGTCGCAGGCAAGACCGGCACGGCCCAGTTCTGGCGCGGCGCGGTCAAGGACAACCACACCTGGTTCATTGCCTTTGCGCCCTATGACAACCCCCGCTACGCTGTGGCGGTTCTCGTGCAGGGCGCCCAATCGGGCGGCGGCGTGGCCGCACCGATCGCGGCCAAGATTCTCTCCGACGTTTTCAAGATGGAAGAAGGCAACCTGCTGGAACTTGCGGCCGTTGAACCGGCCAAAGGCAGCTTCAAGTTTGTTTCCAGCGTGGATTTCGGCCGCCCCATCCCCGCGGCTCTGGCCGACGCGCCCGCCTCGGATGTGGCCGCCAGCGAGGGTGTGGCCGCCGCCGCTCCGCCCACCGTCCGACCGGCCGCCGATGCCGAGGGCACGGTGGAAAAAAAACCCAACTTTCTCCAGCGGCTCTTCGGCGGTGGCCGAAAGAAACGATAAAGACCAGCACCCCGCCTGTTTCATTTTTCCTCAACTCTCACCAATTATTCCAAAATTATGATCGAAAAAGTCAAAAAACTCCTTGGGCTCAAGCCCAAAGCGGGCGGTATCCGCCTCATCGTCAACTCCGAGAAGCTCGAAAAGCGCGTCGCCGTGGTCGAGGACGGCCAGCTTGAGGAATACAACGTCGAGCGCGTCTCCGACCGCAACATCGTCGCCTCGATCTACAAGGGGCGCATCAAGAACATCGAGCAGGGCCTCAAGGCCATGTTCGTCGACATTGGCTTCGAGAAAAATGCCTTCCTCCACTTCTGGGATGCCATCCCCGCCGCCCTCGACAGCGGCATCGAGGAAGTCCGGCGCAACACCGGCAAAAAACTTCCCCGCAAAATCACGGCCAAGGACATCCCCACCATCTACCCGCCCGGCTCGGACATCATGGTCCAAGTAAGCAAGGGCCCGATCGGCACGAAGGGGCCGCGCATCACCACGAACATCAGCATGCCCGGCCGCTACCTCGTCCTCATGCCCTACAGTCCTCAGTGCGGTATCTCGCGGAAGATTGATGACCCGAAGGAGCGCGAGCGCCTGCGCAAAATTCTCAACGAACTGGAGATTCCGGACGGCATGGGCGTGATCATTCGCACGGTCGGTGCCGGTCAGCGCTCGCGTTTCTTCGTCCGTGACCTGCACCTCCTGCTCGAGCAATGGCGCGAGATTGAGAAAGCGATGGAGACCGAGCGCGGTCCGGCCCAGCTCTTCGAGGAACCCGACCTCGTCGAGCGCACGGTGCGCGATTTTTTGACCGAGGAGGTTGATGCGGTCATTTGCGACGACCTGCCCTCGGTCGAGCGCATGCAGGCCCTCGTCGCCCAGGTTTCCCCGCGCTCGAAAAAGCGCATCCAATTCTACAACGAGGAACAGCACGTCTTCGACAAGTATGGCATCAACAAGCAGGTGGAGAAGGCGTTCCACCGTCAGGTCTGGCTCGAGTGCGGCGGTTACATCGTGATCGACGAAACCGAGGCCCTCATTTCCATCGACGTCAACACGGGCCGCAACAAGGGCGGCAAAGAGGTGGAGAAGACCATTTTCCAGACGAACATGGAAGCGGCCGAGGAGATCGCGCGTCAGGTCCGCCTGCGCAACATCGGCGGCCTCATCGTGGCCGACTTCATCGACATGAAGTCCCGCAAGGACCAGCAGGCCGTTTACCAGCGCATGCGCGAGCGCCTCAAGCGCGACAAGGCCCGCACCCACGTGCTGCCCATTTCGCAACTCGGCCTCATGGAGATGACCCGGCAGCGCCTGGGCGAGAGCATGCGCATGTCACAATTCGACCCCTGCCCCTACTGCGAGGGCCGCGGCCTGATCAAGAACACGCTGACCATGAGCGTGGAACTGCAGCGCTCACTCCACGGCATCATGCGCAAGCACATCGACACGATCCACGAGATCCGCGTGATCGTGAACCCCGATCTGCTCGCACGCCTGCGCACCGAAGACGATGAACTGCTGGTCGACATCGAGCGCCGCTACGGCGGACGGCTCTCGTTCAAGCCAGACCCCACCATGCACCGGGAAAAATTCATCATCACCGACGCAACCACCGGAGCGGAACTCAAGCCGTAGGCTTGTCGAACCCGCCCGTGTTCACCGCGCGAACGCGGGCGGAACGCCGGTCCGCTTCGTCTTGCCGGCGTCAGACCGACTCTCGCAGCCAGGCAAGCGCCTCGGCCTCGGAGGTGAAGACATCGAGCATGAGGCCGCGGTTGCGGGCCAGGGTGACACCGAAGCGGGCCGGATCGATCAACTAGCCCGGGCAGACCACAGCCACCTTGACCCCGCGTGCGGCCAGAGCCCACTCCTCCGCGAGCGAAAAACTTTCCCACGTCGTGGGCACCGGCAGGCCGTCGAGACCCGTGGCGACGAGCATGAGTCGGGCCACGCTCTCCTCCGCCACGAGCCCCAGCCATAGGGGTCAGCCCTTACCTTTTGCCAAAATGGCCTGGATCCAACCCTCCACGTCCGCCCTGGTCCCTGCCTCCGAGCAGTAGCGGCTGACGCGACCAGCCGCGCCCATGTGCAAACCCCGGGCGATCCACTCGTTGCCCATGATCGTTCGCCTCTTCACCACCGCAGCGACCGCGATTTTGCGCGGGTC
>Ga0247835_1000926_pt1 | contig 38774 bp, 31 predicted proteins | sample LaCtaG_3_FD_189912 | JGI IMG/M metagenome (GOLD analysis project Ga0247835, IMG submission 189912) | Freshwater microbial communities from meromictic Lake La Cruz, Castile-La Mancha, Spain - LaCruzMarch2015_13.5m | ecosystem: Environmental > Aquatic > Freshwater > Lake | place: Spain: Castile-La...
CCCGATTGGTACTGCTTACAAAATGGAAGACTATTTTGAGGCATTTGAACAGACCTTTGAAGGTTTGAACAATGTATTTGCCAATTTGGCGCCGTTGTTCCCTTGGTTGGCCAAGTACAGCACCGGATTTTCCATCACCATGATTGTATTGGAAATTGTGCTGGGCGTAATGCTCATCATAGGGTACCGCCGCCAATTGACGGCCTGGTTGTTCTTCCTGTTGGTGGTGTTTTTTACCCTGCTTACCGGCTTTACCTTCCTGACGGGCTACGTACCTACAGAAGCCAACTTTTTTGATTTTGCCAAATGGGGCCCTTACTTGAAAACCCAGATGCGGGTAACCGACTGCGGTTGTTTTGGTGATTTTATCAAATTGGATCCCAAGATTTCCTTCTTCAAGGATTGCGGCTTGATGATTCCCGCCTTGTTGTTTTTGCTGTTTTTCCGCAAAATGCACCAATTGTGGACGCCGCGTGTACGCGCGTATGCAACTTACGGCAGCACGGTTGTATTCCTGCTTGTGTGCCTGCAAAATACCTACTGGGATTTGCCGATGGTCGATTTTCGTCCGTTCAAAATTGGCGCTGATGTAAAAAAGCGCAAAGCCCAGGAAGAAGAAGCCCGCGGCAACGTAGAAGTACTCGGCTGGATCTTGGAAAACACCAAAACCGGCGAAAAAATGACCTTTATGGAGCCAGAACCGGGTAAAATCACCTACTACAAGCAGTACACCAAGGATGCTGGTTGGAAAGTACTTGATCAGATCAAAAACGATCCATTCCTGAAAATTGATGGCAAAAACGTGCCCTTCCCAAGCACCAAAGTCAGCGATTTCGCGATCGAAGACCCACAGAACGGCGAAGTAACCGAAGACCTGCTCAACGAAGAAGGCTACAGTTTGATGATCATAGCCTACCATTTTGAAGGCGCTGAACAAACCGAAACCATCGTGGTACAAGACACCACCTGGGCGACCGATACTATTCGGGTGAACAAAGATTCGATCACGCTGCAAACCCGCGTGGCCAACATCACCCCGAAATCGATCGAACGCAAAGTGTTCAATCCGACCCCGGCGTATGCGGAAGTGTTCAAAAACAAAGTGAATCCACTCGCCGAAGCAGCAATGCAGGCAAAATGGAAAGTGTACGCCATCAATACCTACCAGGATGCTGAAAAAGCAGCCGATTTGAAGCAAAAAGTGGGCGCAACCTATCCGTTCTACAAAGGCGATGACAAACTGCTGAAAACGATTATTCGTGCCAATCCGGGTATTGTGGTTTGGAAAAACGGCGTGGTGCTGGGGATGTATCATCATCGGCATATTCCGACGGCGGAGGCTTTGTTGGGGAAATTTAAGTAAACTTTCTATACACCACCGATTACACCGATTTACACAGATTTTTAATGTTTTACAATGTATAAATCTGTGTAAATCGGTGTAATCGGTGGTGATTTATTTGCTTTAATTGGAGCGTTACCTAGCGTTGGATATGTTAATCAATATGGCCAAGGCAAGGGCCCGTCGTTTACAATTTTAAACTTTGTCGAATTCCCCCCTCCAAAAATGTCAGTTTCGCCCCCGGCCGGTCTCAAAATTACCCTATAATTTTGCACCAACATGCCATCTCTTCTAACAATGCGAAACATGACTACACCTGATTTCACCACCACCCTGCTGGTAACCCAATCTCCTGCACAAGTATTTCAAGCCATCAACCAGGTCACTGCCTGGTGGACCCAACATTTGACCGGAAACACCCAAAACCTGGGCGATCAATTTACTGTTCAATTCGGCGACGTACACCGCTCCACCCAACAATTGGTGGAAGTGATTCCGAATCAAAAAGTGGTGTGGCTGGTAACCGACAGTACCCTGAATTTTTTGAAAGACAAACAGGAATGGAACGGCACTAAAATTTCATTTGAAATCAGCGAACTGGATGACAAGACGCAGATCCAATTTGCCCATATTGGCTTGTTGCCTGAAATCGAATGTTATAACGCTTGCTCCAATGCCTGGGGACATTATATCAATGGTAGCTTGTTTAAGTTGATCACGGAAGGAATAGGGATGCCGGAGCAGTAAATTTCAAAATGGCTGATCTTCACTTTTTAGGTCGGGTAAAACCCGACAGTTAGATGCGCGAGTTGGAAACTCGCGCAAGCGTTGATTATTAATGTTTTAGCCTTGAAGGTGTCACCTCGGAAGGCTGCTGAGGTGACACCTCCTTTCCTTTATACGATTATAACTGTATAAAAGTAAAAAAATTAAGTTCCTGATTATCAAGGCGTTAACCTTAGAGGTGTCACCTCCCGAGGTGTCACCTCAAAAGCAGCGCTCCACACTTCATAATTCGGTGTTCGGTGTTCGATATTCGGTGTTTCCCTTATTTTAATACCCCAAAAGCCCAACCATCGCCTCCCGAACCTTCTCCATTGAAGGAATCATTTCCTGCTCCAAAATGGTATTCAACGGCACCGCAGGCATGTTTTTCGCCCCAATCGTGCGCACAGGCGCATCCAAATGCGCAAAACAATGCTCGGAAATACGGGCGGACAAACTTTGCGCAAATCCGTTGTGTACCGGCTCTTCGGTCACCACCAACACCCGGCCATGCCGACGCGCAAGGGCGTACATCGCCTGTTCGTCTAAGGGATACAAGGTGCGCAGATCCAGGATTTCGATTTTACCTTTTAAATCTTCCTGGGCGGCATTCAACGACCAATGCACACCCATGCCGTAGGTTACGACGCCTAAAGTGCTACCCGCTTCAAGTTTTTCCGGATCGGCTTCGAGGATCGTGCGCGCCTGTCCGAAAGGAACCACATAATCTTCGGAGGGTTCGATGGTGCGCGCGGTGTCGGTGCCTTTTACTTTCGACCAATATAGACCTTTGTGTTCCAGAATTACCACCGGATTCGGATCGTAATATGCTGATTTTAAGAGTCCTTTTAGGTCGGCGCCATTGCTCGGGTAGGCGATTTTGATGCCGCGAATATTGGTCAAGATACTTTCGATGCTGCTGCTGTGGTAGGGTCCGCCACTGCCGTAAGCGCCAATGGGGATGCGGATGATGCAGGAAACCGGCCATTTACCATTGGTCAAATAACAGGAACGGCTCACTTCGGTGAACAGTTGGTTCAGTCCCGGCCAGATATAATCGGCAAATTGCACTTCTACAATCGGTTTTAAACCCACCGCGCTCATACCCACGGTACTGCCCACAATAAAGGCTTCCTGAATGGGGGTGTTAAATACCCGATGGTCGCCAAACTTTTCGGCCAAGGTAGCGGCTTCGCGAAATACGCCTCCCAGACGGCGACCTACATCCTGGCCGTACAACAAACACTCGGGATGCGCACGCATCAATTCTTCAATGGCAAACAAGGCACTGTCGACCATCACCGTCGCTTCCCGTTTTTCGGGCGCGCGGGTGCCTTGTTCTGCTACAATGGGCGTTGGGGCAAAATCGTGGGTATATAAATCTTCTGGTAATGGATCGGGCGCATTTTGGGCTGCTTTAAAATCTTGAGCGACCAGATGTTGCGTGGCCAAAGCCAGTTGTTCCAAATTGGTATCACTGATGCCGGTATTTTCCTTGATTTGGCGGATTAAAATAGGGTAGGGGTCGCGCGATTGATGCTCTTCCAGGTCGTCGCGGTACCATTCTTTGCGCACGCCCGAGGTGTGGTGGTTGAGCAGGGGCACGCGCGCATGCAGGAGCACCGGCTTGCGTTCGCTGCGAATCAGGTGGATGGCTTTGGCTACCGTTTGCCAACATTCCATAAAGTCATTGCCTTCGATGCTCAGGGCGGTCAAACCCGGAAAACCCTTGGCGTATTCGGCCGCATTGGCCACGCGGGTTTCGGCGGCATTGGCGGAAATGTCCCAGCCATTGTCTTGCACCAGATACAGAATCGGCAATTGTTTCAATACCGCCATTTGAAACGCTTCGGCAATTTCTCCTTCCGTTACGGCTGCATCGCCCAAAGAACATACCACGATGGGTGGATTGGCTGTTTCTTCTGCATTCAGGGCGCCGATTTGTGTTTTATACCAAAAACCCAGCGCTGCCCCGGTCGCAGGAATGGTTTGCATGCCCGTCGCGCTGCTTTGATGCGGTATTTTGGGCATATCCGGCCGTCGCAAGCTCGGGTGACAATAATAGGTGCGTCCGCCCGAAAACGGATCGTCGCGCTTGGCCATCAGTTGCAACATCAACTCATACGGCCGCATCCCGATGCCGAGCAACATACTATCGTCGCGGTAATACGGGTACAAAAAGTCGTGCGGCAACAATTGCATGCTCACGGCCAGTTGAATGGCCTCATGCCCGCGCGAGGTGGCATGTACATATTTGGAAACAAACTTGAAATTTTCTTCGTAAATATCGGTCATCGCCTTGGCGGTCGACATCAGTTCGAAAGCGCGCAACAGCACTTCCTGCGTGGGCGCATATTTGGATTTTGGTGTTGCTTTGGTGGTGGTGGTCGTATTCAATTGCTTGAAATTTGGTTATACGGAGTGCAAAGGTACGTGCCCTTGCTCAGATCCGGGTAGATTGCCAGTTACACAATTGCCATATTTTCTTCTTTTTCCGGTAAACGGCAGTATAACGGAATTGCACATCGAAGGGCGTCGATTTAAAAATACCTGTTACGTGCGCGACGCCGTTGTTGATGGCCGTGTTACCGTATTGTCGGGTTTGAACCTGCATGCGCTCGATGCTGTGGTATCGAATGGAGCCCGTTCCAACAGCCTCCAAATGTTGTGCCTTGTTTTCCACAAAACCATTGGAATGGATATAAACCAGGTCGTCGGCCAGTAATTTTTTAAGTAAAATGGTGTCCTGCTGAACCATCGACTGAAAGCGCTGCTGTTCTGCATCGGCAACAGGATTTTGGGCAAAAAGCAAGGATGGCAGCAAAACGAAGAACAAGCGCAGTATTTTCATTTTTCAATACTTGTATTTAAATAAATGAAAGGCAAAGGAGGGTTAAAGCCTAGGGATACAACAAGTAACCAAGTCGTATTTTTTTGAAAAATGCCAAATCTTCTTCCCAACTGGCCCGAATTTCCGCTTCTGTTTTACAGGCTTCTATTTGCAAACGCAATTGGCGTGTTCCTGCCAGTAAATCAAAAAAGTTGTTTTTGAGGAAAAACTGCTGCTGATCTGGAAAATTTTCATAAAAATACAACAACCACTCCAAATTTAATTGGGTTTGGGATCGCAAGGAATCCAGGTTTAAACTTCCCAGATTCACCCCCTTACATTTCCAGCCCTGGTGCACGGGGTATTTGGCGGCTGCATTGGGGCGGGGAACAAACGAAAAGGAATCGATTGGAAAATCGGGGTGTCCAATGACCTGAAATGGGCTATTCGTGCCGCGCCCGATGCTCATCACCGTGCCTTCAAACATACATAGGCTCGGATATAACAACACCGAGCGCATATTGGGCAGGTTCGGGGACGGTTTTACCGGCAATTCGTACACCGATTGGTGGGTATAATTCATGCAGGGAATGACCTGTAATTGCAACTGATCGGGTCGATTGATCCAGCCTTCTCCTTTGAACAAACGCGCCAATTCACCCACCGTGCACCCGTGTACAATGGGCAAGGGGGCCACACCCACAAAAGATTCCAATCGGGTATCCAAGACCGGACCATCCACATAAAAACCATTGGGGTTGGGACGATCGAGGACAATCAGCGGAATATTATTTTCAGCACAGGCCTCCATCACGTAAAAGAGCGTACTTATATAGGTGTAAAACCGCGCGCCCACATCCTGAATGTCAAAAATCATCATGTCTACGCCAGCCAAATCATCCGGGGTGGGTTTCTTTTTGCGCCCGTACAGCGAAATAATCGGCACACCAGTTCGCACATCCTGACCATCCTGAATCGTTTCGCCTGCTTCTGCTTGTCCACGAAAACCATGCTCCGGGGCAAAAATCCGCGCCACACAATTGTCTAACGCACAAAGTGTATCTACCAGGTGGGTATTGCCAATCACCGACGATTGGTTGATTACCAGCCCAATTTGTCGGTTCTTCAGCGCAGGCATATACCGGTACAGGCGTTCTGCACCCGTAATAATCGATTCCGTTTGTGCGCTTACCGATACCGACCACACACAACAAAACAAGGCTATATAATGAAAGGGCTTTCTCATATTTCGACACAAAGCAACGCATCTGAAATGATTTTCTCAAAAAAATAATTTTTTAAAACAAATCGTTTCTATTTTTGTGGTCGCATGAAAAAATACGCCATTATTGATATTGAAACCACCGGGGGCACGGCCAGGCATGAACGCATCACGGAAATTGCAATTGTATTGCATGATGGCACCCAGGTATTGGATACCTTTTCGTCGCTGGTGAACCCGGAACGCAGCATTCCTTGGAACATTACCCAAATCACGGGCATCACCGATGAAATGGTGGCCCATGCGCCCAAGTTTTATGAAATTGCCAAAACCATCGTTGAACTTACGGAAGATGCCATTTTTGTGGCCCATAATGTCAATTTCGACTATAGTTTTGTTCGGGAAGAGTTTGCACGCCTGGGCTATCCATATACCCGCAAGCAACTTTGTACGGTGCGGTTGTCGCGGCAGGTCTTTCCAGGTTTATCCAGCTACAGTTTGAGCAACCTGAAGAAGCATTTTAACATTTATGCTGAAAAAAGCCACCGGGCCCTTGATGATACTTTGGCTACGGTAGAATTGTTTGAACGCATTTTGGCAGCCCAGGAAGGAAAAGGTAATATCCGGGATCTGGTAAACCACGGGGTCAAAGCCAGTAAATTGCCCGCCAACATTACCCTCGAGCGCTTGCATGCAATACCGGATACTTGCGGGGTGTATTATTTGCACGATGAAAAAGGCGTGGTGATTTATGTGGGTAAAAGCTTGAACATTCAAAAGCGGCTGTTCGAACATTTTTCCGACCAATCGGCCAAAGGCGAGAAAATGCGACAAGGGGTAGCAGACATCAGTTATGAAGTGACCGGCAGCGAATTGTACGCGCTCCTGCTCGAAAGTGCCGAAATTAAACGCCTGCTCCCACGCATCAACCGCGCCCAACGCATGCGCGTGTATTCCGGCTGCATTTTTACGTACCAGGATCAAAACGGCTACAAATGCCTGGCTGTAGGCAAAAAAACAGTCAAAAACACCCGAACCCTGGACCTGGTCGCCGATTATCCCAAACTAGAGCACGCCAAAGGCCACCTCATGACTTTGGTGAAACAATACGAGCTTTGCTACCGGCTCTCCAACCTGGATGCCTCCGACCGCGCCTGCTTCCATTATTCAATCAAACTATGTAAGGGCGCCTGTGTGGGCGAAGAAGCACCGGAAACCTACAACGAACGCGTCCGAGCCGTCATTGAAGCCCTCGACCGACGCCTCCAAGGCAGTTTTTTTATTATTGAAAACGGCCGCCACGAACAAGAAAAGGCCGTAATCGGGGTGCAAGACGGCGTTTTTGTAGGCTTCGGCTTTTTTGATTCCGAAACACCCAATTTCGGATTACCCGAAGATTTGCTGGAATGCCTCAACATGCCCTACGACGACCCGGAAGCATCGCGGATCATTAGCGGGTATTTGGATGGAAGGAAAAGACCACGCATTGTTAAAATGTAGTGAATAGTGATGAGTGAGGAGTGATGAGTGATGAGTGAAACGCCTCACTCATCACTCATCACTCACTCCGTAGTGCTTTCACCGGATTCGAGCGCGCCGCACTCAATATCTGAATCCCAATCGTAATCAATGCAACCAAGCAGGTCAAGCCAACAGTTCCGGCAAAAATCCACCAGGGTAGGGTGGTGCGGTACACAAAATCCTGGAGCCAGGCCTGCATGGCAAAATAGGCGAGCGGAATGGCAATAGCGGCTGCTAAAACCACCAAGATCATAAATTCGCGGCTCAAAAGCGTTAAAATAGATACCACCGAGGCACCCAAAACTTTGCGGATGCCGATTTCTTTGGTGCGTTGCGCTGCCATAAGGGCCGCCAAGCCATACAAACCGAGACAGGAAATCAAGATGGCCAAACCGGCAAAACCCTTGCAAAGTGCCGAAAAACGCGCGTCGTCCTCGTAAAAATCGGCAATTTTTTCGTCCATAAATTCGCCGTCGAATACTTGCTCGGGAAATACCTGGTTAAAAGTGGCTTCAATTTGTCGAATGGTGGGCCCGACATTGGCCGACGCGATCAAGATACCGGCTTTGCTGTAATATTCCTTTCGACTCAGAATTACAATCGGTTTCATGGGATCTTTGGCCGAATTGGCGGTAAAATCCTGCACAACGCCTACTACAGGCCGGAGTTTGCTACTTCCAATTTTGAATAATTTACCAATTGCCTCTTGTGGATCGCTGTAACCCAGTTTTTTCAACAGGGTTTCATTCACCATTACTTCCCGCGCTGTATCAGAAGCCATCAATTCCCGGCCCGCGATGGTTTTGATTTGATACGTTTTAAAATAATCCGCATCCACATATTTCATGAAGGTCGAAAACGGTGCATCCTCACTGCTGCCCAAGGCAAAATTGGACGACCAGTTGTTGTTGGAAGAAGGAACGTCACTCGAAAAACTGACCGAACCAACATTGGGTATCTTTTTTAACTCGTTTTTAAAATGCTCAAAACGCTGCAAACTAGTACTATCCGAGCTAATCCCGTCGATTACATACACCAACTTCGGCTTAAAGCCAAGGTCCATATTTTGCAAAAAATTCATTTGCGAAACGGTCACCAACGTACTGATAATTAAGCCTTGTGCAATGATGAACTGCAACATTACCAGCAATTTACGCACCGAAACACCGCCAATACTATGTGCTGTAATGTTGTTTTTTAGCGCCCGCACTGGTTCAAATCCCGATAAGATTAAAGCCGGATAAAAACCGCTTAAAAAGGTCACCAAAAGGCTAATACCAACTAAAAATAACCATACCATCGGATTGGTAAAAAAAGCCAGTTGATCGGGCACGTCCGATATATATTTTAAAAATGGCGCACTTATCCAGGCGATTACACTGCCCAAAACGACCGAAAACAATACAATTACGCCCGTTTCACCCATAAATTGGCCTATAAGTTGGCCTCTGCGTCCGCCCAATGACTTGCGCACACCCACTTCGCGCGAGCGTTTAGCCGCCTGGGCAGTAGCAAGGTTTACAAAATTAAAAGTTGCCATTGCCAGGATCAGGGCACCAATCATCGCCAAAACCCATAAGCGTGCCTGATTAGTAGCATGGGTACCAAACGAACTGCCATAATCACGGTCGAAATGCAAGGCCGATAAAGGCTGAAGCACATGCACCCTTTTATCGAGGGTTTTGAGGTTTTGAGTATATTGATCTTGCCCAATCTGCGCCAATTGTGCATTGGTAGGAATCAATTGTTGCGCATCTTTCAACAGCACATATACCTGATCGTTGCTGCTGATATTGCCCCAATTGGGCGTATAATTATAATCTTTTGCGTGTTTTTTTAAGGTTTCATACGAAACCAACAGGTAAAACTGGAAATCTGAATTGACCGGAATATCTTTAAAAATAGCCTGAATCCGCATCGGGAATACATTGTCGATCATGATCGTTTTCCCCAGGGCTGCTTGCCAGGAACCAAAATATTTGATGGCGGAGCGCTCATTAATCACGCCACAATCTGGATCTGTCAATCCAGTACGCGGATCACCACCCAACCACTGCCAATCGATAATTTCCAGTAAATCCGACTCGGCAAAAGCAGCAGATTCCTGTTCTTCATCGGTTAAAAACTTAGGACCCAACTGTCCGCCTTGCACATCCGGAATAGATACGGTAGGCCAAAACTGGTGCATCCGGGTAAAACGCTCAAACTGCGGAATGCTTTGCTGCATCAAATCCTGGGCGGGCAAAGGAATGCCGGAGGTATAGTTTGTTCCCTCGGTTGGACTAATATCGTTGGTTACAACGCGATAGATCCGTTCAAATTTGCTTTGAAAATGGTCGAAACTCATTTCATAATACACCATTCGAAAAATGAGCAGCACCGAAGCAATGCCCACCGCCAATCCAATGATATTGATCGCGGCATAGGTGCGGTTTTTGGCGAGATGACGCAGGGCTAATTGAAAATAGTTGATCAGCATAAGCAGAAATGGTTTTATAATTTATGAATAGCCAAGCGCCGTGCCATTATTTTAATAAATTGATTATCAGATTCTTAGGAGATTTAATCGGGTTGGGTAATGTTCGTTGGTGGACATAAGTGTACGAAAACGGACAGTTTGGTTTGGATTTAACACAAAGGCACCTCGTTTTTAACCTATTCGCTAAATGCCTTTGTGCTAAATCCAATTTTAAATCCTTTTTACCAACAAGCTTCAAGGATCTTAGCCAATCGAATCATATCCGTATTGTTTCTTTTAAGTTCCTCTTTGTCAAGTACTTCTAAAAGTGGCTTGCAATCGCCAAACGCTTTTTTGAGTCCTTTTTTCAGATCTCTGGAAAAAGAATACCCATTCAGGGAAGTCGTTTCATTGTCGGCCACTTTCAATACCGCATATTCCGGTGGGGAATCAAGGCTGCGGCGATCGGCCGTATAAGCAAGGTATAATACGATTTTGGCAGACTGGTAAATGACTTCCAGGATTTCTACTTTTGCTTTTACGCCATCAGGATAAGCCCGTACTGCCGATTTGTACGGAATACAAAGAAACATCCGCGAGCCAATGGAGAACTTGCTCACCTGGTTAAAATCGATCAGACTTACAAACGTTTTATCGTCATTTTCGAGGAAAAACTGGGTGTTGGATTGATCGCCAAAGTAGCGGACCGGACCATCTAACACCATAGCGCCTTTTAGTTGGCGACCATCGGACAGGTAAACCATACCTGGTTCTTCCATGGCATTTAACGGTTTCGTTCTAAATACATTTTTAGCAGGCTCCGCAGCCTTTTCTTGAAGCAACGCCAGCGCCAATTCTTGACCAAGACTACCAGAAGTTACTCGACTGTTTGGCGGAGCCGGAGCAGCGGCAACAGGAGCAGGGTCTGCCGCCTTCACCTGGGGAATGTAGGTATCTTTCGGGAATTCAAAATGCGCGGAATTGTGCCCACATTTTTTTAAAGCCGCTTTTTTCTCTTCGATATCCTCCAAAATACGCTTGCCGTCCGAACCATCATAATCATTGATAATCAGTTCATTCGCATAATGGGCGGCTTCTTCAAAATCTTCCAGCCAGAAATAAATGGTGGACAAATTGAAGAGGCAAGAGTAACGCATCTTGCGACCACTTTTTTCCTTCACATCGTAGGAGTCTTTTTTCTGGAAGAAGACATCCATGGCAGGTCTAACCGCCAGTCGTACCGTATCCAGCGATTTATTTGCATGCATCAGTGAAAAAGCAGATTTGGCAACTTTAAACGCATCCTGGTAAGTTTGGTACTCCGGATGTTTATCAGAATCCAGGATCCATAATTTGGCTTGCTCCCTGGTCGGTGCGTACCCATATTTGGACGCGAGTGTTCTTTTAATATTGGAAAGTTCACTCAACACTTCCTTATGGGCCTGCTTGGCTACCTCTTGACGCAATCCGTAATTGGAAAATTCATAAGCATCTTTGTGCGTATTAAAATTTCCGGACTTGTATTCTCTTGGAAACGACAAGGTGTAAAAATCCCAAAGTGCCGTGTTTTTATCATCCCGAACGTGCACCGATAAGTTTTGTAGATAATTGATTACCACATAATAAGTGTAAGTTGTGGTCACTTTACCCGCCTTATCTTTTGTGGTCGTAGAAGTACTGTTTACCACCGCATTGTCCGTGTAAGAGAAATTGCCCAATTTGAGCTCGATGCTAAAATTAGCGGGGCCACTTGTTTTGGAAAAACCAGGTACGACCAGGTAGTTTTCAATCGTCGCTTCCTGGAATCCAAGCGCGCTTAAATCACCAGGCTTACTGGTAATTTTCGTGCTGTAACTGTTGTATTCAAGAGGAAATGGCAACGTCGGCATTTTCAAATAATGCACTGGAATTGATTCTGGATCGATATCTACCTTTTGAGCGAAGACGATCGAGTGCAACAGCAAAGCTGTACATAAGCAGTAAAAAAGTTTCATAATATAGCGAATTGTTTAAAAATTACATGTTTTTTGAGTATAATTGAACAATTAAACCCGTATAGACATTCCAAAATATTCCAACTGCCAAAGGTAAATTTTTTATAAAACTGTATGGTAAATTTTATTATATAAATATTAGTTTTAATACTACTATGGGAGGACTTTGAACACAATAGGTTTCATTTTGGGTAAAATTAGGCAAGTTAAGGTGAAATCGCACTTTGTTTTTTGTAAAACATGTTTACATTAAGTATTTATTAATTCTTTTTCGGCTAAAAACAATCCTGTTTAGAGCAAAAATGATTCTGTTTTGCCTAAAAGTTTTACGGAACCTTGTAAAAGAAACTAAAATAAGTCCTTTTGAATGCTGTTTTAGGACAAAAACATTATGCTTCTGATGAATCCCTTTATAATCTTTCCGAAAATACCGGGTTCTTAAACCATAAGAGCCTTACTTTACAATGAAAATTGTCATTTTTGTTATGAATATCCTCTGTTTTACTTTGTTTTATCATTTTTTAACAGTTAAAAGGTTTATTTTTCCTAAAAAACACATTGACTTTAGACAAAAAACGATTGCTTTTGCTGTTTTTTTTAAAAAAAATGCCGAAAAGGAACTCTTAAATACCCAATTTGAAGTCAGTTATAAAGTACCCGTGGAAAACTTCGTCAAAAATGTAATTTTTTTTTTGAGACCCATTTAGAAATATTTGTGGAGTGCCGATTGAAACCAGATCGATCGCCAAACAAACACTCTTTCACATCTTAAACATTATTTAAACATGTTAAAATCCATTGTTCGGAAAGCGGCTTACAAAAGCCTCCCACAAAATGCCTTGCCCAACTTTGCTATGAATGTGCATAACCGTATGGTTGGTAAGGCGGCATATGCAAGTTTTGCAACCGAAATTACCCAATTAGAAGAAAAAAGTGAAGCCTATAAAATTGCTTTAGTAAAAGCTGCCAAAGGTGGAACGGATTTAGTGGCCATGAAAGATGCCGCTAAAAAAGATTTACTACTTGCCTTGGATCGTATTGCGTTCCAACTGAATTACCATTACACCAACGAACCCACTTTTATTATCAATGCAGGCATGGATATGGTGCGTGAGCGAAAAACGATTCGGTTGGGACTGGAGGCTCCCTATCAGTTTCAGGTAATAAATAAAGGTGTAAAAGGCGAACTAAAACTAAGTTTTAAGCTTCCAGACGCTGCACGGGTAACAAACAACAGCATTGAATATTCACTAGACAATGGCCAAAATTGGAATAACGGAATTTATACTTCACGTAGTTCAATAACTTTGCGTGACTTACCTTCCCGGCAATCTGTTTTGTTTCGGGTTCGATCTATGGGAACTTTTGAACGGAAAAGCCCTTGGACTGAAGCGGTAGAAGGGTTTGTACTTTGATGTTAAAAAAAGGGCCGTTGGGTGTACATTTCACTAAATGGCCCTTATAACTTGATTTGTCTGAGAATATATATTATAACAAGTATAAAATATATCCAAAATACTTTGTGTAAAATCGCCTCCACGGAAGCTACCGAGGATAAGGTCCCACCTCTTGCCCCACAAATTCGCCTTTCAAATATTTGTAATAAGCCGTCACCGCAATCATGCCCGCATTGTCGGTACAATATTGAAAAGCAGGTATATATGTATTCCAGCCTTCCTGGGCACCTAATTCGGTTAAAGCCTGGCGCAAACCGGAGTTGGCACTTACGCCCCCCGCAATGGCAATTTCTTTGATTTGGTATTGCTTGGCTGCTTTGCGCAGTTTTTTCATCAAAATCGTAATAATGCCCTGTTGAATAGAGGCGCAAATATCTGCCAGATTCTGTTCTACAAAGTCCGGATTCAAGGCAATTTCCCGTTTTAAAAAATACAAAATAGACGTTTTAAAACCACTGAAACTAAAATCCAAACCTTGTATTTCGGGCAAAGGCATCGGAAAACGCGGTGTTCCCTCCCGTGCATACCGATCTATCAAGGGGCCTGCCGGATACCCCAACCCCAACAGTTTACCCGATTTGTCGAACGCCTCCCCCGCAGCATCGTCGAGGGTGGTTCCTACCACTTCCATGTCTAAGTAGTCTTTTACCAAAACAATCTGCGTATGTCCGCCGCTTACCGTAAGACACAAAAACGGAAAACTCGGCTTGGGATCTTCGGCAAAATGTGCCAGTACGTGGGCCTGCATGTGGTTTACCTCAATTAAGGGCAAACCAAAACTCAAGGCAAACGACTTGGCAAAAGAAGTACCCACCAGCAAAGAACCAATGAGTCCCGGACCGCGGGTGAAGGCTACGGCAGTAATCTGACTTTTTTCGATGCCCGCTTTTTTTATAGCAAGATCGACGACCGGTATGATATGTGCCTGGTGTGCCCGCGAAGCCAATTCCGGGACAACGCCTCCATATTGCGCATGCGCTTCCTGCCCTGCCACAACATTGGACAACACCACGCCGTCTTGCAGGATGGCTGCACTGGTATCATCGCAGGAAGATTCTATAGCCAAAATAATTGTATGCATGGATTTTATTGCGTATATTTGAAGCAAAAGTACGACATTGGCACGATTATTAGCATGTGCGGGAGATGCGAGCCGATTGCGCTGGCCTTTTCAACCAATTTAACAACAATACGCTTAAATATTTGAACCGTTATGTTTTCAAACAGTACGAAAGACAAAAAAACAACCAATGGTGCTACTTCCTTACCGGGCGCGAACGATAAGGACAGTGGCATGACCACCGTAATTGCCAAAGGCACCCTGATGGAAGGCAAATTCAGTTGTGCCGAAAACGTACGGCTGGACGGCGCGATTCACGGGGAAGTGGTGGTAGAAAAACGCTTTGTCATGGGCGATACCAGCTATGTACAAGGCAATATCACCGCACGGGATGCCGCCATTAAGGGTAAAATCAAGGGCGACGTGTATGTAAAAGAAGCCCTTCGTCTGATGGATACGGCGGTGATTGAAGGAAATATTACGGCTAAAACCATGATTGTGGAAGAAGGCGCACGCTACAACGGCGCTTGTCGGATTGGTGCGAATATTCCGAATACAGCCCATAAAACGGCCAGCGCCAGCGAAACAAAATAAGACGATTGGCGTTCAAGACGGATCAGAGATGCAAATTTTGCATAAATCGGGGCCGGAAATTTGAAACTGCGACAGCGATGCGGATATTTGCTGCCCGGTTTCAATTTCCGGCCCTTTTATTTTACGATGGACAAACTCATTTTTACCTACCAAGACCGACAACTCACCCTGACGGAAGCCAGCAAATGCGCTTTGTACCTTACGATTGGTACGGAAAGTTTGACGTTGATGGTGCTGAACCCTGCGCAAGAATGCCTGGCATTACAAGGCTGGCATTTTGCCACGGCAAGCCAGCATTTTGAGGGAGCAGAACCTGCTTTGCGGCGAATTTTGGGACAGGAAGCCATTTTTACTTACCCGTTTCGTTATGTTCGGTACGGTTTTGCCAATGCGCAAGTTACCTTGGTGCCCAACCGCTTGTTTCGTTCGGAAGATTTACCATCGTATTTCAAATTGCTGTTGCCCGCCGGTGATTTTGTATATCGCAGCGAGCCTTTACCGGATTTTGATTGTCACCTGGTGTACGCCCTTGAAACATCGGCATTGCGCATTTGCCACCGCTATTTTTCGAATGGCGCGGAAGTTCATTTGGCTGGTACCTTGATCCGAAACTTCAATAAAATTGCAGCGGGCCGGGATCATGCTATTTTTGCCAATATTCGGAATCACATGATTCAAATTTGTGTGTTTGAACGGCAAAATTTGCGTTATTTCAATAGTTTTAGTTGGCAGCACCCCAACGATTTGTTGTATGCCCTGTTGTTGGTGTACGATCAGTTTCGTTTAAGCCCCTTGGATTTACCGCTGCAAGTGGCGGGCAACCTGTTACAAGACTCCGAAGTGTACCGCTTGCTGAGTCGATTTATCCAAAAAATTGATTTTGTTGCACTGCCCAACCATGTTTCGTTGGGCGCTGCCGCCAACAATTTACCACCACATTGTTTTTTCGACCTGGTTTGTCTGAAAAATAACTAACCGAACACCATGCGTATTATAGGAGGAAAATTTAAAGGCCGTCGATTTGATCCGCCAGCCGATCATTGGCCTACGCGTCCAACCATGGATGCAGCCAAAGAGGCTTTGTTTAACATTTTAAACAATCAGATTGATTTTGAATCGGTAAAAATGCTCGACCTGTTTGGCGGATCGGGCAGCCATTGTTACGAGTTTGTTTCGCGGGGCTGTGAAGATGTTACTTATGTGGATAAATTTGCACCAGCCGTTCAATTTGTACGCAAAACGGTAGAAAAACTCGAAATAGGGCCATTTGTCAAGATTTTTCAAATGGATGTTTTCCGCTTCATCGACCATAGCACCACCCAATACGATTATATTTTTGCCGATCCTCCTTACGGCATGCCCGCACTGGATACCTTACCGGATCTTATTTTTGAAAAAAACATGCTCCTGCCCGATGGCATATTCGTGTTGGAACACAATCCGCACAATGATTTTCTGGAACACCCGCATCTTACGGATGTACGGAAATATGGGAAAACGCTTCTTTCGTTTTTTAAGTAACCTTCCGAGGTGTCACCTCCGGCATCAACCTTCCGAGGTGTCACCTCCGGCATCAACCGCCAATTCCTTTCCACCAAAAACAAAAAAGCCCAGACTTAACGAGCATAATACGTTAAGTCTGGGCCAACACAAGCAATTATAAGCTATTCACCAAACACGATTCCCGTACGTACGCCGTCTTTTCCACGTACGGACACCAAGTACATGCCAGCAGCCAGGTTGCCGCGGGCGAAGGTCCCGGATTCTTCGCGAATCTGTTGGAAAGAACGTACCACCCGACCCGTCATGTCGCTCAAGGTAATACTGAGGGGCTCTGCCTCCGGATTGGCGAAAAACACCTGGAAGGACTCCTGGAAAGGATTTGGCTGAATAAACAGTTCGCTGTTGCGCAAATAGGCTGTTTTGGTACCTACGGTAGAGGTATTTACACAGTTTTGATCGCTCACCAACCCTACATTACGTTGGTATTTGTCGTTGACGATGGTGGTAACCGCTGTAATACAAACTTTTGGCGCAGGTACACCACTATAATGTATGCGTACCAAACCGCCTGGCAGGATATTTTTCTTAATGCTTGTTTCGGTAGGAGAGAGCGCGATGATTTCGCCCGATTGGTCAAATGTAATAACGCCATCAAAAGCAGGGGACAGACTTTCCACCGAATCAATGGTAATACCGCTCACATTGAACTCATAGCCCATTATTTTACTGAAAGGATTGACTACTTGCACATCAAAGGTTTTCGCAGTTTCATCCAAAGCGCCCGGAAGCAGATAGACCAGTTCTTTTTCGTTTAACAAACCCGCCGGGAACTGACAGGCAAACCGAACGCCCCAATGGTTGGCGTCGTTTTCGTGCAGTTCGCATTCTTGCAACAAAGCAGCATCGTATAAGTCTATTTGACTGTCATCATACAGGTCGCTGCAAGGGGTTACCGCTGCGGTATCGGCCAACGCTGCCGTCAAATAGGCCGTTAAGTCAACATCCGTGCGCAAGGAATCTTTATTCCAGTCGCCACGCAGGGCTGTTCCGGCACAATTTCCTTCACAATCCAGGCGCGCATTGCCCAAGGGCATACCATAACAGTCTACTACCGGTGGACAGTCTTGGTCTAGTACTTCTATGATAGGGAAAATACCAGAATAGGAAAGTTGAAAACAAGTCTGACCCCAGTTGTTCGTAAAATCTGATTCAATACGGCCTATTTTATCCGGACTCTGATCCCAGTTTACGCGCACCACCAAGGTATATACGCCTGGCTGCAAATCGGTGATATCAATCCATTGGCAAGGCAATCCCGAGTCATAAATATCCCCACAACCTGCTGCAATACCCATATTGTCGCAATTGTACTGACCGTTACCGCCATTATCACATTCCAAATCTAATACACAAAAGCCATTTTTAGAACCGATGGGCACTATATTGCCATTATTATCAAACAAGAGGTAATCGGCATATCCTTTATAGTGCCAGTGGTTGTGGCACGGGTCCCAAACAAATTGATCGGTAGGCGTATTCGGATCGTCCGGGGTTTCTCCAATAAAGTAATCCGAGTTACCATTGTTTTTGATGTGGGTGGTAAACCGCATGATATATCGATTGCCTGTACCCCGCAAACAACCCTCCTGCACCATACAAGCATCGGCATTGGCTATAAAATCGAGTTCTACCGAATTGCGCAACACGGATTCCAATACGACCAAATCGGGCGTATTTACACATTCCGGACTACCATAGTAAATACAAGTATCCGAAACAGTTGCCAACGGATTGTAATTACAGGCAATAGGATCGGTGCAACCAGTCACCGGACCAGCGTATTGAATGGAAAACTGAAGCGGAACATTGTTGCAATTACCAGCGGCATACTTCATGCGAATGAAATATTGTTTGCCTCCTGCAAGGTATAAAGTTGCGGTCGCACCATTATCACAACCCTTACTGGCAAAAAAGATCGCACCTGTCTGGTTTTCTGAAAGCGTAATGCCCTGACAACGGTCGTACACCCAAATTTTGGATGGACACTGGTTGCCCAAATCGCAAGTGCTAATCACATAAGTACCCGTTTCCTGTGGCGTGAAACTATACCAAGTTTCGTAAGCAGTAGGGTTGGTACGCACGCCCATCGTATCAATGGGGTAGGGGTTGTCGCAGAAAAAACCAGGCGGGCAGCCAAAACGAACCGTCTCTTCAAAATTAAAAATACCCTGCAGGTTTTGATAAACCAACGAATCATCGATAAACAAGCGATAGTACCCATCCGGGGAAATTCCGTCACCAAATGCATCTTTGATTTTAAAAATGGTACACTGATTATCTGGAACACAAAACTCCAAGATTTGAAAGGTGTCCGAACTGAAGCCACCTGAAAATAAGATGGTACCCGATTCGGTACCTAACTCATATTGCGTTTCACTGAAATATGGATCTGGGTCAATTTCCAAACGAACATACCGCTCATTTGGACCGCATTGAGCTTTGGATTCGAATGAATTGCCAATCAACAAGAGCAGCAGGCCAAGTAGATGTAATCGCATATTTATTTAGTTTCAAATGTTTGAAAAATCGGGTAAAAGTAGGTCCATTTTGCTATATCTTGTTTCATAACATGGATTTTCGCTCAAATCAAACAATATTTTCTTTTGAAAGCACCCGTTTAATTTAATAAAAACGAAACATAACGAGCCAAACAACGTTTTTATGCTGTAAAAATAACTTCTACGGTGGAGCGAAAAGCAACAATTCGGCCCACTTCAAGTCTAATAACCGATTAAATCAATTACCCCAGGTATGCGCTTGCTGTTTCTGCCACTTTGGCTCTTTCTTTCCATGTCTTTATTCGCGCAACCCAAAGATGGTTGGGCCTTAAAAAATGAAAAAGAGGGCGTAAAGGTTTATTATAAAAACTCCTCCAATATTCAGGAAATCAAACTAATCACCTCCATCAATTCGAGTATGAGCGGGATGGTGCAATTGTTTTCTGAAGTAGACTTATACCCAAAATGGGGCTACAAAATCATTGAAGCGCGGCTATTGCACCGGGTTTCGGCTACTGAAATGTACTATTATTCCAAGATAGACTTTCCTTGGCCGATGAGCGATCGCGATATTATCATGCATTCCAAAATGACGCAAGATCCGGTTTCAAAAAAAATCGTGGCCATCAGTGTCGCAATGCCCGATTACTTGCCGGTAAATAAGGATGTGATCCGTATCCGAAACGCCAACACCAATTGGACTATTTTTCCAGGTACGAATGGCTGGCTTTACAGCGAATATTACATTTATTCTGATCCAGGCGGCAGTATTCCTGCATGGCTGATCAATTTAGCAATTGATGTCGGTCCGCGCGAAACCATCAAAAGTATCCGCAATATCCTGAAAGACCCAAAATATCAACGGGTTAAATTGACCTACATAAAGGAATAATTTAGATTGAAAATAGAAACAGCCCTTTCGCCAACAATATGCCGAAAGGGCTGTTTTGTGTCCAATACGATCGAAACGAACTATGCAATATAAAAGTTTAAGACAGGCTGTCAATGATTTGGAACGCCACGGCATGCTCCTGCGCATCCGGGAAGAAGTGGACCCGAACCTCGAAATCGCCGCGATCCACCGCCAGATTTTTGAACAACAAGGCCCCGCGATTTTGTTTGAAAAGGTAAAAGGCAGCCCATTTCAAGCGGTAAGTAACATCTACGGCACTTTTGACCGCACGGCTTTTCTGTTCCGAAATACACTCGAACGGGTAAAACGGGTAATTGAACTAAAAAAAGATCCAACGGCGGCCTTGAAAACCCCCGGACGATATATTAGTGCACCATTTACCGCTTTGTCAGCTCTGCCGATGCGCAGCTTGGGATCTGCACCGGTGGCATATGGCACTACGCAAATAGATCAGTTGCCGCAAATTAAAAGTTGGCAAATGGACGGCGGGGCTTTTGTTACCATGCCCCAGGTGTACACCGAAGATCCCGATAAGCCCGGCGTCATGCAATCTAACCTGGGCATGTACCGCATTCAATTGTCGGGCAATGAGTATGTTCCGAACGAAGAAATCGGGTTGCATTATCAGTTGCACCGCGGCATTGGCGTACACCACACCAAATACAATGCTTTAGACAAACCGTTTCATTGCTCCATTTTTGTGGGCGGACCACCGAGCCATGCTTTTTCAGCCATCATGCCTTTGCCGGAGGGCTTAAGTGAGTTGTTGTTTGCAGGCATGCTGGGTGGCCGGCGTTTCCGGTACGCACGCACGGAAGGCCATTTTTTGAGCAGCGACGCCGATTTTGTGATTACCGGCGAAATTTTGAAAAATATAAAAAAACCGGAAGGGCCTTTTGGCGACCATTTGGGGTATTATTCGCTTACCCACGATTTTCCGGTCATGAAAGTACATAAAGTGTATCACCGCAAAAATCCGCTTTGGCATTTCAGTGTGGTGGGCCGACCACCCATGGAAGACAGTAGTTTTGGCTGGTTGATCCACGAATTGGTGGCCCCGCTCACCCCGCAGGAGTTTCCTGGATTAAAAGAAATTCACGCCGTGGATGCCGCAGGCGTTCACCCTTTGCTCTTGGCCATCGGGCATGAGCGGTATATGCCGTTTCGTCCACGGGTACCGGAAGAGATTCTGACCATCGCCAACCGTATTTTGGGCAGTGGACAAACGTCTTTAGCCAAATTTTTGTGGATTGCTGCGGAAGATGACAATCCGGCGCTGGATACCCATGATTTGCCCCGCTTTTTTCAACATATGCTTGAACGGGTCGATTTTACCCGCGATCTACACTTTTACACCCGTACTACTATGGACACCCTCGATTACTCCGGAAGCGGCTGGAATGCGGGTTCAAAAGTAGTCATTGCTTGTCGGGGTGAAAAAAAACGCGAAGCAGGCACACGCTTGCCCGAAAATTTTGATTTGCCGCAAGGTTTTTCCAATCCGGTCTTTTGCATGCCTGGCGTTTTAGCCATCAATGCACCTAAATTCGAAATCATCTCTGAGGCGCAAAAGCAGGCAACGGAACTTTGTACCTGGTTGGAACGTTACGATCTCAGCACCATACCGATGATCGTTTTGGTAGATGATGCCTCGTTTACCGCCGCTACGATCAACAATTTTGTTTGGGTAGCCTTCACCAGGGCCAATCCAAGCCATGATATATATGGTGTGCAATCCTTTACCGAACACAAACACTGGGGCTGCAAAGGTCCGCTGGTGTTGGATGCCCGGAAAAAACCACAGCACGCGCCGGAATTGATCCCGGATGCCGATATGGAACAAAAGGCAAAGCAACTGCTACAGGGTTATGGGTACTAAATGAAATAAAAACCAATTTTGTGAAAAAATTTCTCTTCAAAGTTTGGAAATATGTTTCAGATGGTATTACCTTTGCCCCGCTTTCGAGAGAAGGATATTTCCGGTAGAAACTGGCCTGTTCGTCTAGGGGTTAGGACACGTCCCTTTCACGGATGAAACACGGGTTCGATTCCCGTACAGGCTACTGAAAAGTAGCATATTGCCTTGTAAGTTAACCACTTATGAGGCATTTTTTTTTGCATTTGTAAATTTGCGTTTCAAAATAAAGCAATGCATTCCAAAGAAGAAATCGCCGAACGTTTTAAAGTATTGCAAGATTATATTTGCAAGCATTTAGAATTGGCCGACGGCACAGGGAAATTTCATGAGGACCTGTGGACCCGCGCAGCAGGTGGGGGAGGCCGTACCCGTACCATCGCGGGTCAACAAATTGAAAAGGGTGGGGTGGCCTTTTCGGCCGTACACGGTCCGTTGCCAGCAGCGATTTTAAAAAGTATGCAATTGGAACCCGCCGATTTTTTTGCTACCGGGGTATCCATTGTTTTGCACCCGCACAGTCCGATGGCGCCGATTATTCACATGAATGTTCGGTATTTTGAAACGAGCGATGGGCGCTGGTGGTTCGGCGGCGGCATCGACTTGACCCCGCATTATGTAGTCGAAGAAGATGCACGGTATTTTCACGAAGCGCTGAAATCGGTGTGTGATGATTTCCATCCCGACTTTTACCAAAAATTCAAGGACCAGGCCGATGATTACTTTTTTATCCGACATCGACAAGAAACCCGGGGCGTTGGTGGTATTTTTTATGATTACCTCGACGAAAAATCGGGGTTGAGCCATACCCAACTCTTTGATTTTGCGCTTGCTTTGGGCCAACTTTTCCCACATTTATACGCCGAAATGCTGCAACGGTCCCAGTCCCGCACCTGGGGTGCGCCAGAAAAACAATGGCAAATGTTGCGCCGAGGCCGGTATGTGGAGTTTAATTTAGTTTGGGATCGGGGCACCAAATTCGGTCTGGAAACAGACGGCCGCACCGAATCCATCCTCATGAGCATGCCACCAGGCGCCAATTGGGTGTATAATTTTCAACCAGCCCCCGATAGTGCAGAAAGCAAAACTTTAACACGGCTTCAGAAAGGAATTGATTGGCTAAATGCCTAAATTTGTCGGGTGATAAAGAAAAACGAATCGACGCTGCAGGATGCCATGAAAGACATGCTGCAAGAATTTAAATTGGCTCCTCAACTCAATGAAGCCAAGGTGAAATCTTTGTGGGAACAACTGATGGGCAAAACCATTAGTACTTACACCGCGAATTTGAGTGTACGAAAAAACGTGCTGTATTTGACCATCCTTTCGGCGCCCCTCAAGCACGAATTGACTTTTGCCCGCGAGAAAATCAAAACCCTGCTCAATGAAGAATTGGGCGAGGAGTTTATCAAGGATGTTGTAATCCGTTGATTTTCTTTTATTTACCCAACATATTTTCGTATAAATCCAGGTACTTGCGCGCTACAATCGCTTCGGTGTAGTGGGTCATCACTTTTGCCCTTGCAGCCTTTCTATACGCTTCCGTTGCTTGTGCTCCGCTGTTTAGCACCCGCACAATGCCCTCCGCCAAGCCTTTACTGTCTTTTTGCGGCACAATGATGCCCTCGCTTTCGTGGCCGACCATTTCAGGAATGCCCCCGGTATCAAAGCCCACCACCGGCGTGCCACATGCGAGCGATTCCATGACGGTATTGGGCAAATTGTCCTCCAAGGAAGGGATCACAAAAACATCACAAGCGCCATACACCAAGGAAAGATCTTCCGGATTTTGAATCATGCCCAGCAAATGCACCGGATAGGGCAGGGACATTAGTGGTTCGATTTCGCTTTTACCCATTACCACAATTTCAATGGCACAATCTGGGTGCGCGGCTTTAATCATATCGAGCGCCTCCGCCAGGTATTGAAACCCTTTGCGTTCTTCCGAGATTTTCATCGCAGCAAACAGTAAGGCAAAAGCGCCCGGCTGCATCCCGAGTTCGGATTTAAATTTTTCCCTTGCCGTCGTATCAGAAGGTTTAAATACGGTCGTGTCGATCGGATTTGGAATCGCCTGAACAGCCGCTTCCCGCAAGAGCGCGCTCGTGTGCGCGGTATCACGCAGCCAGGTGCTACAGGTAACATATTGAATATCAGCAGGAAACAACCGCTTTTTTCGGTTTAAAACCCGGTAGGATAGGTCCTTGTTGGCCGGAAATCGGAGGTACGGACAATTTCCGCAGTTGTTTTTAAAATGGTCGCAGCCCCGGCTATAATGGCAGCCCCCGGTAAAGGTCCACATATCATGCAGGGTCCAAACGATGGGTTTGCCCAATTTTGCCAATGCATGAATGCCGTTTAAACTTAAAAATCCCTGATTGATCCAATGCAAGTGCAACACATCTGCCGCCTGCACCAGGGGATGTTGGGTGATATTTTTACCGAAATTTGCCAGCGAAAAAGAAAAACGTACCGATTTATCGCGTTCAAAGGGCACAAATGACAAGCGTTCGGCATAAAATGGCCAACGATTGCCCGTATCAGCAGCCGTCAATATATCTACCTGTACCCCGGCAGCAGTCAGGGATTTTTGTAATCGACCAGCAGCAATACCTGCGCCGCCTTTTGTATACGTGTTGAGGATTAGTACTTTCATAGAGTGCGTTGATGCAACAGCGTGTAGTTATGACAACTACTTTCTTTGGCAACAATAATATAGCCAAATTCTATTAAAGCCTGAAGTGCGCCCTGTATGCGTTGCATGTATTTGCCGTCAAAATGGTTTGCCGCCGATTCATCAAATTCTATGCACAAAATATCAATTTCAATTTTATCAGCTATAATTGACTCAATCACTTGATATTCAGCCCCTTCAATATCCATTTTAAGTAAATCAATCCGCGGGTGCCCAGCGCGGGTCATGGCGGTTTTCAGGCGTTCTACGGGCACCTCAATAAAACGGTCGGATTGTTGCAAATTGACCAAAGAGTGTGAAACATAGGCCTCATTGGGCGGGGCAAAAAAGCGTAACTCGGTATCTTCATTCCAGATACCAACCGGATGTAACACGATTTTCTCCGACAAAGCAGGAGGATAAGGCGGGTAAAAACCATCAGGACTGGTGCTACAGACGCTTGGTTTGCCTGCCAAAATATTTTGTTTTACCCCAAGCACATGATCGATGGAACGCGGGGTGGGATCAAAAATATGGGCCGGACAATTAAATTTTTCAATCAAGGCCAAATCAAACGAAATATCCTCCCCGGCACCGATCAAATAGCAAATTGCATCCGAATGTAAGCGATTTTGAGGGATAATCCACCCGCCATAGGGAGTTCCGAGGCGCATGGTGGCGATCTCAGTGTGAATGGGCAACTTAAGAGATGGCTCGGTCCACTTGTAAAACTTGGTACGAAAACGCCGCAGAATACTTTGCATGAAAAATTACCGTTATTTTGGGCCAAAATTCAGTATTTTTTTGGAAAAAGTTGCATATCTGATGCCTACGAATGTTCCTATCCTGTTTTTAGTGTTTAATCGCCCAAATCAGACAAAAGCGAGCCTGGAACGCATACGCCTTGCGCAACCCAGCCGCTTGTACGTCCATGGCGATGGTCCGCGTGCCGATCGGGTAGGGGAGTCGGAACAAGTAACAGCGGTACGTGCCCTGATTGACCATGGGATCGATTGGGATTGCACGGTTCAAACCCTTTATCGGGACACCAACATGGGCTTGCGGGCGGGTGTTTTTGATGCCATTGGTTGGTTTTTTCAACAAGAACCGTACGGCATTATTTTGGAAGATGATTGTTTGCCGGATTTGAGTTTTTTCCCGTTTTGCGCCGAGTTATTAGAAAAATACAAAGACGACGACCAGGTAATGCATATTGGATGCTCTAATTTGGCCGAAGATTTTACAGAAAAGAACGTGGCGAGTTATGTTTTTTCCAATTTTTCTTTTGTGTGGGGCTGGGCTTCCTGGCGGCGTGCCTGGGAACGCATGGCGCTGGATTTGCCCGGATTGGAGCATTTTAAAGTCAAAAACATGGCGGACACGTACATGTTGGATAAATTTCAGCAAACCAAAGCAGGATCCAACAACTCCTGGGCCTATGCCTGGTTTTATACCATACTGAACCATCGCGGTTTGTGTATTGTTCCTAAAGTGAATTTAGTGGAAAACACAGGCGTTGGCGCAGCAGGTGCAACCCATACCACGGGCAGAAACCGCAGTGCCCAACGCAGGGCACAAGCTATGTCATTCCCATTGGTGCATCCGGTTCAACGCATGCCGGACCCAAGGTTAGAAACGCATTTTTTTTATACCTCTCAGAAAAAACGATTCCGCCTTTTATTGTGGTATATATTAAAAAAGGTTGGTTTGCGTTAAGCGCACGTTATGAATTATATTATTTACGATCTGGAAGCCACTTGCTGGGAAAATCCCCCGCCAGGCTTTATTCAGGAAACCATTGAAATTGGCGCATTTCGCGTGAATCAGTTTGGGGAAGTGCGGGGCAAATTCAATCGCTTTATTCGGCCGGTGGTGCATCCCACCTTGTCGCCTTTTTGCCGCAACCTGACGACCATCAACCAGGAAGACGTAAACCGGGCCAAAACGTTTCCCGATGTCATTGAAGAGTTTCAGCAGTGGGCCTATATCCATGAAGATGAGTATGTGCTCTGCTCCTGGGGCAACTTCGATCGCCGCATGTTTGCCGCCGATTGTCGCCTACATCGCCTCGATGCAGACTGGACGGAAAAACACGCCAATTTGAAGGAACAATACCGCATCAAAAAACGCATGAAAAAAGGCGTGGGTATGCGCAAAGCCATTGAAATGGAAGACATTGAGTTTACCGGAACCCACCATCGGGGTATTTCAGATGCCGAAAATTTGACAAAATTGTTTTTGAAATACCTCGGCAGCTGGAGTTTGTAAACTAAACCAACCAATTGTTACCGAATTTTTCCCTCAAGTCGATCCACATATTCGACCGAACCAAGGCGGAATTTTACGGGTATATGGTTGGTTTTAGCCCAGTTGTGTTCAATTTTGCAGAAAAACGGCAAACTTTCGGCCGACCATTTGGGCGGTAAAGCGCATTGCGGTGGCAAAGCAGCTTTGCGATCGGCAGTAATTGGCAGGGAAGCCGGGCGTGCAGGAAACACCACCATAGGTTGCTGCACCATCAGTTTACTAAACCGATTGTGCAGCCCGACTTGTTGTCCTTGCGCGGAAAAAGCATAAAATCCGAGCAAGGCAGCTATTACGGATTTAAACGCCAGGATCTGTATTTTTTGTGCCTTCATACATTTCGAATTTATGAAAACTGCATTCAAGCGGTCCATTAAACAAGGCCAATCGCTTGGAAGTGCGCAAACCCACCTGCTTTAATGCAGCGCGGTTCGACGAAATCAACCAGGCATCCCAGCCCATCCATTGTTTTTTGAAACGATCGCCAATGGCTTTGTAAAACGTAGTCATATCTTCTACCCGCATCCTTTCATCGTATGGCGGATTGGTAATAAGTACCCCGCTGTTGGAAGGACGCAATAGTTTGTCAAATGCAACAGATTGAAGGCGGATATTGTTTTCCATGCCAGCACCCATAATATTTACGGCAGTTGCATTGCGGGCTCGGCTGTCCATGTCGGATCCGTAAATTTTGACCGGACAAGGCCTGATTTGATCATCGGCTGCCTGTTTTACTTCGTTCCAGAGTGTTTCATCAAAGTTGGGCCATTTGAAAAAACCAAACCCAGCAACCCTTTTATATTGGGGTGGGGTTCGGGTGGCCATCCAGGCTGCTTCAATTGGAATTGTGCCGCTGCCACACATAGGATCGACAAAATCCCCATCGGCATTCCAGCCCGAAAGCAGGATCATTCCCGCTGCCAGCACTTCATTGAGCGGTGCCTCTACGGTAGCGGTCCTATATCCGCGTCGGTGCAACGAATCACCGCTGGCATCGAGCGCAAGGTCAATTTTGGTGCCCTGCACGTGCACATTGATGCGTAAATGCGGCGATACCACATTCACGTTGGGCCGCCGACTATATTTGTCGCGAAATTGGTCGACCACCGCATCTTTGGTGAGCAGGGCTGCAAATTGCGCATGTCGAAACACATCTCCTTGGGTAAATGAATCGACTGCTATGGTATCCGTGGGGTTCAGGTATTGGCTCCAATCGACGGTGCGCACCCCGGCGTAAAATTCTTTTTCGTTGGTTGCCTCAAAGGAATGGACCGGAACCAGGACGCGCAGAGCACTCCGCGCACTGTAATTGGCTTTGTATAAAATACGGGTATCGCCTTCAAAAAGAACTGCCCGCTTTATTTCCTGTACGTTTTTTGCGCCCAACTGCCGCAACTCTTCTGCCAGTATAGGTTCGAGCCCGTACATGGTTTTTGCAATAAATATTTGTTGTTCTGCCATCATCTTCGCAAAAGTACTGCAATTTTACAGGCTTTATGATGGAAACCGCGATAAATACCACTCCACACACCGAAATAGTGTCGCATCCGGGTACAAACCAGGGGATTCGGCTTTTTTTAAAACGCGATGATCTATTGCATCCGGTGGTGCAAGGCAACAAATGGCGCAAATTGCACTTGTTGTTGAAGGCCTTGCGCGCAGATGCTGTTCCGGGTATTTTGAGTTTTGGTGGCCCATTTTCCAACCACTTGCATGCGGTGGCGGCTGCGGGCCAGCATTTTGGTTTTAAAACGGCTGCTATCCTGCGGGGCAGTGCATTGGATGGCCATAATCCTACCCTTCAATTCTTACAGGCGGCAGGGATGGATTGCTTTCCGGTGCCTAAAAAAAGTTATGACCTTGGAATAACTTCGCCTGATATTCAAGCGATTATACAACTGTTTCCTGAATACTATATTTTACCAGAAGGCGGGTCGACGCAATTGGGGGTAGATGGCTGCGTGTCTATTGGACAGGAAATTATCGCTGCTTTTCCGGACGACAAGCCCTTACACGTATGTGTTCCTGCGGGCACGGGTTGTACGGCTGCGGGTACGCTTGCGGGAATGGGCGGTCGGGGCCAACTTTGGGTTTTTCCGGCGGCCCCTTATGGAGTAGATGCAGCAAAAATCAGGGAGTATTGCACTGCAGCCGGTTATCGCGCAGATACCCCATTCGAATGCGTGCAGGACTATTTATTTGAGGGATTTGCCCGTTTTTCACCTGTTTTACATGCATTTACGAGCCGTTTTAAACAAGAAACCGGCATTTTACTCGATCCAATTTACACGTCTAAAATGATGTACGGTGTATTTGACTTACTCGAAAAAGGCTTCTTTCCCGACCAAAGTCAGGTAGTGGCCGTACACACGGGTGGCCTGCAAGGTTGGGACGGATTCCGGTATCGTTTTGGGGCAGCGCTTACTGGCCTTTGATTTTTTGTAAAAGCGCTGGTTTTTTGCTCAAGTCGTACGCTTTTTGCCAATAAGGTACCGCATCGGCGCTTTTGCCTTTGGCGGCCAACAAATCACCGTAATGTTCGAGCACTGAAGCATTTCGGTCACCCCCGACCTTTAAAATCTGGTCGTACTGGGCAGTTGCAGCATTAAAATCCTTTTTTAACAAAGCAATCAAGGCCAATTGATCCTGAATATCAATACCAATGGGGGTATTGCCGGACATCAATTTTGCTTGTTCCAATTGGGTGGCAGCATCGTCGTATTTTCCTTTGGCAATTGCAGCCAATCCGTAATACAAATAGGCACGCGGCTGGTTAGGAAATGCATCAATTGCCTGTTCGCCAACCTGCAGCATTTCATCATAGAGGTTTAATTCCTCCAAGATCGAAAGGGTATTTTCCCAAGCCCCGAACACATTGGGATTCAGGCGAATACAAATCCGATAGGCTTCCAGGGCCGCATTGGTTTGGTTGCTTAAATAGTATACAGCCCCCAGGAAACTAAATGATTTTGGATCATTGGGATGGGTCGTTGTGAGTGCTTTACCCAAATCAGTCATGGGTTGCACCAGTCCGGGTCCCGTATTGGCGTCTTTTAATTTGGCCAAATAAGGCACCAATTCCTTCAATTTGGCATCAATGGGCACCTGCGGGTTGCTAACAATGGGCAGCAGGCTATTTAAAAAAACGGCATCCGAACTGCGTTTTTCCTGACCGATGAGCGCAATTTTTGCTTGTTGATCGTTCGGGTTACGGCGCAGAATTTCCTGATAGGTTTTTTGTGCATTGACCAAATCGCCTTTTTCTTCGTAAAAAGCAGCCAAATTGCGGCGGTAGTCCAAGGTATTCGGGTAAGCGTCCGCCAAGCGTTGTAGTTCGATGCCGGCTTTCTTTACATCGCCCATTCCTTCATATATAACGGACTTTTTTTCGGCCGTTTCGTCGGTTATACCCGTTAATGCCTCCAATTTATCTAAAGATCGGAGCGCCAGTTTTGGATCTTCGTTCAACAAGGCCAGGTAAGCGAGTTTGCGCCAATAGTCTGATGCTCCCGGGTATTTTTTAGTGAGTGCTTCCATGGCCTTAACGGCATCTTTGAAGCGCCCGGTTTTTTCAAATAAATCAATTTGAAACAATTGATACCACTTATTTTCAGGCGATTTCAGCACCGCTTTTCCAATGGCGTCAAGTCCATTAATATAATCAGAAACCGCCGCATAACAACGTGCCAGCCCAAACCAGCCCGCATCGTTGTTGGGATTTTCGTAGGTGAATTTTTTGTACAACTCAGTGGCCGGGCCCCAATGTTCGAGCATAATTTCCCGTTCTGCCAGCACAAAATCGCTTTGACGATCCACCTCTGCTTCAGGAATCAGTTTTACAACGCCGCCAATGGTGTTTTGGGTAAATCCTGTTTGAGCCAAAAAAAGGATGCAAAACAGGAGAAATAATCGATATTGCATAGTATTTGTTGCGTTGCTGGCGGGCAAAAACGGCAATTTGCGTTTATCGCTGTGTAAAATTGCTGTAATCTCCCAGGTTAAGTTCATCTTTGGAACCCACAAACTTACTGGAATTACCGACCATGGAATTATCCAGCACGGCATTTTTGATTGTGGATTTATTTTGAATAATCGAATTGGTAATAACGGTGTTTTCAACCGTTGAGTTGTTGCCTACACTCACGTAAGGCCCGATGATGCTGTTTTTTACCACCGCATTTACCCCAACAAAACAAGGCGGCACAATAACACTGTTTTCAATTGTTGCAGATTCGGCCACCAACCCATTGTCGCGGTTGAACTCCAACATACGCTCGTTTGAGTACAAAATTGCGTCCTTGTTGCCACAGTCGAGCCATTCTTCAATTTCGCCTGTTCTGAAGCGCACGCCTTCATTGTTCAGGATATCAAGTGCCGTTGTGAGTTGGTATTCGTTCTTTTCTTTAATTTCGTTGGTGATGATGTAATGCAAGGCTTTGCGCAGTTTTTCACTTTCGCGGAAGTAATAAATACCAACAATCGCAAGATCTGAAACAAAGGTGCTTGGTTTTTCGACAAACTCGGTGATATAACCCGCACTATCCAGTTTTACAACCCCGAACGAAGAAGGGTCTTTTACTTTTTGTACCCAAATAAAAGCATCTGAGTTAAGATCAAACGAAAAATCGGCTTTAAAAAGTGTATCGGCAAAAGCGATCATACAAGGGCCATTTAGGCTTTCCCAGGCACAATGGATCGCATGTCCCACCCCAAGGGCTTTATCCTGATAATATATTTTTCCCTTTGCCCCCATTTTTTCGGCAATTGAAATGAGTTCCTTTTCCACTTCCGCGCCAAAATCACCTACAATAAAGGCAATTTCTTCAATTTTTCCAGGATAAGCCTTGGCCAAATCTTCTACCAGTCGTTGAATGATCGGCTTTCCAGCAACTGGAATCAGGGGCTTGGGAACGGTAAGGGTATGCGGGCGAAGTCGGGTTCCTCGACCTGCCATTGGGATGATAATTTTCATGTTTTAAAGCGTATGAATGATTGAAGCAAAATTGATTTTTTCAGATTAAACGCCGGTACTGCCAAATCCACCAGTCCCACGTGTGGTCAATGTGAGCACTTCAACCGGCTCTAAATGGGCCTGCACATAGGGCGCAACCACCATTTGGGCAATACGTTCGCCCGGCGCAATGGTTTGTTCCTCATTGGAAAGATTGACGAGCATACACCCGATCTCTCCGCGATAATCACAATCGATTGTGCCAGGACTGTTGAGTAAGGTCAGACCCCGTTTGAGGGCCAAGCCACTCCGCGGACGAATTTGCGCCTCGGTGCCTTCTGGAAGTTGAATGTAAAGCCCAGTGGGTACCAAACAGCGTTCAAGTGGCTTTAATACAATGGATTGCTCTAAAAAGGCACATAAGTCCATTCCAGCACTTCCGGTAGTTTCGTAACGGGGCAACGGATTGCCTGAACGGTTGATAATTTTAATGGTCACTTGATTCATTTTTTTTGAGCAAATGTACAACACATAGCGATTTGACTCAAGATGCTTCTGCTTAATCCAAAAACTATGCCGGGAATACACGGTATTAATGTCAGATATATACCTATTGCAAAGGTTCATACAATACAGTTCGTTTGATAACAAATCGAATGTTAATTTTGCCCGATATTTAATCCACCAACCATCACGAACAATCCAGGCCTGTGATACCTGGATTTAAAGTTTCCCCGCATGAAGGAATTTTTGACGCTCTTCTTTATAGGCTGTTTTTTTAAAGTCTGGACACAGGCTCCTGTGGTTGATTGCCCCGATTTGATCAACCTCGGCCCCGATATTACCGTTTGCAATAATGCTGATTTTGTGCTCAATCCCAACCCTTTACCCAATGCGCAATATAACTGGATAAGCAGCGGAAATTTGAGCTGCAATGATTGCCCGTCTCCAAACGTGAGCGGCCTGACTACCGGCATCTATTTCTATATTGTAATCGTTACCACACCGGAATGTGTAGCGTCTGACACGCTACGGGTGAATGTGGTGAATGGCCAACAGCCACAATATATTATTGGTTCTGATCAAGCCATTTGCAATGGCGGGACCGTTTCCCTGGGCGGAGAATCGGCTTCTGGCACTTTTTACAATTGGACTTCCGTGCCCGCTGGCCTGAACAGCACCATCGCAAATCCGGTCGTAACACCCACACAAACAACCACTTATTATTTGGAAGCGCAAAACGGTTCTTGCCCGGTTTCTTCCTTCGATAGCATCAAAATATCCGTTTACACCCCACCTGTTCTGATATTACCCGCCGATACGGCGATTTGTAATGGACAATCGGTGGTGCTAGGAAATACCGCTGTGCAAAGTGAGGTAACGTACACCTGGATACCCAATGGCGGCACCTTATCGGATTCAACCACTGCCAGCCCGTTGGCTACCCCCATTCAAACCACCCTTTATACCTTGATCGCCAGCAATCCCGGTTGTATCGTGACCGATGCGGTGTTAATTGCAGTCGTTAACCTCAATTTTAATTTGACGGTACCCGATACCCTGCTCCTTTGTAAAGGCAATCCGCTTAAGATACAAGCGCTTACTAATCCAGTTACAAATGTTTCCTGGTCACCTTTGATTGATATTCAGTTGGCCAACAATGGCAAAGATGCCTTGCTTGATCCGCAGGAAACCCGATTGTACACGGCTACCGCTTCCATGCCTGGCTGTACCCGCCAAGAGCAGTTGTATGTGCGGGTGGATAGTTTGCCTGCGAATTTGACCATTTTCCCAGCAGATACCACCGTGTGCATTGGTTCGCAAGTGTTACTACGCTCCACGAGTTATGAACCATCTGATTTTCCAGATATTACCTTTTCCTGGAGCCCGGCGGTAGGGCAACTCACTTCCGACACCTTATATAATATGGTGTTGTCGCCCATTGATACCACCGTATATCAACGCATTGCACAAAGCGGGGCTTGCCTGGACACTACTTATGCCCTGGTTAATGTGGTACAGCCCCCCACCTTGACGATCAATCCACCCAATTCCTCGATTTGTCCAGGCGAATCGGTGCAACTCAACAGCATCATTCCCAATGGAGTCGTAGATATTTCATGGTCGCCGAATAACCCTTCAATTTCCTGCACTGATTGTCCGAATCCAATTGTATCGCCCACTACATCCACGACCTATCAGTTGAGCGGCACATTTGACGGTTGTCCTACCGGCGCTTCCGCACAAGTAAATGTACGTATCCCGCCAAGTGTCCTGATTCCAACCGACCTTGAACTGTGCACCGGCGAATCGCTTTTATTAAACCAGGCAAATGATCCAAGTGCTACTTATGTTTGGACCGCTACGGATCCTAATTTTGGTACGGTAACCGTGGCACAGCCTGTTGTTGTGCCCAGTTTGCCTGTTACCACGTATACCGTGGTGGCCAACAATGGATGTATTACCACCAAAACGTTTACGGTAAACATGCAAACGGCCACCCTGATGACCGCCGGTGCAGATACCATTTGCCAGGGCGGATCAGCGCTAATCAGCGCATCCACTTCTTTGCCGGGCAGTTTTTTATGGAGCAATGGCGAAACCCGCCAATTATTCAACGTGACGCCCGCACAAACCACGACCTACACCGTTGTATATACCTATGGCAATAATTGCACCCTGAGTGACGATGTTACGATCACGGTACAGGGACAAAATGCCGAAACCGCTTTTCCTGCCGACCTTGAATTGTGTCCGGGTGAATCCATTGAACTAAACAGCCTGACTGTACCCGGGGCGAGTTATCAGTGGACCAGTAATCCGGCCGGCTTGACCAGCACCGACCCGCAACCCACTGTCAGTCCAGCAGCAGGCACCACCACCTACTACTTAAAAACCAACTTGGGCATCTGTGAAAAAACGGATTCAATAAAAGTGATTGTTTATTCTGCCAACTTAACCTTGCCAGCCGACAGTATCGTTTGTGGCGGAACAGATTTGCAGCTCCTCGCAAGCGCCAATGCAACAGGTAATTTCTTATGGACCACAGGCGATACCACGGCCGAACTGGAACTCGACTCGATTACCAAAACGGGTACTTACGGCGTACTGTTTACGTACGGTAGCAATAATGCACTTTGCACCCTGACTGAATCTGTCACCATCACGGTAAAGCCATCGTTTAACCTTAAAATTGTGGCTGATCCAAATAAAAATGTGTACGATTTAGGTGAAAACATTGATTTAACCGCGATTGTTTCGCCTACCATGAGCCTGAATGGCTTCAACTTTGTTTGGAAACAAAACAATCAAATCCTCAATGGGAATGGGGATATGATTTCAGTGGTCACCGATGTTTCCGTGAATGACACCGCCATTTTAACCTATTCTGTGATGGCCACTTCATCGAATGGTTGCAGCCGTACCGTTGAAAAACAACTCATTTTGTTGCCGCCCATTGTTCGGGTGCCCAACGTATTCACACCCAATGGCGATGGCACCAACGATGTATTTAAATTGAAAATATTAAGCGGCATCGCACGCATTGAAAACATGACCGTGTACAATCGATGGGGGCAAAAAGTGTACGAAAGCACGGATCAGCAGGCCAGTTGGGATGGTAAAATAGAAAATATGGAAGCACCTTCCGATGTCTATGTGTACCGAATTACCTGGCGCGATGGCAGCGGCGCCCTGCGGAAACCGGAAGAAGGGGAGGTGACCCTGGTTCGATAGTGCATTATTGTTTTAATTCCCGTATTTTTGCGCCCTTGTATTGAACTTTTGATCAGTCAATTGTTGTTTAGGCAAGGCTGAATGTTCATATCATAAAGCAAAAAATGGTCAAAATAGGAGCAATTGAATTAGGCGAATTCCCGCTATTGCTGGCGCCCATGGAGGATGTGAGCGACCCGCCTTTTCGCAAGTTGTGCAAGGCACAGGGGGCTGATATGGTGTACACAGAGTTCATCAGTGCTGATGGATTGGTGTACGAGGCAAAAGCAACCCTGCAAAAACTCGAAATATTCGATTACGAACGCCCCATTGGCATTCAATATTTTGGCGGACAACTGGATAGCATGTTGGAAGCGGCAGAAATTATTGAAGCCAAAAATCCGGACGTCATTGACATTAATTTTGGCTGCCCGGTAGCAAAGGTTGCATGTCGGATGGCAGGTGCTGGCTTGTTGCGCGATGTACCCCAAATGGTAAAGTTGACCGAAGCGGTGGTAAAAAGCACCAACCGGCCCGTTACGGTAAAAACCCGTTTGGGCTGGGATGATTCCACGATCAATATCCTGGAGGTCGCCGAGCGATTGCAAGATGTTGGTATTCAGGCGCTTAGCATTCATGCGCGTACCCGTGCACAGATGTACAAGGGCGAGGCAAATTGGGCCTGGATTGCCAAAGTAAAAGAAAACCAACGCATGCACATTCCTATTTTTGGGAATGGCGATGTTGATTCTCCTCAAAAAGCACTCGAATACCGGCAAAAATACGGCCCGGATGGCATTATGATTGGCCGGGCGAGCATTGGTTATCCGTGGATATTTAGAGAAATCAAGCATTATTTTGCCACCGGCACTTTGCTGGCCCCGCCCGATATTCATGAACGGGTGGCCGCAGCGCGCCAACATCTGAGCGATAGCCTGGCCTGGAAAGGTCCCAAATTAGGGGTACTCGAAATGCGCAGGCATTATGCGCCTTATTTCCGCGATTTACCGCATATCAAACCATACCGGGCACAATTGGTTACCATCAATGAGCCTGAAATCTTGTTTGCCCTGTTGGATGAAATTGAAACTGTTTATGCCGGCATGGAACTCGAAATGCCGGTTGTTTAACGTTTTAGCACCCTGTTTATGCTTTTCTCTATAGAGTCCCACGAACGAAAACTCTTCGATCTGGTTAATCAATGTGCCAAAGAATTGGGAGAACCTGCCTATGTGGTTGGAGGTTTTGTGCGGGACCGTTTGTTGGGACGTGTTTCAAAGGATATTGATATTGTGTGCGTGGGCGACGGTATTCGATTGGCCGAAATGGTCGCTTCTAAAATGTACCCGCGTCCCAAAGTTGCCGTGTATTCCCGGTTTGGAACGGCCATGATCCGGCATGAAGATACCGAAATTGAGTTTGTAGGCGCTCGGAAAGAAAGCTATCGCGAAGACAGTAGAAAACCGGAAGTGGCAGCGGGCACCCTGGAAGATGATCAAAACAGACGCGATTTTACCATTAATGCTTTGGCGGTTAGCTTAAACGAAGCCGATTTTGGCCAAATTATCGACTCCTTTGGCGGTTTGCAGCACCTAGAAGACAAAATCCTAAAAACGCCACTCGAACCGGGCTCTACCTTTTCGGATGACCCATTGCGTATGATGCGGGCGATTCGCTTTGCGACCCAACTCAATTTTACCATTGAGCCGGGCACTTTGCATGGAATAGCACGGTATAAATCGCGGATCAATATTATTTCGAAAGAACGGATTGCCACCGAATTGGAAAAAATACTTGCTACCCCCAAGCCGTCGGTGGGTTTTAACCTGCTGTTCGATACCGGGTTGTTGCAATTGATCATGCCAGAAGTTGCAGCCCTGCAAGGCGTGGAAGACCGCAATGGGCGCGCGCACAAAGACAATTTTTACCACACCCTCGAAGTGCTGGACAACTTGTGCAAACGCAGCAACAACATCTGGTTGCGCTGGTCGGCCCTGTTGCACGATATTGCCAAACCTGCTACCAAACGCTACGATAAAGAACACGGCTGGACCTTCCATGGCCATGAATGGATCGGCGCAAACATGGTTCCAAAAATTTTCCGCAACCTGCGTCTCCCGCTTGATGCGAAAATGGAATATGTCCAGAAAATGGTGCGTTTGCATTTGCGGCCCATTTCCCTCACCAAAGAACAGGTGACCGCAAGTGCTGTCCGCCGATTATTGTTTGATGCCGGGCCTGAAATTGAAGATTTGATGCACTTATGCGAATCGGATATTACGACCAAAAACCCAAAAAAAATGCAGCGATACCTCGAGGGCTACCATTACCTCAAGGAACGTATGGCCGAAGTAAGCGCGGAGGATCGTTTGCGCCTGTGGCAACCGCCCATCACCGGTGAAGTAATTATGGAAACGTTCGGCATTCCGCCCTCCAAGACGGTGGGTTTGGTCAAAACGGCGGTACGTGAAGCCATCCTGGACGGGGTAATACCAAATGATTTTGAAGCCGCGTTTGGGTTTATGGTCGCAGAGGGTAAGCGGATGGGGTTGGAAAGCGGCAAGCAATTTGCTGATTTTTTAAAATAGCATGTACCTCCCGCCCTAACAGTTTGAAATCCTGCGCACTACAATCGATTTTTTTCAATCAAATCCAGCAAATCATCCCGGTAATTTTTACCAATAGGTAAAAGTTTGGGAATGTTTTTTTCGGAAACCTCTACCATATTTCCTTCAATGGCCGTGATTTTATCCATGGCAACGATGTAGGAACGGTGAATGCGTTTAAAACGGCCATTGGGCAACCGATCTTCCAGCGATTTCATGGTTTGCAGGGTAATTACCCGACCATTAATCAGGCGAATAATCACATAATCTTTGAGGCCTTCGATGTAAATAATGTCCTCGAAGTTCACCTTGACCAGCTTTTTATCCGCTTTTACAAAAAAGAAATCGAGCGCATCGTTGGCGGGCGTTGTTGCCGCAATGCCGTTGGAAGGA